>Ga0182228_1000028_pt1 | contig 35518 bp, 35 predicted proteins | sample G6R1MG_19_FD_128385 | JGI IMG/M metagenome (GOLD analysis project Ga0182228, IMG submission 128385) | Miscanthus phyllosphere microbial communities from Michigan, USA - G6R3_MAIN_07NOV2016_LD1 MG | ecosystem: Host-associated > Plants > Phyllosphere > Phylloplane/Leaf | place: USA: Michigan... | reverse complement strand
TGTCCGACATCTCCTGGAACGAAGTGGGCGAAGAAGCCGTACGTCGCTTCAAGAAGGGCGACGAGCTCGACACTGTGATCCTGTCGGTTGATCCTGAGCGTGAGCGTATCTCGCTGGGTATCAAGCAGCTGGAAAGCGATCCGTTCTCCGAGTACGTCACTGTCAATGACAAGGGCGCGATCGTTCGCGGTATCGTTAAGGAAGTTGACGCCAAAGGCGCCATCATCACTCTGGCCGACGACATCGAAGCGACCCTCAAGGCTTCCGAAATCAGCCGTGACCGCGTTGAAGACGCGCGTAACGTTCTGAAGGAAGGCGAAGAGATCGAAGCCAAGATCATCAGCGTTGACCGCAAGAGCCGCGTAATCAGCTTGTCCATCAAGTCGAAAGACGTTGAAGACGAGAAAGAAGCGATCCAGAGCCTGCGTAGCAAGCCTGAAGTCGCTGAAAGCACTGGTCCTACCACTATTGGTGACCTGCTGCGCGCGCAAATGGAAAAACAGAACTAAGTTCTGCTTGACCAAAAAAAGGACGACTTCGGTCGTCCTTTTTCGTTTCTGCCGTTCAGGCCCTACAGGTTCGGATGCACCTCGCTTGCTCTTACGCACAGTGTGAGTCGCTAAACGTCTCCAGTAGCCTCTCAGGCCGTCTCGTTTCGCCTATTGCTCAAGCTCCCTTCTGGTATCTGTCTCCTGTCATGTCGCTGTAATCTGTTCATGCCTGGTTAGACGGTATTGAACATAAGTCAATAGATGGGCTGTTCAAATTCATCCGGTCATGCTAAAACCTTCCAAGCGCTGATCTAGCTGCTTGAAAAAGAAGGGAAAAATATGACGAAGTCGGAGTTGATCGAACGAATTGTCACCCATCAAGGGCTGCTCTCATCCAAGGATGTCGAGCTGGCCATCAAGACCATGCTTGAACAAATGTCCCAGTGCCTGGCAACCGGTGACCGAATCGAGATTCGGGGCTTTGGCAGCTTTTCGCTGCATTACCGTGCACCACGGGTAGGGCGCAACCCGAAGACCGGACAGTCGGTCAGTCTCGATGGCAAGTTTGTCCCGCATTTCAAGCCGGGCAAGGAGCTGCGGGATCGGGTCAACGAGGATGAAGAAGAGGGCCTTTAAAGCCATCCACCACAGGATTACCAGATGCGTATCTTCAAACGAGTCATTCTGATCGTCGCCGTGTTGCTCGCTGTTTTGGCAACAACCGTGTTTGTGCTTGAGAACCGGCAGTCTGTTGCCGTGACGTTTTTCGGTTGGTCGGCGCCTCAGCTTCCTCTGGCATTGCCTGTTGTCCTTGCGTTGCTCTTGGGCATGGTCATCGGCCCGATACTGGCATGGATAGCCAGTCTTCGTAAAAAGCGCACACCTTCCCCTCGCTCTGTCTGAGCAGCGTCGATCATGCGTCGTCGGAGATTGATCTGGCGACACGATAGCGCGCGTTTTTTACCCCTTTCTGTTCAATAAAGCCGCATGCGATGCTTCGGGGCTGGCGTGCTTCGTTGTGCCTTCGCGCGTTTTTATCGAAAAAAGAGCCTTATAGTTTTGTCAGTTTATTCTTCGCTTATATAGAGAATAGTTGCTCAGGCGTGTAGGAATATTCGCTTTTTTAATTCGTGTACCCATTTTAAAGGGGGTGCGGGTTATATTCATTTTCAGTGTTGATTACTGCTGCTCTGACTGCCTTGTGTCAAGGCTTGAAAATGAATCGTTCAAGTGCAGAATGCGCCGAAACTTAATGTTCAGACCTGCTGCCGGATGTACCGCGTATTCAGAGCAGGCTGGCAAGAAAAGGTGACTGCATGTCTTATCCGCAAATCATTCATCACGGCGCTGTCGATACAGTCACGGGCTCGTGTCATCAATTGCACATGGATGTATCGAGCAGCCTGCTGATTGACTGCGGGTCGGTGCAGGAGCGCGGCAGGCAGTCCGGGACCGCTTCATTCGGATTCGACCCGGAGGCTGTCAGAGCGTTATTGATCAGCCATGTGCACAATGACCATGTCGGGCGCATTCCAGAGTTGCTGGCATCCGGTTACAAGGGGCCGATACTGTGCAGTGAGCCCAGTGCCCACCTGTTGCCACTGGTCATGGAAGATCTTCTGAAAATCGAATTTGCACACGACCCCGGGCAAGTCGGACGCTACCTGGATGTCATCAACAAGAGAATCATCGCTCTGCCATTCGATGAATGGTTCAGCCTGGTCGACAACGAATCCCTGCATTGCCGGGTCCGTTTGCAGCGTGCCGGGCACATACTGGGATCTGCCTATATAGAATGCGATCTTCAATACCCTGCACAAACGCGTTCTGTGCGCGTGGTGTTTTCCGGTGACCTGGGGGCGAGTCATACGCCGTTTCTGCCTGCGCCGAAGCCGCCCGAGCGCGCGGATGTGCTGGTGCTGGAAAGCACCTATGGCAATCGTGTTCACGAAGATCGCAGCACTCGTCAGCAAGGGCTTGAGCGCATCATAGACAAGGCGCTGGAGGATAACGGCACCGTCCTGATACCGGCATTCAGCATCGGCCGAACCCAGGAATTGCTCTACGAGCTGGAAGACATACTGCGACGCAAGATGCCATCGAATCATGCCGTCGAAAACGGTAGGCAGCCGGGTGACGGTGATCCGGACTGGTCGAGGTTGCCGATCATCCTTGATTCGCCTCTGGCGAGTCGCTTTACCAAGGTCTATCAGTCGTTTGAAGACTACTGGGATGAGGGCGCGCGGTTAAGGCTCGACGTCGGCAGAAAGCCGTTGGGCTTCGAACAACTGGTTACCGTCGACACCCATGAGGAACATCTGCGCACTGTCAATTACCTGGCCAGTACGGCGCGTCCGGCCATCGTGATTGCCGGTAACGGTATGTGTGCCGGAGGCAGGATCGTCAATTACCTGAAAGCCATGCTCGGTGACACACGGCATAACGTGGTATTTGTCGGCTATCAGGGCAAGGGAACGCCGGGCGAGGCCATTCAGTTGCACGGCCCGTCGGGCGGCTATGTAGAGCTGGACCGCGAGCGCTTCGATATAAATGCCGGGGTCCATACCGCAAAAGGCTATTCTGCCCACGCTGATCAGGTCGAACTGGTCGAGTTCGTGACGGGGATGAAAGAGTGGCCGACGCAGATCAGGCTGGTGCATGGCGAGGCGGCCGCGAAAAAGGTTCTGGGCAATATTCTGAGTCGCAAGTACTCGCTCAAGAAACGCCCGTTGGAACTGTTTATCCCTTGAAGGCGCGATGAGCACGTTAGTTGTCGGCTGATGCGGTAATCGAATTCTTGCAAGTGAGTGCCAATGCATGATTATCGTGCATTGTCCCTGGGGTACGTTGAGCGTCATCGTGAAAGTTATAAAATGGCTTGAACATATTTCAGTTGTCAAAACGGGTTACTTAAGCAATATTTGGCCGATTTGGAAGGGCGTGTTTGCATGAGCGGTGATGTTGCATTGGTTGCAATAACAGGTGCGACAGGTTTCGTGGGCAGTGCTGTGGTTCGCCGACTGATCGAACGCACAGGCTGCTCTGTGCGGGTTGCGGTCCGGGGCGCCTATGCTGCTTCCGACTCGCGCATCGATGTTGTCAGTGCACAATCATTGGCGCCGGACAATCAATGGGCAAGTTTTGTAACCGGCGCGGACGTGGTGATTCATTGTGCTGCCCGGGTGCATGTACTCAACGAGACCGCTGACGCACCGGACCAGGAATACTTCCGCGCCAATGTCACCGCAACGCTGAATCTGGCCGAGCAGGCCGCAGCGGCAGGCGTCAGACGCTTTATCTTTATCAGTTCCATCAAGGCCAATGGCGAGTCTACGCTTCCGGGCGCGCCATTCAATGCGAGCGACCCGTGCAATCCACTGGATGCCTATGGCGTGTCAAAGCACAGGGCCGAAGAGGGCTTGCGCGAGTTGTCTGCCCGCACCGGTATGCAGGTGGTGATCATTCGACCGGTATTGGTCTATGGTCCGGGGGTCAAGGCGAACTTCAGAAGCATGATGCGCTGGCTGGACAAAGGGCTGCCGTTGCCGCTCGGGGCCATCGATAATCGTAGAAGCCTGGTGGCGGTGGATAACCTGGCAGACCTGGTGACGGTCTGTGTCGATCATCCTGCTGCGGCTGACCAGACGTTTCTGGTCAGTGACGGTGATGATCTGTCCACGGCCAGGCTGCTGCGCGAAATGGGCAAGGCTCTGGGCAAACCTGCCCGGCTGCTGCCGGTGCCGACCGTGCTGTTGAAAGTGGCTGCAGCACTGTTGGGCAAGAAGGCTTTTTCACAACGGCTGTGCAACTCGCTGCAGGTCGATATCAGTAAAACCTGTACGATGCTGGATTGGCTTCCACCTGTGAGTATTGAACACGCCATGCAGGACACCGCTCGATATTATCTGGAACACGACAAGCATGATTGAGTGGCTGTCGGTCATCGCTATTGCCTTTCTGTCCCTGATTCTAACGGCGTTGTTGCGCAAGTATGCGCTCGCCAAAAGTCTGATCGACATTCCAAACGCTCGAAGTTCGCATTCCATACCCACGCCCAGAGGTGGCGGCGTTGCCATCGTCATCACTTTCGTCATGGCGATGGCTTTGCTGGGGTGGGCCGGCTATCTGCCTTGCTCTGCGCTTGTTGCCATCGTCGGTTCGGGCGGCTTGGTGGCGGTGATCGGTTTCATGGACGATCACGGGCATATCGCCGCACGATGGCGCCTGCTGGGGCATTTTGCTGCGGCTGCATGGGCCTTGTTCTGGCTGGACGGTCTTGCCCCGCTTGACGTCATGGGCTGGACGGTCGACCTGGGGCCATTCTGGCAAGTACTCGCGGCGTTCTATCTGGTGTGGATGCTGAACCTTTACAACTTCATGGACGGAATAGACGGTATCGCCGGTATCGAGGCGGTCACTGTATGCCTGGGCATGAGCATCATCTATGCCTTGGATGGCCACGCCGGACTGTCCTGGGAAGTGCTCATGCTGGGCGCTGCCGCAGCAGGTTTCCTCTACTGGAACTTCCCGCCGGCGAAGATATTCATGGGCGACGCGGGCAGCGGCTTCCTCGGGATAGTGCTCGGTGTGCTATCCATTCAGGGTTCCTGGGCCTCACCTCAGTTATTCTGGTCCTGGTTGATTCTGCTGGGAGTGTTTATCGTCGACGCGACCGTGACCCTCGTGCGACGCCTGTTACGCAAGGAAAAGCTCTACGAGGCACATCGCAGCCACGCGTATCAGTTTGCGTCGCGTCATTACGGCCGGCATGTGCCGGTTACGCTTGCAGTGGGGCTGATCAATCTTGTCTGGTTGCTGCCGATTGCACTATGGGTTGCGCTGGGCGATGGAGAAGGGCTTATATGGGCGGTAGTTGCTTACTGCCCGCTGATTCTACTGGCGCTGAGGTTCCGCGCCGGCAAGGCAGAATAAGGTAACGAAGTGTTTTTCTGGTTGTCTCAGACACGTAGCTGTTTCACAGGTACCGATTTCAGATCATGTTGCAACCGGTAGCATAACGGAGCATTAAAAAATTGATGAGCAGGTTGCGGACCAGATTACTGGCTCTACCACGCCGCAAAAAACGAATAATTCAGGTGGCTGCCGACGTCCTGTTGGTTTGGCTGGCTCTATGGATGGCGTTTGTCGTACGACTGGGTATCGATGAGCTGATCAATCCGCTCGAGAAGCACACGTGGCTGTTCATCAGTGCGCCCGTTGCGGCTATCCCGCTGTTCATCCGGTTCGGCATGTATCGCGCAGTGATGCGCTATTTCGGCAATGATGCGCTGATTGCCATCATCAAGGCCGTGACGATGTCGTCGCTGATCCTTGGGTGCATGGTCTACGTTTACAGTAACCACCAGCAATTGGTCCCGCGTTCGGTGATCTTCAATTACTGGTGGCTGAGCATGGTCATGATCGGCGGTCTGCGACTGGCCATGCGGCAGTATTTTCTCGGCGACTGGTTCGCTGCGGCGCAGCACGTACCTTTCGCCAAGAGCGACAACGGTTTGCAGAAGGTTGCCATCTACGGCGCTGGCGCTGCGGGAAACCAGTTGGTCGCCGCATTGCGCATGGGCCGTCTGATGCATCCGGTGGCGTTCATCGATGATGATGAATCGATTTCCAACCGGGTTATTTCCGGTCTTCAGGTCTACAAACCGCGAAACATCCAGCGAATGATCGATTCCACGGGGGCTCAGGAAATCCTCCTGGCAATCCCTTCATCGTCGCGTGGACGTCGTCGGGAAATCCTCGGTTTTCTGGAAGGCTTTCCGCTGCACGTACGAAGCGTTCCGGGCTTCATGGATCTGGCCGCTGGCAGGGTCAAGGTCGATGACCTTCAGGAAGTCGACATTGCAGACCTTCTGGGGCGCGATGCAGTCCCGGCCCGCGATAACCTGCTTGAGCACTGCATCAAGGGCAAAACGGTGCTGGTGACCGGCGCTGGCGGCTCCATCGGCTCCGAGCTGTGCCGACAGATATTGCTGCTGCAGCCTACCCAGTTACTGTTGCTGGACCACAGCGAGTTCAATCTCTACAGCATTCTTTCCGAGCTTGAACAGCGCTCGGCCCGTGAGTCACTTTCGGTGAAATTGCTGCCCATACTCGGTTCGGTGCGCAACCACCCCAAATTGCTGTCGATCATGAAAACCTGGAAGGTCGACACGGTCTATCACGCTGCGGCCTACAAGCATGTGCCCATGGTCGAGCACAATATTGCCGAAGGCGTCATCAACAACGTTGTGGGCACTCTCAATACCGCCCAGGCGGCGTTGCAGGCAGGCGTGTCCAACTTTGTCCTGATCTCTACCGACAAGGCGGTCCGCCCGACCAATGTAATGGGCAGTACCAAGCGTCTCGCCGAATTGATATTGCAGGCACTGAGCCGCGAAACCGCACCAGTGATCTTCGGCGACAAGGCCAATGTCTATCAGGTCAACAAGACCCGCTTTACCATGGTTCGCTTTGGCAATGTGCTTGGCTCGTCCGGTTCGGTGATCCCGCTGTTCCACAAGCAGATCCAGTCAGGCGGGCCGCTGACGGTGACGCATCCCAAAATCACCCGCTACTTCATGACCATCCCCGAAGCCGCTCAATTGGTCATTCAGGCGGGCTCCATGGGGCATGGCGGCGACGTTTTCGTTCTCGATATGGGTGAGCCGGTCAAGATTGTCGAACTGGCCGAGAAGATGATCCACCTGTCCGGTCTGGCCATTCGCTCGGAGAAAAATCCGCACGGTGATATCTCCATTGAGTTCACCGGGCTGCGTCCTGGCGAAAAACTCTATGAAGAGCTGTTGATCGGCGACAACGTGGTTGCCACCGAGCACCCCATGATCATGAGTGCAAACGAAGATTGCCTGCCGTGGGATGTATTGAAAGGCCGCCTGACAAAACTGCTGGACGCGGTCGACCGCGACGATTACACCAGTGTGCGTCAGTTGCTGCGCGAAACGGTAAACGGTTATACGCCAGAGGGCGAAATCGTTGACTGGATGTATCAGGAACGCAGCGGCGAAACGTGATTTCATCAGCACCGCCGGGGCTCTGGGCAGAGGCGGAAATACGTTGAACGATCCGGCAACAGGCAGCAACGCTCGAGTGCTTTTCCAGGAGGGGACGCTGGTCTAAGTTTCAGGCACAGCATGTGGATGCTGCCTTGAACTGCTATGGAGCTTTATCTATGCGAACCCCTATTTTCAGTGCCCTGATCTTTGCCTTGCTCACCAGTGCCTCGGTTGCGGTCAATGCCGCCCCTGTGTCTCAGCCCGCCACATCGGCGCCCTCGGTATCCCATTTGCCGATGATGGAGGACACCGCGCCCACTGCGGCGCATGAGCAACGCAAGGACAGGGTCAATCTCAATACTGCCGATGCGCAAACACTGCAGAAAGAACTGGCGGGTATCGGGAAGAACAAGGCCGATGCCATTGTGGCTTACCGGGAAGCCAACGGTGAGTTCACGTCGATTGATGAGTTGATAGAGGTCAAGGGGATCGGCAAGGCCATTCTGGAGAGGAATCGCGAAAAACTTGCGATCGACTGAACAGCGTTTCAGCCAGTAAAAACACAGGCCGATCAATGATTGGCCTGTGTTTTTATAAACTCTCGCTGAGACGCTCCCCGCGAAAGTGTCTGTACCAGAGGGTCAGTTGGTGCTCTTTTTTATCTCCTGTTTGAGATAGTCGCGGGTCGTGTCCAGAATGCGCTGTGACAGCTCCTCGTCAAAAGCGCTGCGGGCGAGTGCCAGACCACCCACCAGTGCGGACAGCACCGGCAGGCTTTTGGACTCCATTCCATTCTCCGCGAGGGGCTTGTCGAACTGCTCCAGCAGGTGAAGGATGATTTTATCCGTCGTCATGCTGGGCTGATCGCGCTGGCCCAGTTCCAGGCACATGGTCGGTAACGGGCACCCCCCGTCCTCCGCATCGCGGCTGGCTATCGATAGGTAGAGATCAATGAATTCACTGAGCGAGTCCTGTCTGGCGAAAACGTCGCTGGTGATTCCTTTTACATTGTCGAGGGCGTGACTCAATGCCTGTTCAACAAGATCATCCTTGGATTTGAAATGCGCGTAGAACCCGCCATGGGTCAAGCCAAGTGCCTTCATCAAAGGTTGCAAGCCCGTAGCACCAATGCCGTCACGACGGAAGCGCATGGACGCTTCCTTGACAATGCGTTGGTGCGTTTGGGCCTTATGATCGAGCGCGTAACGCATGCGCTGAGTCTCCAGAGAGGGCCAATGTGTCAGCGCATTTATACATGGATAGGTGAAACGTTGCAGCAGGCTTTCGCTCGCAATGAGAACTTCAGCTCAATCAGTCAGGTGAATACCTGACTATTTATCCAGATAATGAGTAAGGCTGGCTCTGGACAATTCGCCCAGATGGCTACCGATCAGGCGTCCGTCCGGCGAATAGAAGAGAGTGGTGGGCAGCGCCGCCGAACCGACCTGGCGGGCGAACTCGCCTTCCGGATCCAGAAAACTGTTGCTCAGCACCAGTTGCTGTTTGGACAGATAGTCGCTGACTGTCCCGGCGCTTTCGGCCTGATTGACGAACAGAAACGTAATGTCCTTGCGTTCCCGTTGCATATCGCGCAGCACCGGCATTTCGCGGCGACACGGAGGGCACCAGGTGGCCCACAGGTTGATGACCACCGATTTGCCCCGGTAGTCGGACGCCCTGACCGGCTCGCCAGTCAGCGTCCGAAGTGTTGTATCAGGCAGTGAAATACGCTTTTGATAATGATCCAGAATCAAGCCGCCCGATACCCAGATCGCCAGTCCGATGCCCATCCCGAACGTCAGGGCGCGACGCTGTTCGGGACGGCGCCAGCCGATGATCAAGGCGCCCAGCAGGGCGCAGATAACCCCGGGCCAGACCAGAAAGCCGCCATCACGGATGTCCAGTGCCTTCCAGGGAGTGTCGCTGTACTGTGCGAAATAGGTCAGGACGAACGCGATACGTGCGCTGGCTACACCCAGAATGAAGAGTCCGAACACGGCGGTCTTTCTGGACAGGGTATGCCGGACAAGCCGCGCCTCTATCCAGGTGGCCGTCATCAAGGCGCCCAACAACAACAGGTGGGGTATCGCGAGGGCGAACGGCCCGGCGTTGATGCTCAACATCGTTTTGGGTCCTTGAAGGGGTTTTTGCCGGGATCACATTCAGCTGCCGGTGCGCTTATCTGCCTGACGACCATCCATTGCGCACTGCACAGGCGCGGCATGGTATCGCTGCCGGCCCCTCCAGGAAAACGCAGAACTGTTCCCGGATGTTAGGCCGCGTGGGCGGCTTGATTGAGCCTGTAAGCTGTTGAAACACTAATTCCTCGACAAGAGGTCGACCGTCCTCCAGCCCTTTGTACAAAAGGCGTGCGCTCGAATGCCGACTTGTTGTGGAAGAAACTATTGTCCTACAAGCCTTTGACTTCTGGCGTCAATCCCGGAGAATCTCGCCCGCTGTTTTCGAGGGGGGCGCTGAACTGCCGGTTTTTTCGACGCGTTTCCCTTTTTGATAAACCGGCCACGGAGAGTCGACCGGATGAATGATCAGGCTAATGGCGTCGTAGAACGTCTGGATGTAGCTCCCGAGAGCATCGCGTCGTGGAATCGTAATGACACGACCTGGATGCTCGGATTGTTCGGTACCGCCATCGGTGCGGGTACCCTGTTTTTGCCAATCAACGCAGGTATCGGCGGTTTCTGGCCATTGATGGCGCTGGCGCTGCTGGCGTTTCCCATGACCTTCTACGCCCACCGCGGGTTGACGCGCTTTGTGCTGTCAGGGCGTGAAGGTGCCGACATCACCGATGTGGTCGAACAGCATTTCGGCAAGAGTGCCGGTGCGATGATCACCTTGTTGTACTTCTTCGCAATCTTCCCGATCCTGCTGATCTACAGCGTGGCCCTCACCAACACCGTTGGCAGTTTTCTTGAGCATCAGTTGCACATCACGCCACCGCCACGCGCCGCACTGGCGTTCGTGCTGATCATGGGCCTGCTGGCCGTGGTGCGTTGCGGCGAGCGGTTCATCGTCAAGGCCATGAGCCTGATGGTTTACCCGTTCATCGTCGCTCTGTTGTTTCTCGCGGTATTCCTCATCCCGCACTGGACCGGCGGCATTCTGAGTACCGCTACGACGTTCCCCGAGCTATCGGCGTTCATACCTACGCTGTGGCTGGCCATCCCGGTGATGGTGTTCTCTTTCAACCACACACCGATCATCTCGGCCTTTGCCGTTGATCAGAAGCGCCAGTATGGTGAAAACGCAGAGGTACGCAGCTCGCAGATTCTGGCCCGCGCCCACGGTCTGATGGTGGTGATGGTGCTGTTCTTCGTGTTCAGTTGCGTGTTGACACTGTCACCTGCTCAACTGGCCGAGGCCAAGGCGCAGAACATTTCGATCCTGTCCTACCTGGCCAACCACTTCAATAACCCGACCATCGCCTTTGTCGCACCGCTGATTGCGTTCGTGGCTATTTCCAAGTCGTTTCTGGGTCATTACATCGGTGCAAGCGAGGGCTTGAAAGGCCTGGTTCTGAAAGCGGGTCGTCGTCCTGCACCCAAGGCGCTGGACCGTATGACCGCGGCGTTCATGCTGGTGGTGTGCTGGCTGGTGGCAACGCTTAACCCAAGCATTCTGGGCATGATCGAAACCCTGGGCGGGCCGGTGATTTCGGCTCTGCTGTTCCTGATGCCGATGTACGCTATCCACAAAGTCCCGGCCATGCGCAAATACGCTGGCGCATGGTCCAACTACTTTGTGGTTGCCGCCGGTGTGGTGGCGATTTCAGCACTGATCTTCTCGCTGGCCCGCTGAATCCGGCAAGCGAAACCTCCTGGTCTGCGCCGATTCAACGGCGCAGACTTTGATCAGGTTATGCGATCGTGATCAATCCACTGGCTCGGGATACAGCGGCCTGGACAAGTGCATGATGCTCGCATAGTCGTAAACGTACTGCCGTCCCGCATGGCTGGTCGAACGCAGTTGGTCGATCAGTTGTCGTTCTTTCTTGTTCAAATATCTCAACGCCGGATCTTGGCTGGACTTCAGGCGATCACGTTCATGGGCGTCAGGGAATGCGATGACGTTCGTCATGAAAAATCTCCTTGGGTTTTAGTCCTTGTTTGCTTTGATGTTGCCCCGGTTGCGGTGGTGATGGCGACGGTTCACCTTACCCACAAAAACTTGATGCGATCAACCCTGTAGATGCCGGGTGTGTCACAAAGTTTGTGTGATCTCGTAGGATTGTCGGCTGCCGTTGATGACAATCTGTACAGCATCGTCTTCGAATTTGCCCAGCAGGTTCTGCCCGAGGGGGGCTCTGGCAGTAATGACGGTGACCAGTTGATCGCCTGCGCTGACCTTCAGCCCGGCAGCATCGGGGCCGAGGAACAGATAGTGTGTCTGCCCGCCCGCATCCTCGACAACTATCAGATCACCGGTCTGAATACCGCGCGATTCATCGAATGGCTTGAGCGACCATTTTCGATAAAGCGCCAGCGACTGACGAATTTCCTCGACGCGGCGTGCCTGTCCGGCTGCCAGATAAGAGGCCTCCAGCCCTAGCGTGTCGTACTTGTTCTCGGCGATGTTCTCTTCGTGGGTTGCCGTTTCGTAGGCGGTCTGCGCCGCTCGTTCGGCGATGTCCAGATCGATGTTCAGTTTATCGATGATCAGTTGCAGTACATCCCGTTTATTCATGGTTCATCCGCAGTACTGATCGATGCTGGCACGGCTTTTCTCGCTTGGTGCGGTGCGATCCTGCTGTATCCAGAAATCACACTTCGAACGGTTGAAGGTACGCTGTTGTTGCTCCTGAGCCTGTTCACGCGCCTGGCGGGCCTCGCTTTCACGCAGGCTTTGCTCATATTTGCGAAACATCTCGGTCTCCGGCGCAGACGGGGAGGCGGCCTTTTGTGCGGGCGGTGCAGTCAACTGCGCGGCGGCATTGTCCAGCGCCTGGGCCTGGGCCTGGGTCGGTGGCAGGCTTTTGTAGTAGAGCAGGGCGGTCAGAAACACCGCCAGGGCGCCCAGCCAGATGCCCAGCGCAATGCACACGATCAATTTCAACGACACGTACAGGTCGCGACGGCGGGTGGGAAATGACATGGCTGAACTCCTTGCAGGCCAACAGATGTGATTGTGCCATGCCTGATGCCCAGGCATGAAAACTGTGCAGCATGTTTGCCTGGCAGCACCAGGCTGGTGACAACGTGCCGTTCTGAACGACAATCAGCGTTTTTTGCCATCCAGCCTCAGGGAGTCAGGATGAAAGCCTCGTGGGATATTTTTTGCAGCGTAGTCGACAACTACGGTGATGCGGGCGTGACCTGGCGGCTGGCGCGCCAGCTGGCTGCCGAGCACGGCCTGCAGGTGCGTTTATGGATCGATGATCTGTCGGCTTTCGTTCGCTTGTGCCCCGGTGCAGATCCACAGGCCCGGCAACAGTGGCAAGAGGGCGTGAGCGTCTGCCAGTGGCCGACCGACTGGGTGAGCACCGATATTCCTGACGTGGTCATCGAAGCCTTCGCCTGCCGCTTGCCGACGCGCTATACCGAATCGATGCTGCAGTGTTCGCCAAGGCCGCTGTGGCTGAATCTCGATTACCTCAGCGCCGAAGACTGGGTGTCCGGCTGCCACGGCCTGCCTTCGCCACAGTCGAACGGTTTGAAGAAGTTCTTTTTCTTCCCGGGCTTTTCCGAGGCCACGGGTGGGTTGCTCCGCGAAGCAAACCTGATCGAGCAGCGTCAGGTATTTCAGCGAGACATGGCCGCGAAACAAGGCTTTCTGAAGGGATTGGGTATCGAAGCGTTGGCCGAGGCACGGTTGATCTCGGTATTTGCCTATGAAAACCCCGCGCTCGGCAGTTGGCTCGACGTCCTGGCCAGCGACAGCCGGCCGACGCATCTTCTGGTGCCGGAGGGACGCATTCTCGGCGACCTGCAGCGCTGGCTGGGTATCGACGATCCGCTGTACGCCGGGTTCATTCAGGTCCGCGGGGGGCTGACGGTTCAGGTCCTGCCGTTCATCCGTCAGGAGCTTTACGACCAACTGCTCTGGAGCTGTGATTTCAACATTGTGCGCGGCGAGGACTCGTTCGTGCGTGCGCAGTGGGCGGGGCGGCCGATGCTCTGGCACATCTATCAGCAGGAAGAAGACGCGCATCTGCCCAAGCTCGATGCGTTTTTAACGCTCTACCTCGCGGGTCTTTCCCCGGCGGCCGCTCAAGCGGTGAATCAGTTCTGGCAGCGCTGGAATGTCGGCGGCGACCTTGGCGAGTGTTGGACGGCGCTGGCAGAACACTGGCCGCAGATCGAGCGACATGCCGAACGCTGGTGCCAGCAACAAGCCGCACAGACTGATCTTGCCACGGCGCTGGTGCAGTTTTATGTAAATTCGCTATGATACGCGGCCTTGATACAAGGCTCTGTACGAAAAAGGCCTGCGCAGGTTGTTTCTCGTACAGAGCCTTTGGTTAATTCCATCCAAATTCGGATATATGCAATGAAAACTGGTAAAGAGCTGAAACCCGGTACCGTGATCCGTCTCGAAAACGATCCTTGGCTGGTTCAGAAAGCTGAATTCACCAAATCCGGTCGTAACAGCGCGATCATGAAGACCAAGCTGAAAAACCTGCTGACCGGTTACAAGACCGAGATCGTTTACAGCGCCGACGACAAGCTGGACGACGTGATCCTGGATCGCAAGGAAGCCACCCTGTCGTTCATCAGCGGTGACACCTACACGTTCATGGACACCACTGACTACACCATGTACGAGCTGAACGCCGAAGACATCGAAAGCGTTCTGCCTTTCGTCGAAGAAGGCATGACCGACGTCTGCGAAGCCGTGTTCTTCGAAGACCGTCTGGTTTCCGTAGAACTGCCGACCACTATCGTGCGTCAGGTCGACTACACCGAAGGCTCCGCTCGTGGCGACACGTCGGGCAAGGTCATGAAGCCTGCCAAACTGAAAAACGGCACCGAGCTGAGCGTTGCTGACTTCATCGAAATCGGCGACATGATCGAGATCGATACCCGTGAAGGCGGTTCCTACAAAGGCCGTGCGAAGTAAGCATGGTTTTGTAACCCCGTTACGCAAAAAACCCGCATCGCTGCGGGTTTTTTTGTGCCTGGGATTCTTGCCGGACAGCGGTCACTCAGGCGTCCGACAGGATCAGACCGTTACATGCAGGCGCACATCGACGTTACCGCGAGTGGCGTTGGAGTAAGGGCAGACCACGTGAGCGGCATCGACCAGTTGCTGAGCGTCGGCTTGTTCCAGACCTGGCAGGCTGACATGCAGATCGATGTCCAGACCGAAACCGCCCGGGATCTGGCCGATGCCTACATGGGCGGTGATCGAGGTGTCTGCCGGAATGCTGCGTTTGCTCTGGCCGGCCACGAACTTCAATGCACCGATGAAACAGGCCGAATAACCGGCAGCAAACAGCTGCTCAGGGTTGGTGGCTGCGCCGCCAGCACCGCCGAGCTCTTTCGGGGTCGCCAGCTTGACGTCGAGAATCTTGTCGTTGGAGACAGCACGACCATCACGGCCGCCGGTGGCGGTTGCAACTGCGGTGTAAAGAGTGTCCATGATCTTTCCTCGTTCGATGAAGGTTTGATTGCGCTAAATGCTTGCGCGCTAACTAATCGCAGGACAAGGGTAGTCCAGGGATAGTTTGCGCGCAAGCTAATTTTGCAAAAAAGTTCGAGGCTGGTCGTTGGCGGGCGAGGCAACAGGCTTGAAGGGCCTGCCAGACCTCACGCGTAGTGGCCGGGCATGACGAGAGCCGGGTAACGCTTTTTCTAGAGACTATGGTGCAGGTGCTCGCGCAGCTCCAGCAACTGGGCCTGCAGGTCGCGAAGCTTTTCCATGGTCAGCCCGCTCGACGAGAGAATGCAACCAGGTACGCTCAAGGCCTTTTGTTGCAATTCGCGTCCCTGTGCGGTGAGGTGAAGCAACACCACCCGCTCGTCTTCCTTGCTGCGCGTACGGCTGATGAAGCCTTCGCCTTCGAGGCGTTTGAGCAGCGGCGTCAATGAGCCCGGATCGGTAAGCAGACGCGTGCTGACGTCCCCTACAGTAAGCCCGTCCTTTTCCCACAGCACCATCATCGCCAGATACTGTGGATAGGTCAGCCCGAGCGCCTGCAGCAGCGGCTTGTAAACCTTGGTCATCATCAACGAGGTGGAATACAGGGCAAAACACAATTGGTTATCCAGCAGCAGCGAATCGCAATCGGCAGGTGCGGAGCGGGTCGGGCTTTCGTCGGCACTCATATCAGGTCCTCAAACTCAGTCGAATGAGTTTAACTTAGTGTTGCACTCTTTAATGCGCCAGATAATTTCGCTCGTGCATGCTCGAAGCGCCGGCATTGTGCGTGACGCGTGAAAAAAACGGCGTCATCGGGTGTCGGTCCAGAGCAGGACTGCGTAGCATTTGGTCATTGACCGGGTGGGGACGCAGTGTGATTGAAATTGTGATGTTTGTATTGCTGGGTGCAGCGATGGGCACCCTGGGAGGGTTGTTCGGCATCGGTGGTGGTCTTGTGGCAATTCCCGCGCTCGGGGTGCTGTTCGGTCTGGATCAGCAACTCGCTCAAGGGACCGCCTTGTTGATGGTCCTGCCCAATGTGTTGCTTGCCTTGTGGCGTTACAACCAGCGCAACCGGATTCTGCTGCGTAATGCGCTGATGTTGATCATCCCCAGTTTCATTTTTGCCTGGCTGACCTCACTGCTGGCGGTCCGCGTCGACCCGCAGGGCATGCGCCTGGGCTTCGTCGGTTTTCTGGTGGTGCTGACCGTGTTCAACGTTGCGCAGATGTATTGGCGCAGCAAGCAGGCCGCTGGCGGGTTGCGTCATGAGAAGTGGTTATGGCTGCTGGGCGTCGGGTCCGGCGTGACCGGTGGCCTGTTTGGCGTTGGCGGCGGGGTAGTGGCGACGCCGATCCTTACCAGCGTCTTCGGCACGACCCAGGTCGTGGCCCAGGGGCTGGCGCTGTCCCTGGCGGCGCCGAGCACCGGCATTACGCTGGTCACCTACGCGCTGCACGATCACGTCAACTGGTCGATGGGCATTCCGCTGGCCATCGGCGGCCTGGCCAGCATCAGTTGGGGCGTGAAACTGGCGCATTCGTTACCCGAGCGAACCCTGCGCCTGATGTTCTGCGTGTTTCTGGTGCTCTGTGCGGTCATTCTCGCGCTCAAGGTTTGAAGCCGGCGATGATGTAATCGGCCATGCATTCGGTGATGGGCGAGGGATTTTCAGGGTTGCGCAGCAGGACGATGCTGGCGGTCGGCAACTGTGGCAATTGTTCCGCCTCGCCGAGGATACGCAAATCCGCTGTGGCCAGGCTCTGGAACTGTGCGGTGACTGCCAGGCCCGCACTGACCACTGCGGTGATCGCTGCCATGCTCGAGCTGCTGTAGGCGATGCGATAATCGCGCCCCGCGCCGTCCAGCGCATTGCAGGCCCAGTCACGACAGAAGCAGTGGGTGTTGAACATCGCCAGCGGAATGGGCGTTTGCTCATGTGGGGCAAAGCCGATGGCTTCCATCCACATCAGACGCTCCTGACGCAGCAGTGTGCCGATCTCAGTGCCGGGCTTGCGCGTGACGATAGTCAGATCAAGGTCGCGGCGTTGCAGCAGAAGGTCCGATGGCTCGCAATGCACTTCCACCTGAACCAGCGGATAGGCCTGGGCGAACTGCGCCAGAATGCCGGGCAGGAAGCGCATCACGTAATCGTCCGGCGAGCCGATTTTTACCACGCCGATCATGTGCGGCTCGCGCAAGGTGTTGAACACCTCGCTGTGCAGCTTGAGGATCCGTCGTGCGTAACCGAGCAGTACCTGGCCCTCGGCAGTCAGGTTCAGAACCCGACCTTCACGCTGAAACAGCGGGCGCTGCACGACGTCTTCCTCAAGACGCTTCATCTGCATGCTGACCGCCGACTGCGTGCGATTGACGGCTTCGCCTGCACGGGTAAAACCGCCGTGATCGGCAATCGCCACGAAGGTGCGCAACAGTTCGGTATCAATGCTCGGGTAGGTGGCCAAACCATCAATCTCCCAGAGGGACTGCATAAGAAACATTCTTCAAGCTGATCTTATGCATCAGCTCTGTTTTTTACGATGACTACTTTTAACAGGGTGAGGACCGGTCAATGAGTGACTGATAGGCATGGACATAGTTTTCGGCCATTTGACGCGCTGAAAAACGCTTTTGAAACTGCTCGCGTATTCGCATGGCAGATAGCTGGCCCACCTTATGGACGGCGGCTATCGCTTCTGCTTCGTTGCGGACAACGAAGCCTGTGACTCCGTCTTCTATGACTTCTGGGACTGAGCCGGAGGGAAATGCGATCACTGGAGTACCGCAGGCCATTGCCTCGATCATGACCAGACCGAAAGGCTCTGGCCATTCAATAGGAAACAAAAGTGCCAAGGCGCCTGACAGGAAAGTGGTTTTTTCCTGCTCATTGATCTCACCTATGTATTCGACCAGCGGAGAATCCAATAGCGGACGTATGTCTCGTTCAAAGTAAGCGCTGTCAACGGCGTCTATCTTGGCAGCAATCTTGATGGGGATATCGCATTGTTGGGCGATGCGAATGGCCGCATCGACTTGCTTCACAGGCGTGATTCGTCCCAGAAAAGCAAGGTATGTCCTTTTCACTTGCCGGGGTGTATGGAGTTGTAGCGGCAAGCCGTGATACACCGTGCCCACCCAGTTGGCGGCTGGCAGATCATTGCGTTGAGCGTTGGAAATCGAAATAAGCGGCATGTCTGCAAAGGTGTTGAACACCGGTTTGAGTGCGGGCAGATCGACTCGACCATGCAAGGTGGTAACAAACGGTGTGGGCTGGCGGCTGAACAGGGAGAAGGGGTAGAAGTCCATGTGGAAGTGAATAATGTCGAACTCCTGCGCACGACGCCTCACGCGTTCCATCATGACCAGGTGCGGGCTGATGACGTCGAAGCTTCCGTAATCGAGCCTCAGAGCGGCGGGCCAGACTGCATCAAGCTCTGCAGACGTCAATGAGTCGCCGCTGGCGAACAACGTCACTTGGTGGCCTAGTTCAACAAGTGCCTCAGTGAGGTAGGACACCACTCGCTCCGTACCTCCGTAGCGTTGAGGCGGGACCGCCTCGAACAAAGGGGCAACCTGGGCAATTTTCATAAGCGATCTCCGTTTTCGGGTACGTTTATCCATTCCCTGATTTTTTGAGCGGCCACTGCGTCACCTCCGCTGCCGAAGCGTTCGATCAGCCGAGAAGTCTTGCCGCCTGTGCACTGGCGCATGCGGGCAACTGCAACTGCCATTTTTTCATTGAGAATGGCACTTCGCTCAATGTCTCCCAGTGTTGAAATCGCCTCGTCGATGCTAGCCAGACAGGTTTGTGTGGATGTTGTGTAATCAATGTTGACGCCCAGCGTTTCCCAGCCTAGCTCCGCGTCGACCATACCGGCGTTGCGCAGATGAGCCAGCTGAAGGCCTTGCGTATTGTTGACGGGCGGCAGCCATATGACCGGTGTTTGCATAACAGCCGATTCGTAGATGTTGCCCAAGCCAGGTGTACAAACTGCAAATTGGCAGTCATGCATCATCCGGGCGACCTCCGTAAGGGGGTAAGTGGTGGCATCGTCTGATTCCAGTGCTTCTGCGATTGTTTGGCTGGTGGCGATGTGAAGCTTCACCCCCTGATCGAGTGCTGCGCGCAAGGCGAGCGTAATCGCGCGGGCAAAGTCGATAAGCATCGCCTCATCGGTATAAGGGTTCTTAAGTCCGCCCAGATTAAGCAGGACAACGTTGGACTCGCTATTTCGAGGTGCGTACCTGGCCCGGGATGTGATGGGCGGGACGACAAAGTGATTGTTTGATTTTATGCCCGCGAGGCGTTCAACGACGCCTATAAAGTTCTGGGCAATATAAAGTAAGCGAGGGCGGTGAATAAGTTCTTCGATGCGGGGCCAGCGTGTTTCTGCTTGCCAGCACCAGGTCAAGGCATCATAAAAAACAACGCGTTTACCTAAGGACAGTGATCGAGTTGCTATGTCGAGATCCATGGCTGTTACAACGATATCGACATCAGAGATTATAGTATCCCAGTCGCTCGGGCTGCTTCCGGTCATGTCATGGATTTTTCGATAGGGGAGGTGCTTTTGCAGATCCAGTGAGTGCCCTTCACCCGCGTAGGCATGGCAGCCGCTGCCTATAAAGTAAGGTGCAATGGCGGCAATTGCCGCAGAGGGACCGAATCCAAACGGTTCGGCGTTGAATAAAATGCGATTGGCTTCCATGCCCATGTGTTTCTCCAGAACGCTACCTAATTACCGATGCACGTCTTCTCGTTTCGGGGGCGCCTCTCCGCACCCTCAGCGGTTAGCTATTATCTTCAATGGACGGGTGTCAGCCGTTTTTATAATCGGTATTGGTATAATGATTTTTACAGTAGTTACTCAAGATGCTGTTTTCAGAATTCTAGAACGTTCACGGGGCCTGTCAATCGAAACGCTAGTCTATTCTGTAATAACGAAAGCGTTTGGCTTGCTGTAAGGTTGCTGCATGTCTCGCTTGGGTTTTATATATTGGTTATATGTCTGTCGGGGCAAGTGGGCAATTAAATAGTTATCGACTGGCGGTGTGAGCGGCAGCACATTTGGGTTGATCAACGCATCAATTTTAAGGATGTATTGCATAAGAAACATTCGTTGGATTGATCTTATGTCAGGCGCGAGACTTTAGTCATCTCACACGGAGGGCAAGATGATGAATGGTCAAAAAGAGTGTGTATTGATCGCAAGACCTGCCGGGCATGCTCAGCCTGGCAAGGCGTTGGTGTGGTTGAAGCATCACTTGCAGCGCTGGCTGGAGCTGCACCTTCAGCGCCGCTATCTGGCGCAGATGAGTGATGACACGCTGAAGGATCTGGGTCTGAGTCGGGCCGACATTCAACAGGAAGCCGAGCGTCCTTTCTGGGACGACCCGCTCAAGCATTGAGCGGGCCGTTGCACTGGGGTTTTTTGTTTAGCGCCTGACCTGCTTGAGGGTCTCGGCAATCAGGAAGGCCAGTTCCAGTGACTGATCGGCGTTCATGCGTGGGTCACAATGCGTGTGATAGCGATCCGAAAGGCCGTCTTCAGTGATCGGACGGGCGCCACCGATGCATTCGGTGACGTTCTGTCCGGTCATTTCGATGTGGATGCCTCCGGCGTAAGTGCCCTCGGCCTGATGCACCTGAAAGAACTGCTTCACTTCGCCAAGGATCTGCGCAAAGTCACGGGTCTTGTAGCCACTGCTGGCCTTGATCGTGTTGCCGTGCATCGGGTCCGAGCTCCACAGCACCTTTCGGCCTTCGCGCTCGACGGCGCGGATCAGCTGCGGCAAGTGATCACCCACCTTGTTGGCACCCATGCGCGCGATCAGGTTCAGGCGGCCCGGGTCGTTGTCCGGGTTGAGGATGTCGATCAGGCGAACCAGGTCGTCGGTGTTCATGCTCGGGCCGACCTTGACGCCGATCGGGTTGTTGACCCCACGCAGGAACTCGACATGCGCGCCGTCCAGTTGGCGGGTACGGTCGCCTATCCACAGCATGTGCGCCGAGCAGTCGTAGTAATCGTTAGTCAGGCTGTCGCGTCGCACGAAGGCTTCTTCGTAATTGAGCAGCAGCGCCTCGTGAGCGGTGAAGAAGCTGGTTTCGCGCAGTTGCGGCGAGCTGTCCATGCCGCAGGCGCGCATGAACGCCAGGGTTTCATCGATACGCCCCGCCAGTTGGCTGTATTTCTCGGCCAGCGCCGAGTTGGCGATGAAGTCCAGGTTCCATTTATGGACCTGATGCAAGTCGGCGAAACCGCCCTGAGCGAAGGCGCGCAGCAGGTTCAGGGTGGCGGTGGACTGGTTATAGGCCTGCAGCAGGCGCTCCGGGTCCGGTACACGGCTCTTTTCGTCGAACCCGATACCGTTGACGATATCGCCGCGGTACGCCGGGAGCGTCACGCCGTCGATGATTTCGTCGTTGGCCGAGCGTGGCTTGGCAAATTGCCCGGCCATGCGTCCGACTTTCACCACTGGGCAGCCGGCGGCAAACGTCATCACGATTGCCATCTGCAGCAGAACCTTGAACGTATCGCGAATCTTGGCGGCGGAAAACTCCATGAAGCTTTCCGCGCAGTCGCCGCCCTGCAGCAAGAACGCACGCCCCTGGGTTACTTCGGCAAACTGACGGCGCAACTCCCGGGCCTCGCCGGCGAATACCAGCGGCGGATAACTGGCCAGCGTCTGTTCGACCCTGTGCAGGTGCTCGGCATCAGGGTAGTGAGGTTGCTGCTGAATCGGCAGTGCCCGCCAGCTGTCGGGGCTCCAGGGTTGGCTCATTATTGGCTCTAGGGTTGTGCAATCGGATCGGCATGTTAGCAGTTCGTCGTTGCTCTGCCAGTCTGGGGCGGACCATTGGAGCGGCGCCGCACGCCACAACGTGTGACAAAGCCGCGCGCTTGCCCGACAATTCGTATTTTGCGCTCAGCGCAGACAACCAGGAACGGTGATGACGGAAGAGCGTGAGCGCGTAGAGCGGATCCTGGCCGAGGTCCACGACGACTTCGGCATGATTCGCGTGCTGGAAGTGGAGGACTACCGCTTTCTGGAGTTTGGCGATGCCATCGAGCAAAGCTGCACCTTTACAGCCGATCCGAGCTGGCTGGAGTACGACTACACCCGGGCGATGTTGATCGGCGCGCTGTGCCATGACGCGCCGGAAAGCGCGCTGTTTCTGGGGTTGGGTGCCGGCACGCTGACCCAGGCCTGCATGAAGTTCCTGCCGCTTGAAGACGTGGAGGTCATCGAGCTGCGCCCGGATGTGCCACGTCTGGCCATGGAGTTCATGGGGCTCGACGACGATCCGCGTCTGTATATTCGCATCGGCGATGCGCTGGACCTGCTGGACAGTACAGAGCCTGCCGACCTGATCTTTGTCGACCTGTACACCGATGTCGGGCCTGGGGTCGGGCACCTGGCCTGGAATTTCCTGCAGAGCTGTCAGCAGCGGCTGAATCCGGGCGGCTGGCTGATCATCAATCAGTGGGCCACCGACGACGGCAAGCCGCTCGGAGCTGCCCTGCTGCGCGGCTTGTACCACCGTCATTACTGGGAGCTGCCGGTGAAGGAGGGCAACGTCATTCTGCTCGTGCCGGCCGACCTGGATCAGACGCTGGATATCGACGCGTTGAGCGGGCGAGCCGAGGCACTTGCGGCGCATCTGGGTTACTCGCTGGCGTCGTTGATCGGGGCGATTCGTTCCGCGACCTGAGCAGGCGAAAAGTGAGGCGATTGTGCCGAAAACGGGGTGGGACAATTCGCCACACCTCGAAGGTCGGGATGCTGGCGATGCGCAGGAATAGGTTAAACGTTTAAGCAGTAATGCCCGCAATCTCGGGCCCGCGCCCCGATCAGGCGGCCTTCTGCCCGGCCTCAGGGCCTGTCGCCGCTCAAGAATGGCGCAACGTTTCGTAAAAAAAGACTCACTAAGGTGCGTATTTCCGGTATAGTGCGCGCCGGCCTTAACACGGCCCTCGTCAAGGTATTGCAGTTCCCCGAAGCCAGCTTCGGTTGCTTGTTCGCACAACGGACTAGCCTGGACGATCCATTCATCAAACGTTTTCGCAAATCCCCGCCGACAAAGCAGCCAGGGTGACCTCAAGGTCGTACACGGCACGCGCAGCTTTGAAGCATGGGTCTTTGCGGATGCACTAGAGGCAGACCCATGACCCAGGAAATCGGCGGCTTCGCCGCTCTCGAACTTCATCCCAATATCGTTGCAGCAGTCGTCGCCACTGGCTACGAAGAGCCTTCGGCCATTCAGCAGCAATCGATCCCGATTATTCTCGCCGGTCACGACATGATTGGTCAGGCGCAAACCGGTACGGGTAAAACCGCCGCGTTCGCACTGCCTATCCTGCATCGTATCGACCCGAGCAAGCGCGAGCCGCAAGCACTGATCCTGGCCCCGACCCGCGAACTGGCACTTCAGGTTGCCACCGCGTTCGAGACCTACGCAAAACAAATGCCGGGCGTGACCGTTGTAGCGGTCTACGGCGGCGCGCCGATGGGCCCTCAGCTCAAGGCTATCCGCAACGGCGCACAAATCGTCGTCGCTACCCCGGGCCGTCTCTGCGACCACCTGCGTCGTGACGAGAAAGTCCTGGCGACCGTGAACCATCTGGTTCTCGACGAAGCGGACGAAATGCTCAAACTGGGCTTCATGGACGACCTCGAAGTCATCTTCAAGGCCATGCCTGAGTCCCGTCAGACCGTACTGTTCTCGGCCACGCTGCCACAGTCGATCCGTGCCATCGCCGAACGCCATCTGCGCGATCCGAAGCACGTCAAGATCCAGACCAAGACCCAGACCGTTACCGCGATCGAGCAGGCTCACCTGCTGGTTCACGCTGACCAGAAGACCTCGGCCGTACTGAGCCTGCTGGAAGTCGAAGACTTCGACGCCCTGATCATGTTCGTCCGCACCAAGCAGGCGACCCTGGATCTGGCCAGCGCCCTTGAAGCCAAAGGCTACAAGGCTGCCGCACTGAACGGCGACATCGCCCAGAACCAGCGCGAGCGCGTTATCGAATCCCTCAAGGATGGCCGTCTGGACATCGTTGTGGCGACCGACGTTGCTGCCCGTGGCCTTGACGTTCCGCGTATTACCCACGTGTTCAACGTGGACATGCCGTACGATCCAGAGTCCTACGTTCACCGTATCGGCCGTACCGGTCGTGCCGGTCGCGAAGGTCGCGCACTGCTGCTGGTGACGCCTCGTGAGCGCCGCATGCTGCAAGTGATCGAGCGTGTTACCGGTCAGAAGGTTGCGGAAGTCCGCCTGCCGGATGCCCAGGCCGTTCTGGATGCACGCATCAAGAAACTGACCAACAGCCTGTCGCCACTGGTCGCTGATGCCGAATCGACTCACGGTGATCTGCTCGATCGTCTGACTGCCGACATCGGCTGCAGCCCTCGTGCCCTTGCCGCTGCACTGCTGCGCAAGGCTACCAACGGTCAGGCACTGACCCTGGCAGCCATCGAGCGCGAGCGTCCACTGGTTCCGAACAACGCCCCGCGCGGTGATCGTCCAGAGCGCAGCAGCGACCGTGGTGATCGTCCTGAGCGTGAGCGTCGTGCGCCGGTTCCATTGGCCGAAGGCCGTGCTCGTTGCCGTACCGCGCTGGGTGCGCGTGATGGTATCGCTGCCAAGAACCTGCTGGGTGCCATTCTCAACGAAGGCGGCCTGGCCCGCGAAGCGATCGGCCGTATCCAGGTTCGTGACAGCTTCAGCCTGGTCGAACTGCCGGAAGATGGTCTTGAGCGTCTGCTGACCAAACTCAAGGACACCCGCGTTGCTGGCAAGCAGCTCAAGCTGCGTCGCTATCGCGAAGACTGATCGGCTCTTGAGCTGATCGGCCAATAAAAAATCCCCGACTGGTTCGGGGATTTTTTTGCTTCGAATTCGGGCGGTCGGATGCTTTCGGGATCAATCGAAGCGGTAGATATCCATCCCTAGCGCGCCCATGGTAAAGCCCTGATAGGCAATGCCGAAGGCACCGCCAGCGCCGCGTGCGAAATACAGCGGTAGCAGGTGTTCGTCACTGGGGTGCGCTCTGGCCGCATGAGGAGCCAGGCTGCGGTAGTCGTGCAGTGCGGCTTCATCGTCGTCTTGCAACTTGTCGATCATCCAGTCACGAAAGGTTGCAGCCCAAGGCTCGATACTTTCGGGGCCGGCGTTCCAGTCAAGGTCGCGCAGGTTATGCGTGATGCTGCCTGAACCGATGATCAGCACACCCTGTTCACGCAGGCTGGCCAGTGCCCGGCCTACGCGGGTCTGCAATTGCGGCCCCTGGCGGCTGGGTAGCGAAACCTGCACCACCGGAATATCGGCGTCCGGGTACATAAGCGACAACGGCACCCAGACGCCGTGGTCGAAGGGACGTCTGCTGTCGATGCGTGCAGGCAGGTCACTGGCGGCAAGCAGTTCAACCACCTCGCGCGTCAGCTCCGGCAGCCCTTGCGCCGGGTACTGAACTGCAAACAGTTCGGGCGGAAAGCCACCGAAGTCATGCCATGTCTCGGGTTGTGGATTGCCGTTGACGATCAGTTCATGACTTTCCCAGTGGGCAGACACCATCACGATGGCGCGAGGCCGCGGCAGGCTGGCAGCCAGTCGCTTCAGGGCCGGGCCGCTTTGGCCGGGTTCCAGCGCCAGCATGGGGGAGCCATGGGAAATAAACAGGCTGGGGAACATTTAAAGCTCCAGAATAGAGGGATGACTCATAGTCGGTCATTTTTATGATCTAAATCTAATATAAGTTCTGGCGCTTTTTTATCGAATTTTCAGGAGGTTTCATGCAGGCGGATTTTTGGCTGCAGCGCTGGGGTGCCGGGCAGATCGGCTTTCACCAGTCAGAGGTCAATAAGGACCTGCAACAATATTGGTCCTCGTTGAATGTTGCGCCAGGAGCGCGGGTTCTGGTGCCGTTATGTGGCAAGAGCCAGGACATGAGCTGGCTGAGGGGGCAGGGGTATCACGTGGTGGGCGCAGAGCTGTCCGAGGCGGCGGTAGAGAGCTATTTCACTGAGCGTAGTGAGCGGCCGCACATTACGTCACATGGCGACTTCAAGGTCTACGCTGCGCCGGGTATCGAAATCTGGTGCGGTGATTTCTTCGCGCTGACTGTGCTCGATATCGGTCATTGCGCGGCGTTTTACGACCGCGCCGCGATGATCGCCTTGCCAGCGGACATGCGTGAACGCTATGTGCGGCAGCTTGAAGCGCTGATGCCGCAGACGTGCAGTGGTTTGCTGATCACCCTGGAATACGATCAGACCCTGCTCGAAGGCCCGCCCTTCTCCGTGCCGCACACATGGCTGCACAGGGTCATGTCAGGGAACTGGGAGGTCACCAAGGTTGGTGGGCAGGATACGCTGCACAGCAGTGCCAAGGGGGTGAGGGCCGGATTGGAGCGTATGGATGAGCATGTTTATGTGTTGGGGCGTCTGTAACTCTGAGAGCGCAGGCCTCCCGACTCTCACTTCCGTTGCTGTGCGTTGAGTCAATTCTTGGAGGCAGCACAACGTCATGCCTTGTCCATAGTCACTGCACACAAAAGCGCTTTTTTATCGCGATCGCACTGACGACGCAAATTGCGACGTTAGTGACGGCTGAGTCCTGGCGCTGATCCGGGGGTAACTCGGCAGGACGCCGAGTTAGCCGCACCGGGCCATGGATGGCCCGTTGCGGCGACCCCCGGATCAGTGATAGGGCGAAGGAACCCGACGAAGTCGGGCCGGAAACAGGAGCGAGGGGATTTGCCTACTTTGGCCCCATCAAAGTAGGTCGCCGAGGGGCGAAAAGGTGACCTGAGTCGAACCTCATTTCCCCTGACAAAGAAAAACCAGCGTCTCACGCGGAGCGTGGGTGCGACCATCTGATTCAACCGCGGCGGCGCAGGGCCTCGATGCGTTGCTCCAGCGGCGGGTGGCTCATGAACAGGCCAGCGAGGCCTTTCTTGAGGCCGGCGTTGATACCGAAGGCAGTCAGGCTGTCGGGCATGTTCACCGGTACGCCCTGTTCGGAGCGCAGGCGTTGCAGCGCACCGATCATGGCACCTGTACCCGCCAGTCGCGCACCGGCATCGTCAGCGCGGAATTCGCGTTTGCGCGAGAACCACATGACGATGGCGCTGGCCAGAAAGCCCAGTACCAGCTCGGCAAAGATCGTCGTGATGTAGTAAGCGATGCCCTGACCGTTTTCAGTCTTGAAGATCACCTTGTCGACGAAATTACCGATGATGCGGGCGAAGAACATCACGAAGGTGTTCACCACACCCTGCACCAGCGCCAGCGTCACCATGTCGCCGTTGGCAACATGGCCGATTTCGTGCGCCAGTACGGCTTTCACCTCATCCGGCGAAAAGCGCTCGAGCAGGCCCTGGCTGACCGCGACCAGTGCATCGTTCTTGTTCCAGCCCGTGGCGAACGCATTGGCTTCGTACGCCGGGAAAATACCGACTTCCGGCATTTTGATGCCCGCGTCGCGGGACAGTTGTTCCACGGTCTGCAGCAACCATTGCTCATGGCGGGTGCGAGGCTGGCTGATGATCTGAGTACCGGTGCTCATCTTCGCCATCCACTTGGAGATGAACAGCGAGAACAGCGAGCCCGCGAAACCGAACACAGCGCAGAAAACCAGCAGCTGATTGAGGTTCAGATCAACCCCGTTGGCCGCCATGAACCCATTGAAGCCAAAAAGGCTCAGGGTGATGCTGGCAATCAGCACGACCGCAAGGTTAGTGGCCAAAAACAGCAAAATGCGCATCATGGTCGAAACGTTCTCCTCAGGTAAATATGTAACTCGATGCCGGGTATATAAGGTGATGCTTGCTGCTATTCAACAGAGGGACTATTTCAAACTGTGTCCTCTGGTCGCAATCAATGCTAATCCCGCAAGGCTGAACGGTGCCTGAGCCAGAGTGGTCGATGCCTGAAGCGTTTACGGCAGGAGGTTCATGCTGTTTCGGGCAGACAGAAATAAACTGCCCCGAGCGGGTCGGGGCAGAGAGGTCAGGCGAGAGGGCTCTGGCTGTTTACTGCCGATAACCCTTCAAGAAATTGCCGATGCGACCAATGGCCTGCTCCAGCTCATCGACGCGGGGCAGGGTCACGACGCGGAAGTGGTCAGGGTACGGCCAATTGAACGCAGTACCCTGAACCACCAGCAGCTTCTCGGAAAGCAGCAGGTCGAGGACGAACTTCTCGTCGTTGAGGATCGGGCAGACCTTCGGGTCAATGCGCGGGAACGCATACAGCGCGCCCATCGGCTTCACGCAGCTGACACCGGGAATGTCGTTGAGCAGTTCCCAGGTGCGGTTGCGCTGTTCCAGCAGGCGGCCAGGAGGAAGAATCAGGTCGTTGATACTCTGATAGCCGCCCAGTGCAGTCTGAATGGCGTGCTGGCTCGGTACGTTGGCACACAGGCGCATGTTGGCCAGAATGTCGATGCCTTCGATGTAGCTCTGCGCGTTGTGTTTCGGCCCGGAAATGGCGATCCAGCCGGAACGGAAGCCCGCAACCCGATACGACTTGGACAGACCGTTGAAGGTCAGACACAGCAGGTCCGGTGCCAGCGAGGCGGTGCAGATGTGCACTGCGTCGTCATAGAGGATCTTGTCGTAGATTTCGTCGGAGAACACCACCAGATTATGCTGGCGAGCCAGCTCCAGCATGCCCAGCAGTACTTCGCGCGAGTACACCGCACCTGTCGGGTTGTTCGGGTTGATGATGACCATCGCCTTGGTGTTCGGGGTGATCTTGGCCTTGATGTCTTCAAGATCCGGCCACCAGTTGGCCTGCTCGTCGCACAGATAATGCACCGGGCTGCCACCGGACAAGGCGACAGCAGCGGTCCACAGCGGATAGTCGGGGGCCGGAACCAGCACTTCGTCGCCATTGTTGAGCAGCGCCTGCATCGACATCACGATCAGCTCGGACACGCCGTTGCCCAGGTAGATGTCTTCGATGCCGACGCCTTCGACCTGCTTCTGCTGGTAATACTGCATTACCGCCTTGCGGGCGCTGAACAGGCCCTTGGAGTCGCTGTAGCCCTGCGCAGTCGGCAAGTTGCGGATCACGTCCTGCAGGATTTCGTCCGGCGCCTCGAAACCAAACGGTGCCGGGTTGCCGATGTTCAGCTTGAGGATGCGATGGCCTTCCTCTTCCAGGCGTTTGGCGTGCTTGAGCACTGGCCCGCGAATGTCATAGCAGACGTTTGCGAGCTTGTTCGATTTGTTGAACTGCATGGTGATGATCCCGAAAATGGACGAGCTGTCGCCGGCTTGCAATGAAGGTCGCTACATTCGCCATGAAAATGGGTTTGTGTACGACAAACGCGGGTGCCAGACTGACGTCTGACCTGGCGCAATGATACGTGCCACCTGATCTGCGGAAAAGGTACAGATCAGGGTTTTTCGAATTCGGAGGTGTACCTGTGGAAAAGTTGCAGAAAACGCTGGAAGAGTGGAAACAGATGCTCGACCCGGAGCAGTACAACGTCTGCCGTCTGAAAGGCACCGAGCGGCCGTTCTCCGGCAAGTACAACGAGACAAAGACCGACGGCATCTATCACTGCATTTGCTGCAATGAGCCGCTGTTTGATTCCACCACCAAGTTCGATTCAGGCTGCGGCTGGCCCAGCTTCTATGCGCCGCTCGAGGGCAGTGCGGTGGTCGAGGTCCGCGATATGAGCCACGGCATGATTCGTACCGAAGTGGTCTGCGCCAAATGTGATGCGCACCTGGGCCACGTGTTTCCGGATGGACCGCCACCCACCGGCCTGCGTTATTGCATCAATTCGGTATGCCTGGATCTGGTGCCACGCACCTAGACGCCTTGTAGATTCAGTCACCGCCCTGTTCCAATTTCAGTATCGAGGCCTCCTTTGATGAGTGAAAACCTGCTGAGCATCCCGGTCACGACGATCAAGGGCGAACAGAAAACCCTCGCTGATTTTTCCGGCAAGGCGTTGCTGGTGGTCAATACCGCCAGCAAATGTGGCTTTACCCCTCAATACAAGGGGCTGGAGAAGCTCTGGCAGGACTATCGGGATCAGGGGCTGGTGGTGCTGGGCTTTCCCTGCAACCAGTTCGGCAAGCAGGAGCCAGGCGACGAGGGAGCGATTTCCGGCTTTTGCGAGCTGAACTACGGCGTCAGCTTCCCGCTGTTCAAGAAGATTGATGTGAACGGCGAGCAGGCCCATCCATTGTTCGTGCAGCTCAAGCAGCAGGCTCCCGGTTTGCTGGGTACGGAGCGCATCAAGTGGAATTTCACCAAGTTCCTGATTGGCCAGGATGGCCGGCTGGTCAAACGTTTTGCGCCACTGACCAAGCCCGAGGAACTGACGGGAGACATCGAGGCGCTGTTGCGTTGAGTCTTCAGTCGATGCCGGTAATGGGTATCCACTGATCCAGAATGCTGACCAGTTCGGCACGCCGGAACGGCTTGGCCAGATAGTCATTCATGCCCGCCGCCTTGCAGCGCTCGCGTTCATCGGGCATGGCATTGGCGGTAAGGGCGACGATCGGCAGGTTCGGCCAGCGGCCACTGCTGCGGATCTGGCGGCTGGCTTCATAGCCGTCCATGACCGGCATGTTGCAGTCCATCAATACCAGGTCGAAATGGCCCTGCTCCAGCTGTTCCAGGGCTTCGCCGCCATGGCTGCTGATGATCACTTCGCAACCCAGCTTGCCGAGGATGCCCTTGGCGACCAGTTGATTGACCGGGTTGTCCTCCACCAGTAACACACGCGCCAGACGTGGCGCAGTGTGTTCGAGCGCCTGTGTGTCCTTGAGGCCCGTTTCTTCCTGACCCAGTATGCGCCGCAGCGTGTGGTAAAGCGCATTGCGCGCCAATGGCCGGGCCTGCTGTTGCAGCGGGGCCAGGGCGGCGACCTGTTCGCCAGGCATGAAGTTGCCATAGGCGGTTACCAGCAGGATCGGCACGGGCGTGGTGGGGCGAATCGCGAACAGGCACTCGGGGCAGTCGGTAATCACCAGGTCCGGGCTGCTGTCGAGATCCACGGCTTCCGGGCGATCGTCGATGCTGCGTCGCTTGAGGTCGACGCCCCAGAACGGCAGCAGACTGCCAAGCAGCTCCACCAGGCCGCTGCCTGCCGAACTGACCACGGTCACCCGGCCTTTGAGCGGGGTCTGAGTGACCGCGGCCACGTGCACCGGCAGCGGCAGTTCGGCGCAGAACTGGCTGCCGAAGCCGGACTGTGACTGGATGCTCAGCGTGCCATTCATGGCCTCGCAGAGGTTATTGGTCAGCGCCAGGCCGAGTCCGGTGCCGCCGTACTGGCGGGTGATGGCGGTTTCAGCCTGGGTGAACGGCTGGAAGATTCGGGTCTGCGCGTCCTGCGCAATGCCGATGCCGGTGTCGCGGACTTCGATGCGCACCCGGTTTTCACCGGAGCTGGCGTCCCGATGGTGAGTCAGACGCACATCCACACGCCCGAAACGGGTGAATTTGAGGGCATTGGACAGCAGGTTGCTGACGATTTGTCGCACCCTGGTCGGATCGCCGGTGACCATGGCCGGGAAGTCCGGGGCGATCAGGCAGGTCAGTTCCACGCTGGGCGCTGCGTTCTGCGACAGCAGGTTGGCGGTGTCCTCGATCAACATCCCCAAGTCGAAAGGAATGCGTTCGATCTCCAGGTGACCGGCATCGAACTTTGACATGTCGAGAATATCGTTGAGCAGCTCGACCAGCACCTTGCCGGAGTCGTGGGCGATCATCAGTTGCTGGCGCTGTTCGGCACTCAGCGGACTGTCCAGCGACAGTGCCAGCATGCCCAGCAGGCCGTTGAGCGGGGTGCGAATCTCATGGCTCATGTGCGCCAGAAACGCAGAGCGCGCGTGAGCCATGTCCAGTGCGGTACTGCGCGCTATCTGCAGTTCTTCATTGGACTCGCGCAGGCGCAGGTTGCTGGCCTTGAGCTCGTTGGTGCGCGCCGAAACGATGTTTTCCAGTTCGTTGAGGTGGTCGGTCAGCCGGTCCTCGGCCGCGCGTCGCCTGGAAAACTCGCTGCTCATGGTTTCAAACTGACGGTTGAACGTCTCGACCAGCACGCCGATTTCATCCTGGGCATGGTAGGGCGGGCAGGTTATTTTCCCCTGGTCAGGGTTGCGCGGATCGCGACTGCTCAATTCGCGGATCACCCTCACCAGTGGCTTGGTCAGGGTCGCGTAAAACAGAATGGTCAGAATCCCGGCCAGCGCCAGGCTGCGGACAAAGCCGTTGAGCAGGGTGATTTCAGCGCGTTGCAGAAAATGGCTGCCGAACGCGAAGGTGTCCACGGTCAGGTACAGTGTGCCGATGGTTTCATTGGGCAGGTGATTGAGGTGCAGCTTTTCCTGAAACTGCCGGCTTTCGCCGAACAGCCAGTCGCTGAACACCCGATAACGCCCGGTGGCCATCGGACGCTCGACGCTGGAGAGCACGGCGTCGTTGTTATCGGTAAGCCTGGCGCTGACCACGGCAGGGGAGCGCAGCAGGCCGAGTGTGAGTTCCTGGGCCAGTTCGGAGTCGATGTTGTAGGCGATGCGCGACGCCGGGTTCTGGATGATTTCCAGCAGTGACTTGATTTCACGATTGATGGAAGCGTCTTCGCTGGCATAATCGATTGCAATCTGAAACAGGCTCAGCAAGGTCCCCAGCACGAAGCCGATCGATACAGCCAGGCGCGCCTGCTTGAACGACAGCCTGTTTTTGAGCGATATATCCATGAGTACTGCCACTTCTGGTGCCCGGTGCCGGCCAAGCATAGCTGATCGGCACCGCTGACTAATCAGTTAAATATAAGGAGATCCCGTGGATTCTCGGTTGGATGCTTTTCTGCAGCGCGCCGACGCCGTGCTGGCCCGACTGGAACCCTTGCTGCCAGCGCTGCGCGAGCCGGTCGACTGGTCGCAGGCACTGGCCGCGCGCTGGGTGCGAGAAGGCCGCAGCGGTTACCTGATGCCTTTGCAGGTGAGCCTGGATACACGCCTGACCGATCTGATCGGCGTCGACCTGCAACGTGATCAGTTGGGGCGCAATACCCGTCAGTTTATCGATGGGCTGCCTGCCAACCATGCCTTGCTGTGGGGTTCGCGCGGTACCGGCAAGTCGTCCTTGATCCGCGCGCTGCTGGCCGAGTACGCCCCGGCCGGCCTGCGTCTGATCGAGATCGAGCGTGATCATCTGGGCGACTTGCCGCGTGTGGTCGAACAACTGCACAAGCTGCCGCAGCGCTTTGTACTGTTCTGCGATGACCTGTCGTTCGAGTCGGGCGAGGGCGATTATCGCGTACTGAAAAGTGTGCTCGACGGCTCGCTGGAGCAGGCACCGGACAACGTGCTGCTGTACGCGACCTCCAACCGTCGTCACCTGGTGCCCGAGAAGGAAAGTGACAACGTTGACTGGAAGCACGTTGACGGCGAACTGCACCCCAGTGAGGCCGTCGAAGACAAGATCGCCTTGTCTGACCGGTTCGGGCTGTGGCTGTCGTTTTATCCGTTCACTCAGGAACATTATCTGAACGTGGTCGAACACTGGATCACGCAATTGGCGCAAAAAGCCGGATTGCAGTGGCAGCGTGACGAAAACCTGGAAAAAGCCGCGATTCGCTGGGCAACCGCGCGCGGCAATCGCAACGGCCGCTGCGCCTATCAATTTGCACGTTACTGGGTAGGACTTGAATTGTTGGAGCAACACACATGATTGATTTGCAAAACACCGGTGCGGGCCTGGACGGCTACGGTCTGTTGGCCGCCCAGCTCGAAGCCCTGCTGGCCGACGAGCGCGATTTCATCGCCAATGCGGCGCAGTTCTCGGCGTTTCTCTATACCCAGCTCGACGATCTGAACTGGGCGGGCTTTTACCTCAATCGCAATGAAGAACTGGTACTGGGGCCGTTTCAGGGGCAGATCGCCTGCGTGCGCATTCCTTTCGGTCGCGGCGTTTGCGGGGCGGCCGCGCAGAGTCGGCAAACCCAGCGCGTTGAGGACGTTCACGAGTTTCCCGGACACATTGCCTGCGACAGCGCATCGAACAGCGAGTTGGTGGTGCCATTGATCAAGGACGGGCGTCTGATCGGCGTTCTGGACCTGGACAGTCCAAGCGTGGGGCGTTTCAAGGAGGGGGATCAGGCAGGGATCGAGCGTCTCGCGGCTATCTTTCTGGCATCGACCGACTGCTGAGCCAGTCGGCCTGCCGCTGCCGGAGCACAGTTCCGGCAGCGGCGGGTCAGTCATCAATCGTAGATGACTTTCTTCTTCCATTCCGACTCGGTGTCGTCCTGCTTCAGGCCTTCGGTCAGTGCGTTGTCGTCGTCTTCGGTCGGTGCGGTGTTGGTCAGCACTACCGAGTTGGCACGGGCCAGTTGTTTTTCCATCGCCAGCAGCTGCTGTTGATAAGTAACCGGGTCCGGCTGGTTGCGCAAATACTGTACGCCGCGCTCGAACGCCAGACGTGCCTGGCCTGGCTGATCCTGAGAAAGTGCGGTCTGGCCAAGGTTGTTGAAGAACTCGATGTGCAGATTGACCAGAATCGTGCGGATTTCACGGATCCAGTGTTTCGCTTCGCTGGTCTGCAGGAAACCGTCATGTGCAGCGCGCGTCACCTGACCGTGCAGGGCTTCCAGCAGAAAACGCACGTCCTTGGCCTTGGCTTCGGTCTGGATCGGTGTGACCGGGTTGGGTATGTCGATTCCTTCGCCCTTGGCAATCTGCTGTTCCAGTTCGCCGATGCGGTGCTTGAGCTGAGCGTTGCCTTTCTCCATGTTCAGCATGCGCTGTACAACGTTCAGCTCCAGTCGCGTCAGCAACAGCTTCAAGGCGGGTGACATCAGCTGACCCGGGAACACTTCGGTGATCTCGCTGCAGCGACGCAGGCGATCCCCGAGTTCGACCTTGGTGCGAGCCTTCTCCAGTTTGCCGTTTTCAGCGACGTGATTCAGGTAGCCGATCGCGATGAGCAGTGCGATACCTGCTACTACCATCAGCGTGATCATGAGTGGAGTCACTGTGCAAACCTCATTCGTTCAATTAGTTTTAGTGCGAGTGTAGTGGCTAAGCACTACTGCGCATAGATGTCCCTCTCGGAGTTTGTCGGCATCTCTTCTATATAGATTAGGGGAGATTGATCAGTCGGGCGCCTGGCGACAGCCGGTCAGCGTCAGAACGGCATCGAAGTTATTGATTTCAATAAATTTTCACATGGGGGTTGACGACCCCTCAATCCATCCATAGAATGCGCGCCACTTACAGCGTAAAGCACACAGCGTAGCGCAAATAAGTAGTGAATGTTGTACGTGTGTCCCCTTCGTCTAGTGGCCTAGGACACCGCCCTTTCACGGCGGTAACAGGGGTTCGAGTCCCCTAGGGGACGCCATTGCGGGAATAGCTCAGTTGGTAGAGCACGACCTTG
>Ga0182228_1000026_pt1 | contig 36070 bp, 26 predicted proteins | sample G6R1MG_19_FD_128385 | JGI IMG/M metagenome (GOLD analysis project Ga0182228, IMG submission 128385) | Miscanthus phyllosphere microbial communities from Michigan, USA - G6R3_MAIN_07NOV2016_LD1 MG | ecosystem: Host-associated > Plants > Phyllosphere > Phylloplane/Leaf | place: USA: Michigan... | reverse complement strand
GGTTCGGCTGAAGAAGAAGCCGCTGCCTACATCAAGGCGCACGTGACCAAGCCGGTTGTTTCCTACATCGCTGGTGTGACTGCTCCTCCGGGCAAGCGCATGGGCCATGCCGGTGCAATCATCTCGGGTGGTAAAGGTACTGCAGACGAGAAGTTCGCTGCACTGCAGGACGCTGGCGTGAAAACCGTGCGCTCCCTGGCAGACATCGGCAAGGCCCTGGCCGAGCTGACCGGTTGGCCGACCAAGTAAGCCTCGCTTGCTTTTCGGGTAATCGACAAAAGCCACCTTCGGGTGGCTTTTGTTTGGGCCGCTGAAAAACGCAGCGGTGCGTCCTTGTGCTGCTTGCGTCTATCGATTGTTATTCATCTGCCATTCCTGACAGGCCAATTCCCATATCTGTTCCTGAGTGGTCCCGCAAACAAACTGTGCTTCCTGAACGGTCACAAGGCGCATGCCTTCGCGCCGCGACAGGCGGCACGACGCTTCATTAAGGGGCGCAGGACCAGGCGTGGCGAATACAGGGTCGGCGTGGGTATCGCACTCGGATGGGTGATGTCAGGCATGGAAATAAGCTGCCGGGTATAGAGAGGAGGCCCAATCTATCTGTCAGGAAACGGTTGGTCTGTCAGGCATTTCTCGTTTTACAGCGGCTTTTGCAGCTGCCAGTTCAGGGTGCGTTGTCGGGTGACTCGCCCTGAGACAGTGCATTTTCGAGCGAAGTTGGCTACCCTGTCCGCCGTTTTTGCGTTGCCCTCACGAGGGGCGTTTCGCAAGGTACTGCCACGTCTTACGCCGACGGGCTGCGTCTGCCCCATTCATGGGTGACGTCCCATCCCTTTTTCGATTCCGTGTGGTCCCTCGTAATGAAAGTGTTGAAAGGCCAGGACATCCTGGCACTCGGTTTTATGACATTTGCCCTGTTCGTCGGGGCTGGCAACATCATCTTTCCCCCTATAGTCGGCCTGCAAGCCGGGCCGCATGTGTGGATGGCGGCGCTGGGCTTTCTGGTCACTGCGGTTGGCTTGCCGGTCATTACCGTGATTGCTCTGGCCAGGGTCGGCGGCGCGATGGATGCCCTTAGCAGCCCGATTGGCAAGATCGCTGGCGGGGCGCTCGCTGCCGTCTGCTATCTGGCGGTCGGTCCGTTGTTCGCCACGCCACGTACCGCCACAGTATCGTTCGAAGTCGGTCTGGCGCCTCTGACCGGCGACACCCCGATGGCATTGTTTCTCTACAGCCTGGTGTACTTTCTGGTGGTGTTCTGGGTTTCGCTGTACCCGGGGCGCTTGCTCGATACCGTCGGACGCTTTCTGGCGCCGCTGAAGATCATTGCGCTGGCGGTTCTGGGCATTGCGGCATTCGCCTTGCCGGCGGGCGGAATAGGGGAGGCGGAGCCCGCGTACGCCGCAGCACCGTTTTCCCAGGGGTTCATCAATGGTTACCTGACCATGGATACGCTGGGGGCGCTGGTCTTCGGTATCGTTATCGTCAATGCGATCCGCTCTCGCGGTGTCGAATCGCCCCGTCTGATCACTCGCTACGCGATCATTGCCGGGCTGATCGCCGGGGTGGGGTTGGCGCTGGTGTATGTCAGTCTGTTTCGCCTTGGTTCCGGCAGCCACGCCGTGGCGGCCGGTGCGAGCAATGGCGCAGCGGTTCTGCATGCCTACGTGCAACACACCTTCGGTTCGCTGGGCAGCGGGTTCCTTGCCGTGCTGATTTCCCTGGCGTGTCTGGTCACTGCAGTAGGCCTGACCTGTGCCTGCGCCGAATACTTTGCCAAGGTGCTGCCGCTGTCCTACAGAACGCTGGTGATTATCCTCGCCGTGTTCTCGCTGCTGGTGTCCAATCTCGGGTTGACCAAACTGATCCAGTTTTCGATTCCGGTGCTCACGGCGATTTATCCGCCGTGCATCGTTCTGGTCGCGCTGAGCTTCTGCAAGGAACTCTGGCAGAGCCAGGGACGCGTAGTGGCACCTGTGATGCTGGTTTCGCTGGTGTTTGGCCTGATCGATGCGCTGAAGGGCGCCGGTTTCGCCGACGCGCTGCCCGATGTTCTGAGCCATCTGCCGCTGGGTGATCAGGGGCTCGCGTGGCTGGTGCCTGCTGTTGTCACGCTGGTGGTCGCGGTGGTGGTCGACAGGGCCATGGGCAAGCGTAGCGAGGCGCTGGCTTGAAGGCCGTGCGTTAGACGATTGCGCAGGAAAAACCGTGTTGCATGAAAAGGCCCGCTATAAGCGGGCCTTTTTAGTTCTGCGAGCGTATCAGCCTTACTTGGTGGCTGGTGCTGCTTCTGGCGCCTTGTCGGCGTTTTCATTGGCGCGCTGCTGAGCGGCTTCAGCGTTCTTCTGAGCGGCTTCCTGGCTTTCCTTGGCCGCGTCATTCACTTTTTCCTGAGCCTTTTCCATCGACTCCTGGGACTGCTGAGCTGCCTTGTTGGCATCTTGCTGAGTGTTTTCGGACTTTTTGTCACAGGCGGCAAGGCCCAGGGTGGCAGAAAGCATCAAGGCATAGGCTAAAGATTTACGCATGGGGTGTTTCTCCTTATTAAGTATTCACGAGCCTAAGAGCCTGCCCCCGCGAGTTAAGTTCCACCCGTGACGACAATAATGGGGAGCGCTGTTGCACGGCCGTTACACACTGATGAAACCGGGCCGATCATGAGCCTTTCCGGTGAGCGCCGAGCAAGCCGGTTCGCCTTGTGACCGGTACACGAAACAAGCTCCACGCATCATTGGCTCTTGAAATCCCCGACCCAGCCCCCACCTTGATGACTACCCGCTGTCACACAGGCTGCTGCCTGACCGTGACGGCTTATACCATCCAGATCGGAGTTTGATGATTATGAGTGTGGAAACTCAAAAGGAAACCCTGGGCTTCCAGACCGAGGTAAAGCAACTGCTGCACCTCATGATCCATTCGCTGTATTCCAACAAGGAAATTTTCCTTCGCGAATTGATCTCGAACGCGTCTGACGCGGTCGACAAATTGCGTTTTGAAGCGTTGTCCACGCCCGAGTTGCTGGAAGGCGGCGCGGAGCTGAAAATTCGTGTGAGCTTCGACAAGGACGCGAAGACCGTTACGCTTGAAGACAACGGCATCGGTATGAGCCGTGAAGACGTGATCACCCACCTGGGCACGATCGCCAAGTCCGGCACCGCTGATTTCATGAAAAACCTGTCGGGCGACCAGAAGAAGGACTCGCACCTGATCGGTCAGTTCGGCGTGGGCTTCTACTCGGCGTTCATCGTAGCCGATCAGGTCGAAGTGTTCAGCCGCCGTGCCGGCACGCCAGCGAGCGAAGGCGTGCACTGGTCCTCCAAGGGCGAAGGCGAGTTCGAAGTTGCCACCGTCGACAAGGCTGATCGTGGCACCCGCATTGTTCTGCACCTGAAAAACGGTGAAGAGGAATTCGCTGACGGCTACCGCCTGCGTAACATCATCAAGAAATACTCCGACCATATCGCCTTGCCGATCGAACTGCCCAAAGAGCAGTCTCCGGCAGCCGAAGGCGAGGAGGCGCCGGCGCTGGAGTGGGAAACCGTCAACCGCGCCAGCGCACTCTGGACCCGTCCGCGCACCGAGGTGAAGGACGAGGAGTATCAGGAGTTCTACAAGCATGTCGCGCACGACTACGAGAACCCGCTGAGCTGGAGCCATAACAAAGTCGAAGGCAAGCTGGAATACACCTCGCTGCTGTACGTGCCTGCGCGTGCGCCGTTCGATCTGTATCAGCGTGAAGCCCCGCGTGGCCTCAAGCTTTACGTCCAGCGCGTGTTCGTGATGGATCAGGCAGAGTCGTTCCTGCCGCTGTACATGCGCTTCGTCAAGGGCGTGGTCGACTCCAATGACCTGTCGCTGAACGTTTCCCGCGAAATCCTGCAGAAAGACCCTATCATCGACTCGATGAAGTCGGCGTTGACCAAGCGCGTGCTGGACATGCTGGAGAAGCTGGCGAAAAACGAGCCCGAGAAGTACAAGGGTTTCTGGAAAAACTTTGGTCAGGTCCTCAAGGAAGGTCCTGCAGAAGACTTCGCCAACAAGGAAAAAATTGCTGGTCTGCTGCGTTTCGCATCGACGTCCGACGACAGCGGCGAACAGAGCGTTTCTCTGGCCGAGTACCTGGCGCGTGCCAAGGAAGGTCAGGACAAGATTTACTACCTCACTGGCGAATCCTACGCACAGGTCAAGAACAGCCCGCACCTTGAGGTCTTCCGCAAGAAGGGCATCGAAGTGCTGCTGCTCACCGATCGTATCGACGAGTGGCTGATGAGCTACCTGAGCGACTTCGATGGCAAGGGCTTTGTGGATGTGGCGCGTGGTGACCTGGATCTGGGCAATCTTGACTCCGAAGAGGACAAGAAGGCTCAGGAAGAGATCGCCAAGGACAAGGAAGGTCTGATCGAGCGCCTGAAAGCCGCGCTGGGTGAGTCGGTGAGCGAAGTGCGGGTTTCCCATCGTCTGACCGATTCGCCTGCGATTCTGGCCATTGGCGAGCAGGATATGGGGCTGCAAATGCGTCAGATTCTGGAGGCCAGCGGGCAGAAGGTGCCAGACTCCAAGCCTATCTTCGAATTCAACCCGGCTCACCCGTTGATCGGCAAGCTTGATGCCGAACAGAGCGAAGACCGCTTCGGCGATCTGTCGCACATCCTGTTCGATCAGGCCGCGCTGGCCGCCGGTGACAGCCTCAAGGATCCGGCCGCTTACGTGCGCCGTCTGAACAAGTTGCTGGTAGAACTGTCGGTTTGATAGCCGGTTGACAAGAAACCCGCCTCGGCGGGTTTTTTGTTTCAGTTCCCGCGACACGTCTTTCATCTCTCCAACGATCAGGAGTCAGTAATGAGCAGCAATATCGAAATTCGTTCTGTGGTCTATCAGATTGATGGTCAGCCCTATGAAAGCCGTCTGGTGTACGACACCCATGCTACTGCTGCACAGCCAGGTCTGTTGATGGCGCCCAACTGGATGGGCGTCAGCAAGGGCGCCGAAGACATCGCCAAAGCGGTAGCAGCCGAGGGCTATGTCGTGTTGCTGGCTGACCTGTATGGTCAGCAGATTCGCCCCGGTAACAATGACGAGGCGGGCGCTGCCATGACGCCGCTCAAGAACGATCGCAGCCTGCTGCGCAAGCGTATGCAGGCAGGACTCGACCAGTTGTTGAGCCAGGGGGATGTGGCTCTGGACTCAAGCAGAATCGCAACCTTCGGCTTCTGCTTCGGCGGCTGCTGCTCTCTGGAGCTTGCGCGTACCGGTGCTGAACTGAAAGCCGCGATTTCCTTCCACGGCACGCTGGATACGCCTAACCCGGCTGACGCCAAAAACATCAAGGGCTCGGTGCTGGTCCTGCACGGTGCTTCTGACCCGTTGGTGCCGAAAGAGCAACTGCCGGCTTTCGAAGACGAGATGAATGCCGCTGGCGTGGACTGGCAACTGTACAGCTACGGTGGTGCATTCCACTCCTTCACAGATCCGCACGCCAACGTGCCGGGCATGATGATGTACGACGCCAAAGTGTCGAACCGCGCGTTCAAGTCGATGCATGATTTGCTGAAAGAAGTGTTCGGCTGAATGAATACCTATCGCGCTTAGGGCGTGCCGGAGAACACTATCGTGCCCATGCTCCGCGTGGGCATACCGGAGAACACCAGCCACTTTTCCCCATTCACAAAAAAGGCGCCTCGAAAGGCGCCTTCTTTGTTTGTCGCAAAAGCGGTATTACTTGCCCGCCCAGCGCTTCAAGACCAGCGTGGCGTTGGTGCCGCCGAAGCCGAAGCTGTTGCTCATGACCAGATCGATCTTCGCATCTTCCTTAGTCTTGAGCAGGATAGGCATGTCGGCAACCACCGGGTCCAGTTCGTCGATGTTGGCCGAACCTGCGATGAAGTTGTTTTCCATCATCAACAGGCAGTAGATCGCTTCGTGGACACCTGCGGCGCCCAGCGAGTGGCCCGACAGGCTCTTGGTGGAGCTGATCGCCGGAGCGTTGGCGCCGAATACTTCGCGCACGCCTTCCATCTCCTTGGCGTCGCCGACCGGAGTCGAGGTGCCGTGGGTGTTGATGTAGTCAATGGCACCCGAATCGATGTCGCCCAGCGCCATCTTCATGCAACGAATGGCGCCTTCACCGCTTGGTGCGACCATGTCGTAGCCATCGGAGGTCGCGCCGTAGCCGACGATCTCTGCGTAGATCTTCGCGCCACGCGCCAGAGCGTGTTCGAGTTCTTCGACAACGACCATGCCGCCGCCACCGGCAATGACGAAACCGTCACGCTTGGCGTCGTAGGCACGCGAGGCTTTTTCCGGCGTTTCGTTGTACTGGGTGGACAGTGCACCCATCGCGTCGAACAGGAACGACTGGCTCCAGTGCTCTTCTTCGCCGCCACCGGCAAAGACGATGTCCTGCTTGCCCAGCTGGATCTGCTCGACAGCGTTGCCGATGCAGTGTGCGCTGGTGGCGCAGGCGGACGAGATGGAGTAGTTCACACCCTTGATCTTGAACGGCGTGGCCAGGCAGGCCGAAACGGTGCTGCCCATGGTCCGCGTGACGCGGTACGGGCCGACGCGCTTGACGCCTTTCTCGCGCAGGGTGTCCAGCGCTTCCATCTGGTTCAGGGTCGAGGCGCCGCCGCTGCCGGCGATCAAACCGGTACGCACGTTGGAAACCTGCTCGTCGGTCAGGCCCGAATCGGTGATGGCGTCTTTCATCGCCAGGTAGGCATAGGCTGCCGCATGGCCGACGAAACGGAAGATCTTGCGATCGATCAGCTCTTCCAGGTTCAGGTCGATGGAGCCGGAAACCTGGCTGCGCAGACCCATTTCGGCATATTCCGGGTTGAAGCGGATGCCAGGGCGGTTAGCACGCAGGTTAGCGGTGACGGTGTCTTTGTCATTGCCCAAGCAGGAAACAATACCCAGACCAGTGATAACGACGCGGCGCATGCGAGTACCCTTAGAAATTTTCAGTGGAAGTGAACACGCCGACCCGGAGGCCTTCGGCGGTATAGATTTCGCGACCGTCGACACTGACCGAACCGTCGGCGATGGCCAGGTTCAGTTTGCCCTTCAGGACGCGCTTGATGTGGATGTTGTAAGTGACCTTCTTGGCGGTAGGCAGCACCTGACCGAAAAACTTCACTTCGCCTGAACCCAGGGCACGACCACGGCCGGGGTTGCCCTGCCAGCCAAGATAGAAACCGACCAACTGCCACATGGCGTCGAGGCCCAGGCATCCAGGCATGACCGGATCACCTTCGAAGTGGCAGGCAAAGAACCACAGGTCCGGATTGATATCCAGTTCGGCGACCAACTCACCCTTGCCGAACTTGCCGCCCTCATCACTGATGTGCGTGATGCGATCAACCATCAGCATGTTGGGGGCGGGCAGTTGCGCATTACCTGGGCCGAACAGCTCGCCACGACTGCAGCGCAGCAGGTCTTCCCGGGTAAAGGCGTGTTGTTTGGTCATGCGAGCTCCTCAATAATCTTGTGCGGCAGGTTGTGGCGCCACTGGCCCGAACGCCAGTTCTGGCGTGTTATTTTCGCCAGGACCCTGTCCGGCAGCCTACTCATAGACTGTTGCGTTGTAATGAAAGTCACAGCGCAGGTGAAATCAAGGTACACCTGTACACTGAATTTTGTCATTCAGCCGATTTTGCTGGCCGATCTGGATGCCAAGACTGCCGCAATTTAACATTTATCGCCAGTCACAGGTGCTTCAAAGGACAGCCAGCGCTGTAAAACCTGCTGTAAATCAGCATGTTTGAAGGGTTTGGGCAGGTAATCATCCATTCCTGCCTGCAAGCAGGCGTCCCGATCACCCTGTAACGCGTTGGCCGTCAGGGCAATGATTGGGATTCGCTCCAGCCCGGAAAGTTGCCTGATTCGACGGGTGGCCTCATAGCCATCCATGACCGGCAGTCGGCAATCCATGAGAATCAGCGCGTGGTTGCCTGCGCTTGCCTTCGCCACCGCTTCGGCACCGTCGACAGCGATGTCGACCTCGCACCCCAGATTACGCAACATGGCCTGCACCACCGTGCGGTTCACGGGGTTGTCTTCGACCAGCAGAATGCTGCGCTCCCGGCCATGTGCATCAAGTATCGACAGCGGCTTGGCAATATCCACCGAAGCGTCGCGCGAGACGGGCAGGGGGATCTGCAGTGTGAACAGCGAGCCCGAACCTTCCGCGCTTTCGGCGTGCAAGGTGCCGCCCATGCGTTCGGCCAGGGTCCGCGCAATCGGCAGCCCCAGCCCCGTGCCGCCGTAACGTCTGGAAATCGAGCTGTCGGCCTGCTCGAACGCATCGAACATCGATTCCAGTCGCTCGGCGTCGATACCGATGCCGCTGTCCTGAACCGCGCAGGTAAAGTGCAGCCGCTCATCGTCGAGCATTGCCCACCTGGCGTCGACGCAGACCTTGCCTTGCTCGGTGAATTTAAGCGCGTTGCCGATCAGGTTTACCAGAATCTGGCGAATGCGGGTCGGATCGCCTATGACGTTTATCGCCTCAAGACCTGGCTGAATGTGCAGTTCCAACAGCAGCTTGCGTTGCGCGGCGCTGTGGTTGAAGGCGTGGGTCGAGGCGCTGACCAGTTCAGCCAGGTTGAACGGTATGCCTTCCATTTGCAGGGCATCGCGCTCGATGCGGGAAAAATCGAGGATGTCGTTGATGACCCGCAGCAGATGCTCGGTGGATTCGGTCGCCAGCGTTGCGTACTCGCTCTGCTCGTGGGTCATCTGCGTGGTTTCCAGCAACTGCAACATGCCCAGTACACCGTTCATGGGCGTACGCAGTTCGTGACTCATCATGGCCAGAAAATCCGATTTGGCGCGGTTGGCCTGTTCGGCTTCTTCCCGGGTCTGGATCAGTTGTGCCACCGAGCGTTGCTGCTCGAGGCTGGCGCGGTGCAGGTTCTCCGCCAGGTTGTTGATGTGCCGCGCCAGCGCACCCAGCTCGGCATCATCGCTGACCGGCATGGGTGTGTGGTAATCGCCCTGTTGAATCGCTTTGAGGGCTTCGCCCATAGCGCTGATGGGTCTGGACAGGCTCAAGGCCAGGCTGCGCGCCAGCAGAAAGGCGAACAGCAAGGCCACCATCGCCAGGACGCCAGCCTTGAGCAGGATCTCTTGCTGACGTCGGCTGAATGCTTCGCTGGACATACCTACCAGCACCCGGCCCAGATAACTCTGTGAAGCGCCTTGCGCGGGTTGGCTTTTCCCTGCGGCGGGCGTGCCTGGATTGCCATGAATGGTGGTGCGCTGCGGCTGAACGGGGGCCAGAAACACTTCCATCTGCCGGGTCTGCTGCTCGTTTTCGCGCGGCTGGTCTATGTAGATTACGGCGGTGTTGGAGCTGTCCTGAATTTCCACATAGCGAACGCTGGGCATGGACAAGGTGGCGCGCATCAACGCCTTGAGCCCTTCGATATCGCCCGAGGTCACGCCTGGCTCGACCGCAGTCGCCAGCTGATTGGCGATCAGTTGCCCGGTGTGATTGAGCTCCTGACGCAGGTCCTGAATACGCACGAACGTAAAAAAGCTGATCAACAGAGCTGTCAGCAACAGGGCAGGGCCAAGGCTGATGATCTGTGTGCGGGTATTGATGTCCCAATGCCGAAACTTCATCGACTGTGGGCCTCGCGCGCAACGCACTGCGGAGGTGGTTCGATTGATGCGTCCATGCCTGTTCGCCCGGTGGTCGCGAATCGCTCCGGCTGCACAAGGCAGGGCCGATTCGTGATGATTCATGCTGTGCGCGCATGTTAACCGAGATGGCGCGTGTTTCCAGCGAACTTGTTGATGGATGCCATCCTGCGTGCATAACAGATCAGCTTTGTCGCTGGCTGATAACGTGTTGCTCCGTATAATGACGGCATCGCCACTTGAATGGCTCTGGATGGATAGTTTTATGACCACACAGCAACCCGTCGCGGTGCTTGGCGGTGGCAGCTTCGGTACGGCCATTGCCAATCTGCTGGCCGAGAACGGCCATCAGGTTCGTCAGTGGATGCGCGATCCGGAGCAGGCTGAGGCCATTCGCGTCAATCGTGAAAACCCCCGTTACCTCAAGGGTATCAAGATTCGTCCTGAAGTCGAGCCGGTCACCGACCTGACGGCGGTGCTCGACGCCAGCGAACTGATCTTCGTCGCCTTGCCATCGAGTGCCTTGCGCTCGGTGCTGTCGCCTCACGTCGAGCGCCTCAATGGCAAGATGCTGGTGAGCCTGACCAAGGGAATTGAAGCGCAGAGCTTCAAGCTGATGAGTCAGATCCTCGAAGAGATCGTCCCGCAGGCGCGTATCGGCGTGTTGTCCGGGCCCAACCTGGCGCGGGAAATCGCGGAGCATGCGTTGACTGCAACAGTGGTTGCCAGTGAAGACGAAGCGCTGTGTCAGGCGGTTCAGACTGCATTGCACGGGCGCACCTTTCGCGTCTATGCCAGCAATGACCGCTTTGGTGTCGAGCTGGGCGGGGCACTGAAGAACGTCTACGCGATTATTGCCGGGATGGCGGTGGCGCTGGACATGGGCGAAAACACCAAGAGCATGCTGATCACCCGGGCGCTGGCGGAAATGACCCGTTTTGCGGTCAGCCAGGGCGCCAACCCGATGACCTTTCTCGGCCTGGCCGGGGTGGGCGATCTCATCGTCACCTGCTCCTCGCCGAAAAGCCGCAACTATCAGGTCGGCTTTGCGCTGGGCCAGGGGTTGACGCTGGATGAAGCGGTCACTCGCCTGGGCGAGGTGGCCGAGGGCGTGAACACCCTCAAGGTGCTCAAGGTCAAGGCGCAGGAAGTGCAGGTCTACATGCCGTTGGTCGCCGGGCTGCATGCGATTCTTTTTGAAGGCCGTACGCTCAGCCAGGTCATCGAGGCACTGATGCGGGCCGAGCCCAAGACGGACGTCGATTTCATTTCGATTACCGGCTTTAATTGAATTCAGTCTGATCAGGAGAAGGTCTTGAACGAATCGAAAATCCAGCACAACGAATCGATCCTGCTGCGCATTCTGTGGATGCTGCTGTTTCTGGGTGTATGGCACGTCGCGCAAATCATTTTGGCGGGCGTGGTGCTGGTGCAATTGGTTTATCGCCTGATTTACGGCGCGCCGAACGGCGGCCTGATGAACTTCGGCGACAGCATCAGCCAGTACCTGGCGCAGATCGGTCGCTTCGGGACCTTTCACAGCGACCACAAACCCTGGCCTTTCGGCGACTGGCCAGCGCCGCGCGCGCCCGAAGGCGAGGCGGCCCATCATGTCCCGCCAGCGGCCCAGCCGGTGCGCGATGAGGAGCCAAGGCCATGAAGGTTTGGGTACTGCGTCATGGCGAAGCGCAGTCGCGGGCGCGCAGTGATGCCGAACGCGAGTTGACTGCACACGGACGTGAGGAAGTGCTGAAAAGTGCGCTGCACCTGACAGACAAGCCCGTGCAACGGATCATCGCAAGTCCCTACGTGCGAGCACAACAGACTGCCGAGCTGGTGCGTCAGTCGTTGGCATTCGATGACTCGATCGTCACCGCGCCCTGGCTTACACCCGACGGCAGCCCGCGTGAGGTGCTGGCGCAACTGGACAAGCTGGGTGTCGACGAAGTGCTGCTGGTCAGCCATCAGCCTCTGGTGGGCGAACTGATCGGGGTACTGGCGCACGGCAGCCCGCAGCAGGCCGAGCCGATGAGCACGGCCAGTCTTGCCGAGCTGGAAGGCGAGTTCTTAGTGGCAGGCGGGATGCGCCTCAACAGCGTCAGGCACGTCTGAACGGTCTGTGCGAGCAATGAATGACCGCCGCGAATGCGGCTCTTCCGGAAAAAGGATTTAGCATGAGCATATGGCGTCAGGCTCCCGATATCGAAGCCCTCATGGCGGCTCAAAAGAACACCATTGGCGAGGTGCTGGACATTCGCTTCGAGTCTTTCACCGATGATTCCCTTACGGCCAGCATGGTGGTCGATCAACGTACCCACCAGCCTTTCGGACTGCTGCACGGCGGCGCATCCGTGGTCCTGGCCGAGTCGCTGGGATCGATGGCCAGTTATCTGATAGTCGATCCGAGCAAGTACTTCTGCGTCGGGCTGGAGGTCAACGCCAACCATTTGCGCGGTGTGCGTGCCGGCCGTGTCACCGGTGTGGTCAGGCCCGTGCATATAGGCCGGACCACGCATGTGTGGGACATCCGTATCAGCAACGACGAAGGCAAGCCAAGCTGCATTTCGCGCTTGACGGTGGCCGTTGTACCGCATGGCAAAGAGCCTCCAGTCAATTGAGTGTTTTCAGCTATTACGGACGCATTCTCAGGTCCGGTTTGGCCGTTGTGAGAGGGTATCTTTTCTCTTAGTGTTTGAGTGTTCCCTGGAGGGAGCACTCATTCTCAGGAGGATTGATAATGACCGAAGAAAAGCCAGCCTCACCCGGAGAGAGCCCTGCGCCTGAACACACGGTTGCGTCTGAAACGCCTGCTTTGCCGGGCAGTCCACCGTCCTTTGGCGGAATACTCACCGGTCAACCGATATCTGCTGCAACTCCGCCTGCTGCCAAGGCTCCACCGCAACACGGTGAATTGAATCTGGAAAAGCGCTTGAAGGCGGTCTATGCGGATAACCTGATGGCCTCAGCCGAGTTCATGGCCTTGCGTGATGATGCCGACATGCTGTTCGACAAGCTGAAGGTCCAGTTTCCCGACAATGGTGCCCTCGCGCTGTTCCAGCCGTTGTCGGATGTCGCAGTACAAGCCATGCAGTTAGCCATCCTGGATTTCAGAAAGGCCAAGCCCTCTGCTGAGGCCAAGGCCCTTGCCAAACAGTCTTTTGGTTTTTAGGTCGCCTATATAAAGGCTTGCCTGGACCGTTTTACCCAAGCTTTATAGGCCTTCACGCCGCTCCGACCGCCGTATCGGGTAATCCTGATGGCCGGAGTGACACCTGCGATGGCGGTTCCAGTCATTGCCGATCTGCAAAGCAACTTGGCACAATCGTGACTCGCCCGCTCATGGAAGTATTGGCATGTCGCAACCCGTGTTCTTTGCTCACGCCAATGGCTTCCCTTCAGCGACGTACAACAAGCTGTTTTGCGCGCTGGCGCCGGAGTATTCGGTGGCTCATCTTGAGCAACACGCCCATGATCCGCGTTTTCCGGTAGATGACAACTGGCTGAATCTGGTCGATGAGTTGCTCCACCATCTGCGTGAGCAGCCGGGCCCGGTGTGGGGGGTAGGGCACTCGCTCGGCGGCGTGTTGCACCTGCATGCCGCATTGCGCTGCCCGGAACTCTATCGGGGCGTGGTGATGCTCGACTCACCGGTCCTGGGGCTGGCTGATCAGTTAGTCATACGCGCTGCCAAGCGGCTGGGTTTTATCGACCGCATCACGCCAGCGGGTCGCACCCTGGGCCGGCGTGAGGCGTTTGACGATCTGCAGTCGGCACGCGCCTACTTCGCGGGCAAGACCCTGTTCAGCCGCTTCGATCCCGACTGCCTGACCGCCTACCTACAACATGGTCTGCGCGAAGACGGCGGGCAGTGGCGTCTGCGTTTCGACCCGGCGACCGAGATCAGCATCTACCGCAGTATCCCGCACACCAGCCCAATGCCGTCACGGCAACTCAAGGTGCCGCTGGCCATGGTGCGCGGCAAACATAGCCGGGTGATCATGCCTCATCATGGTTATCTGGCCCGACGCATGCGCGAAGGCGAATACCTGTCCATGCCCGGAGGGCACATGTTTCCCCTTGAACGACCGGATGAAACCGCATTGCTGCTCAAGACGCTGCTGGCTCGCTGGGACGCGCGCAACGCCTCAAGGGTGACGGCGTGACGTTTACCGTGGAGGAGGTGCGTTTCAATCTGGGCCATATCGAACTGGCGGCGCATCTTTACGGCCCCGAGGACGGCCAGCCGGTGATTGCCCTGCATGGCTGGCTCGACAACGCCAACAGCTTTGCCCGTCTGGCACCGCAACTGGAGGGCCTGCGCATTGTGGCGCTTGATCTGGCCGGGCATGGTCATTCAGGGCATCGGCCTGCCGGGGCGTCCTATGCGCTGGCCGACTATGTGTTTGATGTGCTGCAGGTCGCCGAGCAATTGGGCTGGCCGCGCTTCGCCCTGATGGGGCATTCGCTGGGCGCGATCATTTCGGTATTGCTGGCCGGGTCGTTGCCGGAGCGCATCACGCGGCTGGCACTGATCGATGGTTTGATTCCCTTGACCAGTGACCCCGAATCCGCTGCCGAGCGCATGGGCTCGGCCATGCAGGCACAGCTCAGGCTGTCGGGCAAGAAAAAGCCGGTTTACGAAGATCTACAACGCGCTGTCCAGGCGCGAATGAAAGGCACCGTTCCGGTCAGTCGCGAGGCTGCAGAATTACTCGCGCAGCGCGGCCTGATGCCGGTACCCGGCGGCTATACCTGGCGCAGCGACAGTCGCCTGACCTTGCCGTCTGCGATACGTCTCACGCATCAGCAGGCAATGTCTTTCGTCAATGCTATCCGTTGCCCGACGCAACTGCTGGTCGCTGCGGGCGGTATGCTGGCGAAAAACCAGCTTGTGCTGTCCGGACTGCCTTTCGACGTCGTGCAGCTTGAAGGTGGCCATCATCTGCACCTGGATGACCAGCAGGGTGCGAGCGCTGTTGCACACTGTATCAATCGCTTCTTCGCTGCTTCTTGACTTGAGACCGGCAACTGCCGACGCTGGACGGGTTGAAACAGGAGTCAACCGTGATGGATCAATCCGCAGCCTCTGGTGACCGCCTCGCTGGCGATCTTTTATATTTTCACTCCCTGCTTGCCTGCCAATGAGAGCACTCATGCGTTTATCAAGTGTTCCCGTTGTTGCCTTGTGCATGTCTATGTTCAGCGCTGTGCTGTGCGCCGCCGATGTACCAGGCAGCAGCGATCTGCAGATCCTGCCGCGTCTGGCCGACACGGAAATCGTCGATTATCGTCCGGCTGCCGAGCTCGAACGGGTCTATCCCATGGGCTCGATCCGCAAGATCAGCGGCCAGTTGCGTTTCGACGGCCAGGTCAGTGCGCGTGGCAATCTGACGTCGGTCACCTATCAGTTACCTGCAGAGCGGACTTCCGACGACGCCTTCACCGCGGCTCGTGAAACCTTGCAGCAGCAGGGCACCGAGCTGTTGTTCTGGTGCCAGGCGCGCGACTGCGGAGAAAGCAGCCTGTGGGCCAACGAAGTGTTCGGCAACGCCAAACTGTATGGCGCGGATGACCGCCAGGCTTACCTGTTGCTGCGTCTGGCAGAGCCGCGCAGCGACACGCTGGTAGCGCTTTACAGCATCACCCGTGGCAACCGCCGGGCCTACCTGCATGTCGAGCAGTTTGAATCCTCTGCGCCACTGGGCGAACTGCTGCCGACCTCGGCCACCTTGCTGCGCCAGCTGCGAAGCACCGGCAAGCTGGAACTGCCCCGTCTGAGCGGCGAACCACAGGATGCCTGGATTACCCTCGTTTCCCGCGCCCTCAATCAGGACAGCAGCCTGCGCGCCACGGTGTCCGGACCCAGTGCCGGCGCCTGGCTTGACGCCCTGATCGCCAAAGGTGTTCGCGCTGCCCGGCTCGAGGCGGGCGTCACTGAAGGCAAAGGGCTCAAGATCGAGGTTATCCGCTAGAACAGCGATGGCGGACGCGCAGGTTCGCCATTATGCTCGCTCCCTCCGATCCTTTTTAGTGGATAGCGCATGTTCAACAATGACCGTCTGTTGGTGCAGATTCTGCTGCTGGCGCTGTTTGGTGCCTGTCTCTGGGTGATGGCGCCGTTCTGGTCGGCGCTGGTCTGGGGCGCGGTACTGGCCTTCGCCAGCTGGCCGTTGATGCGTTTGCTGACCCGCTGGTTCAAGGGCCGTGAGTCGTTGGCCGCGCTGGTGATGTGCCTGTGCTGGATGCTGCTGGTCGCGGCGCCGCTGGTATGGCTGGGCTTCAATCTCGCCGACCATGTGCGTGACGCTACAGGCCTGATCAAGGATATTCAGGTCGACGGCTTGCCCGATCCACCGCAATGGCTGGCGGGTATTCCGCTGGTGGGCGAACGACTGGTAGCGCTGTGGACCACCATCGATCAGCAAGGCGCGGCGTTCATGGCGACGCTCAAACCGCATCTGGGTCAGGTCGGTAACTGGGTGCTGGCACGCAGTGCGCAGATTGGCAGCGGGATTCTGGAACTGACCCTGAGCATCGTCTTCGCCTTCTTTTTTTACAGGGACGGTCCGCGCCTGGCCGCATTCGTGCTCAGCCTGCTGGAGCGCCTGATCGGGGAGCGCGCCCAGTATTATCTGGATCTGGTCGCTGGCACGGTGCAACGCGTGGTCAACGGGGTCATCGGTACGGCAGCGGCCCAGGCGGTACTGGCGCTGATCGGCTTCCTGATCGCGGGCATTCCCGGCGCGTTGGTGCTGGGTATTCTGACTTTTCTGTTCAGTCTGATCCCGATGGGCCCACCCCTGGTCTGGCTGCCTGCCACTGCCTGGCTGGTCTGGCAGGGCGAGTACGGCATGGCGATATTTCTGGGCATCTGGGGGATGTTCATCATCAGTGGCGTGGACAACGTGCTCAAGCCATACCTGATCAGCAGGGGCGGCAATCTGCCGCTGGTGATTGTCTTGTTGGGTGTGTTCGGCGGATTGCTGGCGTTCGGCTTCATCGGCCTGTTCATCGGCCCGACGCTGCTGGCAGTCGCCTACAGCCTGCTGACCGACTGGGTCGGCAGCGAGCGTGCCCGCAGCCGCTGACGGCGAAAGTTTCCGCCGCGCCATGACGGGCGGCGGAGCCTCGCTTTACGCAGCGGTATCCAGGTACTTGCCGACCGGCTTGCTGCTCTGGGTGTCATATTTTTCGCTGAGTGCGGCGATCATCTTGTTCAAGGCCTGAGTCGCAATCTGGTTGGTGTTGCCCTGATCAATGGTGCTGTCACTCTGTTTCAACGCGGCAGACAACTCGGAGGCGCTGATACTGTCGTTGCTATCGCTGTCCAGCGCACTGAACAGGCTGGCGCTGTCAGTACTGCCGGAGGTGCTCATCTGCGCAGGCGGCATACCGGCAGGAGGCTGTTGCGGTTGCATACCGGCGACCAGCTCCTCAAGGCTGACTGTGCCGTCCTCGTCAGTGTCCAGTGCATCGAACACCTGGCTGCTGTTCGCCGTACTGCCCGCATTGCTCAGGCCGGTGGTCAGCTCGTCGCTGCTAATGGCGCCATCGCCATCGCTGTCCAGCGCGCCGAGCAGATCTTCTGCCTGTTCATCGACCGACTGCATGGGCGGCGGCGGAGGTGGTGTCATCGCGGCCAGTTCGTCGGCATCGAGGCTGTCATCGTCGTTGCTGTCCAGATCGCTGAATGCCTTGCTCAGGCTCACAGTGATGCCATCCTTGCTGTTCGACGACAGGGCCGAGCTCAGCTCGTTCTTGCCAATGCTGCCGTCGCCATCGGTGTCCAGCTTGGCCAGCAGCTCTTCCTGAAACTTCTTGTTGCTGGTGCTGGAGGTTGCACTGGTCGAACTGGTGTAGCTGGAGAAACTGCTGCTTATCCCACTGATCATTGGTCTCACTCCCCTGAGATGAATGTACCCGGTAACGGTGTACCGGCTTTTGCAGACTCGGGGCGTCAGTTGTCGAGGGGATGTAGGCTTTGTACGCGGAGCGTTACAGAGTGCGTCACAGTCGTGGCAGGTCCAGTATCGCCGTCAGGCCGCCGCCTGGCGTTTGCGCGAGCGACAGCTCGCCGCCGATACGCCGCGCCGCTTCCCGCGCAATGCTCATGCCCATGCCTATACCGCCGGAGTTGCGGTTGCGAGAACCTTCCAGTCGGTAGAACGGCTCGAACACGGCTTCGTGAAACTCAGGTGCAATGCCAGGCCCGTGATCGACCACGGAGATGCGCACCCGCTCGCTGCTGTCCTCGATCACGATGTGTACGCTGCCGGCATAACGCAGAGCGTTGTCGACCAGATTCTGCAGGCACGAGCGCAGTGCCATCGGCTGCGTCTTCAGCGGTTTGCACTGGCCTTCGTACTGTACGTCGTCGCCATTGTCCTGGGCATTCTCGGCCTGCGACTCGATCAGTGCCTGCAGGTCGAACTGCTGCAGGCCTTCGCTGCGTCGGTGTTCATTGAGGTAGGCGAGCGTGGCGTCGAGCATGCTGATCATGTCATTGAGGTCCTGAGTCATCTGGCCATGCAGCCTGGGCTCTTCGATCTGTTCGACACGCAGTTTGAGCCGCGAAAGGGGGGTGCGCAGGTCATGGGATACCGCAGCCAGCATGCGCCCGCGCTGCTGCATCTGTTCGCGGATCTTGCGTTGCATCAGATTGAAGGTCTGCGCAGCCTGTCGGGCTTCCTGCGGACCGCTGATTTCCAGTGGCGGGCTGTCGAGGTCTTCACTCAGGCGCTCGGCTGCTTCGCTCAGGCTCTGCACGGGACGGCTGAGGGCCTTGGCGCCGTACCACGCAGCAATGATCAGGGTGATGAACTGGAAAAACAGCAAGATGACCGGGCCACCGAGCATCGGCGGTCTGTGCATGGGCCGCTGATCGAATTGCCCATGTTCGGCGTTGAACTCGTTGGACGGCGGCGGCGGGGGGCGCATGCCGTACTGGGTGAACCAGATGAAGGCCAGCAGGTGCGCCAGCAGAATGGCCAGCAGGGCGCCACCAAACAGACGCGCAAACAGTGTATCGAATCTGCGGATCAACCCAGCTCCCTGGCATCGAACAGATAGCCTTCACCGCGCACGGTTTTGATCAGTTGCGGATTCTTCGGATCATCGCCGAGCTTCTGGCGCAGGCGCGAGACCAGTAAATCGATGCTGCGGTCAAACGCCTCGATCGAGCGGCCTCGGGCAGCATCGAGCAACTGCTCGCGGCTCAGCACCCGATGCGGCCGTTCGAGAAACACACGTAACAGGCGAAACTCGGCGTTGGACAGCGGCACCACGAGGCCGTCGGCGGCGGTCAACTGACGCAGGACGCTATTCAGGCGCCAGGCGTCAAAGCGAATGGTGGTGCGCTGATCGCTGCGTTCGTCGCGGACCCGGCGCAGAATGGTCTGGATGCGCGCGACCAGTTCACGCGGCTCGAACGGTTTGGCCATGTAATCGTCGGCACCCAGTTCCAGGCCGATGATCCGGTCAGTCGGTTCACAGCGTGCGGTCAGCATCAGAATGGGGATATCCGATGTACTGCGCAGCCAGCGGCACAGTGACAGCCCGTCTTCACCGGGCAGCATCAGGTCCAGCACCACGACATCGAAGGTTTCATCGGTCAATGCCTGACGCATCTGCGTGCCATCGGTGACGCCACGAGCGTTGATATTGAAGCGCGTCAGGTAATCGCAGAGCAGCTCGCGAATGGCCACATCGTCATCGACGATCAGCGCACGAACGCTCCAGCGCTGCTCGGTCGATGTGGCATCCAGGGGGGTATCGGGAAGTGCTTGCATAATGCGTCTGTCGCCTGCTTGTGCCGCCATGGACTGGCTGCTGTTGAAGATCAACGCTGCCCCTCATGCTACTTCGCCGGGAGGCTCGGCGGTAGGGTGGCGCGACCGGATGTCGTGCGCATGTCATAAATGTATCGAGATTGATACGAGCGCCTGTCGAGCCTGCCCTGCGAAGCTCACCCTGATAGTTATGACAGTATCCAGTGTCGCGCAACTGCCGTTTAATCGAACGGGCTACCGGCCTGGATGGCTGGTTCTGGGCAGACAAGTTTTTGTCGAGAAAGCCAGGGTCTGTTGCCGTTTCATCGCGGCTCGGGATGAAAGGACGACAGTCCTTGGGGGCATGATCAATCCGCCCGTACGTTTTCTGCATAAACAGGGGCGGCAATCGGATAGCAAAGGAGTGCTGATGATGGTCGATTCAAAAACAACAACGGCTTTAGATGACAATCAAAAAGAGCGTATCGCCCATGGGCTGGCGGGCAGTGGACCCGATTCGGAGCTCGACGCAGACCTTGCTCTGGCAGAGGTGACGGGCGTTGTGGACCCTGTCGATGGAACGCTGAACAAAGATGTCCTGCTCGGTGAGTTTCTTGAGGTCACCTTGCTTCAGTGGGCAGGACTGGTCACTGATCCGGGCGACTTCGATACTTTTTTCATCGATTGGGCCATCGGCGCAGAGGCGGAGACGGACGCGTTTAAAGAGGTGTTTAGCGATATCATTACCGCACCGGTGGCTCCTGGCACCTTTCCCAAGAAGATCCAGATTCCGTTGAGCAGTTTAATGCAAGGCCTGGAAAAGCCTGCAGACGGTACTTACAGTTTGCGCTACCGGATCAGACAACCGAATGATCAACAGACCACCAGCCCGTCGATCAACCTGATCGTCGATACCACGCCGCCGGGCGGGCATTCTGAGCCAGAGCAGATGATTCTGGATACAGATCAGTTGACCCAGGCGTATCTGGATGAACATCCGGACGGTCTGGTCGGCACGCTGCCTGACTATTACGACTGGGCGCCTGACCACAGGGTAGCTTTCTATTACGTCGGCAATCCGTTGCCCGAAAAACCCGAAGATCTGCCGCCTCCGGTCGATGTCGTTAACCTGCCCGGCCCGACTAACAATACGCTGAAATTCCCGGTTTCGGTCATTGGAGCGTCCAGGGACGATGCCTACTACATCGCCTACTTTCTGATCGACAAGGCCACCAACCGCACTCCGCTCTCCAACTACAAGCGCATAGACGTAGCGCTGGGACTGTTGCCCGACAACCTGCAAGACCCCGTCGTGCCATTGGCAGAAAATGATAACTTGATCGACCTGCCTGACGCAGGAATCGGGGTCCAGGTATCGATCAAGTCGTTCGATAACTGGAAGCCGACCGACCGTATCGAAGTCACCTGGGGCGCAGAAATGCTGAGATCCGAGGAAGTCGGCAGCTATCCAGAGTTTCCGCTTTTGATCAGGGTCCCTGGTGAGGTTCTGCGTGCTCAATACAATTTAGCGACTGGCGGTGACCAGGCCACTAATGTGAGTTATCGAATCCTGCGTGGCATTCTCCCTTCCGCAGTGAAAAGCACCAGCGTCAATGTCAATTTCTCCACTATCGGACCTGATCCCATAACCGATCCTGTATGGCCGGATCCAGTCAACGATGCGTTGCCGCTGGTCGAGGTCCGTGGCAAGACTTCCGATTCAGCGAACGTCCTGACAGCAGCGGATAAAGGCGAGGCTGCCAGGGTCCTTTTCAAGCTGTATATCAATCTTCAGCCGGGTGAAATGATCGATTTCTACTGGGGCACAAGGCTCACTTCATCGGCCACCTACACCGTACTGCCTTCAGACGCAGCGGGTTCCGATCGTGAGGTTGAAATACCCTGGGATGATATCTTTGCGGAAGGCAATCGCGTTGATTTGCCGGTTCATTACCGCATCCATGCGCCCGGTTCAGCAAACACCCAGCACTCGAAAGAGACTCTGGTCAACGTAAGCGCCATTGTTATCACCCCGGACGCACCGCTTTTCGAGGGCACCAGTACAAGTGGCTGGCTGAACTGCGATTCACTCTTCGCCAACGGCATCGGAAATCCGGCCACGGGTGAGCCGGGGATACGGGTCCGCGTTCCGGATCTTTCGAAATATCTGTCGGACGGTGAGACTGTTACTTTGCACTGGTACGCCTCTACAGGAACTACAGGCGACGCTCTTATTCCGGGCACAGAAAAAGAGGAGGCTATCGTGCTGGGAGCCGACCATCCGGCTACCGGTTTCACCTGGCTGGTCACGCCCTACGCGACACACATTCTGCCTGTCTATAATCCTGCAAGCGGCAGCCCGAACGGGAGCGCGAGGATCAAGTACTCCTTCATCATGAGCGGCGCAACCGAAACCATTACCTCGTTGGAAACCACCGCCCGGGTAGGGATGTACGACGCAGTTGGGGCGTGTCCTATCGTGTTCAAGTCACGTAAACCGAAGAAAAAGTAAGGAAGGTCGCCGGTTCAGGGTGCCTGCGGCAGGCGGCAGGCACCCTGTGGGGTATAAGCAGGCTCAGGTTGCTCCCAAACGGTTTAGGAAGGCCGGCGCGTACCGGGTCATGTCACCTACGCTTATTGGTATTTTCCCCGACGATCTTCTGCTGTCAGAACCTCCCTACGTTTACCTAGGAAACGTCCTACAGAGCATTCGGTTGGATCCCCGTAGTCTTTCGGCCTCTCTCCCGAGACCGCTTTCGGGCAGTCTTCACGGGGTTCAACCAGGTTTACCTCAAGGTAATGCATCGTCATGAATGCTCCATTCGTGCTGCGTCCGCTTTCATGGACATTGAAAACCGTTATTTTTCTCTCTCCCTTGCTGCCTGGCAGTCATGCCTTTGCGCAAATCCTTGTCAACACGCCGCAGACCATTGATGCAACAGGTCCGCTGGACAGCTATCGGGTTGTCAGCACCGGAAATCTGACGGCCAACGGCGCGACAACCCTGCAAATATCCACGATCACCGGGGCGCAGCTGACGCTCACTGGCAGTCAGGTCAGTGCAGGCACCAGCTCTTCAGCCGTCTCGTTGACCGGGGCAGATGCGTTGATTGTCGGCAGCGCCCTGACAGGTGGTGCGGATGGCCTGGGGATGGGCAATGAAAGTGCACGACTGGTCGGTTCCACTGCCACCGTCATCGGCAGCACGATCACTGCCACGAATCGCGGGATAAATGCTGGCTCGCTCAGCAACCTGACCCTGGAAAGTACTTCGGTGACGGCCACCGGCACCAATGGCAGAGGCATGGAGATGTTTGACTCCACGGTGAAGGCGTCCGGCAGTACCCTCACCGGGCAGCAATATGGCGTGCGCTTGCGCGCTGACCCGGCCGTACCCTCAAGCAATTTGTTGGTCCTTGAGGGAACCCGGGTCGAAGGTATCACCGGGTCGGCGCTGATCGTCGGAACGCCCACCGGTGCGCCCGCGACTGCCGATATCCAGGTCAACAATGGTTCTACGCTGACCGGCGGCAATGGCAAGATACTGGAGTTGATCAACGGCTCAACGGCGCAGATGACCGTGGACAACAGCCATCTGCAGGGCGATGTATCGGCGGGTGAGGGCAGTACCGCCAGCCTGTCACTGCAAAATAACGCGACCCTGACCGGACGCCTGGAGAACGTATCCAGCCTGTCGCTCAGTAGCCAGGGCCAGTGGGTGATGGTCGAGAATGGTCAGGTGAATGAATTGTCCATGGACGGCGGATCGGTCAGGTTTGGCGATGCGGCCTCGTTTTACACCTTGTCGCTCGCCAGCCTGTCGGGGAATGGTACGTTCATGATGGACGTGGATTTCGGTGGCAAGACCACTGACTTTCTTGACATCACGGGCAGTGCGACCGGCAGTCATACCTTGCTTATCGGTAGCACGGGGGCTGATCCGCTCAGCGATACCAGCTTGCACGTCGTGCATGCGGCAGCCGGCGATGCCAGCTTTTCGCTCTCAGGCGGCGCAGTGGACCTGGGCGCCTGGTCCTATGACCTGATCAAACAGGGCGATAACGACTGGTATCTGGATACCGCCACCCGGACCATCAGCCCGGGAGCACAGACTGTCATGGCGTTGTTCAACACGGCGCCGACTGTCTGGTATGGGGAGTTGAGCACGTTGCGTTCGCGCATGGGGGAGTTGCGCATGGACGAGGCCCGTTCCGGCGGCTGGATACGGACCTACGGCAACAAATTCAACGTGGCCGACGCCTCGGGCTTCGGATATCGGCAGGTTCAGAACGGTGTTGCTCTCGGCGCAGATGGCAAGCTGCCTGTGGGGTCGGGACAATGGCTGGCGGGTGTGATGATCGGGCAGAGCTCGTCTGACCTCAGCCTGGATCACGGTGCCAGTGGCAAGGTCGACAGCTACTCGCTGGGCGCTTACAGCACCTGGCTGGACAGCGAGAGCGGCTACTACGTCGATGGCGTGATCAAACTCAATCAGTTCAAAAACAAGGCCAGAGTCAATCTCAGCGATGGTTCCCGCACGCGCGGCAACTACGACAATCTGGGTGTTGGCGCGTCGCTGGAACTGGGTCGGCACATCAAACTGAACAACGGTTATTTTCTTGAACCCTATACCCAATTGGCGGGCCTGGTCGTTCAGGGCAAGGACTACGCACTGGACAACGGTATGCGCGCTGAGGGTGACCGCAGCCGGTCGCTGCTCGGCAAGGTCGGTACGACGGCGGGGCGCAGTTTCGATCTGGGCCAGGGACGTACGCTGCAACCTTACGTGCGGGTTGCCGTGGCTCACGAATTCGTCAACCGGAACGAGGTCAAGGTCAACGACAACGTGTTCAATAACGACCTCTCCGGTTCCCGTGGCGAGTTGGGGGCGGGCGTTTCGGTGTCACTGTCTGACAACCTGCAGTTGCATGCTGATTTCGATTACAGCAATGGCGATGCCATTGAGCAGCCATGGGGCGCCAGTGCAGGCTTGCGTTACAGCTGGTAGCGACAGCGAAGCGGGGGGCTGATGCTTGATCGATGGCGCTGATGCGCCAACGGTCCTATCACTTGTGCCAGTATCCGCAAAAAAAAACAGGGTGTTAACTGACGGGCATGGCGGTCGGCAAACGGGTCGGCCACCGCTTTCTCCTACTGGGGGCCTGGCTCATGTCTGTCATTTCAAAGTGGATCGAACGGATCAGAGTCCTCTTCTGGCCGGCTTCAAGACGCAAGAGCATGCTGCTTGCGCCGCCTGTGATCGCCGAACTCCTGCCTGACGTACCCGGCGGTGAACCCAATCTGCTTCCCAGCAGTGCCTGGCTCGTGCCGTTGCGGGTCGATTTTCCCATGTGGCAAAACTCCGAGCCCACTCCGGGCGACCCTGAGTATCTGCGCGTGTACTGGAATGACCTGCTGCTGGAGGAGAAGGTCTGGACCAAACCTGTACAGCCTGTCGATCTGTTCATCATGATCGCGCAGCAATACCTGGGCGAAGGCCAGCATCGACTCCGTTATAGCGTCGAGACCGCCAATCAGGTGCAGACCGAATCCGAAACACTGGCCTTTGTCATTGATAAAACGGCACCGGTATTCGCAGGCGAAGGGGCGCTGATTTTTCCGGAAGAAATCATCAGGGATGGTCTTACCTCGGCCTGGCTGGACTCTCATGGCAACACCGTGCTGGCCGAAGTGCCCGCGTATTTTTCGCCGAGCGCCGGGGATCTCATTATCTGGTACTGGAGCAGTACGCTGACGGGCTCGGAGCACACCGGAACCCTGACGCTTGAAGCGTCCGACATCGGTAGCACGATCAATATTGCCTTCGACAAGCAAATGGTTCTCGAGAGTGGCGATGGCATTCGTTATGTGTCCTACAGGTTGAAGGATCGCTCGGGGAATGCCGGGCCCCGTGCGCTGGCTGTTTCGCTGCTGGTGCGTGCTCAGCCAGTACCGCGTGTGCTGCCACCCCCGCGGGTTCAGAAGGCGTCAGGCTCGGCAAGCGCCAGTACGCTCGATCCGTTGGATGCCTATCAGGGCGCCGTGGTATCGATACCTGAGAGTGCCGTGATTGCTCCCGGTGACACCGTCCGCGTCCAATGGGCCGAGCCCGGCAGTGTGGGGGCCTTTCTTACGGAGGTAGCAGACTCGAGACTGTTCAACATTCCTTCCACACAGATTGCCCAGCATTTCGGCAAGTCGATCCCCGTTTATTATGAGGTATTCGAAAAAAGCGCCGCCCCGCCTTATCTTTCGGACCTGCATACGCTGAGTATCATGGTCATGACAGGCTTTCCGGTCGTGCAGTGTGACAAGGTCTCCGGGGGGCGTCTGAGCCTGCAGGACATTGCCGAGGGAGGCTACGCACGGTTCACGCTCGACAGTTGGTCATTCATGGGCACTGACCAGTTCCTCACCATCGAGGTGCATGGTGTCAGCAGTGCTGATAATGAGTTGTTGACCATTGGCGTTCTGGATGAATACCCGGTGCCGCGGGTGGACGATAAGATCGACGCCGGTGTTATCAGCAAAACGGATTTGAAGGCATTTAATATAGGCACTCAGCTCGATGTCCGGGTGCGTGTGAGTTTCGACCAGACGCTCTCCTGGCAGTCTTTTCCTTCGCTCAGACCAACGTTGTACCCCTGAGGAGGAGGTCATGGACCGCCAGTTGGCAGTCCATGATGCATTGCTACTTGTAGGTCATCGTGAAGCTGAGGGCTCCTTTGGCCTTGCCCGGCCGGATCGCGCTGCTGGCCTGTGTCTGATAGAAGCGGGCGTAGAAGTTCAGCACAACGTTACCGGGTGTGATCGCCATGATTGGCACTTCGGTCTGCAACTCCATGGGCGTGACTCCATCACCTTTGAGAACCTGAATCCCCATGCCCTTGGCGTCCGAATCGCTGGTCAGGGTGAAAACCCCGCTGCCGACAGGGCCCTCGGGGACCGAGCCTTCGACACCATCGAGCTGGATATGCGCCGTTGCCACGAAGCCGTCACCCGTATAGGTCTCGCAGTTGCTCAACGCAATACTGAATGGCACCGCAGGTGTGGTGAAACCGGGACCGGTGAAGTCAGCGCTGTCCCACTCACCCAACTGCACCGTGTCGGCACTGACCGGATCTGCACCGACGCTGCACTGTGCCTGAAGTATTGTGCCGGTTAGCCCGAACTTCATGATCCTGCCAAGCGTTGTCACGCTTCCGGAGAACAGTTCACTGCCATTGAGCACATTGGGGCCGGAGGGAATCGGTCCGGTCTTGACCAGCGTGACATAGTTGTTCAGATGAAGAAAACGCAGGCTCGTGAGCATTTTCTCGTGGTCGTTGAGGCCGATGAACGGAACGGAGGCGCTGCCACCTACAGGCGTGAAGCAATTGGGGCAGTTCCTGTCATACGGAAACTCCAGTCTTACCCGCACCCCGACGCCCGGAATATTGGTTTGCAGTATCTTGCCTGTGAGGTCTTCCCCGTTTATAGGGTCCACCGTGCCCGGAAAGATCGGAGCCGTTGCCGTAGCGTTGAATTCCAGAAGCGCCGTGCCGTCATTTTTGCAGGCCGCCTCCAGGCCTGCCTGGTCTGGTGTGGCGTTAAGCATATCGATGCTGCCGATAAAGGTACCCACTGCGGCGTCTTTGGGGACGTAGAGCGTGCCGATGTCGCGCCGGTAATCCTTTATTCCCGGTGAGGAAACCCAATAACAATCGTTGCTCGGTGTGTCATCCGGTTCTTCGGAGTAAGCCGCAGCACTATAGCTGGTCCCCAACAGGATCAGACTGGGGAGCAGGGCATTCAATGCAGTGTTCATGGGGTGATTCCTGAAATAACAATGTCGCGGACGGCTCAGATCTGATGTCACTGGGTACACGTCATGTCTTGCATTCGGTAACCCTTGGCCAGAGGCATGCCCGCGGGGTCTATGTGCAGACGACACTGAGGGTCGCTTTTCTCACCCCAGCGGACATCGAGGATTTGGGCCTGCATGCCGGTAGACAGCAAAATCTGCCCGCCTTGCCCTGCGATGCCCAGGATGTTGCCCTGCGCATCGCTGACCTGGGCGCCGAATGGCAGCGGCTTGCCACTGTCAGTGGCTGCATTGATGACCAGGCGCGTCACCTTGCGCGCAGCGAAGGTGGTCTTGATCACGGCCCCCCTGGCAGGTACCACTTGAGTACTGGCGTTATCGATTTCCACCTCGGGCCCCAGTCGGTCGGTTTGCAAGGTGATCGGGTTATAGCGGTAGGGGCGCAGATAGGGCATCAATGCGTAGCCGCGACTATTGGTCCTGACACCGGTAGCGTTCTGTATGCCAACGCCGGGTGTATCGGGTACTTCGATCAGGGCGATGGTGTCGCCCAGATTCGGGCCGAACTCGATGCCGTCCGCATGCAGCAACAAGGCGCCACTGACGTTGACTGATGCACTTCGATAATCATTGCCCTGGGTCACGCCGGCGCCGAGGCTGGCGAAGGGCGCCTGATAGCCTGCCGCAAGGCCTGCACTTTGCTGTTTGCCGTCATCGTTGCTAAGACTGGCGTGATAATTGACGCGGTTTTCATAGAAGCTGCCGCTCAGGCTGCTCCGTTGACTGTGGCGATTGGCGCTGCTCTGCAGGTCGAGTGTGGCATTACTCGAATGGCCGGTGTCGAGGGGCATCGAGATACTCAGGCCGAACTGCCGGTCGTTGCCGCGGCTACTGTCTACGCTCAGTGACTGTGAGGCGTAGAAGTTGTAGGTGATCCCGGCACGATGGGTGTTGACGTTGAGTTGAAATTGCCGCTGCTCGATATCGCGGCCCCAGTAATCCTGTTGCGACAGCGTCAGACCTACGCTGCTGCGTGCGCCGATTCTTTGATGAATCGAAGTTTCCAGACGGCTTCGGCGGCTGCCTGTGAACGTAGCGTCGTTGCTGCGCTGACTGACGGCTTCGTCGAAATCCCGATAGCCTTCGGTGGAGTAGCGATAACCTGCGAAGCGCAGATTGGTATGGGTAGTGAACGCCTTGCCATACTTGATGGCGTAACTCATGCCCTGCACGCTGGACCGACCGGTTTGATCGATATTGGCGCGTGACCGGGTCACATCGAACGCCATTGCCCCCAGCAGGCCCATGTCCCGCGACACGCCCAGTGCAGCGGCGTGGTAGAAGTCGCTGGTCATCAGTCCGCCATAAAGGGTCGAGTTCCAGCCTGTTCCAACGGCCAGAGTGCCTTGCCACAGCCAGGGATGCTCGGTGGCGTAGGCGCCGTTGAAGCGGCCCAGGGCTGTGCTGTATTTCCAGACGCCTTCGCGCAACAGGTTGCTGATAGTCGAGTAAGGTTGGGTAAAGCGCCGGACCTGACCATCGGCCTCGGTCAGCACGATCTCCAGTTCGCCGCTGCCCGCCGTGTTCAGGTCATCTATTTCATAGGGGCCCGCACTGACATACGTGGAGTAGATCGGGTATCCGTTCTGCAGCACTTCGAGTTTGGCCCTGCTTTGCGCCACGCCACGAATCACCGGTGCGTAACCCTGCAGGGAATCGGGGAGCATCTCCTGATCGGTTTTGATCAACCCGCCCTTGATCGGCACGCTCCGGAAGACATCGCCACCGGTGTAGGTTTCACCCAAGGTCAGGTTAGCGTGCGTGCCGGGCAGGTCGCGCTGTGCATAAGCGTAGGCTCTGGTCCATTCGCGATGTCCCTGTGCATCCTGGCGCACGCTTTGATTGCTGCGCAATCGCCATGATCCCAGGTTGATACCGGTGTTTAGGTACAGGTCTGCGCTGCTGCTGGTGCCTGTCTCCCTGTGGGTCGTCTGTTGCGCCGAGGTCTGGTAATTGATGAAGGCGGCGTTGATGCCGTAATCCCAAAGCGCCGGGTCCACTCGACCGTTGGCATCGCGGCGCATGGCGATCTGCGGTATCGAGATCGACAGTTGCAGTTTGCCGCCGTCGAGTACGACCCTGGAGTCCGGAATCAATTGCCCCAGCGCGATACAGGCGACTTGCAACGAGGCCGGGTCGGCCAGACTGTCGAGGCGTACGCCGATCTGCTCAAGCAATTCCGACGACAGGCAGGGCAGCAGGCCGTTGCCTTGCGGGTCAGCATCGAAACGGATCTGCCGTTGGCCGAAATAGCGCTTATTGACGTGGATTTCTACCCAATGGTCGCCTGGCCCGAGGCTCTCGACAACTGACAACTGGTTCAGCACGCTGGCCGCGGCCGCACTGTCATAGTCCTGGCCCTGACGCAGGAAGCCGGACTGGAAATTGACAGGGGTTGCCGCCTTGGTCAGTTCCAGCGGAACGGTCACGCTGCCGCACACAATCAGCACCTGCATAAAACGCAGGCGCACCGGTATGAACCCGGAATCGGGTAATAGGGTCATGTTCAATGTCCTGGGGATGAAGCGTGCCAGCGCTGTTTCAGTCAGTCAGCATGGCCGTAGCTGTCAGCGGCTGGCTGTAGCCGCCGTAATCGTTGATCGCGGCAAACACCACCTGCAGGCCCGGTACCGCTTTCGTTTCGTTGAGCGTGTAATGGCGAGAGCTGAACGGGCCAAGCATGGCGACTTCACTGACCTTTTCAGTCCTGCCACCGCCGGAGACGTCGAGGCGAATGAACGACACATGAAAGGGCGTCGGATTCATGGCGGTCAGCTCTGCCTTGCCGGCAATCTGCCGGACCGACCATTGCAGGTCCTTGAGGCGGGCAATGGGGTTGTCAGTCAGCAGAACCGGGCGATAAAACAGTTTGATACGGGTACGCAGGGCAATATTCAGTACATTGCCTTGCGAAGAGTCGGCTTGAGGTATTTCCTGCACGTTAAAGTAGAACAATGACTCACGATCAGAGGGCAGGTCGTGGGGCAGGCCATTGATCTGTACCTGTTGTTCCTTGCCCGGATTAAGGCGGAAAAGTGGCGGCGAAGGTGCGAATGGAACGACGGTGACAGTGTCGTCTGCCTCCGTATTTACCCAGGTCTGCACCGCGAACGGGCGATCACTAGGATTGGATATGACCACCGACGTACTGCGCTTGTCGCCGTCGAACACTATACGCGTTGCGTTGACGGTCAGTGCTGCCTGGCTGGCGGGTATATAAGCTGCGCATATGAATAACATCATGCACCCCGCGAGGGCAGGTCTTTTAAAAGCCTGTTGGCAAATCATGGAAAGTTACCTTGTACGTTCAGATCCGAACGGACCTGAACGTAGTGAAGATGCTTCACGTGAAAAGACTATTGATCCTTACACAGTGAGCGAGTGGGTCGATGTATCAGTTGATCGCGACAACAAACTGGACATCCGCCGAAGCAGCACCGGGTTGAACGGTAGCCAGTGTCGAACGGTAGTAAGCGTTGAACACCATGTCGGTGACACCCCCCTCGACCAGTGGATAAGGCGCCGAGGCGTCGCCTGGTTTGATGGAGGTACCGGTCTGGTCCTTGATCACGATCGCAACGCCCTTTGCCCCGTCGACAGTAGGGGTGACGCCGAAGTAGTCGCCGCTGCTGTCAGGGGCGCCGATGAAGGTGACTTTGGCAGTGTTCGCGGCGCCGCCAGACGTAAGACCGCAACTGCCGTCGTCATTGACGCGCAGGGCAAAGCTCTTGCCAGACAGTTCGTCACCGATGCCGGTGAAACGGTTGGCTTCGATAGAGCCCATGTTCACCACGTTGCCGATAGAGCCATCGCCCGGATTGACCACTTCGATAGGGCAGGTGGTGGCGGTGATCTTGCCTTCGAAACGGATGGTGCCGGGGCCGGGGTTGGCGGATGCGACAGTGCCGGTCAGTGTAGTCGCCAGAGCAAGGCCCAATACGGATAGCATTTTGTTCACGATTAAAACCTTATAAGTATGAAAGTTGCAGGACTAAAAATGTAACTATTAATGGTGTCTTGGTAGACGGTTTGTGTTGTGTGTCATGACGGGGCGGGAGTTTACAGCAGGAGCGTTAGTTGCAAAGTCTCTGAAGCACTTTGTTTAATGGCGGGAGGTGTAGGATATTTCCTAAACTAGTGTCATACATTTAAAATCTTGAGTTTTATGTTGTTCCGGGTTTTTCATGGGGCTGTGATTTTTTGTTCGGGCAGAGAACCCGAAGGGCAAATGTAACGGTATAGAATTAGAGGCGATGACTGAAATGCCGCCGACAGTCACGAGTTTTTTGTCAGCGGCGGGAAGTTCAGCTTTGGTACATGCGAATATCGCGTATAACCTGGAATACGTCTGGCCCTAAGCCGGGAATCGGTTTAAGAAAAGCCGTTCGCTGTAGAAGCCATGAAGGGCCACTGGATGCTGCTGTATTAGTTGCCGATTGCTGGTTGACCCTGGCGTTAGGCCCTTTCGTCGGCCGCGGGTTCGGTTGAGGTGGCACACCCCTCAAGATGGACGCTCTTGGAATCTCCCCATCCCTAACCAATCCGGGTACGGCCAAATTCGCTGGGGCAGACCCACGTCGCGCAGCTATTCCAGGCGCGGCCTGCAAATCGTCAAGTGATCTCCTCAATATCTTACTTCCTTGGTCTAAAGCCTTGGTCGTAGCCTTGAGCGCGCTTTTAACCGCACTTTTCAATAGCATCCCACCGACGTCCAAAGGTATCGCGGCGTAGCCGACGTATTCCCCTATCCGAAGGGCTGTGTCGTCTCCTTTCGCCGCACCATAAGCAGTGGCAGCCGTTGATGCAGCACCCAGAACGGTCCCTGCCGCCAGCACCCCGGTTGCGACGTAGGCCGCCGCCTGTGAGGTCATCGTGATACCCAGGACCGTTACAGGAACCGAGGCGGGCGCGGCCAATCCAAACGATGCATATGTCGCGTAGGCACCTGCTGCCGTGAACGCTACGCCAACCGCAAGCATGACCCAGGTCATCATTCCAATACCCCCCGACATCTCTGCAGGTATCTCATCCTCATCGGGTCGTCGCAGCCTGCCACTCTGGGAGCTGGCGTCATGCCCGGTGGGGTCGCGCCAGGCAATGGGATTGCCCAGGCAATAGGTATAGGGGTTGACCCCGCCTGCACCAAAGGGGCTCAAGGAGTCAGGGCTGTGAAAACGCATCATGCCCGGGTTGTAGGCTCTGTAGCCGTTGCCCAGCAGGTACCAGCCCGTATCTGTTTCGCACACCTCGCCGTTGAACCCGGCAACGCTGAGCAGCACGTCATCGCTGTGGCGTTCTCCGTAGGCGCTGTAGACAGCCGTTCGCAACGTGTCCTGCTGGAACTCACCGAGAACGCTCTGGTTCGCATCCGTCAGCAACAGCAGGGTTTTGGCAGGTTCTCCGATGATCTGCTGGCCTATGGGTTGCTCGTCAATGTGCAGAAACTGAGTACGTCGGTCGTCCTGCACCGTGCTGCTCAACTGCTGGCCCTGATAAAAACGCAGTATTTCGCTGTCACTGCCATTGCGGGTGGTGGCCAGATGATTATGGCCGTCGTACGTGTAGGTGTTGATGGGCTCACCCGCCGGTTTTGCCACCCGAAGAAGGCGGCTCTGGCTGTCGTAGTGCAACTGGTTGCCATGCTCGTCAGTGCACTGATTGCCGTTGGCGTCATAGCTGAACGTCGGGTCCGGCGTGTCCCGTGGAGGCCTGTAGGTGATGCCCAGTAACTGGCATTGGTCCTCGGAGTCGGGGTCACCCTCTTTGCCATAGCGGAAAGTGGCTGTTTCAGTGTTGCCGTCGGCAAATTTGGCATAGCTCAGGGTCATGTTGTCCAGCTCGTCGAAGGTGAACGTCTGGCTGAGCATCGCCTTGTCGGAAGCGTGCACTGGCAACTTACTGCCTGAATAGGTGATGCCGGTCAGCCGGGCTCGGGTGTCATACCTGAACTCTTCCAGCAGCAGCGTGTTGCCCGCTTCCCGCAAGTGGCGGCTTCGCATGAGCCCGTCCGGTTGCCATTGCTGTTCCAGCGTACGTACAGGGTGATTGCCGGCAATCTGCGTCCTGAGCACTTCCTGCCCTTGGTCGTCATATTCCATACGGTTTATCAGGCGGGTCCCGGCGACGATGTCATGGGTTGTCATCTCGCAGGGCTGACCCAGTGTGTCATACCGGGTGATCACCTCCACGTTGCCCTGAGCGGCACTTTCGAGTCGGCCGAACGTGTCATACCGGTAAGTCGTTTCCACGCCTTTGACACTGTCTTTGACGCCGCCTCTAACCCGGCCCTTGACTACGTCTTTAACCGGATTTGTGACCTCTTTTTGTTCGACATCGGTGCGATACATCGTACGGCCCTGCAAGGATGTCCGATGCAGGGTTTGCCAGGTCCGGCCTTGCAGATCTTCCCAGGTCTCTTTGGTCAGCTGGTTATGCGCGTCATAAGCGTAAGCGCGCTTGCCCTGCTGATTAGTGGCAGAGACCAGGCGGGCACTGACGTTGTCATAGTCGAAACGGGCAGCGTCATCCGGTGCAGTACTGGAGACGATCTGGTCGGTGAGCTCCCGCTTGTAGGTGTAGCTGATGGCATCACCCATGGCCGTCGTGCGGGTTTTGACCTGCATTTGACCATCCTCGTACTTGTAGTGCTCCACACGTTGCCCTGCCTGCGTCCGTGTCAGACGGCCCAGCCCGTCGAACTTCTGTTCGCCTGTCAGGGTTTTGGTAATACCGTCCCGATGAATCACGCTCAGGCTGGTCGGCAGCTCGGTGGTGCTGAACGGTTCATATTCACGATGTGCCTCGCTGCTATCCGGCAAGCGTGTTCTGACCATGCGCGACCAGGCGTCATAGCTGAACAGGGTTGTGTCGTCTGACTCGTCAGTCTGCTGCGTGCAGCGCCCCATTCCGTCGTAGAGAAAGGTTTGTGAGCCCAGATCTTCTCCTGCTGCGTTCTGGCTCTTGATCTTGTCCGGTTTGCCGAACATGTTCAGCCAGGTCTCGCTACGACCACTGATCAGAGGTTCTGCGTCACTGCTTTGCACCCACGTCTTCTGGACCGGACCGTTATGTTCTTCACTGCCGATGGGGTCGTAGTACTGGTGGGTCTGCACGCCGTGATCCGAGGTAATGACAGACTGGCGGTTCCAGTCGTCGTAGGTGTAGGTACTTTGCGTGGTGAACCGTTGCTGGTTGTCGAACCAGTCGTAATCCATTTCGTATTGCACATTGTTCCAGGCGTTGTATTGCGCTGTATGGATCATGCGCATCGCTTTCAGATCATTGCTGTCGATGTGGTCCCGTTCCTCGAGTATTGCCCGGCCCAGGCCATCCATGACAGAGCGGGTCCTGACCTTGCGGGCGTCGGTCAGCACTTGTTCTGCATGCTGTCCCGGAGCGGAACACAGGGTGTACTCGTACTCGCGACTGGCTTCATAGCCAGCACTTGAATTCGGTGCGATCGTTTCCTTGGTAAGCCGGTTGAGCGCGTCATAGGCATAGCGGATCTCCACGCCTTCTTCCAGGGTCATCAGCACCTGGCCGGTCAACAACGACTGCTGTTGCTGCTTGCTTATGCGGGCATTGTCGAAGCCGATAGTGGTGATCTCTATCAGCTGTACCGGGACCTGCAAGTGTTCGCTGTTGTCCTTGTTGTTGCCCTTACCCTTGTTCTTGCGGTTGCTGCTGTTGCTGTGACTGATGCTGGCGTGGCTGTACTCGTAGACGGTAACGGTGTCCTTTCCATTCAGGGACTCGATATTTTTCCCGGTTCGACCATGCTGGAAAGGCGCGTCCGGCTGGTTGATGTGCTCCAGCAGGATCTTTTGCAACTCCACAGAGGTTCCATCGCTTTCAAGCTGCAGCAGTGTTTCGTTTTCCGGCACGATCCAGTCGGGTAACTCGCTGCCGGTCAGTGCAGGCAGCGTGCTGTAGCGATAACGTTTGGACAGGGTAGGGGCCCCGGGCTGCGACGACAGGGCGGGTTTGACCACTTTTTCTTTCAGTCGTGAGACAAACCCTTCCGCATCGGCCGGGCAACCGTCGCCACCGGCGGCCGGGTACCAACTGCTGACTTCTTGGATCCCGTCGGCGCGTGTATGCACCAGCGGATTGCCGTAACGGTCATAGGTATTGGTGACGGTTTCTGTGCGCGTGCGCTCAGGCTCGTCCAGCCGTTGCCAACGGGTGGTGACTTCGCTGGGTAGCTGACAATCGTCGGGCTGTCTGGAGTAATGCACGTCCTCCAGGATGTTGTAGGCGGTGGTGACCGTTTGCTGGTTTTTGTTCTGGGTGGTGACTTCGCGGGTCTGCAAGTGAAAGCGGTTGAAGGTGCGCTCTATGCTGCGCACGGCCTTGTTGTCGACCCACAGGCTTTCGGTACAGACATAGTTGTACTCCTGCAGATATTTATAGAGGTTGTCCAGGCCGTCGTCTTTCCAGGCGATGGGCAACCCGGCACCGAGAAAATTTCGTGAGCGTTGCTGGCCGTCCTTGTAGGTATATCGCACATCGACCTTTGCCTGACTGAGGCCGGGATCGGTGATGTGTCTTGTCACTCTGGGTATGGGCTGGCGAGCGGCGCTGGATGGAAACGCATGGCCTTCATCCTGGTAGTAAATTTCTTCGCTGCTTCCAGAGGGCGTCTCTACATGGTTGATGCATAACTGATTGCCGTTCTTCAGGGCATATTCGAAGCGCCACGACGCATTGTTCTCGGTGGGCAGGGTGATGCACGTTACGTGTTTTGTGCCGGTGAGGGTCATCAAAAAGCGCGCCAGTGGAGTACCGCCAGTGC
>Ga0182228_1000025_pt1 | contig 36108 bp, 34 predicted proteins | sample G6R1MG_19_FD_128385 | JGI IMG/M metagenome (GOLD analysis project Ga0182228, IMG submission 128385) | Miscanthus phyllosphere microbial communities from Michigan, USA - G6R3_MAIN_07NOV2016_LD1 MG | ecosystem: Host-associated > Plants > Phyllosphere > Phylloplane/Leaf | place: USA: Michigan... | reverse complement strand
GGTTACACCCACGACCCGGATGATCAGGCCGTCGAAATCGAAGAGACTCTGTCGGTACTGGGCGATCTGGTCAAGGCGGGCAAGATTCGCCACTTCGGCCTCTCCAACGAAACGCCATGGGGCACTCAGCGTTTTCTGCACCTTGCCGAAACCCTCGATCTGCCACGTGCCGTCTCGATCCAGAACCCCTACAACCTGCTTAACCGCACGTTTGAAGTCGGTCTGGCGGAAATCGCCATTCGCGAACAGATCGGCCTGCTGGCGTACTCGCCACTGGCGTTCGGTGTGCTGGCGGGCAAGTACCTGGATGGCGCACGTCCGGCCGATGGCCGTCTGACCCTGTTCGAGCGTTTTCAGCGCTACAACAATCCGCAGGCCGTCACGGCTACAGCCAGGTACGTCGCGCTGGCCCGCGAGCATGGTCTGGATCCTTCGCAGATGGCGCTGGCCTACGTGACCAGTCGGCCGTTCGTGACCAGCAACATCATTGGCGCCACGAAACTCGATCAACTGAAGATCAATCTGGAGAGCATCGACGTCACGCTGTCCGATGAAGTCATCGCCGGTATCGAGGCCATTCACACCTCGCAGCCAAACCCCGCGCCATAACCTGCACTGAACTTAATTTCAGCCTCGCCAGTCAGCACTAATACGTTTACTCCGAGGCTGAAATTGATGCACATCTCACTCAAGCAACAAGTCGCAATCGTTACCGGCGCCAGTTCCGGTCTGGGCGCAGGTGCCGCACGCGCGCTGGCAGAGGCCGGTGCCGCCGTCGTGATCAACTACAACTCCAAGCCTGAACCTGCCGAGAAGCTGGCCGAAGAGATTCGCGCGGCCGGGGGCAAGGCGCTGGCTGTGGGTGCCGACGTTTCGAAAGAAGAAGACGTCGAGCGGCTGTTTGCACAGACCATCGAACATTTCGGCGCCGTGGATATTCTGGTCGCCAATTCCGGCTTGCAGAAGGACGCGTCGATCGTCGACATGACGCTGGAAGACTGGAATACCGTCATTAACGTCAACCTGACCGGGCAGTTTCTCTGCGCCCGCGCTGCATTGCGCCAGTTCATCAAGCAGGGCATGCGCCCCGGTGTGTCGCGGGCAATGGGCAAGATCATTCACATGAGTTCAGTGCACCAGTTGATTCCATGGGCCGGGCACGTCAATTACGCAGCGTCCAAGGGCGGCGTCGACCTGTTGATGCGCAGCATCGCTCAGGAAGTCGGCGAGCTTAAAATTCGCGTCAACAGTGTTGCCCCAGGTGCCATCCGTACGCCGATCAATGCCGATGCACGCAAGGGCGACGCCGAGAAGGAAATGCTCAAGCTGATCCCTTATGGTCGTATAGGCGAGCCGGAAGATGTCGCCAATGCTGTGCTCTGGCTGGCTTCCGATGCCTCGGATTATGTGCATGGCACCACCCTGTTCATCGACGGGGGCATGACCCTCTATCCGGAGTTCCGAGGCAATGGCTGATTTTTCCGCAGAGGCGCAAAACCGTATCGAGGATCACGGCATCATCGGCGACATGCGCAGTGCTGCCTTGATCGCCGACACCGGCAGTATCGATTTCTGTTGCTGGCCGGACTTCGACAGCCCGTCGATTTTCACCGCGTTGCTGGACACGCCCGACGCCGGGATCTTTCAGCTGGCGCCCGATCTGCCTGACGCCAGGCGGCTGCAAATCTACCTGCCGGACACCAACGTCCTGCAAACCCGCTGGATTTCCGAGGACGCGGTGGTGGAAGTCACCGACCTGATGCCGATCGGCGAGGACAAGGACGATCTGCCGCGCATCGTGCGCCGCGTTCAGGTGCGCTTTGGCCAAGCCACGCTGCGCATGCGCTGCCGAGTGCGCATGGATTACAGCCGCGCCGACACCACCGCGCGGGTCGAGGGTGAGGACATCTGTTTCGAAGCCGCCGGGCAACCGGGCATGCGCCTGTCGGCGGCGACGCCGTTGCGTCTCGAGCAGCACGACGCCGTGGCCGAATTTCATATGCACAAGGGCCAGACCATCGAGTTCATCCTTGGCGGAATTGACGATCCGAACGTTGCTGCGGGCAAATGCTCGCGCTATTTCGATGACACCTTGAAGTTCTGGCGGCGCTGGTCCGGGCAATCGCAATACACCGGGCGCTGGCGTGAAATGGTCACCCGTTCGGCGTTGGCGCTCAAGCTGCTGACCTCGCGCAAGCACGGCGGCATTGTCGCGGCCGCGACGTTCGGGCTGCCGGAAACCGAGGGCGGCGAACGTAACTGGGATTACCGTTACACCTGGATACGTGACGCGTCGTTCACCGTGTATGCGTTCATGCGCCTGGGGTACACCGATGAAGCCAATGCCTTCATGAGCTGGGTGCGTGGGCGACTGGATGACTGCTGCGAACAGACCGAGAAACTCGGCATTCTCTATGCGCTGGATGGCCACGCCGAGCTGCCGGAAGATAATCTCGATCACTTGTCCGGCTACGGCGGTGCGCAGCCGGTACGCATCGGCAACGAAGCGTACAAGCAGGTTCAGCTGGATATCTACGGTGAGCTGATGGATGCCGTGTACCTGGCCAACAAGTACGGCGACGCCATCTCGCACGACGGTTGGCAACATGTGGTGCGTCAGGTCGACTATGTGTGCGAGCACTGGAACGACAGGGACGTGGGCATCTGGGAAATGCGCGGCGGCGATCAGCACTTCCTGCACTCCCGGCTTATGTGCTGGGTAGCGCTGGACCGGGCACTGCGTCTGGCCTTCAAGCGTTCACTGTCGGGGCCGTTCGAGCGTTGGACCAAGGTGCGCGAGGAGATCCACAACGATATCTGGGAGAACTTCTGGAACGACGACCTGGGGCACTTCGTGCAGCACAAGGGCAGTCGCAATCTGGACGCCTCGATGTTGCTGATGCCGTTGGTGCGCTTCGTCGGTGCCAATGATCCCAAATGGCTTGCGACGCTGGATGCCATCGAGGCCGCGCTGGTGCGTGACGGAATGGTGTTCCGTTACCGCAACGACGACGATCATGATGATGGCCTGGCAGGTGAGGAGGGCGCCTTCGTGGCTTGCTCGTTCTGGTACGTCGAATGTCTGGCTCGCGCCGGTCGGGTCGAACAGGCGCACTTGGAGTTCGAGCAGTTGCTGCGTTACGCCAATCCGTTGGGCTTGTACGCCGAAGAGTTCGACGCGCATGCTCATCATCTGGGCAATACGCCACAGGCCTTGAGCCATCTGGCGTTGATCAGTGCGGCCAGTTTTCTGGACCGCAAACTGGGCGGCGGGCAGGCGCTTTGGCAGCCCTGAAAAGGTACAGAAACGCATCAATCACAAGCGGCTCCACGTTGTCGCAATGAATAATGCCACCGGCTGTTCTTTCGGCCGGTGGTTTTGAAACGATGGCCGATATTGACTACTTGAATCATGAGCTAAACGCGATCAACCCATCAGCCGCGCCGAGGGCGTTATACCATTCGGTTGTCTGACACTTTCTACGCTGCGACAAGTATTGATTCATGGTTCAATCAAATAACCGGATCGCGCGGTACAACTTCAACGTTATCAGCCATGCGCGGCGCGAAGGGCCTGTAGTTAAGCAGTGATTCTGTCTGCCGAACGCCGCTCCTGGATTCGTTGGGCCCCCGCGAGCTTAGGCAGCGTCATCTTGATACTCTGCAGGCCTTCGCCAACTTCGCGGCGGCGACGGTGATGGCGGGTTGGCGCCCCGTGAACTCATCTGCCAGCGTGCCGCTCACCAGCGTGTGCGGCAGGAGATCGTACTGGTCGACAACTGGCCGGCGCGCCGTTACCCACTGCAACGTCCGTGCTTCAGGGGATCCTGGAAGCGGCGGTGTGTGGAAATCACGCGCGAGTTATGTGCCGACAGGGCCAATCCCAAACGACTTGCCAGGCGGTTGGGGATCCACTGATATAGCCAAAAGAAGAGTTCATTGGTCGCAGGCATCAAAAAAATAATGAATTTCTTCGCCACGAATAGAGTCACCTATACTTCAAGCCACTGCTGAAAAAGGATCAGACGTTCAATGGCACTTCCAAAGCATTACCGCATTGATTATCTGCTGAATGGTTCGTTCAAGAGCTTTTATATACGAACCGAGAATATGGATAACGCTGAAGCATGGCACCACGCAAGTGTCGATGCAGGTCTCGCACGCATACCGAAATATCGACTGGAGAAGGTCGCTCGGGTATCGAAACCCTATGCCGAGCACTTTGGTGTCACCAACGTTGAGTGGGCTCAGGCCTGAGCCCACTCAACCCTGCACCCTGTCACCGGTGAGCGATCTGCTCCAGCGCAAGATTGCGTGTGCGTGGCCCGAATCGGCCGATGGTGACGATCACGATCAACATGCTGCCGACGATGAAGGCCAGCACGCCCGGCGTGCCGAAGTGGTCTAGAAATATCCCGATCAGCAGGCTGCTGAACACCGTTGACAGTCGGCTGAACGAGTAGCAGAAGCCTACCGCGCGGGCGCGGATGTTGGTCGGGAACAGCTCACCCTGATACGAGTGGTAGCTGAAGCTCAGCCATGCGTTGCAGAACGTGATCATGATCCCGCAGAAAACCAGTCCTGCCGCGCTGGTCTGAAAGGCGAACAGACTGCCAAAAATCATCGCCCCCAACGCCGAACCGACGATTTGCCATTTGTTTTCGAAGCGGTTGGCAAATTTCACGAACAGCAGCGGCCCCAGCGGATAAGCCAGCGTGATCACGAACGCATACCCCAGGCTGTGAGTAACGCTCAAGCCCTGACCCGAGAGCAGGGCAGGCAGCCAGTTGCCGAAGCCAAAGAAGCCGATGGCCTGGAACACATGAAACACAATCAGCATCAACGCGCGGCGCCGATAGGGTGGCTGCCACATGTCGGCAAATCGGCCGTTGCCTGACAGCGCTACGTTTTCCGGTTCAGGCTCATCCAGTGGTTTGCCGTGGTCCTTGATGCAGCGTGCCTCAATGCCGTCCATGATTCGCTCGGCTTCATCGAAGCGTCCCTTCTGCGCCAGCCAGCGCGGCGATTCCGGCAGCGCCGAGCGCAGCCACCAGACAAACAGGGCGAAGACTGCACTGCTGATCACTACCCAACGCCAGCCGGAAAAACCGAAAGGGTCCTGGGGCACCAGCCACCACGACATCAGCGCGACGCTGGGGACTGACAAAAACTGAATGAAGAAGGCAAAGGCGAATGCCGAACTGCGGATGCGCTTGGGCACCAGTTCCGACAGGTAAGTGTCGATGGTGACCAGCTCGACCCCCAGGCCGATACCCACGACGAAGCGCATGCCTATCACGCCCAGCGCAGAGGTTTGCAGGCCCATGATTACGGTGGCCACGGTGTACCAGATCAGCGCGAAGGTAAAGATCGCGCGGCGTCCGTAACGATCGGCAATCGGGCTGACGAGGCTGGCACCGAAGAACAGCCCCAGAAAGGTCGCCGAGGCGAAGGCCGCCTGATCGGAGAAACCAAACAGACCCTGGCTTCCTGTGGCGAAGATCCCGTCGCGGATCAGGCCGGGACTGATGTACGCGGTCTGGAACAGGTCGTAAAGCTCGAAAAAACCGGCGAGAGACAGCAGGGCGACCAGTCGCCAGATAGTCGCGACCGCAGGCAGTCGGTCAATGCGCGCCGAGATATACGCTGCCCGCAACGGCTCGTTCGCGGCTGTCTCGGCATGAGGTAATGAGGTCATGGATGGCCATCCTGAGTTCTTGTTAAGGCCTGAATACTACTCCTTACAATTTGTAATCATTGGTCTTTTAATGCGGTTATTAAGGTTTAAAAGATGAAAAATTGTTTATCGGATCAATTTTTCGATTTTTTATATCGGATCCATTAAAGCGCTGGAATTACGTGGAAGTGAGAACGGCGCAGTGATGACCTAGTCAGGCAGAGAGGCAGGCGAAAAACAGCAGGCATGACGCCAGCAATGATGTATCAACATGTGTCGTAAAACCTTAGGATGATGCCTTAACTTTCTGCATTCCGGGTTCCCGTGACGTACAAACTGCCCACTACTGCCACCGCTCCTTTCTGCCCCTCGGCGACTACCGACAGTGTGGCCATTCCGCCGAACGCGTCCTTGCTGCGCAAGATGATGCTGTTCGTCGGGCCTGGCCTGCTGGTTTCCATCGGCTACATGGACCCTGGCAACTGGGCGACAGCCATCGAGGCCGGGTCGCGCTTCGGCTACTCACTGCTGTTCGTGGTGGTGCTGGCCAGCCTCTCGGGAATGGTCTTGCAAAACCTCTGTTCGCGGTTGGGCATCGCTACCGGCCGTGATCTGGCGCAGCTGTCGGCCGCCCGCTACAGCCGTAAGGTCGCCAAGGGCCAGTGGCTGCTGGCGGAGTTGTCGATCATCGCCACCGATCTGGCGGAAGTGCTGGGGGCAGCGTTGGCGTTTCATCTGTTGCTCGGCGTCTCCATCACCACCGGTGTGGCGCTGACCGCCTTCGATACGCTGATCGTGTTGGCCTTGCAGGGCGCCAATTTTCGCCGTCTGGAGGCCATCGTGCTGGGGCTGATTGCAACCATCGCCAGTTGCTTCGCCGTCGAGCTGTTTCTGATCAAGCCGTTCTGGCCGGACGTCGTCGCGGGTCTGAAGCCGAGTTGGGATGTATTGAGCAGCCAGGAGCCGCTGTACATCGCCATCGGCATTCTGGGCGCCACCGTCATGCCGCATAACCTTTACCTGCATTCGTCTGTGGTGCAGACGCGGGTCAACGGTTCGGACCAGGCCAGCAAGGCCAGCGCCATTCGCTATGCGCGTCTCGACACCATCGGTTCGCTGAGCCTGGCACTGCTGATCAATGCGGCGATTCTGATCCTCGCTGCTGCCGCTTTTCACAAGACCGGGCATACCGAGGTGGTCGAGATTCAGGACGCCTATCACCTGCTCGATCCGCTGGTAGGTGGCGCGATCGCCAGCGTGCTGTTCGGTATCGCGCTGCTGGCGGCAGGGCAAAGCTCGACATTTACCGGCACGATTGCCGGGCAAGTGGTGCTCGAAGGTTTTCTGCAGGCAAAGATTCCGTGCTGGCAGCGGCGCTTGATCACGCGGGCGCTGGCACTGATTCCGGCGCTGATCGGTGTGATCTGGCTGGGTGACAGCTCGGTGGGGCAGATGCTGGTGCTCAGCCAGGTTGTGCTGAGCCTGCAGCTGCCATTCGCGCTCTGGCCGCTGATTCGCTTTACCAGCGACCCACAACTGATGGGGCCGTTCGTCAACAGCCGGCTGGTGAAAACGGCTGCCTGGGGTCTGTTCGGGCTGATCTCGGCGGCCAATCTTACATTGCTGTGGTTCTGGATCAGCTGAACTTGGGCGGCGGCAGCGACTCTCAAGCCTGACACCAATGTCAGCCGTCAGGTAGCCGGACATGAGCACACCGAGCGACAAGGGCAGCGTCTTCGAAACCGATTTGCCCGCCCGACTGGACCGACTGCCCTGGGGGCGGTTTCACACCTTGCTGGTCGTGGCGCTGGGCATCACCTGGCTGCTTGACGGCCTGGAAGTCACCCTTGCAGGGTCGGTAGCCGGCGCCTTGAAAGCCAGCCCGGCGCTCAATCTCACCAATAGCGACATTGGCCTGGCGGGCGCCGCGTACATTGCCGGTGCCGTGTTGGGCGCGTTGTTCTTTGGCTGGCTGGCGGACCGTCTCGGGCGCCGCAAGCTGTTCTTCATCACCTTGCTGCTGTATGTCGGTGCGACGGCCGCTACGGCGTTCTCCTTCAGCGTATGGAGCTTCATGCTGTTCCGCTTTCTGACCGGTATGGGCATCGGTGGCGAGTACACGGCAATCAACTCGACCATTCAGGAATTTACCCCGGCCCGCTACCGGGGCTGGGTCGACCTGACCATCAACGGCACGTTCTGGCTGGGTGCCGCACTCGGTGCGATTGGCTCGATTGTCTTGCTCGACCCTCTGTGGATCGGGGCCGAGCTGGGCTGGCGCCTGTGTTTCGGCATTGGTGCGGTATTGGGTCTGCTGGTTCTGCTGATGCGACTGTGGCTGCCGGAAAGCCCGCGCTGGCTGTTGATACACGGCCAGGCTGAACAGGCGAAGCAGATCGTCGAGCAGATAGAAGCCGACTTACAGCGCCAGGGGCATGTATTGCCCGCCGTAGCAGGCAAGCCCCTGCGCCTGTACGCACGAGACCACACGCCGCTGGGCGAGGTCGCCAGGACGTTGCTGGTGACGTTTCGCCAGCGTTCGCTGGTAGGCCTGACGCTGCTCACCGCCCAGGCGTTTTTCTACAACGCGATCTTTTTCACCTACGCCCTGGTGCTGACCGACTTCTATGGCGTGCCGGCCGAGCGCGTCGGCTGGTACGTGCTGCCGCTGGCGCTGGGTAATTTCTGCGGTCCGCTGCTGCTGGGCAGACTGTTTGACGTGATTGGCCGGCGTGTGATGATCAGCCTCACGTATGGCCTGTCGGGCGTACTGCTGGCAATCAGTGGCTACCTGTTCCAGCAAGGTGTGCTGGACGTGACCCAGCAGGCCATTGCGTGGATGGTGATTTTCTTCTTTGCGTCGGCAGCGGCCAGCTCGGCCTACCTGACAGTGGCGGAAACCTTTCCACTGGAAATCCGTGCGTTGGCAATCGCAGTGTTCTATGCGTTCGGTACGGGGCTGGGCGGTATGATTGGCCCGACCCTGTTTGGGGAGTTGATTGAGACAGGTGAGCGCAGCAATGTGTTGATCGGTTATCTTATCGGCGCCGGGCTGATGTTGCTGGCGGCGCTGGTGCAGGCGATATGGGGTGCGGCTGCCGAGCGCAAGTCTCTGGAGGACGTAGCGAGACCGCTGTCGCAGGCCGGGGACAACTAGTGGCGGTTAACGGAACACACCGCGAAGGCCATCTACGGATGCACGCAGGCCGATGATCCGCTCACTGACTTCTTGCGCTTCATGTGCACGGGAGGTTCGCTCGAGGTAGAGGAGATGCCCGGCGAGGTTGGCCGAAACTCGCTCTAGCTCGTCGGCGGTGCGCCTGACGTAGGCCTGGATGTCTTGCATTTGTTCGATCTGCACGGATGGTGCCCTTATAGGTCGCATCCGAGCGCACTAAATGAACGGGTGGCTATCATCAATCCACCCAACCGAGTTGTCGGCGGCAAGGTCGGCTTTCTTTAACGCCGCAGATAAATAAACAGGCCAATCATTTTTTCGCATCGTGCCGATCAGCCTAATCATCTTCCTGATCATCGTGTTCCGAATAGGAATCCAGCAACTCGGCCAGTGCCAGCGTGCGGTCCAGTCCACTGCGCGTGGACATGATTTCGGCTACCGCCTGCGTGGCGGCGACTCTGGCGGCTTCGCGTTCGGCATCGGTGTTATTGGGCGTGGCGGCCTGCGCAGCCTCAATAATCGATTGCTCAAAGGTATTCATGGTGCTCGCTCGTGAAATTCAAGTGCCTGTGATACCGAGAATGGCGGATTGTTTCAAGGCCGATCAATCACCTTCGTAGGGAAATTCCTCCAGGCTCTGCATCAAGGCAACGCCCTGTGGCCCCTGAAGGTTCTCCAGCACCCAGCAACTGTTGGCATTTTTTGCCAGCAGCAGGCGTGTCGTCTGGCTGGCGACCGGCTGTTGAGGGGCATCCTTGTAACCCAGGTTATAGGTCATTTCGACCACCGCCTGCTTGTCCGAGTTGGACACCAGCTTCCAGTCGATCGGCTTCTGCACATCCCCGTCCTGCGCATCGGTCCACGGGTTGGCACTGACGGCGCATTGATCGCCGTTCTGGCACGCCCAGTCCTTCTTGAGCAGGCTCAGCAGAGGTTTGGACAAATAATCAGCGCTGCCTTTGCCGTTCAGATAAAAATCCTGGTGCTTCTCGTAGATCCAGCGCGCCGTGTCGACCGGGGTCGCAGCCGGGCAGGCCGCATGGGCAGTGGTGGAAAGCAGGCAGGCGAAGGCAATGGCGACGGTTCTGGACATGGAGCGGGCTCGCAGAAAAGGTGGCAGTGAGAGTGACAGGCACATGACAGTGCATTTGTAAGCTCAGCGGGCAAAAAAGCAATGCTTTTTGTCATGCATCAGAGGGGCGGGGAGGTGAAAGTGGATGGAGGCTAATTTCATTCAATACGCGGTTCAAGGCATCACGACCTTGATTCAGTCATTTTCGATCATGACGAATAGGGACTATAAGTTTGCTGATTCATGGCTGCTTTTACGCTGGTGCAGCCAATAAAACGAACTCTGCGCTGGCATGCCCTGCACGGCGCCCTGCGGCGCTCGGACATGTTCACGCAGAGCACTGGCGAAGCAGGCTGCGCCTTACTTCTTGACCGGCACGATGTCCATGATCTGGCCATTGACCTTCTGGAAACGCACGTACTTGTCGTTAATCTTTACCCATTCGCTTTCCTTGGCGGGTGTTTCCAGGCCTTTGCTTTTCCAGTCCTTCACTTCCAGGTCGCTGCGGCGATATTTTTCCGGAACGCGGGAGCCTACTTCCAGCTCATGGACGTTGTCCTTGGATTCGGTGACTTTCGGGTCCGCCGTCTCTGCCGCGTGAACGGGCAGGGTGACGGCGGAAAAGCAGCCGAGCAAGGTCATGCAGGCGATCAACGATTTGCTGTTCATGTGAAGACTCCCAGTCTTTGGTATCAGGCGATGGCTTAATGCCTCGTAATAACTCGGACCTTCACCGTGGCAAATCATTCGATCGGGTTTGCTGTGCTCAGCCTTTCAGTGCCTCGGCGATGGTTGCCGAAAGCGGGGTGGTCGGGCGGCCGATCAGCGCGCTCAATTGGCGACTGTCATCGAACAGGGCGCCCTTGGCAGCAGCGGCATCGGAATCTGCCAGCAACCGGGCCACGAAGTCAGGCAGGCCTGCCTGGATAAGCGCGGCTTCGAATTCGGCCTGTGGCAGGTTGACGTAAGGCAGGGACTTGCCGCTCTGCGTCGACAACTGCGCTGCAAATTCGGACAGCGTGTAGGACTCGTCGCCTGCCAGCTCATACACCTTACCGGCCTGTGTCGTTTCCGATGTCAGCAGCACTGCGGCCGCCTCGGCGTAATCCAGACGCGAAGCAGAGCTGATACGACCCTCGTCGGCACTGCCCATGACCGCGCCATGGGTCAGTGCGCCCGGAATGCCTGCGGTGTAGTTTTCGGTGTACCAGCCATTGCGCAGCAACACGAACGGCAGGCCGCTGGCGCTCAGGTAGTCTTCGGTTTCGCTGTGCTCCCTGGCCAGGCTCAATGCCGAGGTCTTGGCACGCAGAACACTGGTGTAGGCCAGCAGCTTGACCCCGGCGCGCTTGGCCGCATCAATCACCGCCTTGTGCTGCGGCAGGCGCTGACCCACTTCGCTGGAGGAAATCAGCAGCACTTTGTCGGCACCGGCAAATGCACTGTCGAGTGTCGCAGGCTGTGAATAGTCGGCCTGACGAACCTGAATACCCTGCCTGGACAGATCGGCGGCCTTTTCCGGACTGCGCACGGCGGCGATGATTTGCGAAGCGGGTACGCGGCTGAGCAACTGTTCAATGACGAGGCGGCCAAGCTGGCCTGTGGCACCGGTGACAACGATCATGGAATGATTCCTTGAATCAGGTTGAAAGGAAGCGCCAGCATAGTCATGATGCTTACCTTTAGTAAGTACGTACAAAAAGGTAAGTGTCATGAGCGAATCCGCTTCGCAATCAAGTACCCCGCAATCAGGTGTTATGCAGCAAGGCTTCCCGCCGGAAGCGGCCGAGACGCTATTGGCGCTGGTCCGTCAGGGCCATGTGCTGGCCACTGACTGTCCTTCGCGGGTGGTGCTCAATCATGTCTGCAGCCGTTGGGGCGTGCTGGTGCTGGTGGTGTTGCGGGGTGGCATGCATCGCTTCAGCGAAGTACGCCGCAAGATCGGCGGGGTAAGCGAGAAAATGCTCGCGCAAACGCTTCAACATCTGGAGCATGATGGTTTCGTCAGCCGCAAGTCGTTGCCGGTAGTGCCTCCGCATGTTCAGTACCGCTTGACCCCGATGGGCGAAGAGGTCGCCTTGCAGGTTGAAACCCTCGTCACCTGGATCGAGACCAATCTGCCGCGCATCATGCAGGCCCGCGAAGCGTCGAATACGCTGCAGATCACGCCCGAATGAGTCTTTTCTGACAGATTTTTCATCCTGTGATTGTCGGCTTGATCGCCTGTAATCAGCCGCTTCTTGGTATGGTGCGCGCCGAAATCTTTATATACACGTTTAGTTGCGCCGTTTGCCCTTCACCGAGAAGCTGTAGAAATGCCCAATCCAATTCCCCTGAAAGACCACGAAAAAGAGACGCGGCTGGTCAATCAGCGCCTAATTGCCTGCGCGGTGCTGGTCGGCCTGCTGGCTGCCTGTCTGGTCGCGCGCATGTATTTCCTGCAAGTCACCGAGTTCGACTATCACTCGACCATTTCCGAAAACAACCGTGTTCACGTGCTGCCGATCCCGCCCGAGCGCGGTTTGATCTTTGACCGCAATGGCGAAGTGCTTGCCGACAATCGCCCCAGTTTCAACCTGACCCTGACCCGTGAACGCGCCGGCGACTGGCACAAGGTGATCGACGAACTGATGACCCTGCTGGAACTGCCCGACGAAGACCGGATTCTGTTCGACAAAGAACTGAAGCAGGTCCGTCATCCGTTCGAACCGGCAACATTGCTCTATGAACTCACCGAAGAGCAGATCGCTATTCTGGCGGTCAATCAGTACCTGCTGCCGGGCGTGGACGTGGCGGCGCAGTTCGTTCGCCATTACCCGTTGGGCGCCCATTTCGCGCATTCGATAGGCTACGTCGGCCGCATCAACGAAAAGGAAGCGGCCCATCTCGATAACGAGTATCGCGGCACGCAGTCCATCGGCAAGACCGGCGTCGAGCGCTTCTACGAGTCTGAGCTGCACGGCCACGTAGGCTATGAAGAGGTCGAAACCAACGCCCAGGGCCGCGTGCTGCGCGTGCTGAAACACACTGACCCGGTGCCGGGCAAGAACATTACCCTCACGCTGGACGCGCATTTGCAGGCCGCGGCGGAAAACGCGCTGGGTGATCGACGCGGCTCCGTGGTTGCACTGGACCCGGAAACCGGTGACGTGCTGGCGATGGTCAGCAAGCCAAGCTTCGACCCCAACCTGTTCGTCACCGGCATCAGCTTCAAACAGTATGCGGCGCTGCGCGATTCCATTGACCGGCCACTGTTCAACCGAGTGCTGCGTGGCCTGTACGCACCGGGCTCGACAGTCAAGCCGGAAGTGGCGATTGCCGGTCTCGATAGCGGTGTGATGACCGCCTCGACAAAGGTCTTCGATCCCGGCTACTTCCAGTTGCCGGACTTCGACCACAAATACCGTAACTGGAATCACAGTGGCGATGGCTGGGTGGACATGGACACGGCGATCATGCGTTCCAATGACACCTATTTCTACACGGTGGCGCACAAGCTCGGCATCGACCGCCTGCACGACTACATGACCATGTTCGGTATCGGCCAGAAGGTGTCGCTGGACATGTTCGAGGAGTCTGCAGGGCTTATGCCGTCCCGCGAATGGAAGCGGGCCACGCGTCGCCAGGCATGGTTCCCCGGCGAAACGGTGATTCTCGGCATTGGCCAGGGCTACATGCAGGTCACGCCGTTGCAACTGGCTCAGGCCACTTCACTGATTGCCAGCAAGGGTGTCTGGCATCGACCGCATCTGGCGATGGAAGTCGGTGATAAGGCACCTGTCGACGAGCATCCGATGCCAAATATCGTGTTGCGCGATCCCAATGAATGGAATCAGGTCAATACCGGCATGCAGATGGTCATGCACGATCCCCGCGGCATTGCGCGGGATGCGGCCAAGAGCGCTCAGTACCGCATCGCCGGCAAAAGTGGTACGGCGCAGGTGGTGGCGATCAAGCAGGGTGAGCGCTATAACCGTCTGAAGACCCTTGAGCGTAACCGCGACAACGCCTTGTTCGTCGGTTTCGCGCCGGCCGACCATCCGAAAATCGTCGTGTCGGTGACCATCGAGAACGGCGAGGCGGGTGGCCGGGTAGCAGGCCCCGTGGTGCGGGAGATTCTCGATGCCTGGCTGCTGGACAGCGAGGGCAAGCTCAAGCCTGAGTACGCCACACCCACCAAGGCGCCGGGCAACCCGCACGCCTGATCAGCGTTTTAAAACGCTTGCCGAACGACCGAGCCCTGAACAGGGCTCAGGTTTTCTGAACTGTCGAGAATGCATCGGGTCGACCACAACAGGCGTGGCAGAGCGCTGCGCGCGTTTTACCGAACTCATTATCATTGCCTCGACAAGGAACCCGGAATGTCCAAGACCATTGCCGACCATCTCGCGCAAACCCTCGCAGCGGCGGGTGTTTCGCACATCTGGGGGGTGTCCGGAGACAGCCTCAACGGCCTGACCGACAGCTTGGAACGCACCGATTCGATTCGCTGGATGCACACCCGTCATGAAGAAGTCGCAGCCTTTGCTGCCGGTGCGCAGGCGGCGTCCAGCGGCAAGCTGGCGGTCTGCGCCGGCAGCTGCGGACCGGGCAACCTGCACCTGATCAATGGCCTGTACGACTGCCATCGCAACCGGGTGCCGGTTCTGGCAATTGCTGCGCATATTCCGTCTTCGGAAATCGGTCTGGATTATTTTCAGGAAACCCATCCGCAGGAGCTGTTCAAGGAGTGCAGCCACTTCGTCGAACTGGTCAGCAACCCCGAGCAGTTCCCGCGTGTGCTGGAACGTGCCATGCGTGCTGCGATCAGTCAGAAAGGTGTGGCGGTAATCGTCTTGCCGGGCGACGTGGCGCTCAGCGCTGCGCCGGATGTCGCGGCAAAATGGATCGAGGCTACAGCGCCCAACGTGGTGCCTGCCGAAAACGATCTGCAGTCGATGGCCGACATGCTCAACGATTCCAAAGCCGTCACACTCCTGTGCGGTGCGGGTTGCGAGGGTGCCCACGAGCAGGTTCTGGCGTTGGCGGATACGCTGGGCGCGCCGATCGTTCACGCATTGCGCGGCAAGCAGCATGTCGAATACGACAATCCCTTCGACGTCGGCATGACCGGCCTGATCGGCTTCAGCTCCGGCTACCACGCCATGCTGTCCTGCGACACGCTGGTGATTCTCGGCAGCAGCTTCCCCTATCGGAATTTCTACCCCGAAAAAGCCGACATCATCCAGATCGATCTCGATCCGACCCAGCTAGGGCGTCGCACGCCGGTGGCGCTGGGTCTGGTGGGCGGGGTGCGGGAAACCCTGGAGGCGCTTCAGCCAAAGCTCAGGCCGCACACCGATCGCCGTTTCCTCGACAAGGCCCTGAAGCACTACGCCAAGGCCCGTGAGGAACTGGACGAACTGGCCACCCCGACGCCAGATGGTACGCCGATTCATCCGCAGTACCTCATTCGACTGGTCGACGAGCAGGCGGATGCCGATGCGATCTTTACCGTCGACGTCGGTACGCCGACGCTGTGGGCTGCACGCTATCTGCACATGAATGGCAGGCGCAGTCTGCTCGGCTCGTTCAACCACGGCTCGATGGCCAACGCTTTGCCACAAGCTCTGGGGGCCAAGGCTGAACATCCGGATCGTCAGGTCGTAGCCTTGTGTGGCGACGGCGGTCTGTCCATGTTGCTGGGCGACTTGCTCAGCATTCGTCAGTTGAACCTGCCTATCAAGATGGTGGTGTTCAACAACAGCTCGCTGGGCTTCGTCGACATGGAAATGAAAGCCAGCGGCTACGTGCCGCATGGCACTGACCTGCATGAAACCAACTTCGCCGGGATTGCCCTGGGCGCAGGCATTCTGGGCCTGCGTGTCGAGAACGCCGAAGAGTTGCCTGCCGCCTTGCGCAAGGCGTTCGATCATCCCGGTCCGGTGCTGATCGACGTTGTCACTGCCAAGCAGGAGCTGGGCATCCCACCGAAAATCAAGCTGGCCCAGGCCAAGGGCTTCAGCCTGTACATAATGCGCGCGATCATGAGCGGGCGCGGCAGTGAAGTGCTGGAGCTGGCGAAAACCAACCTGCGTTAATCAGTTATAAAAAACGTATGGGTTGAATAGAAAAAAGTTGCAACTTCTATCCATCGAGATTGTCTTCGCCGTTACAGGTGACGCTCTCGGTGGATTTATATTTCTCTTCTCATCATAACCGCCCAAGGCGGTCATTTCTTTGTGGATCCAAACTTCTTGCACCCTGTGCTTTATTGAGTTCGCTGTTTGAACTAACAAATTCAAATAGTGGGTAAAGCTTCCCGGAAGACAGCCGAGACAGTGATACGGAAGCAAGATCGGCTACGGCAGGCTGATTACCGAACAGTCCCTGGCGAAAAAAAACGTCGACGCTACAGAACGTTACGCCCTGGATATTCTTTATAGAAAAGTCTGCACGTCATGAGGTCTGCAATGCTTAGAAATGCTCCTTTGAGTATGAAACTGCTGCTTATTTTAATATTCCCCCTATTGGGCTTCCTTGCCTTTGCAGGTTTGTTCGTCGCTGACAAAAGTGAAAACCTCGGTGATATGAGGCGCGCAGTGACAGCCACCAGCGCCGCACAGAAAGTGAGTGACGTAGTCACCACTCTCCAGCGCGAACGTGGCGCCAGCGGCGTATTTCTGGGTAGCGGCGGCAAGTCCATGCAGGACAAGCTGAAAACGTTTCGTCAGGAAACCGACAAGGCGATAAGTGAGATGCGCGCCCAGTCCACCGACGGTATTCCCGGACCTGATAAGGTCAACCGCGCATTCGAGGAGCTGATCGCTCTGCGCCTCAAGGTCGATTCGCTCGGGATCAACAATACAGAATCCGGTACGCGCTTCACCGACATTATCAAGACACTCATAGGCTTCTCTTACTCAATGGAATCGAGTATCGAGGATCCGGAAATATTGCGCGGCCTGAGCTCGCTCAATCAGTTCGTGGATATGAAGGAACGTGCCGGTCGCGAGCGTGTATTGCTTGGTCTGGCATTCAATCAGAACCGGTTTGACGCCGCACTGTTATCACGCTTCAGCCGCAACCTGGGCGAGTTCTCGGGGTATTTCGAAGCGTTCCAGCGCTGGTCACCTGAAGCCTTCAAAACCAAACTCAATGCCGTTTTGCAGCAACCAGGATCGCTCGAAGTGGCGCGCTTGCAGCGTCTGGGCTTCGATACTCCGCTGGGTGACCCGCTCAACGTCAATCCGGAAGACTGGTTCAACCTTTCCACCGCGCGTATCGACATGATGGCCAATGTAGAAGCAGAGCTTGGCCAGAACGTCGTCGGCCTGGCAACGGATGCGCGTAGCTCCGCTCAAAGCAGCCTGTACGTGGCTGTTGCCACTGTCGTTCTGATGCTGATCGTGGTGCTGTGGCTGGCGTCGGTGATCATCCGCAACATCAAGGTTGCGGTTGTCGATGTGAACCGCACGCTGATGGCACTCTCCACACGTGACCTGACGGCCCGGACCCGTTATGTCGGTAAGGACGAGTTCGGCGAGATCTCGCGCAATCTGGACAACATGGCGCAACAGATCAGTGATGTCATCCGCGACATCGGCAGCGCCACGGCACAGGTTGCCACCGCCGCCGAGCAGTCTTCCGCAGTGGCGTTGCAAACCAATCAGAACGTGGCGCAACAACGCCAGGGCACTGATCAGGTCGCCACTGCCATCAGCGAGATGAGTGCCACGGTGAAGGATGTAGCACGCAGCACCACTGACGCGGCCGAGATGTCGCAGCGCGTCAACAACAGCACCCTGCAGGGCAAGACCGAAATCGACAACACCATCGGCCTGATTCAGGGGCTCTCGGTGCAGGCTGAAGAGACTTCACGGATCATTGACGAGCTCAAGGGCGAGAGCAACTCGATCTCCTCGGTACTCGATGTCATCCGTGGCGTCGCCGACCAGACCAACCTGCTGGCGCTCAACGCAGCTATCGAGGCTGCACGTGCCGGCGAGCAGGGGCGTGGTTTCGCGGTGGTTGCCGACGAAGTGCGCAATCTGGCCAAGAAGACTCAGGACTCTACCGTCAGCATCCAGAAAATGATCGCCAACCTGCAGTCCGGTTCGGAACGCGCTGCCGCGTCGATGCAGGAAACCCTGGGCAAGGCGCAGGAGGGTGCCAGCAACGTCGTACGCGCTGGTGAACTGCTGGAAGAGATCGCCGAAGGCATTGCGACCATCAGCGACCGCAACATCCAGGTCGCTTCGGCCGCTGAAGAGCAAAGCCTGGTGGCCGAAGAGATCCACCGCAACGTCGACGACATCAACTCGCTGGTCATCCAGGTCAGTGCCGGTGCCGAGCAGACCGCCGTCACCAGTCGCGAACTCGCGCGTCTGGCTGAGCAGCAGCAGGGGTTGGTGGGTCGCTTCAAGGTGAGCTGACAACAAGCTGTTAGTGTGTTGTGAAAAGGCCTGGAAGCGAAAGTTTTCAGGCCTTTTTGTTGGTCTGCGGATACTGTCGTGCCGCGGTCTCTGATCACCATCGATAGTCCGTCAGCCATGACCCTTCAGTCACCTTTTCACGTAACCCCACGTCCCGCTTACGATTATGTAGTGACTAAAAATAATCACTACATAATCGTTGACGCACTCCATTTGCCCTTGCATTATGCAGCTGTCTCCCTGATCGGGAGCGCTGCAAAAGGTGTGATGAACAGGCTCGGCAAGCCGTCGAGATGTTCCCGGATGTAGGCTGCCCACAAGGCAGATTGATGGAGCTGAACTGGCATTTGTCGTCGATAAGGGCGAGAAGCTGGCGAAATGTCCTCATGATGCTTGTAACGGATCGATTGCCGATCCTGGGCCGGGTCTTTGGGTTTCGTGACTTCTTCTCTCTACGCTGATGCCGCTGTGTAGCGGCTCTTCATCAAGGCTACCTGCATGTCCTTGAGGGCTGGAACGGTATTCGACGCACACTCAATCGTGTGCATTGCTGAAGTTCTGGCGCATGAACTTGATGTATCAATTATTGAACAGTCTACGAGCGAAGGGGCATCAACATGAATATCAACACACAACCGACTATTGATGAACTGGCTCGTCTGTTTGCTGCGTGCAAAGACACGCTGGATAACCATATCGCCTGGGTGGCCGAGTCGGGTGAAGTTCGCGTCGACGCCATGTCGCCGTTCACGCAAGAGCACGAGTTTCGTGATGCGCACCCGCAACTGCGCGCATCCCTGAAGATGTTCCGTCGTGGCCAGGGTTATGTCGGCAAGAAAGCCGCTGCCGATCGTGCCTACATGGAGAACACGCTGCAGGCGTTGAAAGGTGAGTGGCAGAAGACTCGTCGGCAGGCGCACTCGCAGGTTGCCTGAGTAGGGCATCGCAGGTCCTGAAGCCTGTTCCCGATACTGATCGGGAACAGGCTTTTTGGTTTTCGTCACCGGGACGGCGAGGGCCTACAGGTTGTACAAAGCGTTTTTGGTGGTATAGATTCCGGCCATGAGTCAGCGATTCTGACTCTTCTCACTCGCTGACTGTGGTGACTGTCACGGCAGTGCCTGCACATGACATAAACAGAGGTTGCCGATGCGTGCGCCACGATGGTTATGGTTGATGATGTTGCTCAGCGCTGGCGCTTCGGCGGATTGGCGTGAGGCATTGCCCAATGCTCAGGTCGTCGGTGGCGGTGACCTCAGTCTGTTCGGTTTTCGCATCTATACGGCCAGGTTGCTAAGCCCCACCAAGCCCTTCGTCGCGGATGCCCCGCTGGCTCTCGAGCTGACCTACCACCGCGACATTGACCGGGAAGATCTGGTCGATGCCAGTATCGATGAGATCAAGCGTATTTCCGGTGCGAAGGTGAACGAACAGCAACTGACTGAATGGCGCCAGCAGATGAACCAGTCATTTGTCGACGTCCAGCCGGGCATGAAGATTACCGGTGTGTACCTGCCTGGCCGCGAAGCGCGGTTTTATGTTGGCGACAAGCTCCAGCATGTGGTGCCCGACAGCCAGTTCGCCAAGGCTTTCTTTTCCATCTGGCTTGACCCGAAAACCCGTAACCCGGAGCTTCGCGAGCAGTTGCTCGGCAGTACCGGCTCATGACCCATCAAGGAGGGCGCATGCTGAGAAAGTGGATGTTGATGTTGTGTGCGGGGCTTGTATTGAGCGGCTGCGGCGGTGTGCCGGTAACCCGTTACAGTCAGGAAGAGCCCAAGCTCGATCTGAGACAGTACTTCACCGGGCGTGTCGAGGCCTGGGGAATGTTTCAAAAGCGCTCCGGTGAAGTCACCAAGCGCTTTACCGTGGTGATCGACGGGCACAGCGAAGGCGAAGTGCTGGTCATGCACGAGGCCTTCAGCTACAGCGATGGCACCAAACAGGTCCGGGAGTGGCGCTTGCGTCCCGATGGTCCGGGGCGCTGGAAGGGCACGGCAGGTGACGTGGTTGGCGAGGCCTATGGCGAAGTGTCAGGCAACAGCTTCCACTGGAACTATGTGCTCAGGTTGCCGGTGGATGGCACCGAGTATGACGTGAGCCTGGATGACTGGATGTACCTGATCGACAAGCAGACCATGGCCAATCGTTCGTCGATGACCAAGCTGGGTGTCGAAGTCGGGCAGATCACCTTGTTCTTTCGCAAGGCCGGTAAATAAATAACGCCTCATATGAGGCGTCATCCTTCAGGGCGGCTGTCAGCCGCCCGTCATATTCATGAAGCGCACCACCTGCACGCCATCGTCGTGGGTGAAGTTGTGGCTCCACGGCTTGAGCTGCATGGCGTCGATGATGGCTTTTTCCAGCTTTTCCGGCTGGCCGGGATTGGCGCGCAATACCGCCTTCAAATCCACGGAATGCTCGTTGCCCAGGCACAGCAGCAAGCGACCTTCGACGGTCATGCGCACGCGATTGCAGGTGCCGCAGAAGTTGTGGCTGTGCGGCGAGATGAAGCCGATGCGAATGCCCGGTGCCTCGGCCAGGCGCCAGTAGCGCGATGGCCCTTGAGTCGAGTCAGTGGAAGGCACCAGCGTGTAACGTTCGGCAATGCGTTCGCGCACCTGATCGCTGGAGTAGAAGGATTCGGCGCGGCTGTGTTCGCTGATGATGCCCAGCGGCATTTCTTCGATAAACGAAACGTCCAGGTTGCGATCGATGGCGAACGCCAGCAGGTCGTTGATCTCATCATCGTTGCGACCATGCATCACCACGCAGTTGAGCTTGGTGTGCACAAAACCGGCGGCGTTGGCGGCATCGATGCCGGCAATCACCTTGTGCAGATCGCCTGTGCGGGTCAGCTCGCGGAAACGCTGTGGATCGAGGCTGTCCAGGCTGATGTTCAGGCGCGTGACGCCGGCCTTGAACAGCGGGGCAGCCAGTTTGTCCAGCTGCGAACCGTTGGTGGTCATGCACAATTCACGCAGGCCGGGCAGGGCGGCGATCTTCTCGCAAAGCCCGACCACACCTGCGCGTACCAGCGGTTCACCACCGGTCAGACGAATCTTGCGCGTGCCCAGTGCCACGAAGCGCTCGGCCACCTGGAGGATCTCCTCCAGCGACAGAATCTGTTGCCGAGGCAGAAACGTCATCTCTTCGGCCATGCAGTACACGCAGCGAAAATCGCAGCGGTCGGTGACCGACATGCGCAGATAATCGACCTTACGTGCAAAGCGGTCCATCAGGACGGGTTCTGACATTTCACCTTCTAAATAATCGAGTGGGCTGTATTACCGGGTTTGGAGGCCAGTGCGTGACAAGGGTTCAGCCAATTTGTAATGCGCCAATTTCACACCTGATCGCAGGCTGGCAAAGTGCCTTGTGCGTATAAACATAGTAGCCGCACGCATTGCGGTTTGCACTGGCCGGATGACGCCACGCTAACCGAGTCGAAATGCCGCAGTCCAATTGCTTGTTCCAATACGCTCATCGACACGCTCTATGGCGCTTTGCCTTGATGACTGATCAATCAGGCCTGGCGGCGGAACTGCGCTCGTAACGCTCCAGCAAAGGCTGGATACTGATGCCGTGTACCAGAATGCTCAGGGCGACGACCGAGAGGGTCATGCCAACGACGACGTGGCCGACATCGTGTGCCAGACCATGCGACAAGGCAAAACACAGGTAATAAAGACTGCCGATCCCACGAATACCGAACCAGCCAACCAGTGCTTTTTGTCGGACATTGAGCAGGCGACGACTCACCAGCAACCAGACGCTGGCAGGACGAATCACGCAGAACAGCGCGATACCCAGGCCAATGGCTCGCCAGTCCCAGTACATCGCCAGCGCCGCGCCCAGCAGGGTGATCAGCAGGACTTCCATGGCGCGCTCCACCAGACTACCGAACGCCAGCATATCGCCCATCATCACGCCGGCAGCCAGTTGCGAGTCGCTCATGTCGTCGACCTGCGCGACCGTGCCCTGCTCGAGGGAGGACGTCATATGCCCGAGGACCGGCTGCGCGACGTGCTCGGACGGCAGCTCTGACCGCGTGACACGTACCTCAGCCTGACGCAGCCCGAATCCGGCGGCAAATACCGAAAGAAAGCCAAAGGCACCCACGCTTTGCGCAACGACATAAGCCAGGGCGATCAGTGCCAGCGCCAGAAAGTCATTGGGCGAGGTGGTGCTGTCGGCGTTCTTGATGCGCAGAAAGATCATCAGATGGCCGACCCCGCGGCCCATCCCGTAACCAATCAACAGACCGGCCGGCACCGCCCAGATCAAATCCTTGATCAGCCATCCCTGGACCCAGTCGCCCATCGCGCCCCCGGAACTCAGGTACAGCAAGGCAAAAATCACGAATGGAAACGCGGTTCCGTCGTTGAGGCCCGCTTCGCCGGACAGGCCGAAGCGCAGGCGGTCCTGATCCCGGGCATTGTTGACCTGGACCATCCCGGCCAGTACCGGGTCCGTCGGCGACAGCATCGCGCCGAGCAACAAAGACACGCCCCAGTCCAGGCCAATGATGTAGTGCCCCGCGACCGTCACGCCAGCGATGGTCGCCAGCATCACCGGCCCGGCCAGCCAATAGGCTGAATGCCAGGCTTTGCCGCGCAAGGGCAGGCGCAACTTGATGCCCGTACCGAACAGCGAAAACAGCACCGCCACTTCGGTCAGGCGTTCCAGCCACTCGTAGGATTTCTCGAAATCCAGATCGACGATATCCAGGCCCATCGGGCCGATGCCGAAGCCGAATCCCAGGCACACGGCCGATGTGGTCACAGGCATCCAGCGCAGGTAAGAGGAAGTGAGCGCCAATAGCATCAACAGCACGCCAAGCACGCCCATGCAGACAATAAAACTCATAGAGAAAGAACCACCGTCAAAATGCGCCCGAAGCAGAGGGCGTAACGGTGGGACTCCCGTGCACGGTAATAAGTTGAAATAATTTGCCGGATGGCAATCAGCATGCGTCTTTTACGCACGGCGATGCCTTTCGGCGTCGCCGTGGACCTCTAGCGCTCGATGCTGCGGCTCCAGCGTGCGTTCCACTCGGGACGGATCTGATTGACCTGATCCCAGTCGATGGTCACCGCCGTTTCCAGGTACTTCTCCATGGCCTCGACCTGACTGCGTGTCTTGTCAGTGGTCGGGGTTTTCGGGTTCGACGGGATCTGGTCACCGAACTCCAGCGCAGGCGCCTGTGCTTCTGGTGTCAGCAGGTAGGCCGCCAGCTTCTGGGCCAGCTCCGGCTGGTTGTTATTGGCTATGGCACATTCAGCCACGTTCAACACCACGCCGCCTTCCTTGGGCGATGCATATTCCACCGGTACACCCTTGATCTTCAGCGCGGTGACCTGGGTGGGTGTCAGTGGGAACAGGGCGGCTTCGTCGGTCTGCACCATTTCCGAGATCTTGGCCGAGCTGGCGATGTATTCCAGTACGTTCGGGCCGATGGTCTTCGGCCAGGCCTTGAAGCCGGGTTCGACGTCTTTCTCGCTGCCGCCCTGGATACGGTTGAACATCAGAAAGCCATGCAGGCCGAAGGTCGAGGAGGCCAGTGACTGGAACACCACCTTGTCCTTGAAACGTTTATCGGCCAGGTCCATCCACGAGGTGGGCGCGCTCCAGCCCTGCTCCTTGAACATCCGTGTGTTGTAGGCCAGGCCGGTCACGCCCAGGCTGACGGCTGCTGCCTGTTCCTTGATTTTGGCCTTGGCAGGCAGGTCGGCCAGACTGGCGCTGGGCTGCAGCGTGTCGCACAGGCCCATGGAAATAGCTCGGTACATGATGCCGTCGTCGAGAAAGATGACGTGCATCTGCGGGTTGTCCTTACTCGCCTGAACCTTGGCGAGGATGTCGGCCGATGTGCCAGGCACGATCACCACCTTGACGTTGTTGGCCTTCTCGAAAGCCGGTAGCACCTGATCGGCATACAGGCGCTCCATGGTCCCACCGTTCATGCCCAGGTACAGCGTGGTTTCGGCCATGGCAGGCGTGGACAGGAGTGCGGCGGCCAGCGGCAGGCAGGACAGCCCGGTGAGGGCGAGACGTTTGGTACTTTTCATAGGGACGACCTTCCTCTGTGCAATGGGATGACGTTCGTAACAAGTTCGATGGCAGGGGTTTGCAGGGCGATTTGCTGAAAGCGGCCGATGGAAAACGCATCGAGCGAAATCCGTGAGGCACCTTCGCAGACCCATTCGGCCAGCGCTTCACCCGCTGCCGGACCGATCTGAAATCCTGCCCCGGCAAAGCCGAAGCCGTGCAGCAGACCTGGACGGGTCAGGCTTGGGCCCAGCACCGGTTCACGGTCCGGCAGATAGCCTTCGGTGCCGCTCCAGGTGCGAATAGCCTGAGCGCCGGCGAGTGGGGGGTAGAGTTCGACGGCGTTGCGCAGGATATCCAGCACCGCCGCCTGTCCCGGTCTGGTGCGTGCCGGGTCGAGGGCAAAGCCTTGTCCGCCGCCCAGAACGCAATTGCCGCGAGCCACTTGCCGGGCATAAATGCCGCCGCCTTCGACACCGGTGCTAACGTCCATAAACATCGGCAGCGGTTCTGTCACCAGCATTGCCGGGTGCCCTGAATACATCGGCACCGGTTCGTTGAATTGTGCTGCCAGCGCTGCGGCCCACGCCCCGGCGCAGTTGAGCAGCCAGGTGGCGCGCAGTGTCAGACCGCTGGCGGTGGTGACGACGAACACGTTGCCGTCGTGGCTGACTTCACTGACCGGCGCCTGCTCGAACACCTGTGCGCCTGCCCGACGAGCAGCGCGGGCGAAGGCCGGCGATACCAGACGTGGATTAGCGTGTCCGTCGTCGGCGCACAGCGATGCACCGACAGCGACATCGCCGGCCCAGGGATAACGCGCGCGCAGCTGATCGCGATCAAGCAGTTGCAAATCCAGGCCGAATCCCTGGCTGGCTTCGGCGTAGGCGCGCAAGGCATTCATGTCCTGTTCGCTGCGCGCCAGTTTGAGGTGGCCCGAGCGCTGGTACTCGCCGTCGATGCCGATCAGCTCACGCAGGTTGCCCCATATCTGATGCGCCCGTTGCGACAAGGGCAACTGCGACAACGGACGGCCCTGACGCCGCACGCCGCCGTAATTGACCCCGCTGGAGTGCGACCCGCAAAAATCGCGTTCCAGCAAGGCGACCCGCTTGCCCTTCAGGGCCAGCGTCAAGGCTGCCGAGGCGCCGACAATGCCGCCTCCGATGACAATCGCATCGGTTTCAATCAGTGTGCTCATGGTTGCGTCTCCACCGATTGCTTCTCCATGGGCTGCATCCCCAGACCGAAGGGCAGCGGCTTGATCGGTGCCTGGCCGCGCAGTCGGCCGACGTGCTCGACTGGCCGGCCGCTCTCGCGGGCGATGATTTCGGCCGCGGCCAGACCACACATCCGGCCCTGACAGCGCCCCATACCGACCCGGCACATGGCCTTGACCCGGTTGATCTCCCAATGGCCATCCTGCACGGTACTGCGAATCTCGCCTGCAGAGACTTCTTCGCAGCGGCACACCAGCGTGTCATCCGCCACGTTGGCGGCCCAGTCCTCAGGGAACGGAAACGCGGTTTCCAGCCCGTGGCGGAAGCGTTCGATGCGTCGCAAGGCACTTTTAAGCGTGTCGGTACGGGCGGTGTCTGCCACCACACCGATGTCTTGCAGCAGCCCGAGCGCGGCCAGTTCTCCGGCCATTTCCGCAGCGTCTGCGCCCATGATTCCCGCACCGTCGCCCGCCAGATAGATACCTGACACGCTGCTGCGTCCACAGTCGTCGCGGGTCGGCAGCCACGCGCGGTTGAGCGCGCTCCAGGCGAATTCACAGCCCAGCAGATCGGCCAGTTGCGTCTCGCTGCGCAGTGCATGGGCAAAAGCGACCGCGTCACAGGCCAGGTGGCCCGATTTGCCGTTACGTTGCCATTGAATACCGTCTACACGTCTATCCCCGTCGATGCGTGTGAGCTGCGCACCTTGATGCACGGGAATGCCGTGTGCGCTCAGCCACGCCCGGTAATACATGCCTTTGGCCAGCGTTGCCGGTTGGCCCAGCAGGGCCGGCAATGCTTTGCATTGCGCCGAAAACGGCGCGCTGTCGAGCACCGCCAGCACCTTCGCGCCAGCCTTGGCGTACTGGTAAGCGACCAGATACAGCAACGGGCCGCTGCCACAAAACACCACGCGCTGGCCAATCGCACAGCCCTGATATTTGAGCGCGATCTGCGTTGCGCCGAGGCTGTACACGCCGGGCAGGGTCCAGCCGGGCACCGGCAGAATTCGGTCAGTGGCACCGGTGGCGACGATCAGGTGGCTGAAATCAACAGTGGCGGCGGTACCGTTTTGCAGGGTATCGAGTTGGTGATTTTCGGCGTTCCAGACCAGCGTCTGCGGCCGATAGTCGATCTGCGCGGCCAGCGTGTCGAGCGCGTCGTGCACCGCGACCGCCTTGGCGCTTTCAAAGCCGTAGAGCGCCTTGGCCGAGCGCTGGAAGTTGTCCGGCTGGCGACGGTAGATCTGGCCGCCGCCGCGCAGCCCTTCATCGATCAGGCAGGCCTTGATGCCGTGGGCCAGTAGCGTCTGGGCGGCGCGAATGCCGGCCGGTCCTGCGCCGACAATGGCAATTGTCTGATCGCTCATACGCAGCGCCCCGGTTCACGAATCACCGCCTGACCGGCCTTCAGCAGCGTCGAACAGGCACGCACGCGCTGACCGTCACCCAGCCTCACCCAGCAGTCCTGACAGGCGCCCATCATGCAGAAACCGGCGCGAGGTTCGGCGCTGAAGTCACTGCCGCGCAAGTGTTCGCTGGCGGTCAGTACCGCGGTCAGCAAGGTATCGCCCAACAGACCGCTGGCCGGCTGGCCGTCAAGGGTGAAGGACAGAACCGGGCGATCATGTTCGGTCAGTCGTTTCAGCAATGCCATAACGTGAAAGCTCCGGATTAGTGTTTGCCGACCAGCACGCGATCCAGCCCGTAGACCCGGTCGAGCAGGATCATGGTGGCGGCGGTGAGGGCGATGACCAGTGCCGATACGGCGGCCATCATCGGATCGATGGATTCGGTGGCGTAGACATACATGCGCACCGGCAGGGTCTGCGTCGCGGGCGATGTAACAAAGATCGACAGCGTGACTTCATCGAAACTGTTGATGAACGCCAGTAACCAGCCGCCTGCCACGCCGGGCAGGATCATTGGCAGGGTGATCTGCCGAAACAGCGTGAAACGGTCGGCCCCCAGGGACTCGGCGGCGTGTTCGGCGCTGCGGTCGATGCCGATTGCCGCCGCCAGTACCAGGCGCAGTACGTAAGGCGTGATGACCAGGACATGGGCGAAGATCAGCCAGGTGAAGCTGCCGTTCACACCCATAAGCGCAAACAGGCGCAGCATCGCCACCCCCAGCACCAAATGAGGAATGATGATCGGCGAGAGAAACAGGGCGTTGAAAAAATTGCGACCGGGAAATGTATGACGCGTGATTGCCAGTGCGGCAGGTACCGCGATCAGCGTGGCCAGCGTCGCTGATACGAACGCCAGGATCAGGCTGTTGTAGAACGAATCGATAAAGTCGGCGCGCTCGAAGACGGCCTTGAACCAGCGCAGCGAGAAATGGGTGGTGGGCAGGCTCAGGGTGTTTTCCGGGGTGAACGCCACCAGGCACACCACCACCAGCGGGGCCATCATGAAGATCACCACCAGCGCATGAAACGAGAGGGCCAACGGACCGTTCTTGGACATGGATCATTCCCCCAGAGTTTTTTTGTAACGGCCTTCGATCATGCGGTTCCAGGACAGCATGACCAGCAGGTTGACCAACAGCAGCGCCACGGCAAGGGTCGCGCCCATCGGCCAGTTCAACTCCGAGAGGTACTGGTCGTAGATCACCGTGGCGACCATCTTCAGACGTCGTCCGCCGAGCAGGCCGGGAATGGCGAACGAACTGGCGGCCAGGCCGAACACGATCAGCGAGCCGGACAGCACGCCGGGCATGACCTGCGGCAGCACGATCAGGCGCATGACTTTCGCCTGGCTGGCGCCCAGCGACAGCGCGGCCTGCTCGGCGGTGGGGTCGAGCTTCTGCAGCGAGGTCCAGACCGGAATGATCATGAACGGCAACATGACGTGGACCAACGCAATGACCACGGCAAACGGGGTGTACAGCAGTTTCACCGGGCGACCGCCCATGAACTGGATGACCTGATTGATCAAACCGTCCGCGCCCAGCAGCAGGCTCCAGCCGAACGCCCGGACCACCACCGAGATCAGCAGCGGCGTGAGAATCAGGATCAGGAAGATCGAGCGCCACGGCGTGCCCATGCGGCAGAGAATGTAGGCTTCGGGGACGCCGATCAGCACGCACAGCAGGGTGACCAGCGCGCTGATCCAGAAGGTGCGCAGGAAGATTTCATAGAAATACGAGTCGGTGACCACGGCCATATAGTTGGCCAGCGTGTAGCTGTCGCTTTTCACCCCGACCTGATAGTCGAACACGTTGAACGACAGCACCAGAGTCAGCCCCAGCGGCAACACCAGCAAGCCGATATACAGCGCCAGCGCCGGAGCCGACAGCCAATAGCCGCGACCGCCCTGACGCATTTCGCTCAGCAGGCTCATGCGCGCACCTCGTCGGCATCCAGCACGCGCAGCAACTCGGTGGGCCAGTCCATGTCGACCGCCGCGCCTTGTTCCAGCGGCGCCTGGCCGTCGTTGCGACGCACTACCGTCACTTCGCCAATGCCGGTCTGGATGCGATACAGCCACTGGCTGCCAAGAAAGTAACGGGTGACGATGCGCCCGGACAGTCGTCCGCAGCCAGGTGACACCAGATCGATCTTCTCGGGACGCAGGCTGAGGGTCAGGCTGCCATCGCCGGGCACCTGGCGAATCTGCGGGATGCCGCTGCTGTCCAGATCTCCCTGCAACATGTTGGCCTTGCCGACGAAACCCGAGATGAAGCGTGTACGCGGGTGTTCGTAGAGCTTGTAAGGCTCGTCGATCTGGGTGATACGACCGGCCTGCATCACCACCACCCGATCGCTGATCGACAGGGCTTCGGCCTGATCATGGGTGACCATCAGCGTGGTAATGCCGACTTCGTTCTGAATGCGGCGGATTTCGAACTGCATCTCTTCGCGCAGGTTGGCATCCAGGTTGGACAGCGGCTCGTCGAGCAGCAGTACTGGCGGCTCGATGACCAGTGCGCGGGCCAATGCGACCCGCTGGCGCTGCCCACCGGACAACTCGCGCGGATAGCGCTCGGCATGCTGACCGAGGCGCACCAGCTCCAGCACCCGTTTGACACGCGGGTGCAACTCGGCGGCAGGCACCTTGCGCATACGCAGGCCAAACGCAACGTTGTCAGCCACGGTCATGTGCGGAAACAGCGCATAGTTTTGGAACACTACGCCAAGGCCCCGGCTGCTGGGTTTGGCGTGAGTGATGTCGCGCCCGTCGAGCACAATGCGTCCGTCACTGACTTCGACGAAGCCGGCGATCATTTGCAGGGTGGTGGTTTTGCCGCAGCCGGAAGGGCCGAGCAGAGAAACGAATTCGCCCTTGTCGACGGCCAGGTTGGTGGCAACGACCGCGTCAATGGAACCGTAGCGTTTGGAGAGACCTTCGAGCTGCAGAAATGCCATGCCTGCTTCCACCTTTGTGCATGCGCGCCGAAGCACGCGTTTGTCATGGGCAGATGCGAAATGAAGTCATGCAGTTCTGTGGACGTTGGCGCTCGCTCTGAGTCGGCTACCGATGATTGTTCAAATCGCCCCTGTGGACTGAGAGTAGGGCGAAGGCTAGGATGGGCTCAACAAGGAATTTCACTGAATAACATCTTTCTTTGAATTAATTCTTTTGGTGGAAATATAAAGAGATATTGTCATGGATAATTCCACTGATCGGAATATTACGAAAGCTGAAGTCGGTGTGGGAGCTGTTTCCCGTCTGTTCGCTGTACTGCGCTGCCTGGGCGAGTGTGATGAAGGCGGCGAGCGGGTCACGCAACTCGCCCAGCGTGTTGGGCTGTCGCAACCCACCACGCACCGCTTGCTGCGCAGCCTGATGGATGAGGGCATGGTCGAGCAGGATCTGCTCAGCAAACGTTACCGGTTGAGCATTGAGTTCTTCGCCTTGGCCGCCAAGGCGGGTAATACCGGCAACCTGCGTGACGTGGTGCGCCCCAGCCTGTTGCGCCTGTCTGCGTCACTGGGTGACTCGCTGTTTCTGCTGGCACGCAGCGGTTTCGATGCGATCTGCCTGGACCGCAGCGAAGGCCCGTACCCGATCCGCACGTTCACCGGCGACATCGGCGGTCGTGTTGCCTTGGGCGTGGGGCAGGGCAGTCTGGCGATTCTCGCGTTTCTGCCCGAGGACGAGCGGGAAACGGTCATTGCCTACAACCTGCCACGGCTCAAGGATTTTCACCTGTACGACGAGGTGTTTCTGCGTTCGGAGGTGGAAAACGTGCGGCGTCTGGGCTACGCCGGGCGAAACACCGGCGCGTTACCGGGCATGGCCGGGCTGGCAGTGCCGATCTTGGACCGCAACGGTCGTGCAGTGGCTGCGCTCAGTGTGGCGACCATCTCCGACCGGCTGGGGCCCGATCGCCTGATGACCGTAGTTGAATTGCTCAAGCGTGAAGCCACGGCCATCAGCGCCAGAATCAACCCGTTCGACCCGTCGCTGCGGCGGCCCAGCCAGGTGTTTGGGCAGGTTGAATAGGCTGCATGCCTGTTCAGCTCCGAAGCGGCCGTCGGTCTTCGCTCGTTACGCCCATCCGCTGCGACTCAGGCCTTCTGCCTTGAACACCAGCGCCTTCAAGCCGCCCTCAACGCGAGCGTCGGGGAACTCCGGCGGGTTTTCCAGGCGCTGTTCGAAGCGCAGGCAGGGCGCTTCGATTGCGGTGTGCTGAATCAGAAAGTCCGGTCCCAGTGCGGGATCGTTCATGCACGCCAGCACCGAACCGTCCTCGTCCAGCAACTCCGGCAATCGACGCAGGACACGCTGGTAGTCCTTGTCGAGCATGAAACTGCCTTTCTGGAAGGACGGCGGGTCAATGATGATCAGGTCATAAGGGCCGCAACGGGTGACCTTGGCCCAGGACTTGAACAGGTCATGGCCCAGAAAGGTCACGCGGCTGAGGTCCTGATCATTGAGGCGATGATTCTCGCGGCCGCGATTCAATGCAGCGCGGGCCATGTCCAGATTCACGACGTGGTCGGCACCCCCGGCCAGGGCGGCGACCGAGAAGCCGCAGGTGTAGGCGAACAGATTGAGGATGCGCTTGCCCTTGGCCTGAGCCTGCACCCATTCACGACCGTAGCGCATGTCCAGAAACAGGCCGCTGTTCTGCTTTTTGCCGAAATCGACTTTGTAGCGCAGGCCGTTTTCGGTGATCACCCATTCATCCACGACCTCGCCGGTCAGCCATTGCGTGGTGCTCTGTGGCAGATAGCGGTGTTGCAGCAGCAAGGTGTGAGCCTGACTCTGCTGCCACTGGGGCGTGTCGATCAACGCGTGCAACAGCTGCATCAATGCTGCCAGCTCGGATTCAAGAGGCTCCTTGAACACCGAGACCAGCACCACGCCCTGCATCCAGTCGACGGTGATGTGCTCCAGCCCCGGCCACACACGGCCCCGGCCATGAAACAGGCGGCGGGTTTCATTCGGGACGTTGTTCAACGCGTCGTTCAGGTGCTGTTGCAGAATCGCGAGTGCTTCAGGGGTCATGGCGCAGATCGGTCAGGAAAAACGGCGTATGGTAAACGTATTTCAGCAGATGGGCATCGCAGGGTTCAGCGTGGCATGTATTGACGTTGCCAGCGGTGCGGGATTTTCAGCGAAACCAGCCCCAGCAACGCCGACAGGCTGCCGCTGATCAACAGAGCGTTGAGCCCCAGACGATGCTCGAGTAGCGCGCCTATCACGGCCCCGATGAACATGCCGACCCAGGGGACCAGTTGCACGCGCCAGCCGTCCCGGCGTTCCCCCAGCATCCAGCGACCCAGGCCACGACCGAAGCGCGACAGCGCGCCGGTCACGTAAGTCAGGCCGACCGGCAGCCCGTTGACCTGCTCGACGGCGGCGTTGAGCATGCCCATTGCCAGAATCGCCCAGATCAGTGCGAGCATGTTGCTTTCCAGCGGCCATGCGGCAGCCGCACACAGCAGCGTAGCGATGCCCAGCAGCAAGGGCAGGGCACGTCGCCCGCCAAGGCGCGCAACCACCACGCCCAGCGCGTTGCCGGCAATGAAGGCAAGGATTGCGAGGGTCAGACGCACCGTCACGCTCAGGTCGCCATCACTGATTGCGACTGCAAGCCGGGTGGTGTTGCCGCTCATGAACGAAACGAAATCGCCGGTGGCCATGAAGCCGATGGCATCGGTCATGCCGGCCAGAACCGACAGGCTAGCGACCAGGCCCATGCCGACCCGGCCACGCCATTTCTGCATGTTCAGGTGCCTGGGGCTGACGCTGGAAGTGGCGGGCTGTGGCAGCATCGAAGGCCCTCTGGAGCGAAGAAAGCGCGTCTGAACTCGGGTGCAGCGATTTACAGCGGCTTGGCGCGCACGATCCGCTTGGCCTTGACCTCATCAGCATACGCTTTGAGCTGATCGGCATCGCTGTAAAGACGGTTGACCATCTGCAGCACTGCGGTGACATCCACATCGTTCATTTGTGAGGCGAGTTTGAGAATTTCTTCCGCCGTGTTTTCCAGATTGGTTGCTGTCCCTTTCAGGTGTCGCTTCAGCTCCTGAGTCGACTTATTGAGCGCCATACGTGTTCCTGTGCCAAGACCTTGAATTCCATACCCGGAGCATGGCTTTTTCTGCGATAACAAGCAATCAGGCGTGTGCCCGTGCGTCAGGGTATCGGCCGATGCAGGCTGATCTGCAAGCAGGCTGCTCAATCGTCGCGGGTCAGCACTTCCAGCAGTTCTATTTCGAATGTCAGGTCGGCACCGGGCTTGATGTGTGCGCCCATGCTTCTGTCGCCGTAGGCCAGGTGGGCGGGGACGAATAATCTACGCTTGCCGCCGACCTTCATGCCCATCAGGCCCTGGTCCCAGCCCTTGATGACGCGCCCGGTACCGATCACGCATTGGAACGGCTTGCCACGCTCGTGGGAGGAATCGAACACCGTGCCATCTTCCAGGGTTCCGGTGTAATGCGCGGTGATCAGCGCACCCTTTACCGCTGCCTTGCCCTCGCCGGGGTGCAGATCGGTAATCTGTAATTCTTTGCTCATTGCCATGCTTCCGGTTGCAGCGCGCTCTGTGATTGGCGCGAGCGGGCTTTCTCGCAGAAAAGCCGCTTCCTGACAAGCCGGTCAAACAAAAACGGGGGAAGCTTTTGCTTCCCCCGTTTGGTCGAACCCAGTAACTGTCAGAGATTCTGCGAGCTGACCACCATGGCCTGCGCGATGTTCTCTTTCTGCTCTTGAGTGAAGCCGTCCCAGATATTGGTCTTGGCGTAGTAACCCAGGCCAGCCAGGCAATAAAGGCTGAGGGTCAGAACGATGACGATCGAAACAAACGTCCAGCGGCCTTCGTCATCGTTTTCGCGTGTGAAGCTGCGCGAATAGTTGTCCTCTGCGCTGCGGAAGAACAGCGCGGACGACAGACGCTTGAGCCACTGAAACAAATGAACAACAACGATGCGCAGCATGGGTAAATCACCTCAAAGGTTAAGAAAACGGGTTGCCGGGATGCCGTCGAGGGCATCGAATGCAAAAGCTGAAAACGAAAAAAGCCCGTCTATGACGGGCTTTCTTTTTATGATTCTGTTCAGGCGAGCAGTGAAGGGCGACGTTGAATAAGGATCGCGGGAAGCACTGCGTATGCCTGACGTTATGGAAACATTTTAAAACAAATGGATTGGCGCATCTACCCGCGCCATTCTGTTGTCAGACAACTGGTAGTGCCTTGAGGTGTGACAAAACGTCGCCCCATGCTCATTTACTGCTCGGCAAGCAGCATGCTCGTTGGTCAAGTCTTGTAATACTTTCCCAACGTACGAAACATCTATGGGTATTGTACGATCAGCGCCCGTATTGATTTTCAGGACTGTATGAATACCCTCCAGGAGCCTCCGAGTTGTCCTCCTTCCATCGCGTATGGCTGGCCGGTGATCTCACTGTTACCGAGCAGGCCGCTTCATTCGAACGTCTCTCCACTTAACCTCTTGCACTGCATGGATTCCGGCAGACCTTCGCGTTCTGACGCTGCAACGCCATGCCTGACGTTCAGCGATGGCGTCTGGTCTACAGTGACCCATACCAACCCCTGCCATTTTTATCGTGAGGCTGCATAAACCATGGAATGGATCGCTGATCCCGCGGCATGGCTTGGCCTGCTGACCCTTATCGTGCTGGAACTGGTGCTGGGCATCGACAACCTGGTGTTCATCGCCATCCTGGCCGACAAACTGCCCCCTGAACAACGCGACAAGGCGCGCGTCATTGGCCTGTCGCTGGCGTTGATCATGCGCCTTGGCCTGCTGGCGAGCATCTCGTGGATGGTGACGCTGACCGAGCCGTTATTCGAGGTGTTCGGCAAGACGTTCTCCGGTCGCGACCTGATCATGCTGTTTGGTGGTGTATTCCTGCTGTTCAAGGCCACCATGGAACTGCACGAGCGCCTGGAAGGGCATGTCGCCCAGCGCGCCGGTAATGCGGGCTATGCGTTGTTCTGGCCTATCGTTGCGCAGATCGTCGTACTGGACGCCGTGTTCTCGCTGGATGCGGTGATTACCGCCGTCGGCATGGTCGAACACCTGTCGGTGATGATGATCGCGGTGATCTTCTCCATCGGCCTGATGATGATTGCCAGCAAGCCGCTGACCAAATTCGTCAACAGCCGCCCGACGGTGATCATGCTGTGTCTGGGCTTCCTGATGATGATCGGTTTCAGCCTGACCGCCGAAGGCCTGGGTTTCCATATTCCCAAGGGCTATCTGTATGCGGCCATCGGCTTCTCGATCCTCATCGAGGTGTTCAACCAGATCGCCCGCAAGCGCAGTAAGAAGTCGGCCCATGGTCACCTGCCGCGCCGCGAGCGTGCGGCTCATGCGGTGATGCGCCTGTTGGGCGGTCGCAAGCTGGAGTCTGGTGACGTCGATGAGGAAATCACCGACATGCTGGATGGTGAAAGCAGCGAGCCGGTGTTTGACCGTCGTGAGCGGGTGATGATCAGCGGCGTACTGCAGCTGGCAGAGCGGCCGATTCGCACGGTGATGACGCCGAGGGCCGAAGTCGACTGTATCGACCTGAACGACAGCGCCGAGAAGATTCGTCTGAAACTGATGCACTCGTCCTACTCGCGTCTGCCGCTGATTGGCGAGCGCGGTATCGATGAGCCGCTGGGCTTCGTGCACAAGAAAGAGCTGTTCAAGGAGTTGTTGTCCGGCAACGAGCCCGACTTGAAACTGATGTCGCGCAAGGCCATCAACCTGCTGGAAAGCTTCACCATCCTCAATGCCCTGGAGCAGATGCGCAAGGAATCGACGCACATCGCCTTTGTGGTCAACGAGTTTGGTGACTTCATCGGCGTGTTGAGCATGACCGACATTCTCGAGTCCATCGCTGGTCAGTTGCCCGACGCCAGCGAAGTGGAAGGTCCGGACATCGTCGAGCAGGGCGAGGACTTCGTGGTATCGGGAGCCTTGAACCTGAGCCTGATTCGCGAGCGCACTGGCTTCCAGGCCAAGGCGACCGAGGATTATCAGACCCTGGCCGGACTGGTCATGAGCCTGCTGGATCGCCTGCCGT
>Ga0182228_1000024_pt1 | contig 37424 bp, 33 predicted proteins | sample G6R1MG_19_FD_128385 | JGI IMG/M metagenome (GOLD analysis project Ga0182228, IMG submission 128385) | Miscanthus phyllosphere microbial communities from Michigan, USA - G6R3_MAIN_07NOV2016_LD1 MG | ecosystem: Host-associated > Plants > Phyllosphere > Phylloplane/Leaf | place: USA: Michigan... | reverse complement strand
GAGCCTGAGCCTGAGCCCGAGGCGGTGTCTGAAGCTGAGGTCGATGCAGAAAGCGAGGTTCTGGCGCAGACCGAGCCGGCTGCCGGAGCGGAACCAGCTGAAGCCGATGAGCATGAACGCGAGCGTGAAAGCGAGACCTGGAAGGCCTGAGGGGAGAGTGCAGGGTAGTGCATGATTGCGGCAGCATTGCCGCAATCGCCGAAGGATTCAGGTGAGTGTCAGAAGTCCTCGTCTTTGTCGAAGCGTCGTGCTTCGCGCTGTAATTGATAGACGAAGCGCTCGACCTGACGCTGCACCAGCCCACTCATGTTGTGGAAGCGGACGCCGGCAAAGGTAGTGTTGAATCGTTCTTCGAAATGCAGGTGGCGCAACTCGACAGGTGCTGTCATGGCGCCGAAAGGCAGCTTGGCGACGAAACGCTCGTATACCTGGCCCAATTGCATGCGATCGGACACGTCGCCCTCGAAGCGCAACTTGCAACCGGTGGCAGAAATGTCCAGCAGCTTGCCGGCCAGCGTGAACTTCAAGCGGTCACCGCCGATTTCTACATCGACCAGTTGTGCCAGCTTCAGCGCAGCCCGAAATGCGTTGCGCCGCTGGTGATAGACCACTTCCTCAGGCATCGGGCCACGGTACATGCGTTGACCGTCAGTGCTGAGGATGTCCATGTGCGCAGTACTTTCCCAGGCAATCCGCACGCCGTCATGAAAGCCTTCGACACGGAAGGATTCGCCGTTGCTCAGAAAGCGTTCGCCATCACGGGGGATCATCTCGTCGAGAGCCATGACGTTGTTGTCACGGTCGACTTCAAGCAGATAACTCTGAAAGCGCTGGGGACGCTCATGGAAGGTAATGATCAGAGGATCATGACTCTCGAGTAGCAGCCGCAGGTTGGCGGCGATTTCCAAAGGTGTATTGAGAACCTTCGGGGGCTGCGGAGCATCGTCCGCGCTTGAGCCATTCACGTTCTTGAATCTCCAGGCAAAATACTACGGCAACGCAACAGCAGGCATTCTGCCACTATGCACGAAACCTTGATACAGGAAGTTACGCCTGACTCAGGGGGCGTGGTTTTGCTCTAAGGGCAGTCGATCCGCGACTGTCATAGAGTGTAGGCGTATCGCCACCGTTCAGTATGCGAAGCTGGTGAGCGGTACTGACCTGTTGCAGCTGGATCAGACTACCATTGCGCTCGTTGAGCGTCTGGCATTCGTTGATCAGTGTATTCAGTTCGTCGGCGGCCAGCAGCAATTGCTCACCGATATCCGACTGGCTGGCCAGTTGCTGGAGACCACTGCGATTGGCTGGCAGGCCCATGCCCGCAAGCACCTGGCTACGCTTGCGGCCGTGCTGGTCGAGAAGAATGACCAGCGCCTGTTTCTGCGCCAGCACCTGCTCCATCTCGCCCATGTCGCGGCCGTGAAGAATCAATGATTCGGCCTGCAACAACTCAAGAAGCTGTCGGGCTGAAACCATGTCGTCAGTGATCATCTGCAGCAAAGTAGTGTCGTGCATCGCATGCTCTGGTTTTTAAGCGTCCAGAATATCCAGCGCCAGCCTTGGCTTAGCGTTGGGTTTCGAAATTCAACAGTTTGCTGGCGACACGGTTGCTGTCCACTGTGTAACTACCGTCGGCGATGGCCTGTTTGAGCTCGGCAACGCGAGCACTGTTGACGGTTGGCAGATCGGTCAGCTTGTCCGTGATTTTCTGCAACTGTTGAGCCTCACTGCTCAAGGAAAAAGTTTCCCCGGTGCTTTTGACACCTGCGGTGACGGCAGGGGCTGGGGCATCGGTTTTGGCGGTGTCTTTACTGGCGCTGGTACGTGAAGTACCGGCAACAGCCTGTGAGTTGTTAAGGCGACTGAAATCTATGACCATGATTGAAAAAACCTCTGGGTGTTTGGACGCTTGCCTTGTTTTCGGCCAACCCCTGTCAAACTTTAGGCTGATTGTGAGAAAGCTTCCCAATAGACGACATTTGCCGTCGGGCATTCCCCGCAGTCTAAAAAAAACACACCCTTCGCGCCACTATCAATGCACTACATAGCGACTTCCACCTGCCCTGGGCCGGTGACACTTGCTTTGATCACCCGCTGGGAATTGAGGTTTTTCACCCGTATCTGTTCGTTGAAGCCTCCATCGGACATTGCTTCGCCGGGCATGCGAACCGCCAGCGAGCCGCTGCGCGCGATGATCACCACCTGATCGCCCTTGTGAACCATTTGTGGCTGTTCAAGCGCCACCGGGGTAATGACCTGGTCGATGACCATTTGTCGGACAACCTTCTGACCGACTGCCTGATCCAGCGACGCCAGGAAACCCTGACCCAGACTGCTGACATCCCGCTCACGCATCGCGACGTCTTCTTCGGTGACGATCGCGTCACGCTTGAGCGGGCGCATCACGGTCACGACGTTGCGATACAGCAATACCTGAGCGGGCACAAACACCGTCCAGGGCGAAGAACCTTCGCAGCGCACGCGCACGGTAACCCGGCCAACCGGGCGCGGACTTTCCAGTGTGGCTGTCAAATCCTTGTCGCAGGCACCCATCCTTAAACGCGGGTCGAGCTGCTTGACCTGTATCTCATGACGCCCGTCAATCTGGTTGGTTGCCAAATAGTCTTCTACTGTGAACTCAAGAAACCCTTGGGTGACGCCGATAAGCTGTTCAGGCAGTGTGAAATTCTCGGCACGAGCGAGGGTCACCGTGCTGGAAAGGCACAGCAGAGCGATTGCGCACAGAAGCCTGCGGGTTTCTAATGCGAGGTGTCGAGAAATTGTCGTCTTTGCGTTCATGACGTAATAAATAGCAAAGCCCGTGCCGCTTGTTGATCTGGTGTCTGGGCGGCGGTCATTTTGTAAGGGGGTTCGGCATGGCAGGTGTAATGGATTCGGTAAACCAGCGAACTCAGCTGGTGGGTCAGAATCGCCTGGAGCTGCTCTTGTTCCGTCTCGACGGCAAGCAGCTCTATGGGATCAACGTCTTCAAAGTGAAAGAAGTACTGCAATGCCCGAAACTCACCATCATGCCCAAATCGAGCAAGATCGTTCGGGGCGTGGCCAATATTCGTGGCGGCACGATCCCGATCATGGATCTGGCAATGGCGACAGGATCCACAGGGATGATTTCGCTGGTTAACTCCTTCGTCATCATTACCGAGTACAACACCAAGGTTCAGGGCTTTCTGGTGCATTCTGTCGAACGCATCGTCAACATGAACTGGGAAGAGATTCATCCACCACCCAAGGGCACCGGGCGCGATCATTACCTGACCGCCGTCACCCGGGTTGATAACCAACTGGTGGAAATCATCGACGTCGAGAAAATTCTCGCCGAAGTCGCGCCAGTGTCCGAAGAAATCTCGGTCGGTGTCATTGACGCCGAGGTTCAGCACAAGGCTGTCTCTATGCGCGTGCTGACGGTCGATGACTCGTCGGTGGCCCGCAAGCAAGTGAGCCGCTGCCTGGAAACCGTCGGGGTGGAGGTCGTCGCGCTCAACGATGGTCGTCAGGCGCTGGACTACCTGCTCAATATGGTCGCAGAAGGCAAAAAGCCTGAAGAAGAGTTCCTGATGATGATCTCCGACATTGAAATGCCGGAGATGGATGGCTATACCCTTACCGCAGCAATACGTAATGATCCACGCATGCAGAAGATGCACATCACCTTGCATACCTCGTTGTCAGGGGTATTCAACCAGGCGATGGTCAAGAAAGTCGGCGCGGATGACTTTCTCGCGAAATTCCGGCCTGATGATCTGGCGGCCAGGGTCGTTGCGCGGATCAATGCAGCAGAATAACCAGCCGGGGGCGTCGTCCCCGGTGATTCACATGATTTGAGAGGCGGCACTTTGTCTACGGGTAATTTGGATTTTGATCAGTTCCGGGTATTTCTGGAAAAAGCCTGTGGCATTCTGCTTGGGGAAAACAAGCAGTACCTGGTGTCCAGCCGCCTCAACAAATTGATGGAGCAGCAAAGCATCAAGTCGCTTGGCGAGTTGGTCCAGCGTATTCAGACCCAGCCGCGCAGTGGTTTGCGCGAGCAGGTCGTCGATGCGATGACCACCAACGAAACCCTGTGGTTTCGCGACACCTATCCGTTCGAAGTGCTGAAGAACAAGGTGCTGCCCGAGCAGATCAAGGCCAGCCCTGGTCAGCGACTGCGCATCTGGTCGGCCGCCTGTTCGTCGGGTCAGGAACCGTATTCGCTGTCGATGTCCATCGACGAGTTCGAGCGTGCCAATCAGGGTCAACTCAAATCGGGCGTGCAGATCGTCGCAACCGATCTGTCGGGCTTGATGCTCAATAACTGCAAGACCGGCGAATACGACAGTCTGGCTATCGGCCGCGGCCTGTCGCCGGATCGTCTGCAGCGCTTTTTTGACGTTAAAAGCCCGGGCCGCTGGGTGGTCAAGGCGCCGATCAAGAGTCGTGTGGAGTTCCGCTCGTTCAACCTGCTCGACAGCTACGCCTCGCTGGGCAAATTCGACATCGTGTTCTGCCGTAACGTATTGATCTACTTCTCCGCTGAAGTGAAGAAAGACATCCTGCTGCGTATCCACGGTACGCTCAAGCCAGGCGGTTACCTGTTTCTGGGGGCTTCCGAAGCACTCAATGGTTTGCCGGATCACTACCAGATGGTTCAGTGCAGCCCCGGGATCATCTATAAGGCCAAGTGACGGTCTGCCAGTTGCCTGCGATGAAAAAAGAGACCTTCGGGTCTCTTTTTTTGTGCGCGGCTGAAAACAGCTTTGATCGTCTGCCCATCGGTTTCATGTTTGCGTACTGTTGCTCACCAGTTTTGCAAAAGCGTTGGCGGCGGCGCTCTGGTAGCCGTTTTTACGCCGCAGCAGCGCAACCGTCCGCCCGGGCAAGGCAGGGATCGTCTGAACTTCGCACAACCCAGGCTGCTCGCGAACGATGGCATCGGGAAGAATGGTCGCCATGCGGCCCTGGGCAACGACCTTGAGCAAAATGGCAATCGAGTTCGCCTCGAGGCCGACCGTCGGCTTGAAGTTCTGCGTATGGCACCAGGCATCCAGCAATTGGCGAGTGGCGAATCCGGGGGCGAGCAAGGCAAAGCGAAGCGTTTGCAGGTCCTCAAGTGTCAGCACGGTCTGTTTTTCGGGGGCAGACTTGGCCATGACCAGGCACAGTTGTTCATCGAACAGAGGCTGGCTGTCTATCTCGACGGCATGACTGCCGGCAAAACCGATGGCCAGATCGAGCGCGTCACTGATCAATGCCTCGGTGATCCGCTCCAGAGGCAGCTCCGTGAGGATGATTGCCACGCCGGGATACAGCGCGCTGAAGCGGTCGATCAGCGGCGCTATCAGGTATTCACTGAAGGTGGGCGTGACGCCGAGGCGCAAGTGTCCGCGTGACAGGTCGCTGACATCGTTGAGCGCACGCTTCCCGGCCTCCAGCTCAAGCAGGCAGCGACGCGCGTGGTCCAGATAGACGCGGCCGGCATCGGTCGGCACGACACTGCGGCGAGTGCGGTCGAACAGTTGCACACCCAAGCTGCTTTCCAGTTGCCTGATCTGTTGCGACAACGCCGGTTGCGAGACATGCAGGGCCTCGGCCGCCCGGGTGAAATTGCCATGATCGGCGACCGCCAGCAAATAACGTATATGGCGTAACAGCATGGAATCACCATAAGTCAGGGTTATGGCGATGATCATAAATCAGTCTTGGATCTTATGGTGATAGTTGCCGATGCTGTGATTGACGTGAATTCATTCCGGAGGGTTACCTATGCCGCACAGCAACATTTCCAGAGCGCCGCGCCAGCATCTGACTGAACGTGTGCTGCAGGCCAAGACCGCAAAGAACCTGACGTGGGCAGGGCTTGCAGAAGGTACGGGGTTGAGCGTGGTGTATGTCACGGCTGCATTGCTCGGTCAGCACCCTTTACCCGAGGCGGTGGCCGAGGTAGTCGCCGAGCGTCTCGGGCTGGACAGGGACGCGGTCGCCGAACTGCAAACCATCCCGTTGCGCGGCAATGTCGAAGACGTCTCCAGTGACCCGACGATCTATCGCTTCCACGAAATGGTTCAGGTCTACGGCACAACGCTGAAGGCATTGGTGCATGAGCAGTTCGGCGACGGCATCATCAGCGCAATCAACTTCAAGCTCGACATCAAGAAAGTCGAAGATCCGGAAGGGGGCGAGCGAGCCGTGATCACCCTCGATGGAAAATTTCTGCCCTACAAACCGTTCTGAGGACGCTGGTATGAGTGATAAAGGAAGACCGCCATTTCCACCCTTTACCCTGGAGACGGCTGTCCAGAAAGTCCGTGGCGCCGAGGATGGCTGGAACTCTCGCGATGCGGCTAAAGTTGCGCTGGCCTACACCGAAGACACGTACTGGCGTAACCGCAGCGAGTTCATCAATGGCCGCGCAGAGGCTCAGGCCTTTCTGGAACGCAAGTGGCGCAAGGAACTGGACTACCGGCTGATCAAGGAGCTCTGGGCATTCACGGATAACCGCATAGCCGTGCGCTATGCCTATGAATGGCATGACGACTCCGGCAACTGGTTCCGTTCGTATGGCAACGAAAACTGGGAGTTCGCTGCAAACGGCCTCATGCAGCGGCGCTTTGCCTGCATCAACGATTTGCCGATCGCCGAGTCCGAGCGCAAATACCATTGGCCATTGGGGCGCCGACCGGATGATCACCCGGGTTTGAGTGAGCTGGGTCTCTGATTGAAAGCGCTGTCCGGGCGGAAATGATCGAAAACCGCCCGGACTTTCATTCGGTGGCGGGTGCGTCGGTAGCTGATGCACTGTCGCCAAATAAGCTTTGATCTCTAGCCATGCCTGCGAAAGGATTCTCTCTACCGCCGTTCACGAATTGAGTTGCTTTTTTCGCGTGTGCCAGCAGTTCGGGATCAGTCGTGTCAGGCACCTCGGCATCATTTTTAGCCTTGTTGACGTCGTAGCTTCGGCCAATGATCTGGTCAAGCTTCTCAGCTGCTTTCGCCCCCAGTGCATCATGATCAAGGCTCGCATCTCTTGACGCCGCACGCGTCGCGCTTTCGCTGAGTTGCACAGAAAGAGAAGAAAGTTTGCCTGAGTCCTGCGCTTTGTTTGAGGTGGCAGAAGGGGCACGGGGGGAGGGTGAGGTGGCGGGGGACGCCACAGCTTTCGCGGTGTTAATGACCGGGTTGTTGTGAGTGCCTATTGAGTCGACCAAGATGAAGCTCCTTTCCAATTCCCAATCCTTGTGCGCTTGAGTGTATCGGTCATCACCACAATCCTGTAGTGCAGATACGAGATTCGCCAACGCTGCCCCCATACTGGCAAAAAAACGGCACCCACCTTGCCGCTTTGCCCCTCCACAGCGGAAATGCCTTGCCGCTTTTCTGGCATTGCCGCCTCACCGCTGCCTACGGCCCCCGCAATCATTGGCTTTTACAACATGGCACGCCGATTGCTTTGTCAGTAACAACAGAATCAGGTCAACCGGCAAAGGTTTCCCGAAATGAGCATCAGCTTCGATAAAGCGCTAGGCATACATGAAAAGGCTCTGAACTTCCGGGCTCAGCGTGCAGAGGTGTTGGCCAACAACATCTCCAACGCCGACACCCCGAACTTCAAGGCTCGCGATCTGGACTTCTCGTCGGTGCTGGCTGCCGAAAACGACAAGGTCCAGAACGGTCACTTCGCGCTGAACAAGACCAACAGCCGTCATATCGAAGCAGAGGGCATGGGCAATGACGACGGTACGCTGATGTATCGCACGCCGTCGCAGCCTTCGCTGGACCAGAACACCGTTGATTCCCAGGTCGAGCAGGCCAGCTACACCGAGAACGCCATGGGCTTCCAGGCCAGCTTCACATTGCTCAACAGCAAGTTCAAGGGGCTGGTTGCAGCCCTTCGCGGAGAATAATTCATGTCACTAGCCAATGTGTTCAACATTGCCGGTAGCGCCATGAGTGCCCAGACCACGCGTCTGAACACCACGGCCAGTAACATCGCCAACGCCGAGACCGTGTCTTCGAGCATGGACCAGACCTACCGCGCCCGTCACCCGGTGTTCGCCACCGTGATGCAGGGTCAGCAGTCCACAGGTGGTTCGCTGTTCCAGGACCAAGGCGAAGCCGGGCAGGGCGTTCAGGTCAACGGCATCATCGAAGACAGCTCGAACCTGGAAGCACGTTACGAGCCCAATCATCCTTCCGCTGACAAGGACGGGTATGTCTATTACCCCAACGTCAATGTCGTGGAAGAAATGGCCGACATGATTTCTGCCAGCCGGTCTTTCCAGACCAACGCAGAAATCATGAACACCGCTAAATCCATGATGCAGAAGGTTCTGACCCTCGGTCAGTGATAGAAGGCGAAAGTTATGGCCGTTGATAACACCTCAGCAACCAGCGTTTCATCGACATTCCTGAATACGCTGCAGAACCCGACGCCGACCAAGACGGACTCTACCGGCACGCTGGGCAAGGATTCGTTTCTGCAACTGCTGGTCACGCAGATGAAGAACCAGAATCCTCTGGACCCGCAGGACAACACGCAGTTCGTGGCGCAACTGGCGCAGTTCAGCAGCCTTGAAAGCATGCAGAATCTGACGTCGACCGTTGACACGATCGCCAGCAGCTACAAGTCGTCGCAGGCCTTGCAGGCCTCGTCACTGGTCGGTCGCTCGGTGATCATCGATGCGAGCAGTACCTCGGTCGATACCACCAAAGGCCTGACCGGTTCGATCGTGGTGCCGGGCGAAAGCTCGCTAACGACCGTCAAGGTGTACGACGCGCAATCGAATCTGGTCGACAGTGTCGACCTGGGCACGCAAAAAGCCGGTACCACCAGCTTTGCCTGGGACGGTACGGACTCAAGCGGTACCCAGCTGCCATCGGGCACTTACAGCTTCAAGGCTGAAGGCTCGGTGGAAGGCAAGAACACGCAGTTTTCAACTTACCTGCCCGCCACGGTCAACAGTGTCACGCTGGGTGTCAATGGCGCAGAAACAACGCTTAACCTGGCCAGCGGCAGTGTCGCCCTGTCCAAAGTTCAAACTATCGGATTGTAGAGCCGCTACGGCGCAGGAGTGAAACATGTCTTTCAATATCGGCCTTAGTGGGCTCTATGCTGCAAACAAAAGTCTCGACGTTACCGGCAACAACATTGCCAACGTCGCGACAACCGGTTTCAAATCGTCACGTGCCGAGTTCGCTGATCAATATGCTCAGTCGATTCGCGGTACTTCCGGCAATACCAGCGTCGGCAGTGGCGTGACTACCGCTGCGGTTTCCCAGCAGTTCTCCCAGGGCAGTCTGACCACCGGAACAGCCAACAGTCTGGACCTTGCCATCAATGGCGACGGGTTCTTCATGCTCAGCAATAACGGTGAGAAGCTGTATACCCGTGCCGGTGCATTCCACACCGACAAGGAAGGCTATGTCGTCAACAGCAGCAACATGAAGCTGCAGGGTTACAATGTTGACGCCAATGGCTCAGTGGTGACTGGCGCGCTCAGCGATCTGCGTGTGAACGCGTCCAACCTGGAGCCCAAGGCGACGACCACAATCACCAACTCCGCCAACCTGAACTCGACAACCGCGCTGCCGACCGTTTCGACGTTCGATGCCACCGACACCAATAGCTACAACGTCAAGTACAGCACCCCGACTTACGACACTCAGGGTAATGCGCATACCCTGGATCAGTATTTCGTCAAGACCGGCACCAATACCTGGTCGATGTATTCCCTGATGGACGGGCGCAGCATTTCCGATCCGACGTCCACCACGCCGGACAAGAATAACCTGACATTCGACTCCTCGGGCAATCTGGTGACCACTGCCGGCGGCTCTGTTCCTACCGACAGCGCCAACATCAAGTTCAATGCTGACGGTACATTCGCCGTGACCAACTGGGTGCCTGGCGTGCAGGTCGGTACTGGCACGACAGCTACCTGGGCAGCCAACGGTGCGACGGGCGCTGCTTCGATCAAGCTGGACATGTCGAGCACTACCCAGACCGCTTCGGTATCCGGTCTGCTCAAACAGGATCAGAATGGCTACGCCACTGGCCAGCTTAGCGGCATGAACGTTGACTCGAGCGGCAACCTGTTCGCCACTTATACCAACGGCAAGTCGCAGGTGATCGGTCAGACTTCGCTGACCAGCTTCGCCAACGTGCAGGGTCTGGCGCAGGCCGGCGGCACCAACTGGCGTGAAACGTTCGCTTCCGGTGTACCGGTGAGCGGCGCACCACAGTCGGGTACGCTGGGTTACATCACCGGTCAGGCGCTGGAAGAGTCCAACGTCGACCTGACCATGGAACTGGTTAACCTGATCAAGGCGCAGAGCAACTATCAGGCTAACGCCAAGACCATTTCCACCCAAAGCACCATCATGCAGACCACTATTCAGATGACGTAATACGCGTTGTTTGATACGTGCTGAAAGAGCCCCTGTAAAAAGGGGCTTTTTTATGGGTGTCTGCAAAGTATTTTGTCATGTCTTTTTTAGTGCTGAAAGTTACGGATTACTCCCTCAGCCTACTTGGAAACTTCCTACGCACGATGGTGTGAGAATAAAACTCCTCTATGAATTGCCTTTATGGCAAGGGAGTTCTCATGTCATTCAATACAGCGATCAGCGGTATTCAGGCTGCCAATAAACGACTGGAAGTAGCGGGTAATAATATTGCCAACGTCGGCACCCTGGGGTTCAAGTCGTCTCGTGCGCAGTTTTCTGCTCTATATGCGTCCGCACAGTTGGGGGCCGGGCAGCACGCTGTCGGGGATGGCGTACGACTTGCTTCGGTGCAGCAGAATTTCAATCAGGGTGAAACCGTGATCAGTTCCGGCAATGCGTTGGATATGCGTATTCAGGGTAACGGTTTTTTTGTGGTCAGTGATCAGGGTTCACTGGCCTATACCCGGGCCGGCGCCTTTCTGAAGGATGCTGCCAACTTTGTCGTCGACAGCGATGGTGGGCGTTTGCAGGGTTATGCCGCAAACGACAAGGGCGAGATTGCCAGTGGTATCCGCACGGACTTGCAGATCGATACGTCCAACGTCGGTGCTCGGGCCACGACCCGGGTGGCCGAAACCATCAATCTGGATGCCTCGCTGCCGTCACTCGCCCGCTTGCCGACCTTTGACCCGGACAACCCCGCGACCTATACACGGGTTGCCACCCGGACCATCCAGGATGTGGGGATCACTCCGGTGCCCGCAGCCGACCATGAACTCAAGCAGTATTTCGTCAAGACCGAGGCTGATCAGTGGTCGATGTATGTACTGGTGGACGGGCGCAACCCGGTGGATCCCGACAGCGTAGCGCCGTTGCAGGTAAGCCTTGAGCTGAAGCCTGACGGTTCCCTGTCGTACAGCGGCAATGATCAGCATCTGCGCAAGCTTTCGGACACCGAGTTTGCCTTGCAGGGTTGGGTGCCTGCCGCGCAGGTCAATGGCGCCTGGGCGGCAAATGGCTCCCTGAACGGCGGGGCTGTTTCGTTGCCGTTGAGCGACGCCGGGGCCAGTCTGCTCGATCCGGGCGATACGGTCATGCATCGGCCGGTTCCGCACTTCAACCCCGCAGATCTGAACACCTATAGCAGGATGTTCGGTAACCAGATCTTTGACAGTCAGGGCAACACCCATGAGCTGAAACAATATTTCGTGAAGGACGGCACCAACAGCTGGCGCCTGCACGTACTGATCGACGATCGAAACCCGCAGAACTCCGGGTCCACCACGCCGCTGACGGCAAACATCGTCTTCGATTCCCATGGTGCCGTCGCGTCGTTGACCGGCAGTCCGGGCCTGAGCAGCAATGGCGATCAGCTGAAGCTCACGGGCTGGTCGCCTGTGATGGCGGTTGATCCTGGCACCGGTCGCGAGCGCTGGATATCCAATGGGGCGGCTGGCAGCGCTGACGGCATCACCATCGACTTCACCCATCTGCTTCAGCACAACGCTGCCAGTTCGCGCTCCGCCGCATATGTGGATGGCCATTCGGCAGGGGAATTGAAAAGCCTCGACGTTGGCCGGGACGGCATTCTGCGTGCCGGGTTTACCAATGGCATGACTAAAGATATCGGTCAGGTGATGCTCGCCAGTTTCGCCAATCCGCATGGCTTGCAGCCGCGTAGCGATACACGCTGGACCGCCACTGCCGATTCCGGAGTGGCTGAATATGATGTGCCGGGCGTCGGTACGCTGGGCGGCATCGTCAGTGGCGCGCTGGAAGGTTCGAACGTCGTGCTGGCCGATGAGCTGATTGCGCTGATCCAGGCCCAGACGGCCTATCAAGCCAACTCCAAGGCGATATCCACCGAAGTGACGCTGATGCAGACGCTGATCCAGTCGACCTGATCAGATCGAGCAGTCGGCTTTGATGAAGTGGCCTTTCAAGCGTTTCCAGCCTGGGCCCGGGCTGGCCTGGGCGCAGACGATCCGGCTGTCGCCCTGCCATTTGTAATAGTAGGCGGGAGCGGCCTGAGAGAGCAGGGCAAAGGTGATCAGGCTCGCGCTCGCGATACCGATGATGCACGCACGAAAAGGCATGACGGTTCCCGGTCACGGTTGCGGTGTCGGCAAGATTATCACTGTCGATCCGGTTCTCGGCGCAGTTCGATGAAGTTTTTTTGGCGGTGTTTCCTGTCTGGCAAGCGGCAGGCGGCAGTCCACCGCCGCTATTGGTTGGCGCTCTTTCCTCAAGCCATCGGCGATCGCCAGTTTTTACTGGCTAATCAGGCATTTGTATCGAGCCTGACAAGTTGGTTCAAAAATTGCTTTAACCCTTTCAGAACAGCTACAGGCGGCAAGCGTCTGTCGGAGGAGGAAGACTGTGGACAAGTTGCTTTACGTCGCAATGAGCGGTGCATCCGAAAACGCGATCGCGCAAAAGGCTCATGCCAACAACCTGGCAAACGTCTCGACCAACGGTTTCATGCGTGACCTGGAACAGGCCCGCTCGATGCCGGTGTTTGGCGAGGTCATGCCATCGCGAGCCTACGCCATGAGCGAGCGTCCCGGGACCGACTTTTCCGCCGGTGCGATGGTGCAGACCGGTCGTGAGCTGGACATCGCCGTCAAGGGTGATGGCTGGATCGCAGTGCAGACCCCCGACGGCGGTGAAGCCTACACCCGCAGTTCCGGCATGAACATCGATGCCCTGGGCGTTTTGCGCGACGGCAGTGGTTTGCCGGTTATGGGCAACGGCGGTCCGATTGCCGTGCCGCCTCAGCAGCAGATCGAGATCGGCGCCGACGGCACGATCAGTATTCGTTCGCTGGGCGAGAGTCCTCAGGTGATGGCGCAGGTCGACCGCATCAAGCTGGTCAAGCCTGACCTGAAGACCATGGAGAAGGGCCCTGATGGCCTGATCCACACCAAGACCGGCCGGCCTGCCGATGCAGATGCCACCGTTCAGGTCGAGTCCGGCTTTCTGCAGGCGAGCAACGTCAATGCGGTCGAGGAAATGACCTCGGTACTGGCCTTGTCCCGTCAATTCGAATTGCACGTCAAGATGATGAAGACCGCCGAAGAAGACGATCAGTCTATGGCTCGCGTCTTGCAACTTGGCTAATCAATGACAGCTTGCGCCGACAAACCGGCGCTCGAGGAGAACACACATGCTTCCTGCACTATACGTCGCCAAAACCGGTCTTGCCGCTCAGGACACCAACCTGACCACCATCTCCAACAACCTGGCGAACGTCTCGACCACCGGTTTCAAGAGTGACCGGGCCGAGTTCCAGGACCTGCTGTATCAGATCAAACGCCAGCCGGGTGCCCAGTCCACTCAGGACAGCGAACTGCCTTCCGGCCTGCAACTGGGTACCGGTGTGCGTATTGTCGGCACGCAGAAGAACTTCACTGCCGGTAGCCTGCAGACCACCAACAACCCGCTGGACCTGGCGGTCAACGGTCGTGGTTTCTTTCAGGTGACCCAGCCGGACGGCACCATTGCCTACAGCCGTGACGGTACTTTCCACCTCGACGCCAACGGCCAGATCGTCACGGCCAACGGTTATGCCCTCGAGCCTGCGATCGTTGTTCCGCAGAACGCCCAGACTTTTACGGTCGGTCAGGACGGTACTGTTTCCGTCACGCTGGCAGGCGCAACCGCTACGCCGCAGATCATCGGCAATATCCAGACCGCCGACTTCATCAACCCCGCCGGCCTGCAGGCCATCGGTGGCAACCTGTACCTGGAAACCGGTTCGAGCGGCGCGCCGCAGATCGGCACCCCTGGCCTTAACGGCCTTGGCCCGACCCTGCAGAACACCCTTGAAAACTCCAACGTCAGCACCGTTGAGGAACTGGTCAACATGATCACTACCCAGCGCGCCTACGAGATGAACTCCAAAGTGATCTCGACCGCTGACCAGATGCTGCAAAACCTGACTCAGAACCTGTAAGTCCTTGATGTCGCTGCTCGTAGAACCGCTCAATCCGATGGGGCGCCTGATAAGCGCCTGTTACACCGCGAGGTTTCAAGTGTCATGAACCGCCTTAGTGTTCCGCGTTTTTCAGTGTTGATCGCTTCATTGTGCGGGATCACCCTGCTGTCCGGCTGTGTTGCGCCGACGGCCAAGCCCAATGACCCTTATTACGCTCCGGTGTTGCCGCGTACGCCCATGTCGGCGGCTGCCAACAATGGCGCCATCTATCAGGCCGGTTTCGAGCAGAACCTGTACGGCGACCGCAAGGCCTTCCGTATTGGCGACATCATCACCATCACGCTTTCCGAGCGTATGGCGGCGAGCAAGGCGGCCACTTCGGCGATGACCAAGGACAGCACCAACAGCATTGGTCTGACCTCGCTGTTCGGTTCGGGTCTGACCACCAACAACCCGATTGGCGGTAACGACCTGAGCCTGAACGCTGGTTACAACGGCGCGCGGACTACCAAGGGTGATGGCAAGGCCGCACAGAGCAACAGTCTGACCGGCTCGGTCACCGTGACGGTTGCGGATGTGCTGCCCAACGGCATTCTGGCGGTGCGTGGCGAGAAGTGGATGACCCTCAATACCGGTGACGAACTGGTGCGGATTGCCGGCCTGGTCCGGGCTGACGACATCGCGACCGATAATACCGTGTCGTCCACCCGTATCGCCGATGCACGTATTACCTATTCGGGGACCGGAGCCTTTGCCGATACCAGCCAGCCAGGCTGGTTCGACCGGTTCTTCCTCAGCCCGTTGTTCCCTTTCTGATAGCGGGATAGACATGATCAAGCTCAAGCAACTGATAGCGGCGACCTTGTTGTTGTCCACAGCGTTCGGCGTGCATGCCGAGCGTCTGAAGGACATCGCAAGCATCTCCGGCGTACGGGCCAACCAGTTGATCGGTTACGGTCTGGTCGTGGGTCTCAACGGTACAGGTGACCAGACCACCCAGACCCCGTTCACCCTGCAGACCTTCAACAACATGCTGTCGCAGTTCGGCATCAAGGTGCCGTCGGGTTCGGGCACCGTGCAGCTGAAAAACGTCGCGGCGGTTGCGGTGTACGCAGATTTGCCAGCGTTCGCCAAACCGGGCCAGACGGTCGATATCACTGTTTCCTCGATCGGTAACTCCAAAAGCCTGCGCGGTGGTGCGCTGTTGATGACACCGATGAAAGGTGTCGACGGCAACGTTTACGCCATCGCTCAGGGCAACCTGGTGGTCGGCGGTTTCGACGCGGAAGGCCGTGACGGCTCGAAGATTACCGTCAACGTTCCGTCGTCGGGTCGAATCCCCGGTGGTGCGTCGGTAGAACGTGCTGTACCGAGCGGCTTCAACCAGGGCAACACCCTGACGCTGAACCTGAATCGCTCCGACTTCACCACTGCCAAGCGCGTCGTGGACAAGATCAACGACATGCTTGGCCCTGGCGTCGCTCAGGCGCTGGACGGTGGTTCGGTGCGCGTGACTGCGCCGCTCGACCCAAGCCAGCGTGTGGATTACCTGTCGATTCTGGAAAACCTGGAAATCGATCCGGGCCAGACCGCTGCCAAGGTCATCATCAATTCGCGGACCGGCACCATCGTTATCGGCCAGAACGTCAAGGTTTCACCTGCCGCCGTCACCCACGGCAGCCTGACCGTGACCATCACCGAAGACCCGATCGTCAGCCAGCCGGGCGCATTGTCCGGCGGACAGACGGCGGTAGTGCCTCGCTCGCGGGTTAACGCCCAGCAGGAACTGCACCCGATGTTCAAGTTCGGTCCAGGCACCACGCTGGATGAGATCGTTCGCGCGGTCAATCAGGTGGGCGCTGCGCCCGGTGACCTGATGGCCATCCTCGAAGCCCTTAAGCAGGCCGGCGCGTTGCAAGCCGACCTGATCGTGATCTGAGGATTCGAGCATGGATATGCCCAAGAGCGGAATTTCGTCGGCGGTCGATTCGGGTGCCTACACCGACGTCAACCGTCTGGCGTCGCTGAAGCATGGCGACAAGGACAGTGTGGAAAACCAGAAGAAGGTGGCCCGCGAGTTCGAGTCGCTGTTCGTCAGCCAGATGCTCAAGGCCATGCGCTCGGCCAACGAAGTGCTGGCCAAGGACAATCCGATGAACACCCCGGCCACGCGGCAGTATCAGGATATGTATGACCAGCAGTTGGCGGTCACGCTGTCCACCCGTGGCAGCGGTATCGGTTTGCAGGACGTGCTGATGCGCCAATTGTCGAAAGACAAGGGGATAAACCACGCTGCGCCGGTCAATACGACCGACGCTGCAACGGCCGCTACTGACGCTGCGCCGGCCAAGACCGGTTTGGCGACCAGCGTCTATCAGCGTCCGTTGTGGGCCACGCGCTCGGCGGCTGCCGATCAGGCGGCGGCTGCGGCCTCGGCGTCCGGAGAAGGGCGCAACGACATGGCGCTGCTCAACGCGCGTCGTCTGTCGCTGCCCGCCAAACTCACCGATCGTCTGCTGGCCGGCATCGTGCCTTCTGCCACCACAGCCGTCAGCAACAGCCCGGTGCCGGCTCGTGCGACAGCCGGTACGTCAGGCAACAACGGCGACTGGACACTCGATCCGAACCTGGCACCCGCGCCGGAGTACGTGCGCTCCATGGCCCAGCCACCGCTGGCACCGGCCAAGCGCGCGTTCAGCAACGCCGATCAGTTCGTCGAAACCATGTTGCCACTGGCCAAGGAAGCCGCAGCGCGTATCGGCGTCGACCCGGTCATGCTGGTGGCGCAGGCGGCACTGGAAACCGGTTGGGGCAAATCGATCATGCGTCAGCAGGACGGTAGCAGCAGTCACAACCTGTTCGGCATCAAGGCGGCGGGCAGCTGGAAGGGTGCCGAAGCGCGTGCGATCACCAGCGAGTTCCGCGACGGCAAGATGGTCAAGGAAACGGCGGATTTCCGTTCCTATGATTCCTACGCCGACAGCTTCCACGACCTGGTCAGTCTGTTGCAGAACAACAGCCGCTATAAAGAAGTGGTCAATTCGGCCGATAAACCGGAACAGTTTGTAAAAGAATTGCAGAAGGCCGGTTACGCCACTGACCCGGACTATGCCAGCAAGATTTCGCAGATTGCGAAGCAGATGAAGAGTTACCAGACTTACGCCGCTGCAGCGGGCTCTTCCACGACTTTATAAGGTTTGACTCATGTCGCTGATTTCAATTGGGCTCTCAGGTATCAATGCCAGCAGTGCCGCGATCAACACCATCGGTAACAACACGGCCAACGTGGATACCGCGGGTTACTCGCGTCAGCAGGTGCTGACCACGGCTTCGGCGCAGATCGCTCTTGGTCAGGGTGTAGGCTACATCGGTACCGGCACTACGCTGTCGGACGTACGTCGCATCTACAACAGCTATCTGGACACCCAATTGCAATCGAGCACCGCCCTCAGCGCGGATGCAGTGGCTTATTCCGGTCAGGCCAGCAAGACCGATACATTACTGTCAGACAATGCGACGGGGATCTCCGTGCAATTGGCGGACTTCTTCACCAAGATGCAGGGCATCGCCACCAGCGCCACGCAGTCGGCCGAACGCTCGTCGTTCCTGACCCAGGCTGGCGCGTTGAGCGCACGCTTCAACTCGGTTTCGTCGCAGTTGTCCACGCAGAACGATAACGTCAACACGCAGCTCAACACCTTCACCAAACAGGTCAACGAGCTGACCACCACCCTGGCGAGCCTGAACAAGCAGATCACACAAGCGTCTGCGGGCAACGCCACGCCGAACACCCTGCTTGACTCGCGCAGTGAAGCGGTTCGTCAGCTCAACGAGCTGGTCGGTGTGAAAGTGGTCGAGAACAACGGTAACTTCGACATCTATACCGGTACCGGACAATCACTGGTCAGTGGCGGCACGTCCTACAAGATGTCGGCCAGCCCGAGCCCATCCGATCCGTTGCAGTACAACGTGCAGATTGCCTACGGCCAGACCCAGACCGATGTGACCTCAGTGCTCACTGGCGGCTCGATCGGTGGTCTGTTGCGTTACCGCAACGAAGTGCTGGTGCCTGCGACCAACGAACTGGGCCGTACCGCGATGGTATTGTCGGACCAGGTCAACAGCCAGATGAACCAGGGCATCGACAGCAAGGGCAATTTCGGTTCGAACCTGTATTCCAGCATCAACAGTGCCGAAGCCATTACCCAGCGCAGCATCGGCAAAACCACCAACAGTGTCGGCTCCGGCAACCTCAACGTCACCATTGGCGATACCAGCAAGCTGACCGCCAACGATTATGAAGTGACGTTCAGCGACTCGTCGAATTTCACCGTACGTCGTCTGCCCAACGGCGAGAGCGTCGGTGCCGGTTCGCTGGCTGACAATCCGCCCAAACAGTTCGACGGCTTCAGTGTGAGCCTCAACGGCAATACGCTGGCAGCCGGTGACAGTTTCAAGGTTATCCCGACCCGCACTGGCGCGTCGGGGATCTCGGTGGTTCTGACCGACGCCAAGGATATTGCAGCGGCCGCGCCCTTGACGGCAACGGCGGGATCCAGCAACTCCGGTACTGGTGGCTTCACCCAGCCGGTGCTGAACACCAGGTCGGATATCTACGACAGCACCCAGACCGCTGACCTGCGCAATGCGCTCAAAGACTCCACCCCGATGAAACTGGTGATGGGTGCGGTCAGCAGTACCGGCGTGCAGAGTTACACCCTGATCAATGCGAGTGGCGGAGCGGTGCTCGACCAGAACGGCAATGCCGTTGGTGGCTCGATCATCCAGGGCCAGGCCAACACGATCAAATTGAACGTCGGCTATACCGACACCACAACGACGCCGAGCAGCAGCACTGCGTTCCAGCTGGAAATGACCATCTCCGGCTCGCCGGTTGCCAATGACACGTTCAGCATCGGCATGACCGGTGGCGGCTCGTCCGACAACCGCAACGCGTTGGCAGTGGTCGGCCTGCAGACCGCCAAGACCGTCGGTGTCGTCAACGGTGGCGTGGGCACCAGCCTGTCCGGTTCGTATGCAGATACGGTATCGGTTGTGGGTACGCTGGCGAGCCAGAGCAAGAACGATGTGACCGCCACTGCGGCCGTTGTCAGCCAGGCCAAATCGTCACGCGACTCGGTCTCGGGTGTATCGCTCGACGAAGAGGCGTCCAACCTGATCAAGTATCAGCAGTACTACACCGCCTCTTCGCAGATCATCAAGGCAGCACAAACCATTTTCAGCACGCTGATCAACAGTCTTTAAGGAATCGTGAGCCATGCGTATCTCGACTACCCAGTTCTTCGAATCCACGAACACCAATTATCAGCGTAACTATTCGAACCTGAACAAGACCAGCGAAGAGGTCTCCAGCGGCATCAAGCTCAATACCGCAGGCGATGATCCGGTGGGTGCCGCGCGCGTACTGCAACTGGCGCAGCAGAACTCCATGCTGACCCAGTACGAAACCAATATCGGCACGATCAATACCAACGCGGTGACCACCGAGACCACGCTGACCAGCATCATCGACACGATGCAGGCTGCGCGGGAGCAGATCGTATCGGCAGGCAGTGGCGCGTTTACCGACTCGGACCGGCTCGCCAAGGCTTCGGCCCTCAAGCAGTACCAGAGTCAGATTCTGGGCTTGATGAACAGCCAGGACCCTAACGGTCAGTACATATTTTCCGGTTCCAAGGCCTCGACGCCACCGTATTCGCTGAACGCCGATGGCTCCTATAGCTACAAGGGCGACCAGACCAGCGTCAATCTGGCGGTAGGTGATGGTTTGGTCATGGCCAGCAACACGACAGGTTTCGAGGCCTTCGAGCAGTCGGTCAACACAACCCGTACGTCTGCCACACTGCTTTCGCCTGCAACCGATGACGGCAAGATCGGCCTCAGCAGTGGCCTGGTGACGTCCACTCCGACCTATAACTCCAGCTACCAGGGCGGCGAGCCCTATACGCTGACTTTTCTCAGCGGTACGCAATTCAAGATCACTGATGCCAGTGGCACTGACGTGAGTTCCGATACCTCGACTGGCGGCAAGTTTTCCCACGGCTCGTTCGATGCCCAGACGTTTACCTTCCGCGGCGTGGAAATGACGCTCAACGTCAACCTGCCGGCCGCTGACCGGGTCTCGGACGCTACCGCAGATGCGGCACTGGCCAATCGCAGCTATCAGCTGGCGTCGACACCGGACAGTGTTTCCACCTCGCGCAGCGCCGGCAATACGTCAACGGCGACCGTCAGCAGCTCTGTCGTGGGCAATACCGCTGCGGACCGGACTGCTTTCAACAATACCTTCCCGACAGACGGCGCGATCCTCAAGTTCACCAGCCCGACCGATTACGAGCTGTACGCCGCGCCGTTGACCACCAGCAGCAAGCCAGTGTCCAGCGGCACCATGACCGGCTCGACGGCCAACGCCTCCGGTGTGAACTTCAATATCAGCGGTACACCGGCTGCCGGTGATCAGTTCATCGTCGAGTCTGGCACGCACCAGACCGAGAACATTCTCAATACGCTGACAGCGGCGATCAAAGCCCTGTCGACGCCCACCGATGGCAACCTGGTGGCCTCGCAGAATATGACGGCAGCGCTGAACTCTGCGCTGGGCAACATGAGCAGCGCCATCGAACAAGCTTCTACGGCACGTTCCAGTGGCGGCGCGCGTCAGCTGGCGGCAACCGCCCAAGGTACGACCAACGATCTGCTCAAAGGCAACAACACTACTGAGCAAGGTACTTACGTAAACGCTGACATCGTCGAGGCGACCACCCGCCTGACATTGCAGAAAACCATGCTGGACGCTTCTCAGCAGGTGTTTACCATGCTATCCAAGTTGAACCTGTTCAGTCAGCTTTGAGTTCTGACGTTGAGCATCCGCCGTCTTTTTTCAGCGGTGAGGGGGGCCACTCGACTGAAGGGCCCCCAGCCGCTCGCGAGTCAGTCATAGTGAATTCAGTCCCCCTCGTCAGTATTGTCATTCCCGCCTTCAATTCGCGCTTCTTCCGCGCAGCGCTGCAAAGTGCGCTCGACCAGGTCTACGATAATCTCGAAATCATCGTCTGTGACGATTGCCGTAGCGACGAGATCAAGGCGATTTTCGACGAGCTGGTAGCTCCCGACAGCGACCGGGCCCGTTACCTGCGCAATCCTCAGCGCTTGGGATTTCAGGGCAATCTGCTCAAGTGTCTGGAGCAGGCGAGCGGCGAATACATCAAGTTTCTCTGCGATGACGACCGCCTCTATAACTACTGCGTTGCGCATCAGGCGCAAACCCTCGATACCTACAAGGATGTCCAGCTCGTCGTCAGCAAACGCCATCTGGTGGACGTCGATGACTATGTCCTGCCGGCCCGCATGGAAAACGTTGGTCTGGTGCCTTACGACGCTGTGTTCAAGGGCGAGGACATGCTGGCGATTTTCGAGCGCACGCCGCGCAATTATCTGGGCGGTTTCAGTGGCGCGATGATGCGTCGCGCCGATGTGCAGGAATACCTGCCGTCCATTGCGCTGCCGCAGGGCTTCGTTGCGCTGCTGGATTTCACGCTGTTCATCTGCCTGCTGCGGCGCGGCAATCTGGTTGTGCTGCACAGCATCCAGAGTACCGAACGCCTGCACCCGGGGCGCTTCAGCAGTCAGGGCGATATGTACCAGAAAGCCACCACCGAATGGGGCTGGCTGAACGAAATGCTCAAGGCGCGTAGCGGCGAAGACGCTCCGGCTCAGGGCTGGGTACGTTTTCTGCCTCTGCGCCGCGCGCACGAAGAGCCGCGCGAGTGGGACGAGGTCGGCCTTTACGGAGTGATGGCGGGTCGCCAGGGCGTGATGATGAGCCGCGTCGGCAGTGCCAGTGACAGCTATGCCGAACTGTACGCCGAATGGCTGTTCTGCCGCCGGTTTTCCGAGCCGCAAAAAAAGCTGCTCGAACAACGCATAGTGAGTTGGGCATGGCAGCCACGTATTGTGCCGGTGATCATCGATCAGCAGGGTGATGCCGAAGCCCTCGACATCACCTTACGCAGCCTGGCCGAACAGGACTATGCCGCAGACTCGGTGGTGGTACTGACCAACGCCAGTGTCGACGATCCGCAGGTGCTGCGTTTTTCTCTGCAGCCGGACTGGGCTCGGCAACTGAACGAAGTATTGCCACTGTTGGAGAGTGCCGACTGGGTCTACCTGTTGCGCGCCGGTGACCGGCTGACGCAGCCGGCGCTGCTGATTCTGGCCGAGCGTATTGCCCAGACTCCCGGTCTGCTGTGTGTCTACAGCGACGAAGGCGCGCTGGTTGAGGACGAGTCCAGAGAGCCTATTTTCAAACCCGGCTTCAACCTGGATCTGCTGCGTGCCTATCCCTATGTCGGGCGCACGCTGGCGTTCGAGCGGCGAAATCTGCTGGACATGGGTGGTTTCGATCCGGCCTTCGATGAGCTCGCCCCGCACGATGTGATCTGGCGTCTGGTCGAGGGGGCAGGGCCGCAGAGCATCGAGCACATCGCCGAAGTGCAGGTCGAGTCGCGTCTGGCATTCGCCGACTGGCTGTCACTGCCTTGTGTCATCGAGCACAGCGAACCTCTGGTTGCGGCCCACCTGTCGCGGATCGGCAGAGAGCACGTCATTCATCACGATCAGTTGCCGTTGCTCAATCGCATCGAGTACGTTCATCCGTCGCTGCCTCTGGTCTCGATCATCATCACCGCCAGGGATCAACTCGGCGCCCTGGAGCGCTGCATAGACAGTCTGCTCAGCAACACCACCTACCCGAATTACGAAGTCCTGATCGTCGACAACGCCAGCGAAAGCGCCGAAGCGCGGGCATGGTTCACGGCGATGAGTGAGCTGGGCAGCGACAAGCTGCGGATTGTTTCCCTGTCCGAGGCTGGCAGCGAAGCAACCGCCCAGAATCATGCCGCCGGTCAGGCGCGTGGTGATTATCTGCTGATGCTCAGCGCCTATGCCCTGATCCATCAGGCGGACTGGCTGCAGGGGCTGATCCACCATGCCCAGCGTCCCGAGGTCGGGATCGTCGGTCCACGCATCCTCAATCCGCAAGGCAATATTCTGTACGCCGGCATGGTCATGGGCATGGATGGCCTGGCCGGTCGGCCGTTCATCAATTTCCCCGCAGGGGCCAGCGGCTACATGCAGCGTCTGCAGTTGACCCAGAACTGGAGCGCGGTCAGTGGCAATTGCCTGATGGTGCGCAAGGAGGTGTTCGACGCTGTTGGCGCACTGGAGGCAGCGACCTTCACGCAGGGTCTGCAGGACCTGGACCTGTGCATGCGCGTCGGGCGCGAGGGTTACCTGATCGTTGGCACCCCGGATGCATCGCTGGTACTGGCCGAGCCTGCTGCCGTTGAACGTAATGAGGCGTCTCGCCAGGCGCTCGATGACGAGCAGAAATCGTTCTTTCAGAAGTGGCTGCCGAAAATGGCCAGGGATCAGGCCTACAATCCCAACCTGTACCTCAACGAGGCGCTGTCGTTCACCCTCGATCCCGGTCTGCTGGCGGGCTGGAGTCCGTTCTGCACCCGCCATCTGCCTTTCATTTTCGGTATGGCGGTCAACTCTTCGGCGGTGGGTCACTACCGGGTCAGCCAGCCTCTGCTGGAGTTGATGGCGGCCGGGCGGGTGGTTGGCCGTATGACTTACGAGACCGCAACGCCCGTCGAAATCGAGCGCCAGTCGCCAGATGTCATCGTCTTTCAGGGCCGGTACACAGAAGCCAAGGTCCCGGACATCGAGCTGGCAAAGAACTACTCCAATGCCATGCGTATTTTCGAGCTCGATGACTACATCGCCGATGTCCCCGAGCGCAATGAGCACAAGCGCAACATGCCGGACAATATCGGCGCCATGCTGCGCAAGGGCATAGGTCTGTGTGATCGCGTGGTGGTCTCGACTCACCCGCTGGCCGAGGCGTTGTCGGGCATGCACAGCGACATTCGCGTCGTGCCGAACATGCTGGCGACGCATTTGTGGAGCAATCTCAGGAGCCAGCGTCGCAGCTCCGACAAGCCGCGTATCGGCTGGGGCGGCGGAACCAGCCATCGCGGGGACCTGGAGCTGATTGTCGATGTGGTGCGCGAACTGGCTGATGAAGTCGAGTGGGTATTTTTCGGCATGTGCCCGGACCTGCTCAAGCCCTACATCCATGAGTTCCATCCGGGGGTCAGCCTGAAAACCTACCCGGCCAAGCTCGCCAGCCTGAACCTTGATCTGGCACTGGCGCCGCTGGAATTCCATATTTTCAATGACTGCAAAAGTAACCTCAGGTTGCTTGAGTACGGCGCCTGTGGCTACCCGGTGATCTGTTCCGACACCGAAGCGTATCGGGGCCATCTTCCAGCGACCCGTGTGTACACCAACAGCTCGGATGAATGGTTGCAGGCAATCCGCATGCACTTGTCCGACCCCAATGCCAGCTACCGCATGGGTGACGAGTTGCGAGAGACAGTACTGCGCGACTTCATGTTGCGCGGCGAAAACCTGCAATATTGGGCCAACGGCTGGTTGCCGGACTGATCCGATCCGTTTGAACACGCACCAGCAGGTTGCCTGCCGGCGCGGTCACGCTACGCTCTTGCTTCAACGCCCGCTGCGGTTGAAGGCGCAATCGATTCGTTATAAGGAAAGATCATGCAAAGCCATTCGGGAAATGAACATAACGCTTTGAATCAGCGTCTGACCCTGCTGTTGATGGCCAGGGACCAGCCAGACTTCCTGCGCCGCGCCTTGAAGTATTACAGCGAGTTTCCGTGCAACCTGATAGTGGTCGATGCATCGGCCCAGCCTGATGCGGAAATTGCCGCGAGCGCTGGCTTGCATTACCTGCAGAGTGACGCGCTGGTCAATGCCAGCCTTGGCGTCAGGGTCGCAGAGGGGCTCAAACAGGTGACCACACCCTTCGTGGTCCAGGCTCCGGTCGACAGTTTTTTGCTGCCTGATGCACTGCGCGCAGCGCTGAGCTTTCTCGAGGCCAACCCGACCTACGGTGCCTGTCAGGGCTACAGCCTGAGCTATCAGGCGCAGGTCGGTCAGGTGGATTATTTCCGCCGCGATCGCAAAACCTGCGAAGACTATGCCGCAGATGATGCGGGCGAGCGGGTTCTGGGTTTCATGAGCGAAAGTCTGTCGCTGCTCAGCGCAGTGACGCGCACGGAACTGGCGCAGCAGTGGTTCACCTCGGTTGCCGATGACACCGAGCCGCACTGGCAGGAAATCGGCCACATGAACTACCTGGTTGCTGCGGCCCGCCTGCGCATCCTGCCAATCCCTTATGCACTGCACTTCACCTTGGGCAAGCAGGTCGAGCTACGTCACGGCACCGCCATTGCCGCAGCCGTCAGACACACTGATCCCAAAGCCAGGGCCGCCCGCGACGCATTCGCCGAAAAACTGGTCGCGCTGCTCGGCGAAGGCTCGGGCTTCGAAGGCGCACAGGGCCTGCAAAAGATCCAGGCTGGCCTTGCAGTCATGGGCGAATGCCTTAAGACCCAGGCTTTCCAGTGCGATGAGAAAATCATCAGCGCGGTGTGGAATGTCGGCCTTGAGCAATCGGACGCGCTGTTCGAGCCTCGTCAGTTTGTCGAAATGCCGTTCTACAACCAGGCGTTGTTCGATGAGCTGGCCAAAATCGAATTCCTGATCCACATCATGCCAGCGGGTCGTTTGCAGCTGGAAGGGCTGGAAGCGGTGCTGCTCAAGCAGGCTGAATTGTTGCGCGAGCAGAGCAACCCGGACGCTGAAGCGCGCATCAGCCGCCTGTGGTATGCCTACGAAACCTACGCCTTTAACCTGGGTGTCGTGCAGAGCCTGATCGCGGAGTTGATCAGCGGCAAAGGCAAGGACAGTGAAAAGCAGATTGAAATGGTTTCGGCCTGGAGCCAGCGTCTGCAGGCGGCATCCGGTTTCGACAACGGTCGGCTGTTCGATGGCATGGCTTCCGGTCGACTGCTCAACTGGCTCGATTCGCGCGATCCGGCGCCTGAGGCCCTCAAGCAGATCAGCGACAGGCTCGCCAGCAAACCGGCCGGGTCGCAGATCGGTATCTTGCTGCTGGACCTGGACGCGGACGTCTTCAAGCTGCAGGCCACGTTCGACAGCCTGATCAACAGTCACTACAAGTCCTTCAGGGTGGTGGTGTTCACCACCGGGGAATTGCCAGCGGTGACCACGCTGCACAATACCCTGCACTTTGTGAAAGTCACCGAAAGCAACTACGTCGACAAGATCAACCAGGTCGTCAAGCAGTCACCCAGCGACTGGCTGATGCTGGCACGGGCCGGCGAAGAGTTCACCCGCAGCGGTCTGCTGCTGGCCAGCGCCGAGCTGATCGATGCGGCGCAATGCCGGGCTGTTGCCGTGGACGAGATTCAGCGTCAAGCCAATGGCACACTGACCCCGGTGTTCCGTCCCGGCTTCAACCTTGATCTGCTGCAAAGCCTGCCGGCATTGATGGCTCGTCACTGGCTGGTGCGCCGTGAGTTGCTGGTCGAGGCGGGTGGTTACTCGCGCGAGTTTCCCGAGGCGCTGGAATTCGATCTGTTGCTGCGCCTGATCGAGCAGGGCGGCATGAGCGGTCTGGCCCATCTCAGCGAACCGTTGCTGATCTGTGATGCGCCCGAACTGAAAGACAATCCGGACGAACAGAAAGCGCTCAAGCGCCATCTTGGCAAGCGCGGTTATCAGGCGGAAGTCAGCTCGGCGCAGCCTGGCACCTACAAGATCGATTATCGCCACGCCCATCGGCCGGTGGTTTCGATCCTGCTGCACAGCCAGGACAACCTGCCCGAATTGCAGCGCTGCCTGCAAAGCATTCTGCAACGCACCCGCTATCAGCGTTATGAAGTGCTGATCGGTGACAACGCCAGCACCTCTGCCGAACTGTCGACCTGGCTTGACCGGCAGGAGCAGGTGTCGGGTCGCGTGCGGGTGTTCCGTGCCGAACAGCGCATGAGCCCTGCGGCCCTGCGCAATCTGATCAGCCAGGAAGCCGGTGGCGAATACCTGATCCTGCTGGATGCCGAAAGTCAGATCGTCAATGTCGGCTGGATCGAATCACTGCTCAACCAGGCGCAGCGCCCGGAAGTGGGCGTAGTAGGCGCCAAGCTGGTGAATGGCGAAGGCGCAGTGACTCAGGCCGGTCTGGTGCTGGGACTGAATGGCGGCGTGGGTTCGGGGTTTGTCGGCGAGCCGAAGACCGCCACCGGCTACATGCAGCGCCTGGTGGTCGAGCAGAACTACTCTGCCGTGTCATCGGCCTGTCTGATGATTGCCAAGGAGCTGTACAACGCTGTGGGCGGTCTGGATGAAGATCTATTCGCCGAAGCGCTTGCCGATGTCGACCTTTGCCTCAAGGCTGCGCAGGCCGGCTACCTGACGGTATGGACGCCGCATGTGCAGGTGGTGCATTCCGGTGTGGTGCATGCCCCGCAGCAGGCGCGCGAAGCATTGATGGACAAGTGGTCAGCGCAGTTCGCACAGGATGAGGCCTACAACGCCAATCTGGATCTCGACGGCAAGGGTTTCACTCTGGCCGGCTGAGTCGTCCGCCCTCGTAAAACCGGCTGCTTCGCGGCCGGTTCGCTGCCTTGAAGGCTTCCTCGCAGAGAGCAGTCGGCAAGGATCAAGTGCCTGTTCCCTCGACGCAAATTATCGTAAAGCATGCAGACGGGAGTGACCTGCGGGTCATAACGTGCATCTCCACTGTATTGTTTTACAGGGAGCGACATGCGCCTGACTTGCTTTAACCTGCCAAGCGCCCTGAAAATGTCCGTAAATCACTCCTATTCGGTAGCGCTCCGATTTCATCGGGACGAAAAATGACCTGTTTACTCATCGGGAAGCCATGATGATTGGCATTAAAAGCATAGCGAGTTACGTGCCTGTTGCAGGTGTCGATAACTACGCTCAAGGCGCCAAATTCGGCAAGGATGAAGAATTCATCCTTGGGAAGATCGGCTCCACCTTTCTGCCGCGCAAAGACGCCGGCCAGGAAACCTCGGATCTGTGCGTTGAGGCAGCCAATACGCTGTTTGCCAATAACCCGCAGCTCAAGCGCGAAAGTATCGATGTGCTGATCGTCGTCACCCAGAATGGCGACGAGGAAGGGCTGCCGCACACCGCGGCCATCGTTCAGGACAAGCTGGGGCTGTCGACCAACGTTGCTGCATTCGACATTTCGCTGGGCTGTTCCGGCTATGTGTACGGCATCTATGCGATCAAGGGCTTCATGGAAGCGGCAGGCTTGAAAAACGGCCTGTTGATCACTGCCGATCCGTACTCGAAAATTGTCGACCCGGAAGACCGCAATACCACCATGCTGTTCGGTGATGCTGCGACGGCCACCTGGATGGGCGAGGGGGCCGAATGGCAGCTGGGCAAGGCGAAATTCGGTACCGATGGTTCCGGTGCGCCACATCTCAAGGTCAGCAACGGCATTTTCTTCATGAACGGTCGCCAGGTGTTCAACTTCGCACTGTTGAAAGTGCCAGCGCATCTGCACGAGCTATTGGCCGAGTCTGATTTGACCCCTGACGACGTCGATGCCTTCTGTATTCACCAGGGCAGTGCGGCGATCGTCGATGCGGTCGCGCGGCGCTTTGAAGACAAGCCCGAGAAGTTTCTCAAGGACATGGTCGAAACCGGCAATACCGTGTCATCCAGCATTCCGCTGCTGATCGAAAAGCACGTGCTCGGCTCTTCATGGACGCGCGTCGCCTTGAGTGGTTTTGGTGTGGGGCTTTCCTGGGGCTCTGCAATTATCTATAAAGGCTGAGTTTACTTCGCCTGACAAAGAACGCCTGCGGATAAATCCCCAGGCGTTTTTAAATTAAATAGTGATCCACGTCACACTTTTAACTTCGTGGCACAACGCGCTCACCTGTCGCCACTTCTGACTGTCATGAATTTCTCTCTGTTGCTTCGCGGGTTTATGCCCCCAAACCCTTGTTTTATAAGGGGTGTCACGGTGATGGCAAAATATTAAAAAAAAACACTCAAGCAACCTGCCATCGCGACGATAACTATTACGAAGGTTCTCTAGGCACACCCGGCGCTTGCAGGGGCCGGAAGCCACGTAGTACCAAACCAACGAGGAATTCATCATGGCTTTAACAGTAAACACCAACGTAGCATCGTTGAACGTCCAGAAGAACCTGGGTCGCGCTTCCGACGCCCTTTCGACCTCGATGACTCGTCTGTCTTCCGGTCTGAAAATCAACAGCGCCAAAGACGACGCTGCTGGCCTGAACATCGCCACCAAGATCAACTCGCAGATCAAAGGTCAGACCATGGCGATCAAAAACGCCAACGACGGTATGTCCATTGCTCAGACCGCTGAAGGCGCGCTGCAAGAGTCGACCAACATTCTGCAGCGTATGCGTGAACTGGCTGTTCAGTCGCGAAACGACAGCAACAGCGCTACTGACCGCGTTGCACTGAACAAAGAATTCACCCAGATGAGTTCGGAACTGACCCGTATCGCCAACAGCACCAACCTGAACGGCAAAAACCTGATCGACGGTTCTGCCAGCACCATGACTTTCCAGGTTGGCTCCAACTCCGGCTCCGCGAACCAGATCACTCTGACTCTGAGCGCCAGCTTTGATGCAAACACCCTGGGTGTCGGTTCGGCAATCACCATCGTCGGTTCCGACAGTGCTGCTGCAGCGACCAACTACTCTGCTGCAATGGCCGCTATCGACTCGGCTCTGCAGACCATCAACAACACGCGTTCTGATCTCGGTGCTGCACAAAACCGTCTGACCAGCACCATCTCCAACCTGCAGAACATCAACGAAAACGCCAGTGCTGCACTGGGTCGTATCCAGGATACCGACTTCGCTGCTGAAACTGCACAGCTGACCAAGCAACAGACTCTGCAACAGGCTTCCACCTCTGTTCTGGCTCAGGCTAACCAGCTGCCATCCGCTGTACTGAAACTGCTTCAGTAATATCAGCGTGAGTTTTAGCGGGGGAGTACTTAACAGTGCTCTCTCGCTTTTTTACTTTCTGAGGTGATGGTCATGGATATGAGTGTGAAGTTGAACGTGACTTATCCGGCCGTTCAACCGACGAGTCAGGCCCCTGTGCCGGACGCGTCCGTTGACAAGCCTGCCGATAAGGCGCCCGTCGAGCGTGTTGCCGCCACGGCTGAAAGTAAAGGCTCCGGTCTGCACAAGGATGATTCCAAGGACGATGCCAAAGTCAAGGCGGCCGCCGAGGACATCCAGAAGTTCTTTCACGAGGTCAAGCGCAATCTCGAGTTTTCGATCGACGAAGATTCTGGCAAAGTCATTGTCAAAGTGATTGCAAGCGATTCCGGTGAAGTAGTACGACAGATTCCCAATGCAGAAATCCTGAAGCTGGCCGATAGCCTGAGTGATGCGAACAGTTTGTTGTTCCGCGCCAAGGCCTGATCGCCGGTACGGTATGTGTTGTCGGGTCATTCGCCTTTTGAAAGGGCGGCGAACCCCGCAGCATTCTTGAAGGGAGAAGCACCATGGCAAGTCCGATTACATCTTCAACAGGCCTGGGTTCGGGTCTGGCAATTTCCGCCATCGTCGAAGGTCTTGTCGGTGCTGAAAAAGCGCCCAAGCAAAACCAGATCGACAAGCAGAGCGCCTCCACGACTGCATCCCTGTCGGGTGTCAGCCAGTTGACGTCTGCACTGGCTGCTTTCCAGAAAACACTGGACACTCTCGCCAGTTCCACCACACCTGCTTTCCAGGGCTTTGCTGCCACGTCTGCCAATGAAGCGGTGGTCAAGGCCACTGCGGGCAACACGGCAGTCAATGGCACCTATGCGATTAATATAAGCCAGTTGGCAACGCCTTCGAAGGTGGCTACCGCCGCGCTGGACTCGACGCAGTCGAGTGCTATTCCGAGTGGTACTCTGAAAATCACTCAAAATGGCACTGATTACAACGTGGCGATCGACAAGACCTCGACGCTGCAGGAAGTGCGCGACAAGATCAACTCGACGCTGCAGGGTAAAGGCATCACCGCCAACATCATCAACGACAACAACGGTTCCAGGCTGGTGTTCAGTTCGACGACCACCGGCAAGGGCAGTGACATTTCGGTGACGGGTGCTTCCGGCCAGGAAGCACTTAACATCGATGGCACCAAGTTGATGAGTGAATCCAGTACCGGCGCCGGTGCGATTACCGCTGTCGCCAAGGACGCCGCATTCACGGTCGATGGCCTGAGTCTGACCAGCAAGACCAATACCGTGAGCACGGCCATTTCCGGTCTGACATTCGAGCTGGTCGCGCCCAGCGCTTCTTCTGCTGCTTCGGCATCGACCACGGTCACGGTCGCCACCAACACCGATGGTCTGAAAACCTCATTGCAGTCGTTTGTCGACTCTTACAACACGCTGGTTTCACTGGTGTCCTCGTTGACCAAGGGCACTGTCGACAGTGAGGGTAAATACACTGCCGCTGCATTGACCGGCGACTCCACCCCGCGTGCGCTGTTGGCAACGATACGCGACCAGATTTCCACTGCCACGTCGAATGCCGGTTTGAGTTCCCTGGCGCAATTGGGGATCAAAACTCAGCAGGCTGACGGCAAGTTGTCGTTGAACACCACCGAATTGACTACAGCGTTGAGCGACAAGAAGCTGGGCAGCCAGATTCAGGCGATGTTCACAGGTGTGACCAGCGCTGACGGCACGACCTCGGGTGGCTTGATCGCACGCTTGAACACTGCGCTTGAACCCTACACGAAAGCCGACGGCGTTCTGGCTGGCAAGACCACCAGCCTCAATAAAGTGCAGACTCGACTGGCCAGTGATCAGGAGGCGCTCAACCGTCGTATTACCACGTTGACGGCAACCCTCACCAAGAAATACAACGCAATGGACTTGGTCGTCGGGCAGTTAAAGGCAACGGCTTCAAGCATTACTTCGATTTTTGAAGCGATGAACGCCCAGAAAAACGCCTCGTAAAAAAACGAGTGTGGAAGTATCAGCAACCCGACTCTGTGTCGGGTTTCTGCTTTTGGGCTAAAGTTTCTGCGCACTGCGTCGATAGCTTGAGTATCAGTATTCTGGATTTGTTACGAGGCCCCTTATGAATCCGATGTTAGCGTTGCGGCAGTATCAGAAGATCGGCTCCCAGGCCCAGACCTCAGAGGCCAGCCCTCATCGTCTGGTGCAAATGTTGATGGAAGGTGGCCTCGACCGCATCGCTCAGGCCAAGGGCGCCATGGCGCGCAGGGACGTCGCCAACAAGGGCGTACTCATCAGCAAGGCCATCGACATTGTGGGCGGTCTGCGTGAGGGGCTGGATCTGGAAAATTCACCCAGTGACACGCTGCTCAGGCAGGACAGCCTGTATCACTACATGATGACGCGTCTGGCGGAAGCCAACGCTCGCAATGATCAGAAGATACTCGATGAAGTCGCTGGCCTGTTGATCACCGTCAAGGAAGGCTGGGATGCAATCGGTACCATGCAATAACCCGCTGTTCCGAGGAGAATAAAAATGAGTGCTGCGCTCAAGCGTATCGAAGAAACCCGGGAAGCCTTGGTAGGGGCACTGGCCGAGCGTGACTGGGAGGCTATCGTCAAGCTTGATCTGGCGTGTCGCGAGTGTGTCGACGCGGTGGTGAGCGAAGCGCCCGATGACGAACCTGCTCTGCGCAGCAACCTTGAGGAGTTATTAGGGGTCTATCGGCAATTGATTGATGTTGCCACCGGCGAGCGTCAAGCGGTTGTCGAAGAAATGACTCAAATCCAGAATGCGAAGAGTGCTACGAAGGTATACCATCTGTTCGGTTAATGTTTAATTGTCATTTTTATTGTTCGACAAGAATTTCGCCATAAATTTGACTGTGTTCGTTTTTTTGACTTAACTAGTGATGTTTACTATTTTCTGGCGTCTCAAGGTTTATACATCTGAGAAGCCAAGCTGCCCCCCAATCATGGGCATTGAGTTGACTAGGGAAGTTGCTATTGCATGTGGCGTGAAATCAAGATTCTGCTAATCGATGACGATAGCCAGCGCCGCCGGGATCTGGCGGTGATCCTGAATTTTCTTGGCGAAGAAAATCTCTCCTGTTCCAGTCAGGACTGGCAGCAGGTGGTCGGCTCTCTGGCGTCTCCACGAGAAGTACTGTGCGTACTGGTCGGCAGCGTAAACGCGCCGGGCAGCCTGCAAGGGCTCCTTAAGACCATCGCGGCATGGGATGAGTTCCTTCCTGTGCTGCTGATGAGTGAAAATTCCTCTGTCGAATTGCCCGAGGATTTGCGCAGGCGAGTGCTCTCCGCACTCGAAATGCCACCCAGCTACAGCAAGCTGCTCGATTCGCTGCACCGTGCCCAGGTCTACCGCGAGATGTACGACCAGGCTCGCGAGCGCGGCCGTCATCGTGAACCGAACCTGTTCCGCAGTCTGGTAGGTACCAGTCGCGCGATTCAGCACGTGCGGCAGATGATGCAGCAGGTCGCTGACACCGACGCCAGCGTACTGATCCTTGGTGAGTCGGGGACGGGCAAGGAAGTGGTTGCGCGTAACCTGCACTACCACTCCAAGCGCCGAGATGCGCCGTTCGTGCCGGTCAACTGCGGTGCCATTCCGGCCGAACTGCTCGAAAGCGAGCTGTTCGGACACGAGAAGGGCGCGTTTACCGGCGCGATCACCAGCCGTGCCGGCCGCTTCGAGCTGGCCAACGGCGGCACCTTGTTCCTTGACGAAATCGGCGACATGCCGCTGCCGATGCAGGTCAAGCTGCTGCGCGTCTTGCAGGAGCGCACGTTCGAGCGTGTGGGCAGCAACAAGACGCAGAGCATCGATGTGCGCATCATCGCCGCAACGCACAAGAATCTCGAGACCATGATCGAGCTGGGCAGCTTCCGCGAAGATCTTTACTACCGTCTCAACGTGTTCCCGATCGAGATGGCGCCGTTGCGTGAGCGTGTCGAAGACATCCCGCTGCTCATGAACGAATTGATTTCGCGTATGGAGCACGAGAAGCGCGGTTCGATTCGCTTCAACTCCGCAGCCATCATGTCGCTGTGTCGCCATGCCTGGCCGGGCAACGTCCGTGAGCTGGCCAACCTGGTCGAGCGCATGGCGATCATGCATCCGTATGGTGTGATTGGTGTAGCCGAGCTGCCAAAGAAGTTTCGCTACGTCGACGACGAAGACGAGCAGATGGTCGACAGCATGCGCAGCGAGATCGAAGAGCGTGTGGCGATCAACAGCAATACGCCGAACTTCGCTTCCGGCGCGATGCTGCCGCCAGAAGGGCTCGATCTGAAAGACTACCTCGGTGGTCTGGAGCAGGGCCTTATTCAGCAGGCGCTGGACGATGCCAACGGTATCGTTGCTCGCGCTGCGGAGCGCCTGCGCATTCGTCGGACCACGCTGGTCGAGAAGATGCGCAAGTACGGTATGAGTCGTCGTGAGGGCGATGAACAGGCAGATGATTGACGCCGGTTTTTTGTGCCAAAAACCAAGCCCCTGATTTTTCAGGGGTTTTTTTTAGGCACGGGGATTGCTAAGTCTCTCTTAATACACCGTTTACTGACGGTTCGCCACGAGAGAGATGAATCATGTCCCAGGCCGCCCAACTGACTTCCGCCCTATCTGTTCAGGCTCAGTACTCCCCGGAACTGGAAAGTCGTCAGGGGCTTGAACAGGCATTCTCGCTGTTCAATCAAATGTCGGCGCAACTGACCGACTCCTACGGCTTGCTTGAAGCGCGCGTCACCGAGCTCAAGGGTGAACTGGCTCATGCCGGTGCCCAGCGCCTTCAGGAGCTGGCGGAAAAAGAGCGCCTGGCCAACCGACTGCAGAATCTGCTCGATCTGCTGCCCGGCGGGGTGATCGTCATTGATGGCATGGGCGTCGTGCGCGAAGCCAATCCGGCGGCCATCGACCTGCTTGGGCAGCCGCTGTTGGGCATGCTCTGGCGTCATGTGATCAGCCGCTGTTTTGCACCCCGTGAAGATGATGGCCACGAAGTCTCGCTCAAGGATGGCCGCAGGCTTTCCATTGCCACGCGTTCGCTGGATGCCGAGCCAGGGCAGCTGGTGCTGCTCAATGACCTGACCGAAACCCGTCATCTTCAAGAACAGCTGGCTCGTCACGAGCGCCTGTCGTCACTGGGCCGTATGGTCGCTTCTCTGGCGCATCAGATTCGTACACCGTTATCCGCTGCCATGATCTACGCCAGCCATTTGACCGAGCAGGAACTTCCGGTGGAAACCCAGCAGCGTTTCGCTGCGCGGCTCAAGGATCGTTTGCATGAGCTGGAGCATCAGGTTCGCGACATGCTGGTGTTCGCCCGGGGCGAACTGCCGTTGACGGATCGTCTGACGCCTGGTGCTCTGTTTCAGGCGCTGCAAAATGCTGCTGCGACGCATGTTCAGGGCGTGTCGGTACGCTGGCAGTGCGACAGCATCGATGGCGAGTTGCTGTGCAATCGCGACACATTGGTCGGCGCACTGCTCAATCTGATTGAAAACGCTGTCCAGGCCAGCGCTGGCCGGACACTGCTGAAGATTCACGCCTACAGTCGCGGCAATGTGCTGCGGATCTGCTTCAGCGATAACGGCAGCGGCATTGACAAGGCCGGTCTGGCGCGCATCGGTGAGCCGTTCTTTACCACCAAGACCACCGGCACAGGGCTTGGTCTGGCCGTGGTAACTGCGGTGTCGCGTGCGCATCAGGGGCACGTGCATTATTTGTCGCGGGTTGGCCGTGGTACCTGCGCCATTATCAGTCTGCCATTGATCCCGGCTTCCAGTTCGACAGGTAATAACTGATGCCGATCAATGTGCTGCTGGTCGAGGATGACCGTTCACTCCGCGAAGCGCTTGGGGAAACCCTCGAGCTGGCCGGTTATGGCTATCAGGCGGTCGGTTCCGCCGAAGAGGCGCTGGTGGCCGCCGAGGCGCGGCCCTTCAGTCTGGTGATCAGTGACGTCAACATGCCGGGCATGGACGGTCACCAGTTGCTGAGTCTGTTGCGCAGCCGGCATCCGCAATTGCCGGTGTTGCTGATGACTGCGCATGGCGCAGTCGAGCGCGCGGTCGAGGCCATGCGCCAGGGGGCTGCGGATTACCTGGTCAAGCCCTTCGAGCCCAAGGCGCTGATCGCGCTGGTTGGGCGGCACGCACTGGGTCGTCTGGAGCCTGCCGAGCGCGATGGGCCGATTGCTGTCGAGCCCGCCAGTATCCAGTTGCTGAACCTGGCCAGCCGCGTGGCGAAAAGCGATTCCACCGTGCTGATCTCCGGCGAGTCCGGGACCGGTAAAGAGGTTTTGGCGCGTTTCATTCATCAAAACTCGCCCCGTGCCGATAAACCTTTTATTGCGATCAACTGTGCAGCGATTCCGGACAATATGCTGGAAGCCACGTTATTCGGCCATGAAAAGGGTTCGTTTACCGGCGCCATTGCGGCACAGGCTGGCAAGTTCGAGCAGGCGGACGGCGGGACAATCCTGCTGGACGAGATTTCCGAAATGCCTCTGGGGCTGCAAGCCAAATTGCTGCGTGTGTTGCAGGAACGCGAAGTCGAGCGCGTCGGTGCGCGCAAACCGATCCTTCTGGACATTCGCGTCGTGGCGACCACCAACCGCGATCTGGCGGGTGAGGTGGCGGCGGGGCGTTTTCGTGAAGATCTGTTTTATCGCCTGTCGGTATTTCCACTGGCATGGCAGGCGTTGCGTCAAAGGACTGCCGATATTCTGCCATTGGCCGAGCGGCTTCTGGCCAAGCACGTCAATAAAATGAAGCATGCGCCGGTGCGTCTTTCCGCCGAAGCGCAACAGTGTCTGGTGAGCTATCCATGGCCCGGAAATGTCCGGGAGCTGGATAACGCCGTGCAGCGGGCCTTGATTCTGCAGCAGGGCGGGGTGATTCAGGCGCAGGATTTCTGTCTGTCCGGGCCGGTCACCAGCCTGCCTGTTGCTGCGCCTGTCGAGGCGGCAGCGGCTGTGACTGGCACTGTCGTGGCGGAGAATGCAGGTGCCGGCGTCAGCCCGGAATCGGTCGGCGCGCTGGGCGATGACCTCAGGCGTC
>Ga0182228_1000020_pt1 | contig 43119 bp, 36 predicted proteins | sample G6R1MG_19_FD_128385 | JGI IMG/M metagenome (GOLD analysis project Ga0182228, IMG submission 128385) | Miscanthus phyllosphere microbial communities from Michigan, USA - G6R3_MAIN_07NOV2016_LD1 MG | ecosystem: Host-associated > Plants > Phyllosphere > Phylloplane/Leaf | place: USA: Michigan... | reverse complement strand
TTCAAAAGCCTGAAAGAAGGCCAACAGGTTTCTTTCATCGCTACCCGCGGTCAGAAAGGCATGCAAGCTGAAGAAGTTCAAGTTATCTAACTTGTACTGATTCGCTTAAAAACCCCGCCCTTAAAAGCGGGGTTTTTTATTGCCCGTCTTTTGACCTCTCGCCGGCTGAGCACCTGCTGTACAGCTGACCGGGACGAGAGAAGCAAAGCACCTCCCCCGCCCGATCATCGCTATCCAATCAGTCGTCGCTTACCGAAATGGTCGGCATGGCTGGACTTGCAGCTTCCTGCAACACGATCCGTGCACCGACATGACGTGCCAGCTCCTGATACACCATCGCAATCTGACTCTCCGGCTCGGCAATCGCCGTAGGCTTGCCGCCATCTGCCTGCTCGCGAATCAGCATCGACAGCGGCAGTGACGCCAGCAGCTCGACATCGTACTGCGTCGCCAGCTTCTCGCCGCCACCCTCACCGAACAGATGCTCAGCATGGCCGCAGTTGGAGCAGATGTGCACCGCCATGTTTTCCACAACGCCCAGTACCGGAATGTTGACCTTGCGGAACATCTCGACACCCTTTTTCGCATCCAGCAGGGCCAGATCCTGTGGCGTGGTAACAATCACGGCACCCGCCACCGGGACTTTCTGCGCGAGCGTCAACTGGATATCACCAGTGCCGGGCGGCATGTCGATAACCAGATAATCCAGATCATTCCAGGCAGTCTGCGTGACCAGTTGCAGCAACGCCCCCGACACCATCGGTCCGCGCCAGACCATCGGCGTGTTGTCGTCGGTCAGAAAGGCCATCGACATCACCTCGATGCCATGCGCCTCGACCGGCACGAACCACTTCTGGTCCTTGATCTTCGGCCGCGTGCCTTCGGGAATACCGAACATCACCCCTTGGCTAGGCCCATAGATATCGGCATCGAGAATGCCGACACGTGCGCCCTCGCGAGACAGTGCCAAGGCCAGGTTGGCGGCGGTCGTGGACTTGCCGACACCGCCCTTGCCGGACGCGACGGCAACAATGTTTTTCACATTGGCAAGCCCCGGGATCTGGCTCTGGGCCTTGTGCGCGCTGATCACGCTGCTGATGGCGACCGTGGCCGAACTGACGCCTTCCAGGTTCTCGATGGCAGTTTTCAACACTTGCGCCCAGCCGTTCCTGAACAGGTCGGCGGCATAGCCCAATTCGAGTTGCACGCTGACCTGTGCCCCCTGAATATCGATGGACCGGACGCAACCGGCAGTGACCGGATCCTGATTCATATAGGGGTCGGTGTACTGGCGAAGAATCGTCTCCACCGCTGCGCGATTGACTGCGCTCATGGGCTTACTCCGTAAAAAGACTGACTGGAACAGCCGACTATCGTACCTGTTCTGCCAACAGCCCACATGATTTCACTGAACCGCGGCCCACCTTTCAGGAGCATTCCCACAACCGCACGGGTGAAAAAAATCGTTCAGACCTTTATAGTGGCCGGTCTCCGTTTCACTTCAAGTAGCCGAGCCCCATGTCCGAGCCACGCAAGATTCTCGTTACCAGCGCCCTGCCCTATGCCAATGGTTCCATCCACCTTGGCCACATGCTCGAGTACATCCAGACCGACATGTGGGTGCGTTTTCAGAAGCACCGCGGCAATCAATGCATTTATGTCTGCGCGGACGACGCCCATGGCTCGGCGATCATGCTGCGCGCCGAAAAGGAAGGCATCACGCCAGAGCAACTGATCGCCAACGTCAAGGCCGAACACAGCGCCGACTTTGCCGACTTCCTGGTGGATTTCGATAATTTCCACTCGACGCACTCGGACGAGAACCGCGAGCTGTCGAGCATGATCTACAAGCGTCTGCGCGATGCGGGTCATATCGCGACGCGCTCGGTTACCCAGTACTTCGACCCGGAAAAGAAAATGTTCCTGGCCGACCGTTTCATCAAGGGCACCTGCCCGAAATGTGCGGCCGAAGACCAGTACGGCGACAACTGTGAAAAGTGCGGCGCCACCTACGCCCCGACGGACCTGAAAGACCCCAAGTCGGCGATTTCCGGTGCCACGCCGGTGCTCAAGGACTCGAAGCACTTCTTCTTCGACCTGCCTGCGTTCGACGCCATGCTCAAGAGCTGGACACGCAGCGGCACCCTGCAGGACGCCGTTGCCAACAAGATCGCCGAATGGCTGGACAGTGGCCTGCAGCAGTGGGACATCTCCCGCGATGCGCCCTATTTCGGCTTTGAAATTCCCGACGAGCCAGGTAAATACTTCTACGTGTGGCTCGATGCGCCGATCGGTTACATGGCCAGCTTCAAGAACCTGTGTGCGCGTCGTCCGGACCTGGACTTTGATGCGTACTGGGGAAAGGGCGCGACCACCGAGCTCTATCACTTCATCGGCAAGGACATCGTCAATTTCCACGCGCTGTTCTGGCCAGCCATGCTGGAAGGTGCGGCCTTGCGCACGCCGACCGGCATCAACGTACACGGCTACCTGACCGTCAATGGTCAGAAGATGTCGAAATCGCGCGGCACCTTTATCAAGGCACGCACCTACCTCGACCACCTGCCGCCCGAGTACCTGCGCTATTACTACGCGTCGAAGCTGGGCCGTGGCGTCGACGACCTCGACCTGAACCTCGAAGACTTCGTGCAAAAGGTCAACTCCGACCTGATCGGCAAGGTCGTCAACATTGCCAGCCGTTGCGCCGGGTTCATTCACAAGGGCAACGCCGGCGTGATGGTCGAAGCCAATGCGGCGCCCGAACTGACCGACGCGTTTCTGGCGGCTGCACCCAGCATTGCCGACGCTTACGAAGCCCGCGACTTCGCCCGCGCCATGCGCGAGACCATGGCCCTGGCGGACCGCGCCAATGCCTACATCGCGGAAAAAGCGCCATGGGCGCTGGCCAAGCAGGAAGGCAAACAGGATGAAGTACAGGCTGTATGCGCGCTGGGCATCAACCTGTTCCGCCAGCTGGTGATTTTCCTCAAGCCGGTGCTGCCGAATCTGGCCGCCGATGCGGAAAAATTCCTCAATGTCGAACCACTGACCTGGGCAGACCACAAGACCTTGCTGGCCAATCATCAGCTCAACCCGTTCTCGGCACTGATGACCCGTATCGATCCGGTCAAGGTCGAGGCCATGGCCACTGCCTCCAAGGAAGACCTGACCGCTACCGACTCGTCGGCGGACACCGCACCTGCCGGTAATGGCGAACTCGCCAAAGACCCACTGTCGGCGGAAATCGACTTTGACGCTTTTGCCGCCATCGATCTGCGTGTTGCACTGATTCTCAAGGCCGAACACGTGGAGGGTGCCGACAAGTTGCTGCGCCTGACCCTGGACATCGGAGACGAGCAGCGCAATGTCTTTTCCGGCATCAAGAGCGCCTACCCGAACCCGTCCGAACTCGAAGGCCGTCTGACCATGATGATCGCCAACCTCAAGCCGCGAAAAATGCGCTTCGGCATTTCGCAGGGCATGGTGATGGCGGCAGGCCCCGGCGGTGAGGAGATCTATCTGCTCAGCCCCGACAGTGGCGCCAAGCCAGGCCAGCGCATCAAGTAAAAAACGACGCAGGGCCCGGTATCCTGCCATCAGGCGGATACCGGGCCTTTACGCATTCGCAAGCTCCCTGATCTGTCCGATAATGCTGCTCTCTCGATAGACAGAACACCTGTTGGTCACCTGGCAAGACCATGACTGAATTGATTCGCCTGCTTCCCGACGTGGACCTGATCCGCAGTATCGACGCCCTTCTGCCGCAGACTCAGTGTGGCAAGTGCGGCCATCCCGGCTGCAGGCCCTACGCCGAAGGCATCGCTGGCGGTGAAGCCATCAACAAATGCCCACCGGGCGGCGATGAAACGATAGTCCAGCTGGCCGAACTGCTGTCTGTTCCGGTCCTGACACTGGATATGCAACGCGGCACTGCACCTGCGCAGGTTGCCTTCATTCGCGAAGCAGAGTGCATCGGTTGTACCAAATGCATTCAGGCCTGCCCCGTGGATGCCATTCTTGGCGCATCCAAGCTGATGCACACCGTGATTATCGACGAATGCACAGGTTGTGACCTGTGCGTTGCGCCGTGCCCGGTGGATTGCATTGAAATGCATCCGCTGCCGCTGGCCACGGTCACGCCCATCGTAGGTGGTCTGGCCCCTACCGCCGAGCTGCAGGAGGCGCGGCAGCGCAAGCGTAGCCATGCCCGGATGCGTTTCGAAGCACGAAATGCGCGCCTGCACCGTGAACAGCAAAAGCGGCTGGCAGAGCGCCTTGCGCGGTCACAGCGCATTGAATCCGCTCGTAGTGTGCTGCCTCAATCCGCCGTCGCTCTCGACCGCAACGACAAGCCTGCCGGACCGGATGAAGCGGTGAAAAAAGCCCGAATTGCGCTGGCCATGAGCCGCTCGCAGCTCAACAAGTCACTCAAGGCGTTTGGTCACCCTCCCATTGCGGAGCAGGCTGCCAGGCTTGTGGAATTGCAGCGCGAATACGAAGCTGCCGAGCAAACACTTGCAGCACTTCTGCTACCCCCCGCACAGGCTGATTCCGAGGAAAAGCTCCGCTCATGAATGCCGCAAAACGCCAGGAAATCTTTCGCAGGCTGCATGAGGACAATCCGGACCCGAAAACCGAATTGGCCTACACCACGCCGTTTGAACTGTTGATAGCCGTCATCCTTTCCGCCCAGGCCACCGACGTAAGCGTCAACAAGGCGACTGCCAGGCTTTACCCGGTCGCCAATACACCACAGGCCATCTACGAACTGGGTGTAGAGGGGCTTTCCGAATACATCAAGACAATCGGCCTCTACAACAGCAAAGCCAAAAACGTGATTGAAACCTGCCGCATGTTGGTGGAGCTGCACAACGGTGAGGTACCGCAAACCCGAGAAGCACTCGAGGCGCTGCCGGGCGTCGGGCGCAAAACCGCTAACGTGGTGCTCAACACCGCTTTCCGCCAGATCGCGATGGCGGTAGACACGCATATCTTTCGCGTCAGCAACCGCACAGGCATCGCGCCAGGGAAAAATGTGGTGGAAGTGGAAAGGCAACTGATGAAATTTGTGCCGAAAAACTACCTGCTCGACGCCCATCACTGGTTGATTCTGCACGGGCGCTACGTTTGCCAGGCCCGTAAACCGCGGTGCGGCAGTTGCCGTATAGAGGATCTATGCGATTACAAGGCAAAAACGTCCGACGATTGAGCCAGACAGCTCATTGCTGCCTTGTCGATTGAAAAAATCTTTTTTACCCACCTGTGGATTGTCGATATAAGAAGCGCCAGAGAGCCCAAGCCCTGGAGTCGACTTCATGAGCACTGATAACGAACAATTGGACGTAGACGACGACCTTGTCTCCGTCGACACGGACGACACAGAACCAGTGACTGTCGAGCCGGCGAAGACCAACCTGAGCAAACGACGCACCATCGACAACCTGCTTGAAGAACGGCGTTTGCAGAAGCAGTTGGCTGATTACGACTTCGATTTCTAGACAGCCCTGAAACCTCGCACTGACTTGCTCGATCAAGGCATTTGAAGCCTCTCGCAGAAGAGGCTTCAATACGTGATCACTACGAAAGATGAAGGCTCGACAGCCGACCTGCACAACCGGGCATCAGCCACAGCTCCTTTTAGACAATTCCTTACTCAGACAAGCCCGTTACGCTGCGCAAGCTCGATCAGATCGACCAGCGAATGCGCGTTGAGCTTGAGTAATAAACGCGTTTTGTAGGTACTGACGGTCTTGTTGCTCAAAAACATGCCATCTGCAATTTCCTTGTTGGTCTTGCCTCGGGCCAACTGCTGCAGAACCATCATCTCCCTGCCGGAAAGCCGGTCGACCATATCCGACTCACTCGCGTTGCCCATACTGGAGCGAACAGTGTGCAACGCCTGGTTGGGAAAGTAGCTGTACCCTGACAGTACCGCCTTGATGGCACTGAGAAGCTCGGTCAGATCCTGCTGCTTGCAGACATAGCCGGCGGCCCCGGCCTGCATGCAGCGCATGGAGAAGTGGCCCGGCGCCTGGGAGGTGAGGATCAGAACCTTGAATGGCAACGTCATGGCTGACAGTCGGGCGATTACCTCCAGCCCGTCGAGCTTGGGGATACCGATATCGAGAATGACGATATCCGGGAGGTGCTCACGCGCCAGTTGCAGCGCATCCACACCGTTGTCAGTCTCCGCGATGACCTCATAGCCATGACGCTCCATCAGCATGCGTACAGCAAGGCGAATGACGGGATGATCATCCACGATCAGCACTTTATTCATGGGCAGTCCATTTTTCGCTATTCGAATTTTCAGAGCCAGCACAATAACTTAGTCGTTTACTGCTTTGCATGGCGCTCACCCTTGTGGACTGACAGCCAAAGACCATTCCTACAATTACAGCAGAAACTTCCTACAATACTTGGCAGGAACGTACATTTTTTATTAATTCTCACAAAGCCTTCCTTTCCGGAACCTGGTGAATGTTGTTGCTGATCGCTGCAGCACAAGCATCGCAGCATCAGTAGATAAATGCGTACAGCAGACGATCGCCGAACTCTTACATTCAAAATGCGGCCCTGTTGCACCTGTTAACAGTATCGCCAGAGCATTCCTGCATCAGCGTCACAAATCGACCCGACACATGGCTTATCGCCAGCAATTTAAAACCAATTCCCTTTAGCTGAATCATTTAAAAAACAGGTCGTTCCCTGCGTTCCCGATTGAGCACATCTGCTGTTAAAGCCTATTGCTAACGATCTGCGGCGTGGAAGGCGACATCTGCCCATAACGCCCCTTAGCAGGGTGACTGAAAAGTTTCTGCATGCGGATGCCCTAACCTGCACACCTATGATCGAAGACCATTGGACACACCCCACACACTAAATACGTAAATAAGGTTTAAAAATTACACATTATTTACAATAATTTCGTACAAATATTTATTTAAGGAGAATCCTCACAAAACAGCAAGAAAAATCCTACAAACAAATACATAGCATCAACGTGCCATACCTCTATGAACTGCTCATTGACATGCCTCTACTCAACAAGCTCCATTCTCTTACTGTCGCAAAATCTTACATACACCCTAGCATAACCCTACATCATTCAAGACCATAAGTAGCTCTTTCGACACGTAGCAAATACCATTTTTCATTTCAAAGCCAGACGTATTCTTTCGAATAGGAAACGGACTACACGATTAGCAGACGTGACATTACAACTCGTAAGACATTATAAAAACCGCTCGGTCAATTCTTATAACTTGCCATTTTTCCCTTGCAAAATTTATTACCAGTCGTTACTTTTTTAACAGCAACTTTATTACTTACTGCCCTTGAACACGCGCCACTATAAGAAACCCTGTTGCTGCGCACTGTACTTGCGCACGTGCCTATGCGATGTGTTTAAGCAGGCTCCATGTATCGCGCGGTCGGATTAATTCCGGCACTGGGTATATCACCAATCCGGCATCGCTGCCTTCTGAAAACTCTCGGGGCGCCTGGCAACTCTTTTGAATGGGCCCTGTGTATAACCATGTTCAAAAAGGGATGTACCATGAACACTAAATACGCTCGTACGCGGCCACCCACCTCCACCCCCACCGCCTCTGATCTCATCACCGCAGTGGAAGCCTTTGTTGCCAGCGGTGGCGTCATAGCCGTCATACCCGAAGGAGAGGCCGCAGGATTAGCCGCCCCCTCATCCACTCGTACACAACCTGCCGTAGAACACGGACTTGAACACGCGGGCAAAGTGCAGCAACTGAAATACCTGGCGGCCAAGGGTGCCGGTTTTACCGCGTTACAGTATTCATTGCGAATGAGTAAAAGGGATGTGCGCCGCCTGGCGACAGAAAATGGCGTGACCGTTAACCTCAGCCAGCCCTTGCTTACCCCCCGCAGGGAGGCCCTTGATGACGTTACGGACATCGATGACGTCGTTGCAGGTCACGCCATGCATTACTCGGCATTGGGCTACACCGCGTCCGAGATTGCCGGGATACTCGATCTGAGCCTTCGCCAGGTACTCGGCATCGGCAAGGCGTACCGGTTTGAGTTCAGCCAGCGACGGGAGAGCGACTGACGCTGAATAACGAGGCAAAAAAGAGACAGCGTGCGATACCTTTCAGGGAGCCGATGGAAAACTCTGTTATTCCCGGCCCTGAACGTCTACAACTGTTGTAGGAAAACACTAAAACAAATAAGCACTTTTTCGACGCTAACGGTAAGAAGATATTCAACGACTGAATACCCGTGACACATGATATTTCTGCAGTCGGCTACACGCTGCTATCTTGCATAGTACATGTACCCTGTATATCAACCACCGGTTTCACTGGCTCAACGTCTTTTTACATGACGTCCGGAAGGAATGCCCCTTTCGATAGTATTTGAAGTGCAGCCCTGTATGGGCTGCACGTGTCGAACAACTTGCGGTATCAGAACAGCTTGCGGCCCTTGTTGGCTGCAATCCGCATGCGCAGTGCGTTGAGCTTGATGAAGCCCGCTGCATCGGCCTGATCGTAGGCGCCTGCGTCATCTTCAAACGTGGCAATGTTGGCGTCGAACAGCGAATCATCCGACTTGCGACCGGTGACGATCACATTGCCCTTGTACAATTTCAGACGCACAACGCCGTTCACGTGAACCTGAGACGCGTCGATCATCTGCTGCAGCATCAGACGCTCAGGGCTCCACCAGTAGCCTGTGTAGATCAGGCTGGCGTATTTGGCCATGAGTTCGTCCTTGAGGTGGGCGACTTCGCGGTCCAGGGTAATGGATTCGATGGCGCGGTGAGCACGCAGCATGATGGTGCCACCAGGCGTCTCGTAGCAGCCACGGGACTTCATGCCCACATAACGGTTTTCAACGATATCCAGACGGCCGATACCGTTTTCGCCACCGATGCGGTTCAGGGTCGCCAGCACAGTGGCCGGGGTCATTTCGACGCCATCCAGCGCAACGATGTCACCATTGCGATAGGTCAGCTCAAGGTAGGTCGCAACGTTTGGCGCGTCCTCAGGGGACTTGGTCCAGCGCCACATGTCTTCTTCGTGCTCGGTCCAGGTGTCTTCCAGCACGCCGCCTTCATAAGAAATGTGCAGCAGGTTGGCATCCATGGAGTACGGGGATTTCTTCTTGCCGTGACGCTCGATGGGAATGTTGTGCTTCTCGGCGTAGTCCATCAGTTTTTCACGCGACAGCAGATCCCATTCGCGCCATGGAGCAATGACCTTCACGCCTGGCTTGAGCGCGTAGGCACCCAGCTCGAAACGCACCTGATCGTTACCCTTGCCGGTTGCGCCGTGGGAAATGGCGTCAGCGCCGGTTTCGTTGGCGATCTCGATCAGACGCTTGGCGATCAACGGACGGGCGATGGAGGTACCCAGCAGGTACTCGCCTTCATAGACGGTGTTGGCACGGAACATCGGGAAGACGAAATCACGCACGAACTCTTCGCGCAGGTCATCGATGTAGATTTCTTTCACGCCCATGGCCTGCGCCTTGGCGCGTGCCGGCTCGACTTCTTCACCCTGACCCAGGTCAGCGGTAAAGGTCACCACTTCGCAGTTGTACGTATCTTGCAGCCACTTGAGGATTACCGAAGTATCCAGGCCACCGGAATACGCGAGAACTACCTTGTTTACGTCCGCCATGCCATCACTCCACCGGGTTGTACGGAAAACCGCTGATTCTACCGTTCAAACCGGCAAATTTACAGGGGCGCGACAGCTTGTGACGACAAGGCGACGTCTGGCAGGAGCCTTTTACAGGTCTTAAGAAGTGTGTGCTGCGCTGGCAGACGCAACCGGCACCGGGCGCTCATCGGGCGCGACGCGCTCAAGGTGCACGTTCACCCGACGGTTGCGCGCACGATTGGCTTCATTGGTGTTGGGCGCCAGCGGGTAGCGCTCGCCATGAAAGCGCAGGGTGATTTGCTGCTCGGGTATGCCTTGAGCCTTGAAATAATCCATGACCGCCAGCGCGCGACGGCGGGACAGGTCACGGTTGGTGAGGCGATTGCCGCTGTTATCCGAATGGCCGTCCAGTTCGATACGATTCACTGTCGGGTCGGCCTTCAAATAAGCCACCATGTTGTCCAGACGCGCTTTGGCACGCGCATCCAGCTCGATACCGCCGCCCGGGAAACCCACTTCGGCCTGTTTGATCTGATCGAAGTTCATCGGCAACAGCTTGGCAGTGCATGCCTGGTAATCGCTGAATGCCTTGCTGAACTTGACCGGCAGCAGACGCACCTCCATCTGGCCGCCGTCTCGCGTGTAGTGGCGAATGAGCGGACTGCGACCGTCCATCAGACCGCTGATCAGACGTCCGGCCTGGGCTTGGGAGGTATTGAAGGGAATGTCGCCATTGCTGACGCGCACCGATCCCAGGTTGATATCGCCGCGACCCGGTTGCCACGGTGCCGCAGCGGCCAGCAATGTCGCGGAGCCGTTACCGAGCATGTTGTACGAAGCCTTGAGGCGAAACGTCGCCTGCTCGCCCGCGCGGCGCACGAACTCACCGGCACCGAAGTCGGTGATCGGTTGAGTCAGACGGCACTCGAACTGATCGCCTTCGACCTTCCACTCGATGCTCTCCAGACGCGTCTGGAAACTGATAGCCATCGCCGGGAGGCTGGCAAACAGGCTGAGCAGGGCTAAATATCGCTGGCGCACGGGAGGCTCCACTGGAAATGAACGCGAAACAGAAAATTACCGACTGACAAGGGAGCTATCGGTAACTTCATGCAAAACTTGATAGCGGATGCCTGAGAGAGTCTTTTCCGGTAGCATTCCCAGCGAGTTTGACCCGCCTGGAATCCCCAATGTCTGACCGCCTGACCCTCCTGCGTCCCGACGACTGGCATATTCACCTCCGTGACGGAGCTGTCTTGCCTCATACCGTTGCTGACGTAGCGCGAACTTTTGGCCGCGCAATCATCATGCCCAACCTCGTGCCTCCGGTGCGCAATGCGCAGCAAGCCGATGCCTATCGCCAGCGCATTCTGGCTGCACGCCCGGCCAGCAGCCGCTTCGAGCCGTTGATGGTGCTGTACCTCACCGACCAGACCACGCCCGACGACATCCGCACCGCCAAGGCCAGTGGTTTCGTGTATGCGGCCAAGCTGTATCCGGCTGGCGCGACCACCAACTCCGATTCCGGTGTCACCAGTATCGACAAGATCTTTCCTGCTCTCGAAGCCATGGCCGAAGTCGGCATGCTGCTGCTGGTGCACGGGGAAGTGACACGTGGCGAAATCGACGTGTTCGATCGCGAGAAGGTCTTCATCGATGAGCACCTGCGTCGTGTAGTCGAGCGCTTCCCGACCCTCAAAGTGGTGTTCGAACACATCACCACCGGTGAAGCGGTGCAGTTCGTCAATGAGGCTTCAGCCAATGTCGCGGCGACCATCACCGCGCATCACCTGCTGTACAACCGCAACCACATGCTGGTCGGCGGGATTCGTCCGCACTTTTATTGCCTGCCGATCCTCAAGCGCAATACGCATCAGACGGCCCTGCTCGACGCGGCCACCAGCGGCAGCGGCAAGTTCTTCCTGGGCACCGACTCGGCGCCGCACGCCCAGCATGCCAAGGAAAACGCCTGCGGTTGCGCCGGGTGCTACACCGCCTACGCAGCCATCGAGTTGTATGCCGAAGCTTTCGAGCAGCGTAACGCTCTGGACAAGCTGGAAGGCTTCGCCAGCCTCCACGGTCCGGCGTTCTACGGCTTGCCCGCCAATCAGGACACCATCACGCTGGTGCGTGACGAGTGGACCGCCCCTGCCAGCCTGCCGTTTGGCGAGTTGACTGTTATCCCGCTGCGCGCTGGTGAAAAGCTGCGCTGGCGTCTGGAGGAACACGCGTGAGTGAAGATCATTTTGACGACGAACACGAAGGCCACGGCGGTGGCGGCGGTTCCCGTCACCCGATGGCGGCGCGCTTTCGCGGCTACCTGCCCGTGGTCGTCGACGTAGAAACCGGCGGTTTCAATTCAGCCACCGATGCCTTGCTGGAAATCGCTGCGGTGACGATCGGCATGGATGAAAAAGGCTTCGTGTTCCCGGAACACACCTATTTCTTCCGCGTAGAACCGTTCGAGGGTGCCAACATCGAAGCGGCGGCGCTGGAATTCACCGGCATCAAGCTCGATCACCCGCTGCGCATGGCTGTCAGCGAAGAAACCGCGATGAACGACATCTTCCGCGGCGTGCGCAAGGCCCTCAAGGCCAATGGCTGTAAACGTGCGGTGCTGGTAGGCCACAACGCCAGCTTCGACCTCGGCTTCGTCAATGCCGCGGTTGCGCGGATGGACATGAAGCGCAACCCGTTTCACCCGTTCTCCAGCTTCGACACCGCCACCCTCGCCGGCCTGGCCTATGGTCAGACTGTGCTGGCAAAGGCCTGTCAGGCTGCCGGCATCGACTTCGACGGACGCGAGGCGCACTCGGCCCGTTACGACACCGAGAAGACGGCCGAGCTGTTCTGCGGCATCGTCAATCGCTGGAAAGAAATGGGCGGCTGGGAAGATTTCGACGACTGAGGTCGTCACGTCTGTGAATGGACCGGCCTTGTGCCGGTTTTTTCATGTCCGGAACTCGACCATCCCGAGGCCGACCGGTAATGCGATTCCTGCGAAAACAACCGCTCATCGCTCGACCTGAATACAACCCAAAACAGTTTTGACAAGCATTCTCATTAACATTAAGCTCCTCGGCACCAAGCAATAAACCAGCGACGGTCCATAGCTTATGTATGTTTGCCTCTGCCAAGGTGTCACTGACGGTCAAATCCGGGATGCAATTCTGGAAGGCTGCTGCAGTTATCGTGAAGTCCGTGAAACACTGGGCGTTGCGAGTAAATGTGGAAAATGCGCCTGCCTGGCAAAGGAAGTGGTGCGTGATACGCTGACCGAGCTGCAAACCAGCCATGCCTTGCTGGCCTATCCAGCAAAATTTTCAGCTGCTTGAATCCCCTCTTTTAAAGAACCGGACACCGCGTCCGGTTTTTTTATGCCTGTAATTCAAGCGCTTAGCGTCAAGATGCGGAACTCAAACATTCTTATTCCTATTTAATTTCACTTATTATTCAACAACTTAGGTTTGACAGGCGTTTAAGCTCAGCTCACACTCGGCACTTATATACACAAGCCACCGGCAGGACCTCGAACATGAAAGGCGACATTACCGTCATCCAGCATCTCAACAAGATCCTCGGGAACGAGCTGGTCGCTATCAATCAGTATTTCCTGCATGCGCGCATGTACGAAGACTGGGGTCTGAAAAAGCTGGGTGGCCACGAATATAAAGAGTCCATCCATGCGATGAAGTACGCTGACAAGCTGATCAAGCGCACGCTGTTTCTGGAAGGGCTGCCAAACCTGCAGGACCTGGGCAAGATCCTCATCGGTGAGCACACCAAGGAAATGCTGGAGTGCGACCTGAAGATCGAGCAAAAAGGTCTGGCCGATCTGAAAGCCGCGATCGCTCACTTCGAGACCGTCGGTGACTTCGGCAGCCGTGAGCTGCTGGAAGACATCCTTGAGCCCAAGGAAGAGCAAATCGACTGGCTGGAGACTCAGCTGGGTCTGATCGTAAAAGTCGGTATCGAGAACTACCTGCAGTCGCAGATGGGTGACTGATTCCCCCATAGCGCCGCAATGAAAAAGCCCGCCTCAATCGAGAGCGGGCTTTTTCTTGTGCGTAAAACCAGGCTGGAACGTACGAAGCGATAATCGCGACTATCGTGCGACGCTCTGCGCGAGGCTTTACTCGGCCTTGGCGGCGGATGCTTCCTTGACCAGCGTCTGCAACGAACCGTCAGCCATCATCTCGGTAATGATGTCGCTACCACCGACCAGCTCACCGGCAACCCACAGTTGCGGGAAAGTCGGCCAGTTGGCGTACTTTGGCAGGTTGGCGCGGATTTCAGGGTTTTGCAGAATGTCGACATAGGCAAACTTTTCGCCACACGCCATCAATGCCTGGGAAGCCTTGGCCGAAAAGCCGCATTGCGGAGCGTTCGGAGCGCCTTTCATGTAAAGCAGAATGGTGTTGTTGGCAATCTGCTCTTTGATCGTTTCGATGATATCCATGGAGCACCTCGGCTGAAATATCCGACTCAGTTGTCGGCACGGTGGCGCATTGTAACGAAATCCCGAGCATGACGCTCTGTCTTGAGGCTTAACACGCCACGACCTGCACCGGTACGCCGTTCAACGCCGCGTTGCCGGACAGCGCGTCGAGTTGCCGTTCGTCGGTCAGGTCATTGGCACTGACGCCAGGCAGGCTCTGCGCGATCGCCATCTTTACTCCCGCACGTGAATGCCCCCAACCGTGCGGCAGGCTGACCACCCCGGGCATCATGTCCAGACTGCCCAGCACCTGAACCTCGATCATCCCGACCCGGGAGCTGACGCGAACCTGCTGGCCGTCGCTCAGACCACGGCACGCGAGATCGTCAGGATGCATCAACAGCTGATGCCGGGGTTTGCCCTTCACCAGCCGATGGTAGTTGTGCATCCAGGAATTGTTACTGCGCACATGCCGGCGGCCAATCAACAGCAACTCGTCGGTCTGGGGAGCAGGCTCGGCAGCAAAGCGCGCCAGGTCGGCCATGATCACCTCAGGCGCGGCCTGAATGCGCCCATTGGCGGTCTTCAAGCGCTCTGCAAGATTGGCCTTCAACGCCCCCAGATCAAGACCGTGCGGATGACTGTCCAGGGTTTCCAGTGACAGCTTATGGGGTGATGCATCGCCATAGAGACCTGCACGCAGCCCGCGATCAATCATCTGCGCAGGCGGCAACGTGGGTTTCAGCGCTCGCTCGGCCTTGGCAGCAAAAGCGCTGGCCAGCCCGACGAAGATTTCCCAGTCGTGCAGCGCACCTTCGGGCTTGTCGAAAATGGCCCGATTGAAGCGCGTGACGTTACGCACGGCCAAGGTGTTGAAGGTGGTGTCGTAGTGATCATTCTCCAGCGTCGAGGTGGACGGCAGAATCAAGTCGGCGTGGCGAGTGGTCTCGTTGATGTAAAGGTCGATGCTGAGCATGAACTCAAGCCCTTCGAGCGCCTGCTCCAGCTGACGGCCGTTGGGCGTCGACAGAACCGGGTTACCCGCAACGGTCACCAACGCGCGAACCTGCCCTTCCCCCTCCACGAGCATTTCCTCGGCCAGCGCCGAAACCGGCAACTCGCCGCCATACTCCGGCAGGCCGGACACCCTGCTTTGCCACAGATTGAAATGACCACCGGATGTCGAGCTGACGAGGTCGACGGCGGGCTCTGTGCACAACGCGCCACCCACGCGGTCCAGGTTGCCAGTCACTAGATTGATCAGTTGTGCCAGCCAATGGCACAGCGTGCCGAAGGTCTGAGTCGACACGCCCATTCGCCCATAACACACCGCCTTGTCAGCGGCCGCGAAGTCCCGCGCCAGTTGCCGGATCTGCTCGGCAGCAATACCGCAGCGCGGGCTCATGGCCTCTACAGTGAAACCGGCAATGGCGTGGCGAACCTGCTCCAGGCCGTCGACAGGCAAATGGCTCTCGCGGGTCAGCCCCTCCTCGAACAGCGTATTGAGCAGCCCGAACAGCAACGCCGCATCACCGCTCGGACGTACGAACAGATGCTGGTCAGCGATGGCAGCCGTCTCACTGCGGCGCGGGTCAATGACCACCAGTTTACCGCCGCGCTGCTGGACTGCTTTCAGACGCTTTTCAACGTCCGGTACCGTCATGATGCTGCCATTGGACGCCAACGGATTACCGCCGAGAATCAGCATGAAGTCGGTGTGATCGATATCCGGAATCGGCAACAGCATGCCGTGGCCATACATCAGGAAACTGGTGAGGTGATGCGGCAACTGATCGACCGATGTGGCCGAAAAACGATTGCGGGTCTTGAGCAGACCGAGAAAGTAATTGCTGTGGGTCATCAACCCGTAGTTATGCACGCTGGGGTTGCCCTGATAGACCGCTACCGCGTTCTGCCCATGGCGCTGCTGAATGGCGTAAAGCCGCTCCGCGACCAGATCGAACGCATGCTGCCAGGCAATCGGCTGCCACTGATCACCGCTGCGCAGCATCGGCTGGCGCAAACGATCAGGGTCGTTCTGGATGTCCTGCAGCGCAACCGCCTTGGGGCAGATATGACCGCGGCTGAACGTGTCCAGCGGGTCGCCCTTGATCGAGGCAATGCGCGGCGCAGAATCCGCCTCCACGACGGTCTCGATCACAAGACCGCAAATGGCCTCGCACAGGTGGCAGGCTCGGTAGTGTTCAGTCCGGGTCATCACAGCCTCAGATCTTGTCATGGCAATCCGGTTGATTGCCAAACACTCACTATGCTGCCTTGCCATGCCCCGCGCCACTGATGTTCGGCCCGTGAATCGAGGGGCATCAGGCGCGCGGATGAGGTGGCCGAATCAACCGCCGATAGGCGTGACGACCTTGCGCTGTTGCTGCATTTCGGCCACGGTTTCGATCTGTTCCTGCGCCAGGTGGACGCCGGTCAGATCGCCGATCAGGCGCCAGTGCTCGTCGAGTCCCGAGCTGATGGTCGCCATGCGATCAATCATGCGCCGCCCCGCCGTACGCGTGACTTCGTCCTCGCTGCGCAGCAGTTCGAAAGACATTGAGGTCATCGAGGCTGTCAGATGGGTAAGCGTGCGGGCGGTGAGCCCGAGCAACTCCGTTAATTGATGCTCTTTTGAGTCCATTCCCCCACCCCTCGATCAGTAATGTATCGGCAACGATTTATAACCCACGTCCGGGATTAAAGAAACGGTCCTTGTTTCAAGCCCGTGAAGCGCATCCCATTAGGCAACGCCCGCGCAAACATGGACTGTTACAGGATTGGTACTAATTGCCAAGCGCTATTTGAGCAGTGTACAAATGCTGCCTTCTGAAAAAGTGCAGATGGCTGCCAACCTTCTCAGCGTAGCCAGTTTTTGCCCCGTCAATACAGAATAACGGCGTCCCTTCTATCCGGGACGCCAGTAGTGTCCATGTTTCAGAAAAACGCATGCTATTGGTAAGACGCGACATTTTTTTATACCATCGCGCCTTTCTTATTCGTCGCCCCGTGCGGCTTCCGCCGCAGGTCTCGCCCGTTTTATCGATAAAAACCGGCTTTGATAACCTGCGGTCTGTTGCAGAAAAGGTAGTTAATCATGAACGCCAGGCACTTTCTCTCGATGATGGATTACACCCCGGAAGAACTCTCGGGCTTGATCCGTCGTGGCGTAGAGCTTAAAGACCTGCGAAATCGCGGTGTACTTTTTGAACCGCTGAAGAACCGGGTATTGGGGATGATTTTCGAGAAATCATCGACACGTACCCGTCTTTCTTTTGAAGCAGGGATGATTCAGCTCGGTGGCCAGGCCATCTTTTTGTCCCATCGAGACACCCAATTGGGCCGCGGCGAGCCGATTGCCGACAGCGCGAAAGTGATGTCGCGCATGCTGGATGCGGTCATGATCCGTACTTATGCGCACAGCAATCTGACCGAATTCGCCGCCAATTCCCGTGTGCCGGTCATCAACGGCCTGTCCGATGACCTGCACCCGTGCCAGTTGCTCGCCGACATGCAGACCTTCCTGGAGCATCGCGGCTCGATCCAGGGCAAGACCGTTGCCTGGATCGGCGATGGCAACAACATGTGCAACAGCTATATAGAAGCGGCGATTCAATTCGACTTCCAGTTGCGTGTGGCCTGCCCTGCCGGCTACGAGCCAAACGCCGAATTCCTGGCACTGGCTGGCGAGCGCGTCACCGTGGTCCGCGATCCGAAAGCCGCAGTCGCTGGCGCACATCTGGTCAGCACCGATGTGTGGACCTCCATGGGCCAGGAAGAGGAAACCGCGCGGCGCAAAAAGCTGTTCGCGCCGTTTCAGGTCACGCGTGCCCTGCTCGACCTGGCTGACAAGGATGTGCTGTTCATGCACTGCCTGCCTGCCCATCGTGGCGAAGAAATCAGTGTCGACCTGCTGGATGATTCACGCTCGGTCGCCTGGGATCAGGCGGAAAATCGCTTGCACGCGCAGAAAGCGCTGCTGGAGTTTCTCGTCGCGCCGGCCTGCAAACCCGCATGAACCCGTTGCTGCTGAACCTGCGCAACCTCGCTTGCGGCTATCAGAACCAGCGCGTGGTGCAGGATCTGAACCTGCACCTCAACGCGGGTGACATAGGCTGCCTGCTCGGCTCGTCGGGCTGCGGCAAGACCACGACACTGCGCGCCATTGCCGGCTTCGAACCGATCCATGCGGGTGAGATCACTCTGGCGGGCGAAGTGATCTCCCGTCCGGGCTGGACCCTGCCGCCGGAGAAACGCCGTATCGGCATGGTGTTTCAGGATTACGCGCTGTTCCCGCACTTGAGTGTCGCCGAAAACATCGCATTCGGCATTCGCAACCACCCGCGCCTGGATAAAGTGATCGCCGAGTTGCTTGAACTGGTCAACCTCGGCGCGCTGGGCAAGCGCTATCCACACGAGCTGTCCGGTGGCCAGCAACAGCGAGTGGCGCTGGCCAGAGCACTGGCGCCCGAGCCGCAACTCCTGCTGCTCGATGAACCCTTCTCCAACCTGGACGGCGAGTTGCGCCGGCGCCTGAGCCATGAGGTGCGTGATATCCTCAAGGCGCGGGGCACCAGCGCGATTCTGGTGACTCATGACCAGGAAGAGGCTTTTGCCGTGAGCGATCACGTAGGCGTATTCAAGGAGGGGCGCCTGGAGCAGTGGGACACACCTTACAATCTCTACCACGAACCGCGCACGCCGTTCGTTGCCAGCTTCATCGGCCAGGGCTATTTCATTCGCGGGCAGATGATGAATCCGGAATCGGTGCATACCGAACTGGGCATTCTGCGCGGCAACCGGGCATACCCGGGCGTAAGCGGTGCCGCCGTGGATGTCTTGCTACGCCCTGACGACATCGTCTACGCGCCGCACAGCGACCTGAAAGCACGGGTCATCGGTCGAACCTTTCAAGGCGCCTCGACGCTGTATCGCCTGCAACTGTCGACCGGCAGTCAGCTGGAAGCCATTTTCCCCAGCCACGCCGATCACGGCCAGGGTGAGGAAGTCGGCATTCGTGTGGCAGCAGACCATCTGGTGCTGTTCCCGGCACCCGGCAGCGTGGCTGTGCATACGCTCAACCACTGAGACGCAGATCATTCCCTGCCGATCGGGGCAAATCTGGCCTGGGTATATTCAGCCAGTACCGCTGGTGAAAGCTCGACCTCAAGTCCCCTCCTCCCGGCACTGACGTAAATGCTGTCAAAGCGCTGCGCAGTTTCGTCGATAAAGGTGCGCAGACGCTTCTTCTGGCCCAAAGGGCTGATGCCACCCAACAGGTAACCCGTCGAGCGTTGCGCCGCCGCAGGGTCGGCCATTTCGGTTTTTTTTGCCCCGGCAGCCTGCGCCAAAGCCTTTAGATCAAGTGTTCCGACGACCGGCACGACGGCGACCAGCAATTCGCCTTTTTCGGTACTGGCGAGCAGCGTCTTGAACACCTGTGCAGGCTCCAGACCCAGCTTTTCCGCCGCCTCCAGCCCATATGACGGCGCTTTCGGATCATGTTCATAACTGTGAATGCGATGTTCGGCGCGATGTTTTTTCAGCAAATCCAGTGCGGGTGTCATGCAGCGCTCCAAAAGGTTCCGAATGCCCATCACTTTAAGCGAAGTAAAGTGAACATGCCTTGATTCACGCCACCTGCGACACTGATGGCCTTTTGGCAACAGCCTGAATTCCCCGGTGTAAAGCGGTCCTGCCGGGTCCTTGCGGGGTCCTGGCGATTTACTGACCGTTCGGTTCCGACCTTTGACAGCGTTGTTTCTTGTCTATATTTTTTCGTTTACGAATATTATCGAAAGCGGTTTTTCGGTATAACTCGCACCGGCGATCAGAAATGGGGTTTTTTCTGAGACGCACGAATAACGAGCACCCACGCCTGTCTCAGGGTGCCGAGACAAAAACAAAAATGAGGTATCCATGTCCATCGCACTAAAACAACCGACGCTCACCGGGCAATGTGTGGCTGAATTTCTTGGCACCGCCCTGATGATTTTTTTCGGCACAGGATGCGTTGCAGCGCTCAAGGTCGCGGGAGCCACTTTCGGTCTTTGGGAAATCTGCATAATCTGGGGCATGGCTGTCAGCATGGGGATCTACCTCAGCGCCGGCATTTCAGGTGCCCACCTCAACCCCGCCGTCAGCATCGCACTGAGTCTGTTCGCCGGTTTTGAAAAACGTAAATTGCCCTTTTATATCTCGGCGCAAATCGCAGGCGCGTTCTGCGGAGCGGGTCTGGTGTACCTGATGTACATCAGCCTTTTTTTCGACTTCGAACATGCTCACCACATCATTCGCGGCAGCGAGCAGAGTCTTGAACTGGCGTCGGTATTCTCGACATACCCAAACCCGGCCATTTCGGTCGGTCAGGCCTTTCTGGTCGAAGTGGTCATCACCACCATTCTGATGGGTGTGATCATGGCTCTGGGCGATGACAGCAATGGTTTGCCGCGCGGCCCGCTGGCGCCCTTGCTGATCGGCCTGCTGGTAGCCGTGATAGGCAGCTCGATGGGCCCACTGACCGGTTTTGCCATGAACCCGGCGCGCGACTTCGGTCCGAAGCTGATGACGTTCTTCGCTGGCTGGGGTGAAATGGCCTTCACCGGAGGTCGTGACATTCCTTACTTCCTGGTTCCGATTTTTGCGCCCATTCTGGGTGCCTGCCTTGGTGCTGCTGGCTACCGCGCGCTGATTGCGCGTCATCTGCCCAGCGCCGCTCCTGTTGAAAATGAAAAAGAGGCTCCTGTGGTTCGCGGCAAAGTTCAGGCTTCATCTTGAGCACCCCTCAATTTGAATCTCACTCAACTGAATCCCACCCAATAAATGCAAGGCAATCGACATGACTGACACACAGAACAAGAACTACATCATTGCTCTTGACCAGGGCACCACCAGCTCGCGCGCCATCATCTTCGACCGCGACGCCAACGTGGTGAGCACTGCCCAAAGCGAATTCGTCCAGCATTACCCGCAGGCAGGCTGGGTCGAACACGACCCGATGGAAATCTTCGCCACCCAGACGGCCTGCATGACCAAGGCGCTGGCGCAGGCCGATCTGCACCACAACCAGATCGCCGCCATCGGTATCACCAACCAGCGTGAAACCACGGTCATCTGGGAGCGCGACACCGGCCGCCCGATCTACAACGCAATCGTCTGGCAGTGCCGCCGCAGCACCGAGATCTGCCAGCAGCTCAAGCGCGACGGTCTTGAGGAGTACATCAAGGACACCACAGGTCTGGTGATTGACCCGTACTTCTCCGGCTCCAAGGTCAAGTGGATTCTGGACAACGTCGAAGGCAGCCGCGAGCGCGCCCGCAAAGGCGAGCTGATGTTCGGCACCATCGATACCTGGCTGATCTGGAAATTCACCGGCGGCAAGGTTCACGTCACCGACTACACCAACGCCTCGCGGACCATGCTGTTCAATATCCATACGCTGGAATGGGATCAGCGCATGCTCGACGTGCTGGACATCCCGCGCGAGATACTGCCAGAGGTCAAAGCCTCCTCCGAGGTCTACGGTCACAGCAAAAGCGGCATCCCGATTGCCGGTATCGCAGGCGACCAACAGGCGGCGTTGTTCGGCCAGATGTGTGTCGAACCCGGCCAGGCCAAGAACACCTACGGCACCGGCTGCTTCCTGCTGATGAACACCGGCAAGAAAGCCGTGAAGTCGGCGCACGGCATGCTGACCACCATCGGCTGCGGCCCGCGTGGTGAAGTGGCCTATGCACTGGAAGGCGCGGTCTTCAACGGTGGCTCGACCGTGCAGTGGCTGCGCGACGAACTCAAGCTCATCAACGACGCGCTGGACACCGAATACTTCGCTGGCAAGGTCAAGGACAGCAACGGCGTGTACCTGGTGCCGGCGTTCACGGGCCTGGGCGCACCTTACTGGGACCCGTACGCACGAGGCGCATTGTTCGGCCTGACCCGCGGTGTGAAAGTCGATCACATCATCCGTGCAGCGCTGGAATCCATCGCCTATCAAACCCGCGACGTGCTCGATGCCATGCAACAGGACTCCGGCGAACGCCTCAAGTCGCTGCGCGTGGACGGTGGTGCCGTGGCCAACAACTTCCTGATGCAGTTCCAGGCAGACATCCTCGGCACCCACGTCGAGCGTCCGCAAATGCGTGAAACCACGGCACTGGGTGCAGCCTTCCTGGCCGGTCTGGCGATTGGTTTCTGGAGCAGCCTGGACGAGTTGCGTAACAAGGCGGTGATCGAGCGTGTGTTCGAGCCATCGTGTGAAGAGGCGCATCGCGAAAAACTTTACGCTGGCTGGCAAAAAGCAGTCGCGCGTACTCGTGACTGGGAACCGCACGAAAACGAAGAGTGACAGCGCTGTTGTAAGGAGGGGAGCAGGATTCCGGCTGACAGGTTGCACTTTCCTGCGGCATGATGGGCGCCATTTGTAGAGGGCGTCCAAGGAAAAACAATGAACCTGCCTCCCCGCCAACAACAGATCCTCGAACTGGTCCGTGACCGTGGTTATGTCAGCATCGAGGAGATGGCGACGCTGTTCGTCGTGACCCCACAAACCATTCGCCGTGATATCAATCAATTGGCGGAAATGAACCTGTTGCGCCGCTACCACGGCGGCGCGGCCTATGACTCCAGCATCGAAAATACTGCCTACGCCATGCGTGCGGACCAGATGCGCGATGAAAAACAACGGATCGCCGAGGCCATCGCCGCGCAGATCCCGGACAACGCCTCGTTGTTCATCAATATCGGTACCACCACCGAATCCATCGCCCGTGCGTTGCTCAACCACAACAACCTGAAGATCATCACCAATAACCTGCATGTGGCGTCGATCCTCAGCACCAAGGATGATTTCGAGGTGTTGATAGCAGGCGGCAATGTGCGACGTGACGGTGGCGTGGTGGGCCAGGGCAGCATCGACTTCATCACCCAGTTCAAAGTGGACTTTGCCCTGGTGGGCATCAGCGGCATCGACGAAGACGGCAGCCTGCTGGATTTCGATTATCAGGAAGTACGGGTGTCCCAGGCGATCATCGCCAACGCACGCAAAGTGCTGCTGGCGGCTGACTCCAGCAAGTTCGGACGCAACGCCATGGTCCGCCTGGGGCCGATCACCCTCATCGATTGCCTGGTCACCGACCAGCCACCCGTGCCCGCACTGCAGCAGTTGCTGAATCAGCACAAGATTCGTCTGGAAGTGGTGTGATTGTCAGGCGCGAGCGGTGCTCGCGCGGCGGTCCGCATTGCTCATGAAGACGGTGCGTCGAGCGCCCTATTTTCTGGAGTCTGTACCGGCCTCTTCGCGAGCAAGCTCGCTCCCACAAGACTTGTGTACATATGGCGCAGCACGCATCTGTGACGCAGAGCGTCACCCAAGGCAGTCCCATGCCGGAGCGTGAGGAACGATAGGTGTCTTGAAGAACACTATCGTACCCATGCTCTGCGTAGGTATGCCGTTCCGGACGCTCTGCGTCCTCCCCGGTTCAAGCGATGCAGCGCAGATCGTTGATCCAGAGCAATTCAGTGCAGGCAGTGCACCGATCCTCCCGGTAACAATTCCCGCCCTACAATGTTCATATTTGTTCTTTTCCTGACACCATCATCAGTATTTTCAATCGATACGTGCTGGCAAGGGTCATTTTATTGAGCTATGATTTTCGAAAATGAACATTAATGTTCAGATTCGCCTTTCGAGCACTGCTCACGAATTGTCCAGGAGGCCACCAATGCCCCACACCAACGTGCCAACCCCGCCCCTCTCAGAGGTCTACGACATTGCCGTTATTGGCGGTGGCATCAACGGTGTCGGTATCGCAGCGGATGCCTCCGGTCGCGGCCTCTCGGTTTTTCTCTGCGAAAAGGACGACCTCGCCAGCCATACGTCTTCGGCCAGCAGCAAGCTGATTCATGGTGGCCTGCGCTATCTGGAGCACTACGAATTCCGCCTGGTGCGTGAAGCACTGGCAGAACGTGAAGTGCTGCTTGCCAAAGCGCCGCACATCGTCAAGCCAATGCGCTTTGTGCTGCCTCACCGCCCACACCTGCGTCCGGCCTGGATGATTCGTGCCGGGATGTTTCTTTATGACAACCTTGGCAAGCGCGAAAAACTCCCCGCATCGCGGACCATTCATTTCGGTGCGGACAGCCCGCTCAACTCGAGCATCACCCGTGGTTTCGAATATTCCGACTGCTGGGTCGACGACGCGCGTCTGGTAGTGCTCAACGCCATGTCCGCTCGTGAAAACGGTGCGCACATTCATACTCAGACCCGCTGTGTCAGCGCCCGCCGTATCAAGGGCATGTGGCATCTGCATCTTGAGCGCAGCGACGGCAGCCTGTTCTCGATCCACGCCAAGGCGTTGGTCAATGCGGCAGGCCCGTGGGTAGCCAAGTTCATCCGTGAAGACCTCAAGCTCGATTCGGCTTACGGCATCCGCCTGATTCAAGGCAGCCACCTGATCGTGCCGAAACTCTACGAGGGTGAGCACGCGTTTATTCTGCAGAACGAAGACAAGCGCATCGTGTTCACGATTCCGTACCTGGAGCACTTCACCATCGTCGGCACCACTGACCGTGAGTATCAGGGCGATCCGAACAAGGTGGACATCACCGAAGGCGAGATGGATTACGTGCTGAAAGTGGCCAACGACCACTTCAAGAAACAGCTGAGTCGTGCAGACGTGCTCCACACATTCTCTGGCGTGCGCCCGCTGTGCAACGACGAGTCCGATAATCCGTCTGCCATTACCCGTGATTACACGCTTTCGTTGTCAGGCGGCGCGGACGAGGCGCCAATTCTGTCGGTATTCGGCGGCAAGCTGACCACCTACCGCAAACTGGCAGAATCGGCAATGGCGCAGTTGGCACCGTTCTTCAAACAGATGAAACCAAGCTGGACGGCCAACGCTGCCCTGCCTGGCGGCGAAGACATGACCACCGCCGAAGCGCTGGCGACAGAAATGACCCGCCGCTTCAGCTGGCTGCCCGCGCCTATCGCCAAGCGCTGGTCCATCACTTACGGCAGCCGCAGCTGGCGCTTGCTGGAGGGCGCGCAAAGTCTGGAAGACCTTGGTCAGCATTTGGGTGCAGGCCTGTATACCCGCGAGGTCGATTACCTGTGCGATCAGGAATGGGCCACCAGCATCGAAGACATCCTGTGGCGCCGCACCAAGCTGGGCCTGTTCACGACGCCTGAGGAACAGGCCGCCGTGAGCAGCTACCTGGAAACCGTCGTGCGCAACAAAGCCTCTTTCGAAGCCGCCTGATAATCTGCTTGCAACCTGTTCACCCATCGTGCGGTGAACAGGTTTCCCTCCTTACTGCCCTCCTCCCGCCCCCCCTTTCCATTCGGTTTTCCGAACAATCGCCCCCGCTTTATTCGGCTTCCCGGACGCATTTGTCCGTAGCATCAGAGCCGATCTAAAAAAACCCTTTTAAATTCAGCGCGTTGAATTCTACAAACGGTCTGGCACGACTCATGCTCTACATTCTGAACCGAGCGTTTCGACAAGAGCGTGTGTCTGGATGTGGACGCCGTTGAAGCATTCGCCAACAAGCGGGCCGACTCTGATTGCGGCCCCATCAATAAAAAATGACATCAAGGACTCACCCATGCGCATCGTTCCCCACCTGTTGGGCGCAGCCATCGCTGCCGCTCTGATCAGCACGCCGGTTTTCGCCGCCGAACTCACTGGCACTCTGAAGAAGATCAAGGAATCCGGCACCATTACGCTGGGCCATCGTGACGCCTCCATCCCGTTTTCCTACATCGCTGATGCCTCTGGCGTGCCGATGGGCTACTCCCACGACATCCAGCTGAAAATCGTCGAAGCCATCAAAAAAGACCTGGACATGCCTGACCTCAAGGTCAAGTACAACCTGGTGACTTCGCAGACCCGTATCCCGCTGGTTCAGAACGGCACCGTCGATGTGGAATGTGGCTCGACAACCAACAATGTCGAGCGCCAGCAGCAAGTCGATTTCTCCATCGGCATCTTCGAAGTCGGCACGCGCCTGCTGTCGAAAAAGGATTCCAGCTATAAGGATTTCGACGACCTGAAAGGCAAGAACGTCGTCACCACGGCGGGCACCACGTCCGAGCGCATCCTCAAGGCGATGAACGCTGACAAGCAGATGGGCATGAACGTGATCTCCGCCAAAGACCACGGTGAATCCTTCCAGATGCTCGAGTCCGGCCGTGCAGTCGCCTTCATGATGGACGACGCGCTGCTGGCAGGCGAAATGGCCAAGGCCAAAAAGCCGGACGACTGGGCAGTGACCGGTACAGCGCAATCCTACGAGATCTACGGCTGCATGGTCCGCAAGGGCGATGCCCCGTTCAAGAAGGCCGTGGATGACGCCATTGTTGCTACCTACAAGTCGGGCGACATCAACGCCATCTACAGCAAGTGGTTCATGTCCCCTGTCCCTCCGAAAGGTCTGAACCTGAATTTCCCGATGAGCGACAAGCTCAAGGAACTGATTCAGAACCCGACCGATAAGCCAGCTGACGACAAGAAAGCCTGAGAGACCGGTTCAGCCAGTCTGAACTGACGGCATCCCGGGCGGGCAGCGCTCGTCCGGGATCGCCTCGTCATTCTCGACAGACGACAGTGCGTGCATTTCGATAGCAATAAAAAGAGGGGGAGACCCTGATGAATTACAACTGGGACTGGGGCGTATTCTTCAAGTCCACCGGCGTCGGCAGCGAGACCTATCTGGACTGGTTCATCTCCGGCCTGGGCTGGACCATCGCGATCGCTGTCATTGCCTGGATCATTGCCCTGATACTGGGTTCGGTGCTGGGCGTCATGCGCACCGTGCCAAACCGTCTGGTGTCAGGTATCGCCACGGTATACGTGGAAATCTTCCGTAATGTGCCACTGCTGGTGCAGCTGTTCATCTGGTACTTCCTGGTGCCCGACCTGCTGCCGGAAAACCTGCAGGAGTGGTACAAGCAGGACCTGAACCCGACCACCTCCGCGTTCCTCAGCGTAGTGGTCTGCCTTGGCCTGTTCACCGCTGCCCGGGTCTGCGAACAGGTGCGTACCGGCATTGAAGCACTGCCGAAGGGCCAGGAATCGGCCGCACGCGCCATGGGCTTCAAGCTGCCACAGATCTACTGGAACGTGCTGTTGCCGCAGGCTTACCGGATCATTATTCCGCCGCTCACCTCCGAATTCCTGAACGTGTTCAAGAACTCTTCGGTCGCGTCGCTGATCGGCCTGATGGAGCTGCTTGCGCAGACCAAGCAGACCGCCGAATTCTCCGCCAACCTGTTCGAGGCCTTCACCCTCGCGACCCTCATCTACTTCACGCTGAACATGAGCCTGATGCTGCTGATGCGTGTGATCGAGAAGAAAGTCGCCGTACCGGGACTCATCTCACTGGGGGGCAAATAATGGACTTCACTGGAATCGTTCCGGCCATTCCCGGCCTGTGGAACGGCATGGTCATGACCCTCAAGCTGATGGCAATGGGTGTCGTCGGCGGCCTGGTACTTGGCACGCTGCTGGCGTTGATGCGCCTGTCATCGAACAAGCTGCTGGCCAATGTGGCCGGTGCCTACGTGAACTACTTTCGTTCGATCCCGCTGCTGCTGGTGATCACCTGGTTCTACCTGGCCGTGCCGTTCGTGCTGCGCTGGATTACCGGTGAAGACACGCCCATCGGTGCGTTCGCCTCCTGCGTCGTGGCCTTCATGATGTTCGAAGCCGCGTACTTCTGCGAAATCGTCCGTGCCGGCGTGCAGTCGATCTCCAAGGGGCAAATGGGCGCTGCTCAGGCGCTGGGCATGAATTACTCGCAGATGATGCGACTGATCATCCTGCCCCAGGCCTTTCGCAAAATGACCCCGCTGCTGCTGCAACAGAGCATCATTCTGTTTCAGGACACCTCTCTGGTGTACACCGTCGGCCTCGTCGATTTTCTCAACGCATCGCGCTCCAGTGGCGACATCATCGGGCGCGCCAACGAGTTCCTGATCATTGCCGGTCTGGTGTATTTCACGATCAGCTTTGCCGCCTCGCTGCTGGTGAAGCGCCTGCAAAAAAGGTTTGCCGTATGATTTCCATCAAAAACGTCAACAAGTGGTATGGGGACTTCCAGGTACTGACCGATTGCAGCACCGAGGTCAGCAAGGGCGAAGTGGTTGTAGTGTGCGGCCCGTCCGGCTCCGGCAAATCGACCCTGATCAAATGTGTCAACGCGCTGGAACCGTTCCAGAAAGGCGATATCGTTGTCGACGGCACATCGATCTCCGATTCGAAGACCAACCTGCCGAAACTGCGCTCGCGGGTCGGCATGGTGTTTCAGCACTTCGAACTGTTTCCGCACCTGAGCATTGTCGAAAACCTGACCATCGCGCAGATCAAGGTGCTGGGCCGCAGCAAGGCCGAAGCCACCGAGAAGGGACTGAAGCTGCTGGAGCGCGTCGGCCTTTCCGAGCATGCGCACAAGCACCCCGGCCAGCTTTCCGGCGGGCAACAACAGCGTGTCGCCATCGCGCGCGCGCTGGCGATGGACCCGGTGGTCATGCTGTTCGACGAACCCACGTCCGCGCTCGACCCGGAAATGGTCAATGAAGTGCTCGATGTGATGGTGCAACTGGCCCAGGAAGGCATGACCATGATGTGCGTGACCCACGAAATGGGCTTCGCACGCAAAGTCGCCAACCGGGTGATTTTCATGGACAAGGGACAGATTGTCGAAGACTGTGCAAAGGAAGAATTTTTCGGTGACGTCAGCGCACGCTCGGAGCGTGCCCAACAATTCCTCGCCAAGATTCTGCAGCACTAGGCAGTACTTTAACGGCTGCCCGCTCATCCGCGGGCAGCTGTTCGGTCCAGGACGACTGTGATGAAATGCGACCCCACTCTTTATCGCGCCGCCCCGCCATCACTCGCCGTGAAACCCCGTCTGATCCGCCAACTGTTCCTACCGCCGCTGATCCTCATGCTAATGATCGGGCTGGGCTATATCGCCTATCTGGTCAGTGAACACAGCGCCATCAAGGGACTGCGCGAAACCGGCGAACGCCAGCTGGAGCTGCACGCCCGCACGGTCGAGAGCGAAATCAGCAAATACACCTACCTGCCCAGCGTGCTGGAACTGGAATCCAGCGTGTCGCAGTTGCTGAACGAACCGGGACCCGAGCTTCAGCAGCAGGTCAACCGCTACCTCGAAGGGCTGAATCGACGCAGCCGCAGCCGTGCCATTTACGTAATGGACACCACCGGACGTGTGCTGGCCACCAGCAACTGGCGTGACGCCGACAGTTATCAGGGCGAAGACCTGTCTTTCCGTGCCTACTTTCAGGATGCCGTGCGCGGCCTGCCCGGGCGCTTTTACGGCATCGGCACCACCACCGGTGAGTCGGGCTATTACCTGGCGCATGGGCTGGAAGACAAAGGCCGCATCATCGGCGTTGCGGTGATCAAGGTACGCCTCGAAGCACTTGAAGAACGCTGGCAGCGGGCGCGCCTGGAGGCATTTGTCAGCGACGAGAATGGCATCATCATCCTCTCCAGCGACCCGGCTCGGCGTCTGAAATCAGTACGTCCGCTCACTGCCGAGATCAAGGAGCGCCTGGCTCGCAGCCTGCAATATTACTGGTGGCCGCTCAACGAACTGGTGCCACTGGAACGGGAAACCTTGTCTGAAGGCGTCGAAACACTGGTTTTCCCCGCCAACATCAGTGTCGACCGCGAACACAAAAAGGTCAGTTATCTGGCCCAGAGCCGCCCGCTGAATGACACCGCCTGGCACCTGACACTGCTTACTCCGCTGGAGGATCTGCGCCGTGAAGCGGCCAACCAGGGCATGCTGGTCGCCGTGGCCTGCGCGCTGGTGACCTTTCTGCTGATTGCCTGGAACGAGCGGCGCAAAGTGATCTCGACCCGGCTTGCTGCCAGGGAAGCGCTGCAGGCGGCCAACAACGAACTGGAACGCAAGATCACCGAGCGCACCGAACACCTGCGGGCCAGCAACGAACGCCTCAAGGCGCAGATTCGTGAACGAAGGCAGGCCGAAGACACTTTGCGCAAGGCGCAGGACGAGCTGGTACAGGCCGGCAAGCTGGCAGCCATCGGCCAGATGTCGACCAGCATCGCGCATGAGCTGAACCAGCCTCTGGCCGCACTGCGCACCTTGTCCGGCAACACCGTGCGCTTTCTGGAACGAGGTGCGCTGGATACCGCCAGTACCAACCTGCGTACCATCAATGACCTGGTCGACCGCATGGGCCGCATCACCGCCAGCCTGCGCGCATTCGCCAGACGCGGCGACGATCAGGGCCAGGCGCAACTGAGCAAGGCTGTCGATGCGGCGGCGCAGTTGCTGAGCGTGCGTCTGGAGCAGTCCGGCCTGATAGTGCATCGAGACTTCGTCGACGCCACCCTGACCATCGACCAGACCCGCCTGGAACAGATTCTGGTCAACCTGATCGGCAACGCACTGGATGCCATGTTCGACCTGCCGCAACCGGAGTTATGGCTCAGCGGATCGGTTGTCGACGGCCGATACCGTCTGCGGGTACGTGATAACGGGCGCGGCGTCGACGCCGAGGCGCGCAAGCATCTGTTTGAACCTTTCTTCACCACCAAACCGGGCGAACAAGGCCTGGGGCTGGGCCTGACGCTGTCGGCGAGCCTTGCCGCCGCAGCCGGAGGCAGCCTGAGCGCAGAGCATCCGCAGGACGGCGGTACGACGTTTGTCCTGAGCCTGCCGTTTATCCCCGATGCCCGCCACCCGGACAGCCCGACATGAGACGACACCCATGAGCATAAACAGCGACCTGACTGTCCTGATCGTTGAAGACGATCCGCATGTATTGCTCGGCTGCCAGCAGGCCCTGGCGCTGGAGGACATCGCCAGCGAAGGCGTTGCCAGCGCTGAAGAGGCGCTAAAGCGCATCGGTGACAACTTCGCCGGTATCGTCATCAGCGACATTCGCTTGCCGGGCATCGACGGCCTGGCGTTGCTGAGCCGTCTCAAGGCACGTGACAGCAGCCTGCCGGTGGTGCTGATCACCGGCCATGGCGATATCACCATGGCCGTCAATGCTATGCGCGATGGCGCTTACGATTTCATGGAGAAACCCTTTTCTCCAGAGCGTCTGGTGGACGTCACCCGACGCGCACTGGAACAACGCGGCCTGGCCCGTGAAGTGTGGGCGTTGCGCAAGCAACTGGCCGAGCGCGATTCGCTGGAGGGCCGGATCATCGGCCGCTCCCCGGCCATGCAAAGCCTGCGTGCGTTGATTGCCAACGTCGCCGACACCTCGGCCAACGTGCTGATCGAAGGCGAAACCGGCACGGGCAAGGAACTGGTCGCGCGCTGCCTGCACGATTTCAGTCGGCGCAAGGACAGCCAGTTCGTGGCGCTCAACTGTGGCGGGCTGGCGGAAAGCCTGTTCGAGTCGGAAATCTTCGGCCATGAAGCCAACGCCTTTACCGGCGCGGGCAAACGGCGCATCGGCAAGATCGAACACGCGCACAACGGCACGCTGTTTCTCGATGAAGTGGAAAGCATGCCGGTCAATCTGCAGATCAAGCTGTTGCGCGTCCTGCAGGAGCGAACCCTCGAGCGGCTGGGTTCCAACCAGAGCGTTGCCGTGGATTGCCGGGTCATAGCGGCAACCAAGTCCGACTTGAATGCCTTGGGCAAGACCAATCAGTTCCGCAGCGACCTGTATTACCGCCTGAACGTCGTCACGCTTGAACTGCCGCCTTTACGTGAGCGCCGCGAAGACATTCTGCAACTGTTCGAACACTTCCTGCAGTTGTCGTCGTTACGCTTCGACCGCGAACCGCCCATGCTGGATCAACAGACCAGTTCGAACCTGATGAGCCACGACTGGCCGGGCAATGTACGCGAACTGCGCAACGTGGCTGAACGCTTTGCCCTTGGCCTGCCAGCGTTCAAGCAGTCAGGCACGGTCAGTGAAAACCAGAGCCTGGGATTTGCCGAAGCGGTCGAAGCCTTCGAGCGCTCGTTGCTCGGCGACGCCTTGCAACGCAGCGGCGGCAACCTAAGCCAGGCCAGTCAGGAACTGGGCATGGCCAAGACCACACTGTTTGACAAGGTCAAGAAATACGGGCTTTGAGCACTGCGCCCAATCCTGAACGTGCGGCGTAGCGCAGATCTGTGACGCAGAGCGTGACCCACTCATTACCACGCTGGAGCGTGCGGAACGATAGGCGTCCTCAAGACACCTGTCGTGCCCATTCTCCGCGTGGGCATGCCTTCCGGACGCGCTGCGTCCGATCCCGCACGGGCAGTACGTTACTGCGATTCACCGATAATCTGGCGGATTGCGCTGACGAATACCTCGACCGGCTGACCGCCAGAGACGGCGTACTGGTCGTTGAAGACCATGGTCGGCACGGAGGTGATACCGCGAGACGTCCAGAGCTGCTCGGCCTCGCGAACCTCGGTGGTGTACTCGTCACTGTCCAGGATGGCCTGAGCACGCAGACGGTCCAGGCCGACCTTCTGCGCCACATCCGCCAGAGTCTGGTGACTGGACGGATCTTTCAGGTCACTGAAATAGGCTTCGAACAACGCCTGCTTCAACGCGTGCTGCTTGCCTTGCTGTTCGGCCCAGTGCAACAGTCGATGGGCATCGAACGTGTTGTAGATACGCCGCTCGCCGCTGGCAAAAGTGAAGCCGAGTTCAGCACCGCGTTCACGGATGGTCTGGTGAATACCTTCGATCTGTTCCGGCGTGGAGCCGTACTTTTCGGCAATGTGCTCTTTGATGTCCTGCCCTTCGGCAGGCATGTTCGGGTTCAGCTCGAAAGGCTGGAAGTGAATGTGCGCTTGCACCTCATCCCCCAGTGCCTCCAGCGCCTGATCCAGCGCGCGCAGGCCAATGACGCACCAGGGGCAGGAAACATCGGAGATGAAGTCGATCTTCAGTGCAGTTGTCATGTCGGCCCTTTTCGGTAAGCAAAGGCCACACGATACACCTCTGCCCATGCCTGACAACCAGGCAGACTTACAACTGAGCCAGGTTGCGACCGTCTTCATGCTGGGCTTTCAGGTACGGCAGCACTGCACCAAGCAACGGCGCCTTGAAGGCCTCCTGAAAACGGTGTGCCAGACCCGGAATCAGGCGCAGTTGGCTGCCCTGAATGTGCGCGGCCACATGCACGCCATGCATGACCGGCAACAGCGGGTCAGCCGTACCATGAACCACCAGTACCGGCAGACGCAGACGGTTCAGCAGTTCCACGCGACTGGGCTCGGCCAGAATCGCCATGATCTGGCGTTTCACGCCCTCGGGATTGAACGCCCGGTCATAGGAAACGGCCGCCTGATGCAGCAGTTGCTGGCGATCATCCTTGACCTGCGGGCTGCCCAGCGCCGCAAGCAAATCGGCCTGCTGCTCGATCGCCACTTCCCGATTGGGCGCGCCGCGCCGCGCCAGCAGTTGCATCAACGCGGCACTGGGCATGGGCAGACCCTGCGCACCGGAACTGGTCATGATCAGTGTCAGGCTTTCGACCCGCGACGGCGCCAGATCAGCCAGATGCTGAGCGATCATGCCGCCCATGCTCGCGCCCAACACGTGAAACTGACGAATCTGCAATGCATCCATCAACCCCAGCGCATCGTCGGCCATATCAGTCAACGAATAGGGTGCCGAGACAGGCAGGCCAAGTTTATAACGCAGCACTTCGAACGTCAGATTGGCATCCGCTGGCTGTTGTACCCAAGAAGACAGACCCACATCGCGATTGTCGTAGCGAATGACCCGATAGCCCTGCTGACACAACGCGACCACGACCTCGTCCGGCCAATGAATCAACTGCCCGCCCAGCCCCATCACCAACAGCAAGGCAGGATCGGACTCGCTACCAATACTCTGGTACGCAATCCGCACTTCCTTGAGGTCAGCCATCTGTACAGGAACATCGGTATCACAACGATCGGCCGCAAAAGACGGCAAGCCGCACAGAAGCGCGGCCAGAAAAATTAAAACCCGCATGAAAAACACCAAAAAACAGATCCCCAGTAGGCCGCGAGTCTGATGATGTTTTCCCAAGCGCGCTGCCACACTTGCGTGACAGTTTGATGAATGGCGCTGAGCGGTCGTTAATCGGGTGTTGCGTTACGCAGCGACCTGGTCCGCCACCATCAGGTTTTCCCCAAAACGGGCGCGCGCTTCGAGGAGCGATTCCTGATGCCAGTTCGAATGCGTATCGCACTCGCCCAGGGACAGAACCTTGTAAACCGGCAGACGATCAAACACCGGGGCCAGCAGCTCCGGTTCGGTCACGCTGTCCAGATGCAACCCTGCAACCGGCAGCAAGGCCGCGACACCCAGGTTGGGCCGCAGGTCACCGTGATAGAGGCCAATAAGCTTCTTCAACGGCGAATACTGAAGAATGTGATAGGCACGTTCGAAGGCGTTGCTCCATGCCAGCGGCAGGTCGAGCGCCAGGATCGGTTCGTCGATCTGAATCCACTCGACACCGCGCGCCGCCAGACGCCCGAAGATCTCGCCATACACCGGCAGCAGATGCTCCAGCAGGTCGAGGCGATCCACTTCGTCACCCTGAACGTCACTTAGCCAGAGCAGTGTCAGAGGACCGATCAACGCAGGTTTGCGGCCTTGCTCGCACGCTTCGGCGACGCTCGCCAGCAGCGGGGCCCAAGCGGGCTGAAAACGCTGGTCGCGTTTCAGGTGTGGCACCTGCTGCGGGTAACGCGCCATCAGCCAGTTGCGCAGTTCGGCATCAGTTGTCGCAACACCCTGATCCTGTTTCCAGAAAGCCTGCAGAGCGTGCTGCAATTCACGGTCTGCGCCAATGTGAAAATAGTCAGGGTGTTGAGTCAGGGCCACGATGCGTCCTCCATAAAAGATGGGCCTATTGTCGACAGCTGACACAACATGAGACAAACTCATTTTTTTCGTGTTGATCACAAATACTGCTCATGGAGCACTGAACGTGCTTGAAATACGCCACCTCAAAACCCTGCATGCCCTGCGCGAGGCCGACAGCCTTGTGGAAGCAGCCGAGCGCCTGCATTTGACGCAGTCGGCGCTGTCCCATCAGTTCAAGGAGCTGGAAGAGCGCATGGGCATGCCGCTGTTCGTGCGCAAGACCAAACCGGTGCGCTTTACCAGCGCCGGTTTGCGCCTGCTGCAACTGGCCGACTCCATGCTGCCGCAACTGCGCAGTGCCGAGCGCGACATCGCTCGACTGGCGGGTGGTACGGCGGGACGGCTGCACATGGCAATCGAGTGCCACAGTTGTTTTCAGTGGCTGATGCCGACCATCGACCAGTTCCGCGATGCCTGGCCCGAGGTGGAACTGGACCTGTCTTCCGGCTTCTCGTTCGCACCCTTGCCTGCCCTGGCGCGTGGCGATCTGGACCTGGTGGTGACCTCCGACCCGCTGGAATTGCCCGGCATCACCTATGTGCCGCTATTCACCTATGAAGCGATGCTGGCGGTGGCCAATCAACACGCGCTGGCAAGCAGGCCTTACATCGTCCCGGAAGACTTGCTGACTGAAACGCTGATCACTTACCCGGTGGAACGCGACCGGCTGGATATCTTCACGCGTTTTCTGGAACCCGCCGACATCGAACCGGCACAGGTACGAACATCAGAACTGACGGTGATGATGATGCAACTGGTCGCCAGCGGGCGCGGGGTCTGCGGCATGCCGCACTGGGCGCTGCATGAATACAGCTCACGCGGCTATGTGAAGGCCAAGCGGCTGGGCGAGAAAGGACTGTTCGCGACGCTCTACGCCGGTATCCGCGCCGACATGCTCGACGCACCGTACATGCGTGACTTCCTGCTGACAGCCAAGGACACCTCGTTTTCGACGCTCGACGGGGTGAGTGTGGTTCGCTGACACCTGATTCGCTGAAATAGGGTTCGCTGACAGTGCCGTCCTGCACCGCGATGCAGGACGACTGCGCCGTTCAGCTGCGTGCAGCCTGCCGCTGAAGATACAGCGGCAAGATCAGATCGCGGGTCAACGGAGCCAGTTGCAAACGCGCATGACTGTCCGCGTCAACCCACAGCACTTCTTCGATCTCGGCGGCAGGCACTGCCTGGGCGTCGGTCCTGACCTCATACAACTGACAGTTGACCTCGAAACCAGGCTCGTTGGCGGCGGGTGCCGTGAACTCACCGAGAAACACTGCCTGCGCCGGATCGACGATCAGCCCGAGCTCTTCTTCGAGTTCTCTGGCCAGCGCCTGCGGTGCCGGTTCACCGGGCTCGATCTTGCCGCCCGGCTGCATGAAGGCCCGGGTACCGCGCTTGCGCACCAGCAGGGTCCGGCCGTCTGCGCCGATCAGCAGCGCCGCCGCGATGCGGATGATCTTCATGCGAAGATCTCCGTTTTCAGCAGCCGCGCCTGATCAGCCCGTTCCAGCGCCAGAACGATCAGGCGATGGATCAGCTCGGCATACGACAGACCGCTGGCCTGCCAGAGCTTGGGGTACATGCTGATCGAGGTGAAGCCCGGCAGCGTTGACCTCGTTGATGATGATGTCGCGCCCTTCGGTGACGAAAAAATCGACCCGCGAGAGCCCTGCGCAGCCCAGCACCTTGTAAGCCTGCAGCGCGACGTCACGCACCTGATCACTCAGATCGGCGGGCAGCTCGGCGGGGATAGCGATGCGCGCCTGATCGCCGTTCAGGTACTTGGTGTCGTAGGCATAGAATTCATCGTTGGCAATCACTTCGCCACAGACGCTGACCTGCGCATCGAAGTTACCCAATACGGCGCACTCCACTTCCCGGCCGACGATGCCCTGCTCGATCAGCAGCTTATGATCGAACTCGAAACCCAGCGCCAGTGCCGCCGCAAAACCAGCCTCGTCAGACACCTTGCTGACGCCCACCGATGAACCCTGGTTGGCCGGCTTGACGAACATTGGCAGCCCCAATTGGTCGGCAGCTTCGGTGAAAGAAAGGCTCTCTCCACGCGACAGGACCCTGAACGGCGCGACGGCTATGCCCGCATCGCGCAGCAGACGCTTGGTCACATCCTTGTCCATGCAGGCCGCAGAGGACAGCACATCGGCGCCGACAAAGGGCACGGCCAGCATGCGCAGCACACCCTGCAACGCACCGTCTTCGCCAAACGCGCCGTGGATCAGCGGGAATACCACATCAATGGCAGCCAGTGGCTGACCTGACTCGACGTCGACAAACTGCCCGCCGATGCTGCCCGGCAGCAAGGACAACGGCTTGCCTGATGCGCTCAGTTTGATCCGTGCAGGATCAGTGGCGTTTAGCAGGTAATCGGCTTCGTCGAAATGCAGCCAGCGGCCCAGCTTGTCGACGCCGATCAGGGTCAGCGCATAGCGTTCACGATCAATCGCATTGATCACGTTGCGTGCCGACTGCAACGAAACCTCATGCTCGCTGGATTGCCCACCGAAAACGATGGCGACTGACTTTTTCAAAGCGGTTACTCCTGTTTTTCAGGCCGCGAAGATAAAAGCAATGTCGGCTGTTAGTCCAGTAGATGATTGGTCGCAGGCCTGAAATTCAGACAAAAAAATCCCGGTCGTGGGCAATCCATACGAAATGCCCACGACCGGGAGGTCAGACCGCTCATTGAGCGGCTGCGGTTTCTTTCTTGCCAGTCGAGCCAAAGGTGGCGAAACGCTTGTTGAAGCCCGCGATCCGGCCTTCGGTGGTGGTCTTGCGCTGCTGCCCGGTGTACATCGGGTGCGAGGCGCTGGAAACGTCGAGTGCAACGTAAGGATAGGTAGTGCCGTCGGTGTGCTGTTGCGTGCGGTCTGTGTCTACGGTGGAGCCGATCAGGAAGTAAACGTCGGCAGCGGTATCGTGGAACAGCACGGTGCGGTATTGAGGATGGATATCGGGTTTCATCGTGATCTCTCCAGTGAGTTGACTGCAATAGTTATACAGTAACATAACGGAAGATGAGAATGATTGCTGTTGATTGGCATCATTGGTGAGGTTGATCGAACACGCACACGGTGCAGCGGTCGGCGTGAAGCCATCGGAACGCCTGAGCCAGAGACATTCTGTAATAGCGCGCCTTTGCAATTGCCCTCGATTAGCGGCACCCTGCCGCGCCGCCGAACGTCACTGGTCGCCGGTCTGGAACCTGAGCCTCTGTGGCCTATCTTTACTCATCAGCACTTTCAAGAGTCCACCGTTATGACTAACGGACGCGATCATCGAATCGACTTCTTTCGCGGCCTGGCGCTGATCTTCATCTTCTGGGATCACGTGCCGGATAATCCCCTGGCGCAACTGACCGTACGCAACTTCGGCTTCAGCGACGCAGCGGAAATCTTCGTTTTCCTCGCCGGGTACGCCTCGATCCTGGCCTACGGGCGGATCGCTCGACGTGACGGCATGCTGGTGGCTGGTGTGCGAATCCTGCGCCGGACCTGGGTGCTGTATGTGGTGCATATCTTTCTGCTGACCCTGCTGATGGGCATCGTCTTCTTCGCCAACAATCATGTCGAGACGCGCGACATGGTCCAGCAGATGGGCCTTGAATACTTCGTCGGCAACCCGCAACAGGCATTGGCTGATGAACTGCTGCTGCGCTTCAAGCCGAACCTGACCGACCCGTTGCCGCTGTATATCGTGCTGTTGCTGACCTTGCCGCTGACCTTGCCATTGATGCTGCGCAAACTCGAAGTGGCCGTCGGCCTGTCGATTGCGCTGTACCTGATGGTGCCGTTATTCGGCTGGAACCTGCGCGCCTACGAAGGCGGCGGTGTCTGGTACTTCAACCCGGTCGCCTGGCAGCTGCTGTTCGTGCTCGGCGGTGCGTGCGCGTTGCGCAGCGAAACAGCCATAACAGTTAAGCACCCTCCGTTACGCCAACAACCCTTGTTCATGGTGGCCGCCGCCTACGTGGTGATTGCCGGAATGTTGACCTTCAGTGAAAAATGGCCCGGCCTGCACAGCGCGCTAGTCTCGACCCTGCACCTCGACGCCTTGTACCCCATCAGCAAAACCGACCTGGCACCCGCGCGCCTGCTGCACTTCCTTGCACTGGTCTACGTCGTCGCCCGACTGCTGCCAACCTCAAACACCTGGCTCGAAAACTGGCCCGCCCGCCAGACTTGCCGCATGGGCCGCTATTCGCTGGAAGTCTTCTGTCTGGGCGTATTGCTGGCGCCACTGGCAGACATGGCCAATGCACTGGCAGGCGATACATGGCCCATGCAAGTGACGACCGCGATTGTCGGCCTGGGGTTAATGATGCTGATGGCCAATGGGCTGGAGTTGAATAAGCGGCTGGGGAAATCGCCCCGCCTGTTAACTACTTGAGAACAACGTCACATTTGCACGCCCTCTCGGAAATGTCCTACTGGTTTATCAGGCCAAGTTTTTCAGGAACTGGCCGCTATTCGGTATGAGATCAACAAGATACCCACACCGAATTCATAAAATATTTGTCGGCTAATATAAATCTGGACATCAGTAATTCTCATGACATGATCGGCTACAGCAAATTCATGAATAGTATCGTACAAAAGGCATGACGAATGGATACAGCGAGTCTGAAGCAATGCTGAAAAACCAGATTCCTCGTCTATTTCCCTGGCAGTATGAGACATCAGCCTGGCGAGACAAATGATTCGCCAGGCTGAGTTAGGCGTTAACCGCGAGGAGCAACAGTTCGCACAACGGTTTGTGTGCAGATGTGTCCCATGTAAAAAATATGAGGGGTCGCCGTGATGGGCCCTAAAGAGAAATTACTTACGAAGTAGCGAGCCACTCTATAGTTACTTCTCCAAGTGTTGAACCCCCTTTGCGTGTGGACAAAATCTTGGGCCTCCGTACCTCCATAGCAACGTCCGAACTCAATGCGCTCAGAGGCGAACCCATCAGCACCGCTAACCAGAATATGCCTGATCGAGGCGTCTTTTTCACCAAAGCTCAGATCCAAAATAGCCATACCGCCTTCCAATGGCGTACCTTTAGTATCGCTAAACCTCACCTCAAGCAGAGCTTCTTTATAAATCTGCGTTGCCAACCAACCAGGGTTAGTATATCCACTTGGAATTCTTATCACTCCCGGTTCGTCGAGCAGCTCATAGCTTTTTAGAACAGGATAGGACCCAAATCTGACAGTGTATGGAAGCCTGCCACCTACCAGTGAGTTTCTTGGCGTGACCCTGATGATCACTTCAGCCCCAGGAGCCAGATCTTTAAAAACCTTGGTCTCAAGTGTCTGAGCAACCCATTCACCATTTTCGTAATACTCGGTCTTCCACTCGTTAGTGACCGGATCACCGACAGGTGTATAGAGCAATACATCTTGCCCACGGTGCGAGACAAAGCCGTAGTAGTGGACGGGGTGTTTATCTGTCAACACATCTGCCACCGAGTGTAGTTTATCCAGCATGACGGTAAATCTTGGCTCGGAAATTTCTTGCACAGCTTCAGCCGCAACGGCCTCGTTGGTTTCATGACTTGATGCACCGACCGGGTCCTCGGCACCTTTATTGGCATGAGCGTCGGAGGCCGATGCCATTATCACGAAAATGGACAACAAGCAAAAACCAACACATTTTCTTCCATAAGTATTCATAGGTATTCTCGCAGATTATGCAGAGGCAGGTTGCCACTGACAAAATTAACGCAATAGAAAGTTAGGCACCTGGTCAACCCTCACATTAAAATCAAGGAAACTTCCTACAAAAAATAATCACCACTGCAGTCTAGGAAAAATCCTACACACTTATCAGGCAAAGTTTTGCGAAGGTCTGCCGCTAGCTAGTTATCATTGACACCCAAGAGCGCTTAGCATGCATATCAACCCTTTAGCTTCTGCATCACAAAATCAACAGCGCACTCTCTCGGGCTCAAGTTCCCTCACCTCACCTGCTGCTCCGCCAATCAACATTCCTCAGGCGCGTGATAACGTGCGTGATCCGAACGCTGAGTTCTATACCACCGAGGAAACACCCTGGTTATCCGACTACAAAACGTCGGCGGCAGGACGGGTTATGCTGGAAAGTATGTCTGAAGAGATATCGAACCTACTCCGAAGTACATACCTGGGTGACTTAACTAAAGATTTTGACAAGACCCTATGCCGTATGTACGACAATTTTCACGATTTCAAGCAGCAGCTTTTTTACCTTAATACGGAGCTGTCAAATAAGCACTTCGGCTTCACGCTGGGTTTTAATCAGGACATCCAAGTGACCGACCCAGACGATGTGCTCACCCCGGCAGAGTTCGCGTACCTGACCGAGAAGCTGAACGAACGTCAACAACTGAAGGAGGATCTGCGTGCGCACGCAAAAATTGTGATGACGTTACTCGATCACTACACGGAGAAATTCGGCAACCAGCACACACTCAACCTTGAGAATTACAGCAAGGTTATCGACTACGGGCAGGTCTTCAGCCGCAACCACATTGGCAACTTCATGGACACGATCATTTACCAGATCGAGCGCAATGCGCCGAAGCGTGAAGAAGAGCGCAAACCGTTGGTTGATCTTCACGTCTGATCAAGCCAGCGCCACTGCAGTTCATGTGTGGCTGCAGTGGGATTAGTTCATGACGCTCATCCCCGCTGCGCGCCATCCTCCCTCGAAAACCACCAGACAATTCCCTCCCACAATCCCATCCAGCGTCTAAGCTTGGGTCAGGTGCTTTGACAGGATGACCGGACAATCGACTATGGGCGCATTTCGGCATTCCGATAGCAAGCAAGAGACGCTATCCGCTGATCGTGAGGATGATCCTCGTACGCCCAAATATCCGCGTCGCAAGCGATACGGATGGCGGGTGTTCTGGGTCGTGGTGGTGTTGGCCGGGGTTGCATTGGGCGTTGCGGTGGCCGTGGAGAGCAGAACCTCCAGGCTTCAGGCGCGCGAATTCAGCCGCTTTGCCGCGAGCCTGGGTTACTCGATGCAGCCCGGACCTAGTCATGACGTGGTGTATCCCGGTGACGGGCCGTTCGACCGGCGCCTGGGCTATTCATCCATGGATGAATTCCTGTCGCGCCTGCTCAAACGCGACTACGTGATCACGCGCCAGACCCGCTTTTCCCCGGAACTGTTGCGTTACGTCCGGCATGGATTTTTCGTGCCTTACGAGGAAAAGACCCAGGCCGGGCTGTCGATCACCGATTGCCGAAACGAGCCGCTGTACGAATTCAGATACCCACAGCAGTTTTACCCGACCTTTGCCGCCATTCCGTCATTGCTGGTGAACAGCCTGCTGTTCATCGAAAACCGCGACCTGCTCGATCCGCAGCAGCCCATGGCCAACCCTGCGGTGGACTGGCCACGTTTTGTCAAAGCCGCCTGGTCGCAACTGGCGAAGATGTTTGCCCTCCCCGGCCAGTCGGCTGGGGGCAGCACGCTGGCCACTCAGCTGGAAAAATACCGTCACTCCCCAGACGGGCTGACGCTGTCGGGTTCTGAAAAGCTGCGGCAGATGATTTCCGCCAGCGTTCGCGCCTATCAGCCGGGGACCGAGACACTCGCCGTGCGCCAGCGGGTGGTGCGTGACTACCTGAACAGCGTGCCGCTGTCTGCGGTGCCAGGGCATGGCGAAGTGCATGGTCTGGCTGAAGGACTGCGGGTGTGGTTCGGCGCAGACTTCGGCAAAACCAACGAGATACTGGCTTCTAATCCCGGCGATAAACAGGCACTGGCCGACAAGGCGCTGGCGCTGCGTGAAGTGCTCTCACTGGTAATCGCCCAGCGTCGTCCGTCGCACTATCTAGCCAAGGGCCGCCAGGAATTGGCAGAACTGACCGACAGCCACATTCGGTTGCTGGCCCAGGCCAACGTCATCGACCGACCGCTGGCCGATGCCGCGCTGGCAGCCCAGGTCACCTACCGCGACTGGGCGCAGCAACCGACCCTGCAGCCCATCGAAACCAACCAGGGCATCAGTGTCGCGCGCGCTCGCCTGTCGAATCTGCTCAATCGCCCGCTCTACGATCTGGACCGTCTTGACTTGTCTGCCACCAGCACCCTGCATGGCGAATTGCAGCGCAGCGTCAGCCAGTACCTGCGCGACCTGGCCAACCCTGAATTTGCCGCAAG
>Ga0182228_1000019_pt1 | contig 43234 bp, 72 predicted proteins | sample G6R1MG_19_FD_128385 | JGI IMG/M metagenome (GOLD analysis project Ga0182228, IMG submission 128385) | Miscanthus phyllosphere microbial communities from Michigan, USA - G6R3_MAIN_07NOV2016_LD1 MG | ecosystem: Host-associated > Plants > Phyllosphere > Phylloplane/Leaf | place: USA: Michigan... | reverse complement strand
GACCGTATCGGCGACATCCGGCGTGCGCGCGAGGCGGACCCGGCATAGGCCCTCGCCGTTCTCGATCCGGACGCTGCCAGGAACGACAGAACCGAGCACGCTGCTGAGGCTGTAGGTGCTGTGGCTGTCGAGCAGGCACGCGCCCGCGTTCAGGCGACCCAGCCGAACCGCGCCGGCGTCCATGGAGAGCTCTTCGGTGTAATAGCCACCGTCCAGCCAGTCGAAGCGCAAGCCAGCCGCACCGATCGACCAGACGACCTCAATCGAATTGTCTTCCTCCAAGTACGATGCCGGGCGGACGTCCGCGGCACGCAGCATGGTTGGGGCGTTGACGGCGCGCGTTTCCAGCGCGGGGGTGGGATCGGACATCAGCTGTTTCCTTGTGCGGGGGCGGTCTGGCCGCCGGCGGCTTGGTTCGCCGTGAAGGGGTCGCCCTTGTAAAAGAGGCCTTGATCCTGCTGCTTGGCGAGGTCGGCCTTCGTTTCGGCCATGAAGGTGTCGTGATCGATGCCGCGCGAGTTGAGCAGGCTGCGGCGGTTCTCGAGGCCGGCCTGCATCTCCAGGATATCGGCCTTCGCATCGCCTTCCCGGTCGATCGACTTCCGCGGGGGCGGCGTCCAGCGCATCTCGTAGGACGGTGTCCGCGTTTTGCCGAACTCGTATGCAGCCTGGCAGAACCAGTCCCAAACCCGATCAAGGAAGACGGGGATGATCGTGTTGAACTGGCGCTCTTCGTTGGTCGCGTCGAACTCAAGGGCACCGGCGCGGTACGACGAGAAGTTGACGTTCGAAAGATCGCCGGTCTGATGCTCGTAGGTGACCCCGACGCCCGCCGCGGTGGCGAGCAGGTTGGCCTTCAGCGCGTCGTTCAGTCCGCCCGCAGGCTTTGGGTCCGCGAACTGCACGTCTTCGCCCGGCGCGAGCGTGGTCATGGTGCCCGGCTCGAAATACTCGGCAGGCGGTAGGTCGTCGCCGCGCGACTGGATCTGGCCGAACGGCTCGTCGACCCAGTCGGGATTGATCCGGCGGAAGCCGACGAAGCAGGACTCGATCTTGCGGCGGACGAGGTCAGCCTCGAGCGCTTCGTCGATGTCGCCGAGTTTCTTGATCACCGATTCGAACACCGAGCGGCCGCGCTTCTGGCCTGCGTCTTCCTGTTCGTAGAGGTGGATCACATCTTCGGCTGGAATCCGGAACGACGGGCGGCTGCGCCGGTAATCGGCTCGGGCAGGAAAGAACCAGTAGCCGGTGACGATGCCGTCGACGCTGTATTCGATGCCGTCTTCGATGTTCTCGCCCACTTTGGACGTGTCGAGCAGGCCGCCATCGAGGACATCGATGCGGAGCGGCATGACCTTGGCATCCTTCACGTACCGCCGGACGATGAAGCTGTCGCCTTCGCGGAACATCGTGCGGGTCGCGAGCGCCTGCTGGCCGTAAAAGTTGAGGCGGCCGCGATAATCGCTGACCCTGGTCCATTCGGTCCAGAGGTTCTGCAGGGCCTTCGGGCCCTTCGGCGCGCCGGTGATGCCCCAGCCGATCGTCCCGTTAAGCAGAGCCCGGATCGCCTTGCGACCATATGGATTCTGATAGGCCAGCCGCAGCAGTGTGGCGCGATCGACCAGTCGCGACGGGCGGGCGTCGTTGGGCTCGCCCGTGTTCACGCCGAAGTTGGGATTATCTTCGCGCAGCCGCCGCATGGTCTCGGCGGCACGGCTGACCTGATCGAACTGCACCCGCGCGAGCGCCCGTTTGGTGGCGTAACGCGGCGCCACGGCCGCAATGGTGCGCTCGATGAGGTTCATTATCGGCGGATCCGGCCGACGGTCGTGCGGCGGTGGGGCTGGGTCTGCGATGCCGCTGCAGCCAGCTCGGCCTTCACGTCGGCCCGCAGGGCGCGAACCTCGGCCAGCGAATGAAACTCGGTGCTGCGGCCATCGGCGAAGATGACTTTGCGAACACCGGTGAGCATCGCAGAGTCGAGTTTGTCGAGGTCGGATTGCTGGAACGCCATCAGCGCCTCCTGGTCGTAAAGGGGTTCGGCTTGCGCGACGGCGCGGCTTTCGCCGTGGGTACGGCCGGTCGGGCTGCCGGTTTCGAGCCTGCGGGCTTCGGCAGCCGTGAGGCGGGGACGGTAGGCTTAGGCGGGGCAACAGGATCGGGCGGCTTCTCGTTCTCGCCGCGGACCTTTGCCCAATGGGCATCAGTCCAGCGGTCGACCCCGAGGGAAAAGGCGACGGCGCGGGCGTAGACCGCGTTGTCGAGGGCTTCGTTACGGTCCCGAGTCTTGTGCCATTCGTTGCGGAAGCCGCCGTTTCGAAGCCGGATGATCCGGAGCTCTTCGGCGACCAGCTGCTTGATCCACTCGTCCGGCGTGCCGTCGGGCAGATAGACGTAGCCGTCGGGATAGGCCTCGCCATCAACTGGCTTTTCAAGCTCGAGCAGGCCGAACAGTTCGCGCTTCAGCATTGACGTGCCGATGTTCCACAGCCGAACGCCGCGTTTCATCTTGCGCCCGTTGACCGTCACGTCTTGCCAGCTCGGCGATCCGATCGGCTGGTTCGCCGTGATGGCGTGGCGGCCCTTTACCGCCATCGCAAAGCCCGGGTGGCGGCGCGCCCAGCTATAGACCTCCATGGTGCTATCACCGTCACCGGAGTCGATCGCTACCCGCGCCAGGCGCAGGGAGCGTCCGTCTTCGGTGATCCAGTCGCGGGCCACCTGCTCGTCGAGCTTTTTCCAGGTGGCCTTATCAGAGATAGAACCGAAGACCTCGATGCGCTCCACGAACTCGCGGCGGCGCCCTGGCCCGAATGCCCAGATGTCCATGTCGATGCGGCCGCCGCCGCCGCGCTGAACGTCAGCGGCACCGATCAGCAGGCCAGCTTTCGCAGACGGCGTGCCGAGGGTCATCGACTTCTCCCGGCGATCGTAGAGACGCTGCCATTCCGGCGCTTCGCCGCGCTCCGCCCATGCCTCGCCCAGGACCTGGTTGACCCAAGTGCGAAGGAGGTTGGGATCCTTGCGGACCTCCATGAACTCGCGCGCGATCTCCAGCCACGCGGCACCCGGATGCTGGCTGTATGCTGCCCAGATATGAAACGACCGATGCCGAGGGAACGCGACCGGGTTGTGGGCGCGCCACTCGCCGTTCTCGTCCATCCAAGGCTTCTCGGCCTCGTCGATATCGCAGCCCTGCTCGCACCGATACCAAGCGCGGGTCGGGTGCTCCTTCGGCTCCCACCTGATCCCAGCGCCAGTGCCGTCACCGAACACCAGCGTCTGGACATGCCCACAATGCGGGCAGGGAACGTAGCGGAATTCTTGGCTGCCCTGCTCGAACAGGGCATCGATCCGACTGAAGCCTTTCACCTTTGGGGTCGAACCGGCAGCGCTGAAGCGCCGCGGGGATGTCAGATTGCGCTTGAAAGCGAGGCGGGCGGGGTCACCTTCCTCCTTGGTCGCCCAGGGGTAGCCGTCGCATTCCTCCAAGAATACGTCGTCCGCGGTGACGCGGCGAAACTCTTTCGGGCTGTTCGCGCCCTTGATCTGAATCCAGCCGCCTTTGTAGCGCTTGGCCCGGATCTGGTTGTCGGCGTGTCTCGGCTTGAACGTCGCGACCGATCGGACGACCGGCCACTGCAGCACGGGGTCGAGATCGTCGCGGCTGAACTTCTCGGCATCGTCGATCGTCGGCTGGTAGATCAGCGTCCGAGCGGGATCGAACTTGATCCGCCAGGCGACGAAGCACTGGAGAATGGTCGAGTAGCCGATGCGGCTGCTCTTCCTGACCGATAGCTGCGACGTTTCCGGGTCGGTGAACGCGTCGGCAATATCCGACTGGAACGGGAATGGGCGGATGCGCGCGCCGTCATCCGATCGCGCGTGTTCGGCCATAAACTTCGAAAGTGGCGGGCGCTCGCGCGGCCTGCATGCGGCCAGCCAGCCGGCAGCAAGCGTTACACCGTGCGCGCCGGGGGCGCGGTACGGCTCAGGCGATGGCGTTTTCCTCGGGCTCGCCCTCATCAAAGCCCCCGCCGCGCGCCTCTTCGATCCGGGCCATGCTCAAGTCGGTGAGGACGTTGTTGATCTCGGCGTCGACGCGAGCCCGCAACTTTGTGTCACCCTTGGCGACGCGGGCACCGACCTGTTGCAGCTGAGCGACGATCATGACGATCACGCCAGCGCCGGCCGCCACCATATCCGGCAACGAAGCGAGCTCCTTGCGGCGCTCGGCATTGTCCATGGCCTTGGCGTCCGCTTGCTCCTTCGCGAGCCGCGCCTGCTGCTGCTCTTTGTCGAGAGAGTCCGGATCGACATCAACGATGCCGTATTTCGTCTGTGCCCATGCCTCGATGTTCTCGAGTAGGGACGCGCCATCGGCTGGCAGGTCACCCTTGGATCGAAGCTCGCCAATCCAGCGGCTGGAACAGCCGAAGAGTGCGGCAAGCTGGGGCCGGGTGGGCTCGTCGAGGTCGATTTGCGCCACTTCCCTGCTCCATCTTCCGAAAGCCGCAGAAAACCGCCGAAAATGGCACGAGGGAGGAAGAACTATAGGCGATGCTGTGCCTAGCGATCTTCTGCGCCTTTGCCCCCCGTATTACCCGGGATGCCCGGAAGGACCCAAAGGGTCCACCCCGGCCCTTTCGTGATCGTGCGTCGGTGCGCAACAATCGTGCGTGAAAACCGAGGCAGGGCAGAGGGTTAGCCCTCCCCGTCTGAATACTCGGGGAGGTCAGCGGCCCCGCACGGCAGCGCGCAGGTCTATCGCTGCCTGCTCGGCCTGCTCGATCAGGCGCTCGCTGCGGCCCTGGTGGCGCGACCCTGAGGCCATGTCCTCGGCGATACGCAGCACGCGCATGCCGATCGCCTCGACCTGATCAGCGGTCGTGATGTGCACACGCTGCGGGGCTGCTGCCATGCTGGCTCCGATCGTTCCTGATCTTAACGGGTCGGTCGAGCCCGGCAGGGGGATGCGGGCTCGACCGGGACAGGGAGGCTTGCACCTGCGCTGTCCGACTGAGCGCTTGGCGTACCGCGATGCCCGTGAGCAGCGGCCCCATGCGACCAGAACAGTGACGCATCCGAGGAAGGGCCATGATGCCAACCTCTCGATGCTTCCGGGCTCTCACCGGCTGCGCCATCGGGCTCTACGTCATGTAGCTCAGATACGACAAAGCCCGCACGATGGCGGGCTAAGCGAGCGCACAACGTGCACAATGACTACCTGCCAGAAATGGTACGGGCCGTCAAGCGATTGCTCTTAGGCCATCAAGGGCAAGGGTGAGGGTTGCATAGTCCCGCGCGCTGGCCTGCGCCTTGGACCGATGGGCCGCTATGATGCTGTCCAACCAGACCGGACCATGATCGGGGTTCGGGTCGATCACCAGCTGGTCGAACGCGCGGCGCACGTCACGCATCCGGCCCATGCGATCGATTACGTCCAGGTGTGCGAGCAGCGAAGCCTCACGCATACGGTCGCGCTCGTCGCGCTCATCCTGCGACATGGGATCACCGGCGCCGTCCTGCGGCTGGAACCGTGCCAGGCTGTCGGGTGTCAGCGTGGTGCCCATGGTGCTCCAGTATCGCCGCGCCATGCCGCGCCCAGCGTTGAGCAGGTCCTCAGCTTCCTGCCCCGACCCGAGCAGCCCGGTGATATAGGCGCGGCCAATCGCGTCGCAGGTGTGCGTCTCCTGCTTGCCGCGGCGCGTGCCGTCGGGAGCGGACTCGCCGACGTCATTGGCAGGTAGGCCGAACTCAGCGCGGCGCCGCGCGACGCCGAGGCATGGCCCGACATTCACCGCGGCGCGATCGCGCTTGCGACCCGATGCCGACCGCGCGCCCTTGGGCTGGCCCTTGCTCAGCTTCCCCTTTGTCCGCCCCATCGTCTCAGCCCTCGCTCTTATAGATATGTGTCATGCTGCACCTCGGATGTTCACGACGTTGTCGGCGTAGCGTTTGACGCGGCCCGCCCATTCTGCAGTCGCCTCGGCCAAACTGTCTGACTGACGCTTTTCGCGAAGGGCCTTTGCAGCGGCAAACAGGGCTTTGCGTTCAGCTTTCGTCGTGACGACATTTCCAGGTCGACCAGAGCGATCGGGCCATGCAGCCCCGTCGAGCGACAAACCGGCAGTGTCGGGCGTGTTTGCAATCCAGATCGATGCGCCAGTCGGATGCGTTGCCCGATACTTGTCCACAGCCCAGTCTCGCCCATCATTGAGCATATCCAGAACCAGGATGACGGTCGGCGAGTACCCCGGCGTTTCAGCTATTGAACGAGGGTGGAGCTTCCAGATCAGCCCGCTCAATATGCAAAAGCCGATTACGATCACAATGATCTCGATCATGCCGCCATCCTGTCCGGTGCTGCCATCTGCTCGTCAGGCTGGTCGTCTTCGTCGATGGGCTTGTCACCGGGGTCGACGCCGAACATCCGGACGTAATCTTCGCGACTCGGCATCCGAGCACCGCGGTCTGGATTGCGGCCCTGCGGCTTCGGACGGGTCGGGTCAGCAGCGACCGAGAAGCGGCTGCCGAGCCCGGCGACGATCTCAGCAGCCTCTTCGGGGCGGCAACGCTCAACCTCAGACGGGACGGCAGAGCGCCGGGCGCTAGCTTCGACCATCTGCGATAGCCGCCACTGTCGCAGAATACGGGGCGGGGCTGGCTGGCTCATCGCCGCGGCGCGGATCTCAGAGATTGATGGAAAGAACTTGATCGTTCGCGCGGCGGCCATGGCGCCGGCCATCAGCACGTCCGCGGGGATATCGCTCAGCTGCTCAGCGTAGACGTCGAGGCGGGCTAGGGCCTCGGCCTCAGACACGCGCGCTGCCGGGTAAGCGACAACCAGTTTCGCCATCACGCGATCGACAGCACGCGGGGAACTGGTCTTGGGTGCCGCACGGTACACATCGAGCGCTCGCTTGGCGTCCGCGAGCTCGTCGCCTACCAGTACCGGCAATTCGGCGGGCAGCGGTTCACTCCGCAAAACCAGATCGGCGAGCCTCCCGCTCAACGAGGGCTCTTGCCATCGGGGTGAGGTCGTTGCCGCGTTGCGCTGGTCGACGGTCGTAAGTTCGTTTGCCATTGAAGCTCTTCCAGTTTTTGACCCAGGTTCTCCACGAAGCCTGCCAGTCGAGGCTCTTCGTGCCTTGCGTGGTGTGGCGGTCGATGAAGTGCTCGACCTGCTCCGCTTCGACACCAGGCGGCCACGCTGCCATGGCCTTGCCCGTGATCGAGTCCGGCTTGACGATCGGAACGAAGTCGACAGGAACAAGCGTGCCAGCGGCATCGGGCTTGCCCGCCACCTTCGGGGGTATGGTGGTTTTTGGTAGTTTGGGTGCCTGTGTGGCGGGTCTCGCCGCCTCAGTGTCGCCCGTCACTGTGTCGCCCGTCTCACCGACGCCCGTCTGTGTGGCGGGTGTCAATTCGGACGCGGGGTGCACCGTGTAGATGACCCCGTGGCGAAGCTGTCGGCGGGAGATATGCCCGAGACGAACAAGTTGCTGGATCGCGCGCTGCACCGCCCGCTCAGACAGGACGCAGCGGGTGGTAAGTCCCGAACCGTCTTCGCTGTCGTTAATGGGCGGCCAGCACTTGGCTTCGCCGTTTGCCATGATAGCGAGCACCATCAGCACGCTCCGCTCGGGAGCGGTGACGCCTGGAGCGGACATTGCCGCTCGGCAAAGGTCGAAGCCAGTGATCAAGGTCACTTAGAACTGCACCTGCTGCATTGCGATCGCGTGCTTGAGTTCGGCCAGCTTCGGGCGGGCGTGCTGGAACCGCTTGCTCTCATCGCGATAGGGACGCGCCAGGCGCCGAGCCCGCGCGTGGGCAATGCCGCGCGCGATATCAGCGTCCAGTGTGTCGACGGGGTTTGCAACCTGCTGGACAGGCTCAGGGGCCCGTGCAGCGGATGCGCGTTTGAACAGGCCCCACATTGCTCAGATCATCCCCAGCGACTGGAGGTAGACCTCGAGGATCGCCTCCTGCTCTTGGTACTCTTCCCGCTTCAGCTTGCGGATCGAGAGGATCTTGCGGATCGCCTTGGGATCGAAGCCCCGGCCCTTGGCCTCGGCGAAGACGTCCTTGATGTCGTCGCTGATGCCCTTCTTCTCTTCCTCGAGACGCTCTGCGCGCTCGATCAGCAGGCGCAGTTCGTCAGCCGCTACCGCGCCGCCGCCCATGCCCTCGTTACGTTCGTCTGCCATGCTCATGCTCCTTGGTTGATTGGTTTGGCCCAGTCGGGCGTGTGTTCGCAGCCGACGTCCGCACGGACGCCGCAGCGGAAACAGGGGTCGCGGTGGACCGGCGCTGGTGGCGGGGTGAGGCGCGCTAGGGTGCGCTGGAACTCAGCCGTCTCTCGCTCGCGCGTGGTCGAGGTTGCCCACGTCTTCGAGACGATGGTGACGCCGAGCTCGACAATATGGATCTCCCGGCCGTTGCCCTCGTGCGTAACCCGAAGCTTCCCGGCCTTCTCCATGCGGGCGATCGCGTGAGCTGGCGTCGATATGCTTGTCGCGCCGATCAGGCGGCATAGGTCGCTGTTGCTTGGGCATGCCTTGCCGTCGCGCGCGGCACGCACGAGGGCATCGTAAATGATGCCAGCGTTGAGCCTCGACCGCTCAAGGGTACCTATGCTCATGCTGCGATCGCCTTGTCGGCGAGGCGGCGAATTTCGACCCGGTCGAGGCCGGTAGCTTTAACCACCTGGCCTTCCGACAAGCTGCCATCTGCGTGCATCTGCATGACGAGGCGAAGGGCGCCGGCACCAGCCCGCTTGTGCGCCAGTTGGTAGGCGTTGTGGCACTGACGGCACCGCGAAGCCTTGCCATTGATGCCCTTCGCGTTCTTGAAGATGAGCGCATTCCGCCCAGCGCGGGAGTGCCCACACGGGAAAACGGTAGCTCGCAAAGAACCGTCCGCAGAACCGGGCTCAACCGGCACTGCGCTATTGAGCGCTTCCATGATATTCTCCGGTATTGAATAGGTTAGGCGTTAAAACTCGTCTCGAAGAGGCGGCGATAGCTTGGCGAGAAGGTCGTTCAGCGCGTCGCGGGCGTCCTCGATGGCAACCCGGTTCGCCCGCACTTCGCTGGCGTCGACGTCGTCGTCATCTTCGAGAGCCTCGGCGACGGCGAGCGCGGCCTTAAGCAATTTGCAGTGGCGCCCGCGGTCGCTACCGCCAGCTGGGCGGCTGTCATGGCAAAGGCGATCGAGCGCGCCAGTGAAACGCCCGTTCCACTCGCGCTTGGCGCGAGCGAACGAGACCAGACCCATGTCCGCCTCGCCGGCGCAATACTTCGCCGCCTGGTCCTCGCTCTTGCCGAGCACCGCGCCGAGGTCGTTGAACGTCAGGCGATCCTGCGACTTGATCAGCGAAAGCTCGGTCGCGACCGCCTCGAGCACTGCCGAAGCGGAAAACACCGGGCGGTTGCCGTGGATTGTAAGGATGCTCATCGGGCATTGCCTTCGTCATGAAGTTCGAAGCCATCCATGCTGCCCGCGCCCATCCAGGGGGTTTCCTCGCCGTATTCGAACGGGTCGCCGGCGCGGCCGCTCGCGGTGTTCATGATGATCGACACGACGACCATCCACGCAGCGCCGAGCAGGAAGCCCGCGCCGATCTGGCGAAGGGACAGGCCCAGCACCGCCGCTGCGAGCAGCGCGATCAGCAGGCCACAGGTTACGATCAGTCCAAGCTTACGCATCAGGCAGCCTTTCGATCAGGGGAGGGGACCGCAACGGCGATCACGGGGATCTCGGCGAGCACGGGGTCAATCACCTGGAATGCGGCGAACGACTTGCCCTCACAAAGCATCAGGAACGATGGCGCAGCGGCGACGCGCGCGCTCATCTCAAAGGGAAGGGTGAGCAGCATCTATGCCTCGGCGCTTCCGGGGCCGCGGATTGACTCCGCAGCCCCTTCCGCCATCGTCGTGCTGCAACCCACCGACGAAAGGACAGGCCACCCATGGCAGCTCTCAACTTTGATTCCGCCGAAGTCGACGTTCCTTGCGGCAACTGCGGCAAAGAGATCGCGACAACTATCGGTCGGCTCAAACGCGATAAGAAATTCACTTGCCCGAAGTGCAACCAGGTCACCGAGGTCGATACCCGACCCTTCGAGGCCGACGCTCGCGAGATCAGCAAGCAGATCCGGGACATGGGGTTCGAGTGAGCGAAAGCTCAGCAGCATCGCATGGCGCGTGAGCGTGTCGGCAGTAAGCAGGACACGCACCGGGCCTTTGATTTCAGAAGCCATCTACGCCGCGACCTTCTGGGCTACCGGCGCAGCGGGAGCATCGTCGCCAGCTGGCAGCCAAGACTGCATGGTAACTGCACCGCGCGTTTCGCGCTCGATCGCACCGGCCACGTCAATGCTAGGACGAACCGTGCCATGCCGAAGCCGCGTGACCAGCGAGCGGTCCTTACCGATCGCAGCCGCCAAGGCTGCATCCGTAACCCGCTCGCGTTTCATATAGGTTGTGAGTGCGCTTGCCATGGACTCACAATGTGAGCCAAACGCACATTCGTCAACAAGAAAGTGTGCTGAATACGCACGAGACGCCGCTGTGCGTGGAGTTCACATAGCAGCCATGGATACTGCATGGTTCAAGGCACGAAAGAAAGAGGTGAAGGTCAGCGATGAGAAGCTGGCCATTGCCATTGGCCGTGATCGCACAACGGTCACCAAGGTGATCAATGGCGCGATCCGGTTCGACCTCGCGTTCGTTGATGGCTTCGCTGCTGTACTGCAGGCTACTCCCGAGGAAATCTTGAGCCGCGTCGGGGTGGGAATGACTGCAGGGCAGCTGCCAGAGACGAATGCCACCGTCATGCTGTTTGAGGGCGAGGGCTTTGAGCGCCCGAACGAAAATCTGCCTGTCTGGGGCTCTGGGCTCGGCGCAGCCAGAATGTTCGAGGGGGAGGCTGTGGAGCAGACGGATCTGAATAGCGGGGCGATATTGGAATACGTCCGCCGGCCAGCGATACTGGCCGGTAAGCGGGAGGCTTATGCGTTGCATGTGCAGGGCTCATCGATGCATCCAGCATTACCTGATGGCGAGATTGTTGCCGTGTGTCGCAACCGTCCATTGTCGACGGGGGATAACGTCGTCGTCTACCTTCGGGACAACGAGGATGACGATGGGCAGCGATCACGCGGTGTTCTGGTGAAGGAGCTAGTCCGCAGATCTGCGAGTTATGTCGAGCTTAGACAGTACGAACCCCGGTTAGACTTTCGCGTGCCGATGACTGACGTGATCCGCATTGATCGCATTCTGACCCGCCGGGAGATGATGACATAATGCTCACGCTTTCCCTGACAGTAGCAATTCTCATGCAGACCCCTTCGGAAATACGCTTGCGGCTTGCTGACAAGGCTGCAGCGGACAAGCAGGGCCTGGCGACGATATCGTTCCCTGGCTTTGACGCGAGCGACGAGGGCGTGAAGAGGTCAGCCCTGCATTATTGCGGAACAACGGCAGAATGCTCTTGGTCTTTTTCGAAAGCCCGCGATCGCTTCATTATGATGGCGGTTCACGATGGGCGCCAAAAGCAGGCGCTGAAAGTTTTAGTCGAGGCGTCAGATGGGCCAAACGCGGACTGGCGCGTAGCTGAGGACCTTTACACAGCGAAGTATCATCCGATGCGGCCCGAGGCTCTGCCGAGCATCGGTGTGACGTGCTGGTCCCATAGCACTAGGCGCACAATTTACACGTCATGCTCGACCAATTAAAAAGTGCGCGAGGATCACATTTCCGTTTGACGTTTATGTGATTATGACGCACATGTGAGCCCAACAGGCCATGCCGGCTTGTCGGGAGACGATCGTGGCCGAGCAGGCTTCTTCAGATTGGATCAAGTGCGACGGTACCGGGTGCCCGGTGTCGGATCTAGCGCGGGTTCAGGTGCAGTTCCGCGCCGACCGCGATCGCAAAGCCGCCGAGCGTTCGTCGGGCCCCGATGGCAACGTCGCGCACGCCTATTCGGATAGCTGGGTGTACTCGGCTACCTCGGAGTTTGCCGCCGACATCGTAGCGTGCCGGGTGGTGGCATGAACGGGGTTTCTGTCGGCGAGCCGGGGTATCTGCCTTACTGCGGCGGATGCTCGACCATGATGCGCATGCATCGTGACGAGGTAAAGCAGGTGTTCGCCTGTCGGTTCTGCGGCCTCGAAACCCGCCGCGTGAACGGCGAGGATATGTTTGACCGCACGGCTCCGGGGCTCGCCGCATGATGCGCGTCGACACCCGCCCGCGCCGCCAGAACAGCGGCAAGGCTGCGATCGAGCGCAGTCACGCGCCGCACCTGCAATGGCTGCGGGGTCGCCCTTGCGCCGTCGTCAACGGCGATTGCTGGGGCCGCATGGAGGCCGCGCACGTCGACCACGCGGGCGGTAAGGGCGTCGGAATCAAGGTGGCCGACTACAAGGCTGTCCCGCTTTGCCAGCACCACCACGCCGAGCTCCACCGGGGCGCCAAGACGTTCGAGGCGACCCACAAGATCGACTTGGTGAAGGCCGCTGCCGCCTATGCCGCCAAGTCGCCGCACCGTGGCCGCTGGGCCGATGTCGCTGGGGCTCCGCGATGACCGGCCGCACCATCAAGTCGCACGACCCGGATCTCGACCAGTCGATCCTCGATATCTCGGGCGCCGTGCTGCGGCTTTCCAACGCCGAGACCGCGCTGATCCTCGCGCATGAGGAAGAGCAGAAGAAGGGATCGATGGGCCGCGTCGCCTATGCGGTCGCCAACAAGCGGGCGATCGAGTCCACGATCAGCGGGCACGCCAGCCGTCTGCAGATACCGCCCATCGCCCTTCGGGTGATCATCTCGCAGCACGATCGGCTTCGGGAGAAGATGGGTCGCCGGCCGAACATGGACCAGCTGGTCGCCGCGGTCGAAGCAGCCGAGGCGGGCTTCCACGAGCGCGCCCAGACCGACCGCGCCGCGATGATCGAGGCACGATACCACGCCAAGCGGTCGCACAAGTATGCCGAGGACAGCACGGCTGCCTCCAAGTACCTGAGGGCCTGCGCATGACGGCCCCTCGCGAGCGCCTCATGGGCAAGATCATCGGCCGGCAGCCCGCCACCTATCTCGTCACACCGTCGAAGGCGCGCCCAGCTTGGTATGGCACGATCGAGGGCGGGGAGAAGACCGGGTTTGGTGGTCACAGCATCACCGGTGGACTTCGGTTCACGAACGAGCAGGCGCGTGAATGCATCAGCCGAGGCCTCGACGTTCTGACCGCACCGGCGATGACCGTGCGGCGCCACCCTTCGATGGATGAGATCTGGTGCGGAGCCCACCAGGCGAAGCCGGTCTACCAGTTCGAGTGCCCGATCATCCGCAAGCTTGCTGACGGTCGCGTTCGGGTCATCGCGCCCAGCGGTGTCGAGAAGTTGGTCGAGGCGGACGGCTGGACCTCACCGCACCGCAAAAGCGGCTCAGCTAGGAGCGCCCGCGCATGACGCGCCCACTCCCCGAACTGCCGCTCGCAGCCGCTTGCGCCGATCCGCGAGCCCTCACCGAACTCATCTTCCGCACCGCGCAGCGTGGGAACGCGCGCCAACCGATCGGACCTCGTTCATGATCTGGGATCACGCAATGTATGCCCTGGGGGTCGCGTCGCTGACGGCGATCCTCGGCATCGCGATCATCATCTTCCGTGACGACCTCGTCCGTCACTGGCCTCTCATCATCCGCACCTTTCGCGGGAACGATGAGCCCGGCTTCGTGCCCCTCTCCCCGACTGCCTCGGTCCTGCCCCTCAGGACAAGTCACCCCCAGCTGCGCGCCGTCGAGGCCGACGCCCAGCCGACCCTATTCGAGCACGTCGCATGAGCATCGGTCACACGCCTGGTCCGTGGCGCTGGTTCGGCAACCGCAGTGGCGGGGTATATCTCGCCACGAACCACAGCGGACGCAGGTATGTCATGGGTTTTCAGCGCTACGGCATGAACGGCGCGCAGCCGTCCTTCTGTATCGGCTCGATCATGCACCCCGCCTCGGAGCTGGTGCAGTTCGAAGTCGGCGAACAGTCGGTTCGCGGGTTCAAGGCGGCAGACAAGGACGGAAGCGTTTATCGCTACGACGTCAATGGGATCGACAGTGCAGACGCGCGCCTGATCGTCGCCGCTCCGGACTTCGCCGAAGCCGCGCCCGATGCCGCCGATCTCCTTGAGCATTATGCCGAGTTCATCCGGACCTCGGTCAAGGCGGACGACCTCGAACGCCACCCGTACCTGCCGAACATCGAGCGCGCGGCAAGCGATCTGCGCGCAGCGATCGCCAAAGCCCGAGGTGCCGCATGACCGCCGCCGAGATCAACGCGATCGGCGTGATGCTGCAAAGCATCCGCCATCCCGACGAGCGGTTCGTGACGCTCAACCTCACCGCGCACGCGCCAGGCTTCGACACGTTCGAGGGCAGTATCTCGGTCACCGTCGCAGCTGACGGCGAGACAGCGACTAGCGAGGGCGTGACCCTCGACTGCGCACTGAACATGGCCCGCGCGAAGGTGCGCAGCCAGGCAGCCGCCCGCGCGAAGGCCGCGGCCGAGGCAAAGGACAAAACGGCATGAACACGACAGAACAAGCGGTGACGCGGGACGACGCTCTCGCGTTCGCCGACGAAGCCTTCCGTAACCGCAACATCACGTTCAGCCAGCGCGACGTGGTCGACATGACCGGCGCGCTCAACACATTCCTGAGCCGCCACCGCCTCGCCTCTGTATCATCCGCGAGTGCAGAAACGCCGGGTGGCACGTTCGCTTGTCCGATCTGCGGCAAGGATACGCCGCACTATCACAGCCCCGAGGAAGTGGCACAGCATCGCGAGACGGAGGCATGGGTCGAGGAAAGCTGGCAGCAGGCCCGACCGCTGTTCTTCCCCGAACCTGTACCCGCGACCAATCAGGCGGGAGAGGTGGAGCGACACGACGAGGTGATCTCAGAGTTTGCGTTTCTGTATTACGCATACGGCACAGAAACGGACGATAAGCTTGATCCAGATGCCTTGGCCTTGAAACGAAAGGTTCTCGCTGCGGTCGCATCCCCAACTTCGGAAGTGCAGACGTTGCGAGCGGCGTTGATAAAGGCTCGCCATTACGCAGAGCGAAAATCTTGGGATGCCTTCGACGATCGCGAGGATCAGCTTCTCGCTGCGATTGACGCCGCCCTCGCTACCCAGCCCGCAACGTCGCAGGAGGGGGAGGACAAGGGCAACCACGATTGCTTGGCGAAGCGCCGACCCGGTGAGCCGATGTTTATCCTGCTGGGCCGCGATCCCGATGCGTGGCAGATCGTGCAGGCGTGGGCCGACCGTCGGCTTGCGGCTGGCGGTGATCCGCACCACGTCGCGCTTGGCCTCAAGACTGCGAACGCCATGCGCGACTATGCAGCCGATCCGGCCAACCGTCCCGCGTCCGCGCCCGCTGCCGACGTATATCCCATCCTCGCCGCCACCCCGACGCCTCCCACCCTATCGGAGGACGCGCTGGGGGTGTTCGGTGCAGCCATGTTCCAACGCATATGGGACAGCTTCACCGACGATGGCTGGGACATCGAGATTAACGACCTTGTTACTGTCGAGGCGGTCAAGGCAGGCCTTGTAAGCGTCGCTCCATACGATCCCGAGGTTCACAACGATCAGTCCGGTGCGGCAGAGATCGGCGATGACTTTTACGAAGTCACGCAGGCAGGTCGCGACGCCCTCGCCCGCGCACAGGTGAAGCCATCATGAGCGGGGGTGAACCCATGTTCGACGAGGCGACCCTCGTGAGATTCTGGGACTATGTCGAAAAGCGCGGGGCCGATGAATGCTGGCTATGGAGCGGACCGCGCGACAGGCCCGGGTACGGCAACATGTCGGTCAACAAGATCAGGCGCCGGGCAACGCATCTCGCAATGGAGATCGCTACCAACAAGCCCTGGGACCCAGCCTTCGATGCTTGCCACACATGCGACACTCCGAGTTGCGTCAACCCAGCGCACCTCTGGGCCGGCACTCGGCGTGACAACGTCTTGGATATGGTTGCCAAGAAGAGGCACTACCAGCAGCTGAAGACGCACTGCCTCAAGGGGCATCCGTTGGAAGGGGCGAACCTTAAGATTCGCAAGGACGGACGCAGCCACCAGCGGGAATGCCTGATCTGTTATCAGGCGTACCGGTACGATTGGAACCGCAAACAGCGTCTCGGCATCGAGAATGGGGGCCGCAAGTGATCGCCGCCATCCGCCTCTTGTCGCAGGGAGAGAAGGCATGACGAGCGAGTTAGAACACGCCGCGGCAATAGCAGCCGCAGGCCTCAAATCCGCAGGTCATATTGACCAGCCTGTACGAGCGCTTCTCGACTTGATCGAAGATATGGAGCGCAAAGCTGATGAGGCCAGCGCTGATATCGGCCGATTGCGGAGGATCGAGAGCGCAGCCCAGGATGCCGCAGAATACCACCGCGCAGGTTATGGCTCCGCAGATTGGGATGCTGACGAGATGCTGCGGCTTATGGATGCATTGTCGGAGGTTTTGCCATGACCCAGACCCCGACCACCAACACCGAGGGGGCTGTCACAGACGTGGCGGCGATTGCGAGGCCTTCAGACGAAGCTCTGCAGGCGCACCTTCCTGAGTATATCCAGGGGGCGAAGCGATGCGGGATCCAGCGTTCATTATGGCTTCCGAGCTTCTTCGTCGGCTGGTCTCCTCGAAACGACAATGAGAACGCGGAAGGGCCTTGGTCAGATTGGGTGGCATTGGCCCACGCCATTCTTGCAGCCGATGCTGCGGCTATCGCCCACCTCACAGAACAGGGGGTAACAGCATCATGAGCGCGCTTGCGATCGCATCAATGCCGGACTGGCCCGCCGCTATGTCGCGGGATATCGCGCTAGCGTACACCGGGGTCGCCGAGGCCCAGCTGCGCGCTTGGGAGCGGGGCGGCAAGGTGAACTTCCGTGCGCGCGGCCCGCGGGGCGCGATGCTGGCCCTGCGATCCGACCTGGATGCCGCGCTGACCGAGATGTTCACGTCGACCGTCGAAGAGGATCTCGACTTTGGCTGACGTCCGCCTCCCGTCCTACGTCCAGAAGCACAAGCTTGCAGGCAAGGTCACCGGGTATTTCTGGGTGCGCCCGCAGTGGGCGAAGCCGCCGGCGATGCGTCACGGGCAGCAGTGCCCGGTGCAGTCGACCCCGCTGGGCACCGACGTCGCGACGGCGATCACGAAGGCGAACGCGATCAACGCGGCGTTCAAGGAATGGCGCGACGGGAGCCAGTCGAAGCTCGTCCCCGGCTCGGTGATGTGGCTGTTCGACTGGTACCGCGGCACCGAGAAGTTCACCGAGCTCCGGCACGTCACCCGCACCGGCTATAAGCTGGCGATGGACATGGTCGTCGCGATCGAGATGAAGGTCGGCCGCTTCGGCACCCGCCAGGCGAAGCTGATCGACGCGACCGCCTCCGACGCCCTCTACAAGAAAGCCAAGGATAAGCACGGCGAACGCCAGGGCTCCTACATGATGCAGGTGTGCCGGCTGGTCTGGAATCAGGCCTCGCGGCACCACAAGGCGACCGGAGTGAAGGATAACCCGTTCTCCGGCATGGGCATCAAGAGCAGCAGCGGGGCAGGGCGGGGTAACCGGGCCTCCACGCGCGCCGAATACGAGGCGTACAAGCTCGCCGCCGCCGAGATGGGCAAGCACAGCATGGCCGCCGCCGCCGCGATCCTCTTCGAGGGGTGTCAGCGGGTCTACGATGCATTCGGGTTCGAGGATCCAGATGGTTACGTGCGCGGCGTGCGCTGGGGCGGGTACCGGCCGGGTGAGAGCATTGGCCTGATCCAGTCGAAGACCGGCAACGTCGTCGATATCCCGATCGTCGATCGCATCGATGGCGAGGTCGTGGTGCTGTATCCGGAACTCGAGGCGGTAATCGGAGGGCTGACGCGCGGCGCGGACGACGACCTGATCGTCCGCGACGAGCGCACCGGTGCCGCCTACACCAAGGATTACATGAACAAGCTGCACCGGCGCATCCGCAAGAAGGCCGGGCTGCCGGACGACCTGAAGTTCACCAGCTTCCGGCATGGCGGCATCACCGAGCTAGGCGATAGCGGCGAGGTCGATGTCCGCGCCGTCAGCGGTCACAAGACGCTCAACGTCACCGGGATCTACAACAAGGCCAGCCAGGAGAAGGCGCTGCGCATCGCCGCCCGCCGCCGCGAACATATCACCACGCTGGTCGGGGCGCTCGCCGAGGTGAAGGACGAAGCTGATGCAGAGTGAGGCTCAGGTGTCGCTCTGCTCTTGTTCTGCACGCGCCGCCTCGCGGGCAAGCTTCTCGTCAACCGCCTCACGGATGAACGCCGGGCGGCCGTAGTTACCCGCGATTGCGTCGATCCGCGCCAGCACCTCAGGCGACAGCCGAATCGGCACCGGTTTCAGGTTGAGAGGCGGGCGTCCCATGCGGGGCTCGGTAGCGGGGGCCGGTTCGGTTCGCAAGAAAACGATACTCTTTTCTGTTGACCATATAAACGATGTCGTTTACATAAACGGTATTGTTTAACGAGGCAAGCGGCCATGAGCACCGACAAAGAACACGCAGCATTTTACAAGGCGCTGGGCCCTAAGGAGGCCAAGGCCAAGGCTTGGTTCAAGCGCGAGGAAGCTAAGCTGGTCGAGGCAGAGAAAAAGCTGGCCGATCGCCGCATCGCTCTCGCCCAAGCCTATCGAGACAAACTTTACGCGGCCGAGACTGAGGCCTTTACGGCCATGCGCCGCGTCGGCTGGAGCGGTTCGTGATGGTGCGCCACTTCCGCATTCGCACGCGAGCCGTCATGCAGCGAGAGCGCGGCTATGTCGGTCTGTACCAACACAATTACCAAGACTTCCAGATGAAGCGATGGTGGGGTTGGCAGACGATCGATACTGAAGAGGTGCCGGAATACGTGTCCTGCTACCATTCGGTGGGTGGCAGCGTCTGGCGTTCCAAGTTTACCTGCTCGGGTAGTTGGGGCCGGGATGGTTTGGTCACCTTGCACCCATCGTCGTGCCTGAGGTTGGTATGACAGCAGCACAAGAGCGGTCTGCAAGAGCGGACGTGCGCAACCCGGTACTCGCACTGCCTGGTGTCGCCGCACTTCGGGAACTTGATCCATCAACCAGGGCGGCGATCGCCGGCGCGCTGCGCGAGATACAGGCCGATGCCCGCAAGCGGGCGGACAAGTGCTGGAAGACGCACAAGGCGCCGATGGCGCTCTACTGGAAGGCAGTCGGTGTTTACGCCGGCCACCTAGCCCGTGCGGTCGCCCGACCAAGCACGGTACCCCCTGAAAGGATCGCAGCATGACGAGCTACCACGATATCGAGAACGCCGACCGCCAGGTTGAGGATCTGAAGAACAATTACCTTCGTCAACACATGTGGGCGGCGACCTCGAGCACGCCCGGCTGCTATTGGATGTGGCGCCGATCGTTTGCCGACGTGAACGACCGGCGAGCGGCGGAGCACGCTGCCTTTTGCAAGCGCATCGGGCAGTCGCGCGAAGAACAGTCATACCCGGCTGAGATGCTTGTCGACACCGATACCGCCATCCGCATGACGTGGGCCGAGATCGACCCTGCGCGCCTCGGAATTGATATGGAGGATTGACCACATGTCACGCAACTTCAGCGTTCGCCCGTTCACCGATGCGCTTCGCAAAGCGCATCCCGGGGTGTGGCGGCGCCACTACGATACGGTAGCGGGCGGCGGGCGAACTGTTTCACTGGTCGGACTGTTTGACCAGGGCAGCCCGGTCTTGCCGATCGAGGAAGGCAAATCGGTCAAGTTGGGTGCGAGGCTACTCGATATTCAGCTGTCTGACGATGGGAAGCACCGTGTTTCCCATATGGTCGTAACGCGGGACGGCCTACTCTGGAGGAACCCGTCAAACCCAAAGGCTGACCCGGCGCCGCACTTCCTTCACGGTTCCACCCGCCCAACCGATTTCGCTGATCCGACCAGCATGGTCGCCGCGATAGAGCATGAACTGACGAGGTCTGATCATCCGCCGCGCAACCTGTCGAGGGCAGGCGGACCGGGGTGAACGGAAGTATGGCAGCCAGCGGGGCATCGGCCTCCGCCGTGTCGAGTGACGCCGTTCGACATTGCCTCGATTCGGATGTCGCGAATCGGTCTGACAATCTCGCAAGAACGAACCGCGAATGTCATAACGCGTGTCATAATAAGTGTAATAACGGCGGGGCGTTGCCACCGGCCAAACCAAGCAAAAAGCGAGGGTTTATGCGGCTTCAAAATGGCTCCCTGAGTAGGATTCGAACCTACGGCCACTCGATTAACAGTCGTGTGGTTTTCCTTATTTTTCAACGCGTCTTATCACATGTTCGCGCTCTACCCCCTCACGGGTATCTGCGGCGTTCAAGAGTTTGTCATAACGCCGCGACTTGCGCAGCGGGCAACCAAATCAGGCGCATGCGGGCACCCGCAACCAGCGGCGCCGGCGAGAAGATATGCGGTCTGGTGAGCAGCCGATCGGGTGGCCCCGGCACCTATCGAACTGATGCCCTTGTGGCGCGTTCGGCGGCGGGCATTATACCCCCGAGTATACCCCCGCGTGCGCAGGGGTGGGCAGCATGAGCCGCCGGCTTCGCGCGCCGGTGATCGTCGGCAATCCGAAAACGCGATCGCTCGAGCACTACAAGCGCAACCCGGGTCGCCTACCGCTTGGCGTCCGTGTCCGCATCTGGTCAGCCGAGCATGGTGCTTACTGGCGGCCCGGCGGCATGGGTCACACAATCCACCGCGAGGCCGCAGGGACCTGGGTCAGTCAGGACGCTCTTGCTGAGCTACGCCACTGCGATCCCGACAAGCGCATCTGGTTCGTGTTCGTCACGCCCGGCGATCTTGGCGACGAGGCTCGACACGAAAGGCACTACCACGAGGACATGGGGCCGGTCCTCTGGTGGAAGTTCCCGATCTGCGAGGCGCCATGGTGCGGCATGCCCGGGGACAGCGATTGGCCGGGATATCACACGCACTTCACGGCGCTGCCGCCCATGCCTCACAAGCCCAAGCGCGGGAGTGCCGCCGCATGAGCGTCTACGTCGACGACGTCCGCCACCGCTTCGGCCGGATGATCATGTGCCACATGTGGGCCGACACCCTGGACGATTTGCTCGCCGCCGCAGATGCGATCGGCGTTCAGCGCAAATGGATACAGGGTCACCCGACTCTATCGTTCGGCAAGCACCGCAATGCGTCTTGGGTCCACTTCGATATCTCGCTGACGATGAAGGACCGAGCCATCGCGCGCGGCGCCATCCTCACCGACAAGTATGGGCCGGTCGAGCACACGAGCCGGCTTCAGATGCTCTCGGACAATCCCGCCACGTCCGAGCGCGGCGCGGCGATGCTGGCGAGGGTCATATCCATTCGAGGCAAGGGGAGCTTGTATGACGCCGCTGCCGATAGACGATAAGCGTGTGGGTCGATTGGCCGCGATCTGCGACGCAATCGACGACGAGCGTCCGCGCAGGCCAGCTTGGAAGGACCGCCACAGGGCCGCCTATGCCGATCTCGCGCGAGCGTGTGATCTCGCTGCCGCCAACGCACGCGCTGCGCGGGCCGGGGCATGACCGACGAACAGCTATCCGCGTTCGCCTGGCCCGATGCCACGCCCGAGCAAGCCACCGCGCTGCTCGCCAGCCTGACGCCGGAGCGGCGGGCCACCTTCGAGCGCATGGCTTTCGTAGCAGATGAACTCAACGCGGGCCGCGTACCCGCCGGCGTGCTGGTCGATCAATGACCCGCATCAACTCATAACCTCTGGAGTGCCACCGCATGACCGACAAGCTCAACATCCGCCCATTCACCGATGCGCTGCGCAAGGCCCATCCCGGGGTTTGGCGCCGCCACTATGACACGGTCGCAGGCGGCGGGCGCACTGTCTCGCTGATCGGGTTGTTCAATCAGGGCGCGCCGGTGTTGCCCATCGCGGCTGGCACAGCGGTCCCCGCGGGGGCGAGGCTGCTCGACATTCAGCTATTCGACGACGGCGCGCACCGAGTTTCCCATATGGTGGTGACGCGGGACGGCCCGCTCTGCATTAATCCGTCGAATCCGAAGGCTGATCCCGCGCCGCTCTTCATGCGCGGATCGACACATCCTACGGACTTTTCGGCACCGACCGACATGCTTGATGCAATTGAGCGGGAACTGACGCGCTCGGACCATCCAGGCCGCGAATGCGACCGCGCCCAACCTATCGCCGCATGATCATCGACACCCTCTATCCCAACCTCAGGAGCGCGAGACGATGACGAAGCCGTTTCGATGGGAAGCCCAAGCACTTGCCGATGATCCGTTCGCGGGGGACTTCGGCAGCGGCGAGGTCGCGCTATCTGACAAGATGGTCACAACGCGCGGCGGCGGCACCTGCCATACCTGCGCCGGGGATTGCCTGCCGGGGACGCGCAACAGGGTGCTGACCGAGCGCGGCGACGAAGGGCTCGAGACTTTCCGCTGGTGTCAGCCCTGCTGCTTCGCGATGGCGGTCTACGGAATCCGCCCCAGCATCGGCGATGCCCGGTTGGCATTGGGTGAAGAACGGCGCGCTGCATTACGGGCTCAGAGCCGAGTTGCATGATCATCGACATGCTCGGCAAGTAGCGATAGCATTAGGCATGGAAACAATTAAAGATAGGCACGACGACTGGGTTGCCAATTTTTGGGGGTTCGGTCTCGCGTTCCTAATTTTGGCATTCTTCGCGCAGGGCGAGATCGCCTTAGCCAACCCGGTGTTACTTGGTACGATCGGTCTATTTGCTGGCATGGCCGTAATAGCCATCCATTCAGCGGCGCTAAGCCCGGTGGGAAAGGGAAAGTACAAAATCTGTGCTGCCGTTGTGCTCGTCGGCTGCGCGGGGGGAGGTATTGTTGCCGAGGGTGCGAGAGTCGATCGAGCTATCCGCGCGAACATTGAGCGCTGCTTAGTCATCCAAACAGATATGCTATCAGCCAACCCGCGGCGAACTGATGACGCAGATGTGTTTCAGGCGCTTGGATGCAAGCCTCAGGGGGAAGCCAAGTTTGAGATTCCGCCGGTCGAGGGCGCCGCCCCGGTCAAGCCCCGAACTCCGGTCCTTCCTCATCAGGATAGAACGCGTGGGGATCGTAGACCGGTCGCTGCCCCGGCCGCGCCTGACGCGGGGGAGGGCGCTTCGGGACATCAGGGACCGGGTCGGGCAGGGTAGGTAACCCGCCTCCGAACCGTATCCGGATATAGGCGCCGTTCCCGTGCATCGCTTGGAAGACCGCGGTCGCGTCGTCCTCGCGCATCCGCTTGCCGATCAGCGGCGCGCGCTCGGCGCTGACGTAGCCCAGCTGCGTGCCGCGATCGCTGAAGATGGCGACGGCATTCGCGTCGAACGGGTTGGTCGGCTCGAGCCGCAGTTCGACCAGGTCGCCGGGCGCGCACATCATGCACTCCATGCGCCGATTGCTCTTGCTCGCGTCCTCGTTCGGGAAGTCGATTCCGACAATGGAGGTGGTGAGTTCGTCCATGCAGATAGTTTGCCCGAATCGGTTGGCCGCGCATAGGCTCCGCGAATGATGACCGACCGTGACGTATGGGTGAAGGCGGCAACAATCCTCGCCGAGCATGGCGAACTGACAGCCGACTATATCATCGACCAGATGACCGACGCACTAGGCGACCGGGTCGCGGTCGAGGACTGGCGCCGGGTTGCCGCGGCTGCAGACGCCATCAGCGAAGCGCCTCATGCCTGACGCCCCGGGCATGACAAACCGCCGGGTCGACGAGTTCGCAGCCGAGCTCTACTCGCGGACCGCGCGCGGCGACGCCGAGGCCCTAGGCATCACCGGGGCCGATCTCGAATCATTCCAACTGGCACCTTGGGAGAAGGCAACGCCAGTGCTTCACGAGATCTTCCGCGCCCGCGCGATCCGGATGCTGAACGGCGACCTGTCCGTACTGCCGCCCACTTGGCCTATTGGAATGGCTAGCGATTAAGACCCTGGCAGCGCGAGGACGTCGAACGTCACACCTGCTGTAGCCTTGGCGAATGGCACGAGCCCCAGGCCGAGGATGGTCTGGGTCATATAGCAGGCGATCGTTGCGCCGGTCACGGTCACCGTGCCCGTAACCGGGTAGCATGCGGGGACCTGGGTGGCATTCGCTGCCACATAAGGCGTGACGGTAAGCTTCGGGACCGCGGGCATGGCGGGCCAACTGATGACGCCGCTTCCTGCGGAGGTCGTCACGCCGCTGACCATGCGGCTGATGCGGGGCTGGATCGCGTTCGCCAACCTGCATGTGTCACCGCTGCCGGCCGCGCCCCCGACTGTTTCCATCGGGGGAACCGATGCGCTTGGCTGGCAAGCGGACATTGCAGCAGTTCGAGCGCTATCTGCCTTCGTTGCAGCTGCGGTGATCTGATCCTGAAGACCAGATGTGTCGACCGGGATAGGCGGGTTGATCAGTTGGGCCCCTGCGCTGGCAGGCCAGGCCAGGAGGGCGAGTGCGATCAGGGCGACGCGCATCAGCTGTACCTATTCACGGTGTAGGCCTGTGTCGTGGCAGTGGCGAGCAGGGTCAATGTCCCGGAGGTCTGATCCGGGATGCTGAACGACCCGTTCGGCAGGATCGGGAATGACCCGGCGCCGTTGACCGATGGCGTTCCGAATGATGCCCAGAGCGTTGCGCCCGACGGGTTCATCACCTCTGTCCGGGTTGTGTTCGTGATCGGGATGGCGACCGTCGCGCCTGACGTGGCAAGGACGCCGCTCAGCGCGCTGCTGACCGTCGTCTTTCGCGGTGAGATTGGAAGGGGCAGGCTGGGGCCGACCGGAACGCAGGTCCCGTCCACCTGCTTTACGCAGATCGACTGACCCGGGGCCCAGCCCGAGGGAAAGATAACCGACGAACCGACCGACTGGGCGGACGCTGCGATCGGCGCAGTGACGAGCGCTACGGCGATCAACAACAGGGCAAGCATACGCATCAGGCTTCTCCCGTTAGGAACCCGCGACTGCGGAGATGGTGGCGGTCGCTGCCTCAGCTTGCTTGAGCGCGGCCAGCTGTTCGGCAGCGTTCGCGGCATAGCGAGCGGCAAGCAGGCCGCGCTCTGCCAGTGCCATCGCCAAGCGGACGCGCGCGGCGCGCTCCGGCGACAGGAACGGCAGCACAAGGTCAGCAGTCGATGCGATCCGTTCGTATGCGGCCTGAGCCCGATCGATCGCGGATCCGATCTGTGCAGCCTGCCCGGTCGACGGGGTCGGCATCGTCGCGCAGCTGGCAAGCATCATCGACGCCGCGCATAGCGCAGCGGTGAGCAGTCTCTTCATGGTCTGTCCTTCGTTTGGTGGATTAGGACCAGGAGCCAGCAACGAGCGCTGCCTGGAACGACATCGCGTAGCCCGCGACCTTCTCGGCGCGGTCGATCCCGTTGATGATGCGACGCGCGGAGGTGAACTGGACAGGGGTGGCTGGCCCCTTCGCGGGCAGGTAGGTGCTGAACTTCCGCGCCGTGAACCAGCCCTCGGTCATGCCCAGCACCATGATCTTCGCTGAAATCTCGGTCTCGAGCGCGCGGTCGTAGTTTGACGTTAGCGCGCCCTTCAGGCCAAGCTCGTCGTCTGCCCGCTCGTAGTTATAGTCCCACGTCAGCTGGACATCGCCACGGCCGTAGGCGATCTGCCCGCCATGCTTGCCCGGCTTGCCATATGGATAGTTTCGGCCGCGTCCGATCTCTGGAATCGGCTGCATGCGCTGGGCGGTTTCATGGAACGAGGTGGCGAGCCCGTACGCGACATACGCCAGGGGCGAGGCCTGAGCAGCGAACGCGGCAAGCTTCGCCTGGATGCCCTCGACCTGCGCCTGCGTCATCGTCCCGAACAGCGGGCGAATCGCCGCGAAGAATTTATCCGGAGACGCCAGCCCGTGCGCCGGGCGCGCAGGGGCGGTCGCCGGCTTTGATGCCGTCGTCGTCATAGTCGATCTCCGATGTTGGGTTAGCGGGTAAGCGTATCAGCCGGCGCTGCGGGGCCCGTGCCGATCGTCTGAGGGGGAAGCTTGTCGAGGGCCGTAGCAAGGTTGGCGTCCTGCTGAGCGCTGCCCTTGCCCACGTTGAGCACCGCAGCAACAGCTGCGCCTACGATCGGTCCGAGGCCGGTGAAGAAGCCGTCGACGAAGCGGGTGTTGTTCGCCGGGACCTGGTGAAAGAAAGATATCGCGGCGAGGCCGACGTATCCAACGATCAAGGTCAGTGCGATTACGTAGCGCCAGTGGCGGTCGACGTCGGTCATGTCGTCATTCTCCGATCAGGGGATGGGCGGGGAGGCGACGTTGACGATTGCCGCGCCCGCTTGCGCGCCGCGCTCGATCGCCACTTCCTGCTGCTGCCGGGCTCGCATCTGTTCGATGTGAACCACCGCCTCCGCGACCTTGTCGGGGGAGGTTTTCAGCAGCATCAGCAGTGCGTCGAGACATGCGTCCGCATTGTTCACGCGGTGCCGCATGATCGCCATCTGCGCGTCGTGTCGGAGCCGTTCGGCTTCGAGCTTGGCGTCCTGAACAGCCTTGTCGGCCTCAAGCTTCTGGACGCGCGTTATCAGGTCGTCCCTCAGCTTTTCCTCCGCATCCTGCTTGTTCTTCTGCATGGCTGGGCGGTTCTTCAGCCATGCTGCAAAGGCCCCGCCGCCCAGGACGAGATTGACCAGACCGAAAACCGCGCCCCAGCCCCAGGTCATGCCGGCGAGGTGGGTGCTATCGGTCATGGCACTGGTACCAGAGCGTGAGGCCTGACACCGCGATCGCCAGCAGCAGCGCGGTCCCATGTGAGACCAGGGGCTCGACATGGAACAGGAACGCCAGGCGGTTCACGGCCAATAGGAAGACCACGCCCCAGATCGGATCAAGCGATCGCGCACGTCGCCGCGCGATGCGCCAGACTGCCGGGGAGAGGCACGCTAGACAGAGCAGCCATGCGGCCACGCTCACGGGCTGCGGAATGTCAGTGCCGATCATGGCCTGCCGCCTCCCCGATGTAATTGCTCGTGGCTGTCGCGGTCATGCGTCATCCTTTCCTGCGACCGTCCGATCGCAATTCTGCTTGTGATTATGTTGGACTTGCGGCGGGAGCGCGGAGGCGTTCACGCTCATCGCAGGCCTATGGCAGAAGCGTTCCCGGCGCGGTCCAGCTGTCACCGGCGTAACGGCCGCCAGCCGCAAATGCGGCAGTACGCGCAGCTTCGTCGATCGCGGCAAGCTGCGCCGCCGATCGACCAGACACGGTCAGGTCTTCCAGGAACAGACGATAGACCACCGCGGACATGGCCTTGTTTCGGGCATGATCGCCGTAGGCGGCGTTGACTAAGCCGAACCCGAACACGATCGAGTGGAACCCCGGGGCATCGTCGGCGAGTGCGACAGCGCCTACGTAGGACGTGGCTAGTTCCTCATGGACTAGGCCCACCGTATTGCGTGCGCCAGTGGCGACCTTCGAGAGCGCGTTCGGCGCGAATAGCGGGCCATCTCGTTTCACACCGAAGAAGCCGCGCAGGTTAGATGCCGCGTCGCCGGTGAAGATGTACGGGCCGGTGTTGACGAGATCGGCGCGTGTGATCTGGTACCATGCCGACAGATAGAAGACGTGCGATTGGTTTGCCGCCATGTAAGCCTTGACCGGGCCCGGCAGTTCGAAGCGCGCGTATGCGCTGGCGGTTTGCGTCGCCTGCGATGACACGACGTGCAACCCGCCCTTGGCGCTGCGCTCCGCTGCAAAGCTGAGCGGAACGCCGGCCGATGTTGGCGTGTCGTTGCGGTTGAACAGCGGTTGCACCGTCGGCGTGACGACCAGAGCTTGGCTGGCTGCCGTCAAGGTCGGTACCGACAGATTGTAGGTTCCGGTTCCGCCCTTTCCGCTGCCGAAGCTGCGGATGTAGGTACCGGCGGGGATGCCGGTGCCGCTGATGCCGGATCCGATCTGGAGCGACTTGCTGCCGGCCACCGTGACCGTCATCTGCCCGTTGCTGATCGATCCAGTGATGCCAAACGGCAGCGCGTCGCACAGCACCAGCGCAGGCCGTGAAGCGACGTTCGGCATGAACGTCAGCAGGTTGGTATTAGTACCGAACGCCGGTTGGGCAGGCACACCGGCCGTTGGCGTGACAGGATGACCCGGCTCGATCAGCAGCAGGGTGCCAGGCGAGATCATCGCATCGTTTTCGGCGAAAGGCAGCGAGCCGGCATTAACGAGCGCGCCGGGAATGAGAACGTCGAGGCAGCTCATGATCAATATCCCTTTGCGGTAAAGCGGTCGCGGACGGTCGGCGCGATGACTGCGGAGTTGCAAAGTGCCGTGAAGTGGGTGTCGTCGCTCGCACCGCGTAGCGAGGAAGGCGGTACGTCGTTCGCGATATCGGCGTTGTCCTGCGCCGTCGGCGTGATCCCAGCCATTGCGAGGCCCTGGTCGATAATGACACGCCGAATATCGATGAACCCGTCGCCGTATAGGGCGGCAAGTTCGGTGTTCAGCTGGATGATGTAGTTGAGGTTTGCGGACCCCAGGTTCTCGGTACCGCCGCCCTTGTTTGTGACGCCAAGAATCAGGATGTGGCGGACGAGCGGCTTATAGAAGGCGATTGCCGCCGCCAGCGCCGCCTTTACCCGCGCGCCAGCGGTATCGTAGCCGAACACCGGATTGAAGTCGTTGCGGCCGATCCACAGGATCAACGTGCGGTTCTGGTAGGTGATGGCGATATCGGGCAGGAACGGCGTGCCCGCCGGCACCGGCACTGCTGCACCCACGGTCAGGCGCGCGATCGAATAATTGAGCTCGGCGCCGTTGCCGTCGACGTTGCGCGTCACCCGCACCGGAACGCCTAGGATCGTTCCCGTCACGGCTGCAGGCAATGACGCGGTGATCGGATTGCACGCCGTCGCGATCGCCGAGGTCCGCGCGGTGATGACCACGCTCGACGTATCAGCTGGTATCTGCCCACCCGATACGGTGACCAGCATAGGCGAGCCGCCCTGTCGCGCGAGAATGTCGGAACTGGTCTGGCCGCCGGCTCCACCATTGTAGACGCCGCGTCCGAGCAGGGTCGCAAGGAACGCCGCTGGTGAATTCGCTCCCCCGTCGACTTGAGTGAGACTGTCGCCCCACCACACCACGTCAGCGGCCGGCGCGATGGGATAGACGACACCGCCACCCGTGGCCGGGGTCCACAGCGTCGAGCCCGCGCGCGAGAATACGACCTTGTCGTCAGGCGTCAGCAGTGGACCGTTGCTGTCCTGCCCGGCCGTGGTCAGCACGGTGCGCCGGCCATCTGATCGTCGCTCGGAGGTCAACTGGACTATGCCCGCACCATCCTTACCCGCAGTGACGACGTAGGACGCGTTGACCGCTAGAGGTGCGCCCGCGTTGTCGGCGGTGGCGGCGCGCGAGACGTAAGCGCTGATCGGCTGGGTGGCGTCTTTCGGAATGCCGAATATCAAGCGCCCGGTGGTGTCTCTCAGGCGATATACGTAACCGACGACATCATCGACGATGCTGAATGGCAAACGTGCCTGCGTCGTCGCATCGAGTGCTTCGATCGGGATGCTTCCAGGAAGCAAACTGACCGGGACGTAAAATCTCACGCCCTTGGTCGCATCGCGGTCGACGTCGGCAATCAAACGCTGCGCCGTATCCTTCAGCCGGATCAGCTTGTCGCCGGCCGTGTCGATCATCGCGTAGGTAGCGGCGATTTTTGCTGCGGTGACCTGCGTTAGCATGTTCCACCATTTCGCCCCACGCGACCCCTCGGGCCCACCCGGAACGTTGGAATCCGTATTGTCATTCGCATAATGACCAGCAAGTGCCGATGCGGTGGTTGCCTGATCGCGGGCTGAGAATATCGCCGAACTGGCATCAACGACCGTTTGGGCAGCAGCGGCATTCTGCGCGGCTAGGGTTGCCTTCTCATCTGCAAGCGCTGCTTTCGTGGTAGCCAGACCAGTCGCCGTATTCGAACTGGTGATCGCCGCAGCGATCTCAGCGTCCTTGCCGGCAACGTGCTGGTCAAGCGCCGCTTGCGATTGCGCAAACGCGTCGCCAGTCTCCGTGATCAGGGCGTCAACGTCGGCGACCGCTTGCGCAGCCGCGTCGATCGCCGGTGCGCGCAGCATAGCATCATAGGCCTCGAACGATAATCCTGCCGCCTCCCAAGCAGGTATGCCGGGCGCACCTGCGGTGCTGACGATGACCACGCCGAGTGATTCTGCCACCTCTGCCATGACATCGCTGCTTGCACCCGAACCGGCCGCAGCTGACGGCCCAACGGATGTCGTAAAGCTACCCGCCAGCCATGGCGTAAAGCCGTCCTCGACGATCTGGTCGACCTGATGCCTAAGGCCGATTCCGGTCAGGGCCGCCGACTGCGCGCCGGTCATCGGGAACGCTACGTCAGTACCGGCGCCCGTTGCCAAGATCTGCGCGAACATCTCTGATTGCGCGTCGAACACGCTCCAGCGGAACGACATGCCGGTCAGATCGACGGGCGTACCGTCCTTCCGTTTGATCTTCATGACCAATCGGAAGGTGGCTCCGCGGATGACGCGCACGTCCTGGTTGCGATCAAGGATCGCTGGAATCGTCATGCGCGCGCCCTCGCGCCGCGCAATGCTGCCCGGTTGGTCATAGCCGTCTCCAATTTGATGTCAGGCTTGCAGGAAGTTGGTCGTGTCGGTGCGGACCGTGAATCCACTTGGCCCCGATGCTTGAGCCCGGAAGGTCACGAAGGTTCGTGCGCCACTGGTGTTCGTCAAGCTGCCCGATGCCTCTGGGTATGCGGGTTCGCCCGGGCCGACGAATTGCGAGTTCGTCCCGATGTCCGAGAAGGCGCCGTTGCCTTCTGACGCGGCGATCGTGACCGTTGCATTTCCAGCCGCTGTCGACGCGATACCAATTCCCGCCGTTGCAGTAATCGATGCCCCTGGCTCCAGAAGGATTGGGTCAAGCTGCCCAGAGGTGCCCGTGATCATCACCGAGTACGTCTGGCTGGCTCCGTCACCGGGGATTACGAAGACCCCTGCCGTGACCGGCCCTAGAATTCGCCGGTACCCAATAACGCCGCGGACACGGTATCGGATGCTCACCTCATATTCGGTGCCGGGCGTGACGCCCGTCATCTCCTTACGGTTGATCGTGGGGGACTCGATACCGACCCCGATCCAGTTGTCATCGATCCCGGCTCCGGCAACATACGGACGAAGGTCGAATATTGCCGCCTCGGCAGTTGCAAGCGCCACCAGGCCTGTCGCGACAACCGCAGGGATCGAGACACCGTTTGCCGTCAAGGTGAGCCCAGCGACCGACCAATCGGAGGCAGCTGGCGCGGCTACGGTTGGATCATAGGGCCCGACCGAGGCGGTAGGGGGCGGGGTCGTCGTTTGACCAAGCGCAAACGCATGCTTGCCGTCCGTTTCGGACCGAACTTCGAACGTCACCTTTGGCGTCGACGGCTCGATCGTTCGACGCAGGATCAGGACCTTGAGAGGCGCAAGATCCGCCCGGGAGATCGTGACGCAGTCGCCGCTCTTGTAGTTGATCCATTTCGGCAGGAGCGGGAAGGTACCGGGCCCGAGCTCGCGCGTGTTCTCGATGTCGTAGCGCGCAAGGGTCGCCGCCTGGTCGGCGTCCTGCACCAGCGAATAGGTGATCTCCTTCGAACGCTCATCGCCGTCCTCGGTGATATGGAGCGGCACGCGGATCGGCGCGGCCGGCACGATCTCCCAATCATGGGCCTCCGACCGGTAGCGCGGAATGACCGTGTTGATCCGGCTGCGGACAGGCTGCATCGCTGCAAGCTTCGCGTCACCGATGATGTCGGCTTCGGTAATGGTCGCCAGCGACACGCGCGGCGCGTTGACGATGCACCCGATCCGCGCGCCCGTCTTGAGCGGCTCGCCGGCGCCCGCCTGAAGCATCTGCTTCAGCACGTTCCACTTCGTGTCAGGCCGGGAGTAGACGACGCCGCCCAGCTTCCACCCGTTCGCATCCGCGATGTTCGCGCCCTCGACGAACTCGGAAACGATGATGCTGTCAATCTTGGCGCCAAGCCCCATGACCCGCTTGCCGTTCTGGTGACGGCCGATGCACCACGTCAGCGCGTGAAGGTACGGGTTTTCCGACCACGACCAGGTCGACTCGTCGTTGTATCGATGCGGACCCGCACCGCCCGGGTATGTGCCATCAAGGCGCGGATCGTATGTGAGAACGCCGCGGATGACCCACATCGGCGCAGGCACGCCGTTCTGGAAATACCGCTGCTTGCTGTCGTACCGCAGGCGCCAGATGGCCGCGGCCATCCCCGATAGCTTGTGCGATGTCGACCAGCCAGACGGTCGAGCCGACGCGCCAGCCTGCACTGTCAGTGCGGAGCCTTCCGGGCATAGCCCACGCTGCACCCGCTGGAACATCTTGTCGCGGAAGTCGCCGATCGCATTTCCGGCGCCATCGAAGCTGATCGCCGTCTTGTCCGAGGTGAAGCTCTGGATGCTATCGACCGGCCCTGCGCCAGAGAAGATCGTGATCAGATCCTGCAAATCGTTCGGCGTGTTCGCCGACCAGCCATCGCTCGCCCGCCGGAAGATGATGTTCCCAGCAGTGCCCGTGCGACCTATGAGATAGGGAACGCCAGCGTTCGGATCGGCGCTGAATTCGGTCTGCGATCCGCCCGCGGTGCCATCAGGCTTCTTCGCGGTCAGGCCGGACAGAAGCGTCAGCCCGCCCGCAGCGACGGACGCGATCGTGGCGATAGACGAGACCGTCGCCAAGGTGGCGGCGGTCGCAGCAGTCGCGGCCGACACGGTGAAGCCAGCGCCGAGGAGCCCTGCGCTGGCCGCAGCGCCAAAACCTGTGGCCGCGAGGGCTACTGCGCCGACGACGAGTGCGGCCTTGGCGGCGAACTTGCTCACTTCGGCACCACGCGCCAGGCAGCGGTGATCTCGATGGGCTGGACGACGACCGCGCCTGCGACATCGGGATGATACCCAAGGGCTCGGCCGTTACCGAGAGCCACAGCTAGCGCGTCCACACCGTCCTCGCTTGGTAGCTGCAGGACGTCACCGACGATAACCGACGCGAACCCGATCCGCGGTAGCTGCAGCACCTCGTCCAGCGCGTGGCTGAGCGTGGGCCAGCCGAGGCGAGAGAGCGCACGCTTGGCACCCAGGAGGCTGCTGTACTCGCCCGCCTTGGAGATGCCGACCCGGTAGCCTAACTGGCGCAGGTGGAAGGCCACCATCTTCGCGCAGTCGAACCGGCCCCACGTATGAGGGACGTCCTGAAACCGGTCGAGCGTTGCCTGCGCCGCATCGCGCCGCGCGACCATGATGTGGTGCGATCTCATTTCGTGCTCACCGATCCAAGATTGTTCGTGCCCCAGGGGATCGTTTCAGAAACGCCGGTGACGAAGGCGAGACCGAGTTCGCCAGGCCAGATGTCCTGATGATGGCTGTCCGAGAGGCGAATGCCTTCTTCCATGTCGAAGAACCGATCGAACTCGCTGACGATATCGTAATCGACGGTGCGCTTGCGGCTGCCCCAGTTGATCGTGGCGACATCGAGCTTGCCATCGAACAGCAGCAGTGGATCCGGCACGACGATGCCGGTCGCGCCCGAGACGACGCCCAGCCAGCACCGGACTCGAGAGCCCTGCATTGCGGAGCCGGCAAGATCGGCAACAGCTCCGTCTCTTGAGGGGTTGAGCGTCAGGCTGACCTGCGGCGCTTCGTCGCCCGTTCCATCCGAAATGCTGTCTATGGATTCGATCGTGCCGAACAATGGGTCGCGGCCGACAAAGGCGTTCCAAGGCGCTGTGGCAAATGCACCGGGCCCATCGATCAGGCGCAGCGAATAACCGGGAAAATCGATCTGCACGGCGCCGAATATGCGCACGACGCGCGCAGCCATCGCCGTCTGCATCGCAGAGGTGAATTCGGCCATGACTATTCGATCTCTGTGATGGTCAGGGCCAAGCCGACGGTGTGAGCCCGCTCGTCTGTCCAGCCCTTCTCATTGCCCGACAGAGCGCCCTCGATCATGGGCGCGGCAAACTCGCATACGTCACCCGCTGCCGGGGATTTCCGGAGCGGAGGCCAGAACGAGACGTAGCCGAAGCCGTTGCCGTCCGCGGTCGCGTCAGTCGTCGCGGCGTACAGGTACCGCTGCCCCGCCGTTACGATCGAGAAGAACTGGCCGGCGCGGATAACGTAGCCGACGGTGAATCCCGAAATTACGAGATTGCTGCCCGCCTGGTTTGCGCCTGAGACAACGGGGCTACCTGGCGTCCCGATCTGGAGGCCCGGCTGAGGGACCGGATAGAGGGCAGTCTCGCTGATGCCGCGAAGCAGCGCCGCGATCCATGCCCGCCGGTCCTCAGTCCACCGCAACTGTCCGGTGACGATATCGAGCGCGAACCGACTACCGAGGCGCTCGAGGCGCTGCGCCGCCCCCGGGCCAGTTGGCGTCTGCCATGCTCCGAAATCGAGCGGGCGAGGGGTCGCTGTCTTGGGCGGCCTCAGCGTGGGAAGTGCAACGGCCATCAGGAGAGCGCCCGGTTCTGGGCAAGCGAAAGGTTTCGACCCGCCATTTCGCTGCCGCCGGCCGCGCCGCGGACCGCGGCGCCGTTACCGATCTGGACCATCTGGTCGAGCAAGTCCTGCGTCACTACAGCGCCCTCCAAATGGAAATGATTGGTCGACCCGCCGCGATTATCATTGCCTGCTAGCATGCGCCGGGTTTCAGCCGCCGGCGTCACGCGCGAGCCGCGCGCCATGGAAACCAGTTCCGGACCGTTCTCGCCGACAAGCGATATGCCGCCGCCCCAGTATTCGGTGCCAGTCGCATTGGATCCGATCTTGGGCTTCCCGCTGATCAGCGACGCGAGGGAGCCGATGAACCCGCCAGAGCCGCTCAGCTTGCCGATCTGGCTCATCGTCCATTTCGCGGCGAGTTGCGCGATCGCGTTGATGCCCATTTCCTTGAAGGAGTCGAAGATCGAGCGTGTCCCGCCGCTCATCAGGTTGCGGTAAAGTCCCGCTACGGTTCGCACGCCCTCCTGCTGGACGCGCTGCCGGCGCTCGTTCTCGATAGTCCACGCGCTTATCTGCTCGTCCTGCTGAGCGCGCCATGATGCATTCCCTGCGGCGAAAGGATCCTCGACATCACCGAACATCGTCTTGAACGAGGCGACCTGTTGCGCCGAGGCCTTCGCCTGCTGCTCCTTGAGCAGGGCGTAGCTGTAGTCACCCGCCTGGTCGGCGCTGATCTTACCGGCACCGCGCAGGGCCGCGATCTTCTTCAGCGAGGCAGCATACTCGTCCGCTGCGGCCCGCGCCGGATCAAACTGCTTCACCACCTCCTCGAGATCGCTATCCAGTTGGCGGTTGGCCGCGGCGAGGTCGCGGGTATCCTTCGCGGCATCGGCTGACGCCGCGCGCTGCGCTGCCGTCTTCGACCATTCGATGTGCCAATGACCAGTCTCGGCAAACACCTTGGTCAGCCGAACGCCCTCGGCAGCGAACGCATCCTTGATCTTCTTCGCCGTGACACCAGCCTCGAATTGGATGTCCAAGGCGTTGCCGCGCTCGTGCGCGCTGGTGCCTGGCTTGGCGACCGGGTTTTCCTTCGGCTTCCCCTGCGCGATCCATGCATCGTACAGCTGCTGCTGGCGTGCGGTACTGCGATCGGCGCTGTTGACCTGCAGGCCGGCAGCGCGAGCGATCGACGACGCCTCGCGAGAGGTAACCTCGCGTCCATACTGCCGGGAAGTCTCGCCAGCGGCCTTCTGCTTGTCCTGCTCAGCCTTCACGGCCGCCGCGCGATTACGCTCGATCGTAGCGAGCTCGCGGGTCAGGGCGCCGTCGACGTCCTGACCCGCTTTGATCCGCGCGCGCGCCGCGTTGCGCGCAGCGGTTGCCTGGTCATCGTACTGCTCCTTGATCCGAGCCATCGGATCAGCCGAACGCGCCGCAGACTCGGTCGCGAGGTCGATCCGCGTACCCATAAGGTTGCGCTTGGCCTCGTCGATCGCCTTCTGATTGGCCTGCAGCTGGGTTTGCAGGCCGGCTACCCGACCGCTCGATTCCGTCAGCGCGAGTGTGCCAAGCTCGCCGCGCTGGCCGGGGCCTTGCGAACGCTGCTTGTCGACGTTCTCCTGAGCGATTGCCTGATCCAGCAAAGCCGCCGTAACGCCGCGGATCGACATCTCTTTCTTGAGGTTTTCCTTGGCGAGGATATTGGCCCGCTCGGCCGCCGATCGTTCGCTCTTTGCTGCCGTATCAAGCGCCTCTGCCTGCTCGCGAATTGACGCAGCTACGCCCTCTGCGGAACGAGCGAAGCGCTCTTTCGCAACCCGCGTCGTCTCAGTCTCAGATGCATCCTTCTTGAGCTTATCGATGGCCTCGTCGACCGCGCTATTTGCGCTGATGATTTTCCCGATGAAAGGCCCAAGGACAAGAGCGCCCGCAGTGAGGGCCAGGCCCCACGGACCGATCATGAAGCGGGCGAAATTACCCGCCTTGCCTTCGAGATTGGAGAACTGACCGGCGACCTGACCACCTTGGATGGCAAAGACCTGCAGGACGTTCGTGCCCATGCTGATCTGTGTGAAGGTATCCTGCAACTGGTAGCTCAGGCCCTGCATCGCCGCTCGCTGGGCACCGGCCGAATTGCCGCCGCGCATGTGGGCCCCGGAAGCTGCATCCAAGGCCTCCTGCTCAAGACGCAGCTTCACGACGTACTGGTCCAAGGACAATGTGCCGGCGCTTACCAGCGTCCGTGCCTCGGATATCTCTCGGTTGAAACGGTCCTGCGCGGCATAGGCGGGATCGATCGCAGCAACGAGTGCGCGGGTGCGCTTCTCAAGCCGCTCTTCCTCTGCTTGCAGGGCCACGAAGGCTGCCGCTGAGGCGCGAGCTGACCCCTCCCACTGTCCGAAGCCGGTGCCGTTGGTATCGGCAATCTGCATCTGGACCGCGGTCTGCGGCATGATCGCCGAGATCTTGGCTGCAGCGTTCTTCTGGCGCTGCATCGCGGCTTCAACGTCGCGGCCAGCATTCTCATAGGACTTCGCCCAGCGCCGGGCCTGCGCGTCACCGGTGTCGGCGATCTCGACCAAGTCGGCTTTGACCTGAGCCTTGCCGACGGTACCGAGGCGAATTGAGGCTGGGTTTGCCATGCTATTCCCCTTCGGAAGCCTCGGCGAGGCGGTTGACGATCACGGCTTCGACAGCCGGCAGCACGTCAGCAAGCAACTGCATATCGACGTCGAGAGCTTGACCCATCGTCATGACTGCGGCGAAATCGAGCGCGAAAGGCTGGCCGCCGCCGCCGACACGCAGCTGGCGATCACAACCGGTCAGGACGTTCCAGACGTCTTCTTCGGATTCCGTTTGCGCTTCGTGGAGGGCGTAGGGGCATTCGGCGCATCGGTCGCCGTCGCCAGCGGAGCAGGTGAGCCGGCAGTAGTCCGCTCCCCCGTCGCCTGCGTCGAAATGCCATCCTGCGAGGGCGACGATTCTTTTCCCGGCGCGGCACGCTCGCGTTCGCGCTGAACGTATGGGATCACATATGCAGCATCGAACGCTTCAAAGGTGAGCGCGTCCGCCAGCAGCATCGCCTTGTTTTCGGGCGTGCAGTCGAGCGGAACGCCCCTGCCGGTATCATCGTCATCACCCATGACGCAGACATCACGCCAGTCGAGCACCCCCGCCATGATCAGCGCATAGCTGAGCGCATCGCCCAACTCTTCCATCTGCTCGGCGACGGTCGCGGTCTCGCCGCCTTCCGCACCTTCCGTACCGAGCGCCTCTAGTGCGGCACGGCGCGCGCGGCGCAGCATTGGCCGTGTGATGGGCGCGAACAGCACGCTCGCGCCCATCACTGGGGTCCAGACGGGCTCTTCCGCCTGCTTATGAACGACGAGCATCAGGCGTAGCTCGCCGTTTCGTTACGCAAATACACTGTGATTACCGGGTCGCCCGCCGGCATCGCAGTGAACTGCACCTGGATTCCATTCGGGCCCGAGATGGGTCGCTTCGGGCGAGGCAGGAAAACCCGGGCGAACGTGATTTGTAAGGCAGAGCCCCGCGGGCCAGTCCACGTGAACGTGAGGGACACCGGTAGTCCGGCGGTAGCCTTGTTGAGCAGCGTGAAATCCGCGAACTTGGCGGTCAGCGCAATCGAGCCTGCCGGTGTCCCGGGATCGACGTCGTTGATCTCGCCGTCAGGCGTGATCGTCTCGTCCTTCTCCATGCCGTTCGAAAAGCTCAGCGAGGCACTGACGATTTCGCCCATAGCAACGTCATCAACCTGCACTGAACCAGTCGCAGCCGTGAATCGCTCGACGCTTCCCAGTGCAGCCACGGTCCCCGAAGACGGGGTGTTCGCCAGGACCGTTTCGCCCTTGCCGATCAAGCCAATCGTTGCCTGAGTAAGGCCCGATCGCCGCATTTCGATAGCGATAGAGTTGGCGCGAACACCGTAGTTCGTGCTGTACGCAGGGCGATCTGGATGGCCGATCTCGATCGCCTGAGATGGGAGAGCGAGTTTCCCACTATCGAACCGATGAACGTACTGGCCTTCATCATCACCTGAGGTCGTGGCCGGCAGGCCGAAGACGTGCTTCAGCCAGTACCCGAGATAGACGAGGTCGAGGGGAACCACGATGTTCCCGTCATTATTGGTGACGTCGTAAACCGGGTCACCCAGTGTCCGCCCTCGGCCCAACTGATCGTCAGCGATCAAACCCCGCTCAGCGCCGATATCTGAAGAAATGAACGGCATACGGATGTACCCGCTCACAGGAGGCGTCCCGTATGTCGTTTCGAAAGCGGCCGCCATGACCGCGTTAGAGCCGCGTGCGCGTCCCATAATTCTTCTCCTTGGGTTTCAGGCGAGGGGGTTGGACGTCGAATAGGACGCGATAAGCATGAAATCTGCGCCGCGGGCCGGCTGGCCGCCGCCATCAATGTCTTCGGTGCCCGGCGAACTCGCATCGAGCCAATCACATAGGCCGCCAAGGGTGCGATCGGCGTCGATTCCATGACCGATTGCCATGAGCATCGCGTCGAGGGCTTCCTCGCTACTGATGCCGGCGCTGGGCTCAGTTGAGACCTCGATCGGGATCCGGTGATCGTAGTAATAGGTGATCGGGCTGAGCGTATATTCCGGCTCGCCTGGATCGCCGGTGCGGACGATCACCATGCCGGTCGCCGGGATCGTGGCAGGGGGCGCTTCCTTGCCGTCTAAGCCAAGCACCTTGGCGCCAGGCAGCGCGATTTCGATCAATTGCTTGACCGCGATCAGGACGTCGAGACGTTTCGACATCAACCTGCCAGCCTTCGGTCAAATGCTGCAACGAACGCGTTCCCCCACCGCTCGCCTGGCCCTTTGAGGTCGAGAAGCTTCGGCAGTTTGACCGTGCGCCGCAGGACGAACATCAAAACAGGCTCGGACATGCGGCCTTGGCGCCGACGCCCGCCGGTATTCTGACGGAACCCGCGCTGATTCTTCGACCGGATCGCGTCGATGAACGCGAGCAGCGTGCCATTGCGGCCACGCCGAAAGAAGAAGTCAGATCCGAACATCGCTTCGACCTCCTGGGGAGCCATTCGGCCGCCTTTGATGTTCTTGCCCCTGACGCTGACACGTCCGCGCGCGCGGGGGACGTTGTCGGTCGGGATCCATAGGTAGTTTCCGCCCGACACGGGTCGGATCGTGGCGCCGCGGATAAATCCGTCGGCGATCTCCGGCGCATTCGACCAGATATAGCCGGTCGGCGTCATGCTCTCGCGCTGCTCCGGGTAGACGCGATCGCGCCAGGTGTTCGCAAGCCGCTGCCCGAGTCCGTTCGAGGTCGTTTGCTCGCGCAACTCCGTGAGGGCCGGCTTCGTCGTCTCCCGCATGGCCTCGGTCGCAGCCTTGGCGATGCTGCCTTCGACATCCCGCATCAGGCTCTGAAAGTCAGGGACCTCGATACCGATCTGCATGTCAGGCCGGGTTCGCGCCGCATGTCCAGCCGATCCGCTCGAGGTCGAGCACCGGGTCGCCGAACAAGGTGAACGTCTCGCCGCCCTCGACCTTGCCATCGACGATTACCCCCTCGATGACGACGAAATCGCCATCCTTCGGGCTGTCGACTTCGGATCGACGAAGCTCGATGAAGGTGCCTGCATTATTGAGGATGCGGCCCTGCCCGAACTGCGACTCCCGATCGGGCGCGCTGCGGATGACGCGGATATTGATCGGCGACCCGTCTGCCGGCTGGAATACAGCCGCTGCCGACCCTGGCGCCGTAAATAGCGCATCGAGGGCGAGGGAAAACGGGTCGGCCATGTCAGGCTGCGGCCGCGGCGCGGTGCGCGCGGATGGCGGCGATGATATCGTCCTTACGGGTGATGCCGGTCAGGTCGACGGTCTCGATCACAGCGAGCGCCTTGAGGTCGTCGACGAGCATCGCGTCCAGACCGTCACCGGTCGGCTCGGCGTCGTCTTCGTGGTCGCCTTCCGCATCCTCGGGATCGCCCGCGAGGACGCCAGCGAGGACGAGGCGGCTGGCCTCCTTATTCGATACGGTCAGCGGGTTTTCGAACGTATGCCGAACCGCTCCGGCCACGATCGTTGGGCCGAAGATCATGATCTTCTTCATAGGATCGCTCCAGACAATGGACGGGCGACGTGTCGCGCACGCCGCCCGCCAGTTTTCACCGGGCAAAGGGGAGGGAACCCCGGTGGGTTAGGCGGCGATCTGGCCGGTGAGCTTCACGCGGCCCGTTGCGTCTGCCGACGCTGCAGCCTGCGTGAATGCGCCGATCAGGACGGTGCCGCTGGCACTGGTCGTCACCACGAATGCGGTGTTGTCCCAGTATGCCTTGGCGCCGGCGGTAACTGCGCCCGCGGCCTTCGGAAGGTCAAAAACCTCTTCCGTGACGCCGACGACGGGGGCGCCGGACGCCGCTGCGGCCGATGCGATGGCGAAGATTGCGCCGACGAGGAACCCTTCGCCGCTGAGTAGAGCGCGAGGGGCGGTGAGGGTGAGGTTCTCACCCTTCTGCACGTAGTTCTTCATGATGCGTCTCCCTGTCCGGGCTCAGCGGTGCCAAGCCGGGACGGTTGGGTTTCAGGCCGCGCGAGCAGCGCGGATGGCCGCGACCATCGCGGGCTTGGTGTTGGCCGTGCCGAGGGTGATGCCCTCGTCCTGCGCCAGCGACTTGAGTTCGTCGGCTTTCAGGGCTTCGAGCCCATCGTCCTCTTCCTCGTCGCCCGGAAGGTCCTCGGGGTCGCCATCCAGACGCCCCGATTCCTTCAGCTGTTCCGCCTCGGCATCCGAGACGGTGAGCGGCCCCTCGACGGGGTAGCGCACGGCTCCGGCGATGACCGCCGGGCCGATCAGGTTCACGATCTTCATCGTCTATCCTCTCGGTTCGGCTCAGTTGCCAGGGTTGCGGTAGAAACCGCGGAACTCGATCGTCGCAGCGCCGACATCGAGACGAGCCTTCGTCTTGATGCCGTCGACGTCGAAGCCGGCCTGCGTCTCGATGAAGACGCCTTCCTGACCTTCGAGGTGCGACAGCTCGATCGTGTCGATCGCGCTGGGATCTGCGATCAGATACCAGCTGTTATCGGTGATCCGCGGCTCGACGATCAGCTGCAGCTTGCCGGCGAACGGGTTGACGTTCGACGTCTGAGCGGCCGTGACGGTGGTCAGGAACTGCTCGGCTTCGGTCTGCTTGGCAGGCCCGACGACCAGAAACGCTGGACGGACGGTGATGAAGCCGCCCTCGGCCGACTTCTGCTGCGCCATCGCGGTGCGGCCCGCGGTGACGGATGCGACGGTGATTGCCGCACCGGTGCCGAGGTTGCCGTGCTGCGCGGAGAACAACGCGAACCCATCACCCATCGTCGGGTTGCTGATGACCAGACCCCAGACGAGATCGCTCTCGAGGTCGCGCGCCTTGAACCCGAACTGGGTCGGGACGCGCGAGAACAGGCGCTTGTCGTCGTTGATCAGCGCTTGGCGGGTGATCGCGATGATGCGACCGTAGGTCTGCAGGCGATAGCTCATGCCGGTGTCGGACATCGCGCCGTAGGTGAACTCGGCGTTCTCGCGGACGAGCAGCAGCGACGGGGCATCGCCCAAGCCGATGATGTTGGTGTCCTTGAAGTCCGGCAGCGTGCCCCGCGATACGATCGGGCCGAAGGTCTGCGGCGCCGATTCGTATGCGGCGCGGACGCGCTTGCCTGCCGCGTTCGACAGGGCGTTGGCGAAGTCGCTGGTCGTGTGTGCGCCGTAGCGAAGACCGAGGGCGGCGCCGGCGATCTCCAGCTTGTTACCGCTGAAGACGCCGAGGCCGGTGCGCTGGCAGTAATCGCGCGCCATTTCCATCATCGTCATGCCGCGGAACTCACGGGCGGCCGTGGCGTCTGCTTCCGGCACGGTTGCGTTCGGATCTGCGCGCAGGATGACGGCCGCCTCGATCGCACGGCGATAGCCGTCGTTCTCGGTGCCGCTACGACCGGCGCGGGCGTCGATCGTCGGCAGCGCACGGGCCTCGATCAGGCGATCGGAGATTGCGCGTTCGAAATCGATCGCGGTCAACGGCGTCTGCTCGTTGCGAACGATCAATTCGCGCGCGAAGGTATCGCCGAGATCCGCCGAGCGACCGCAGCGCTCGAAGATGTTCGTGGCGGTGATTGCGGGGGCCGAGCGCTGCTGGGGGGCGTGCTCGATGACGATCGTGGTGGGGTCGTTGGCGGGCGTGGTGTCCGCCGCCTGGGTTGCCTCATCGGCCATGTTGGTTTCCTCGGTGGTGGACGCGGTCGCGCCGCGGATGGTGCAGGGATGATCGCCGCCCTGCGCGGCACTCCGCTGACGCACTTGCGCCGCGGCATCGAAGGGCACCGTGACGAACGAGAGCTCGACCGGCTCCCAATCCGTCGCCAGCATGTGGGGATATTCACCCTCACGCTCGGTGCGTTGAAACTCGAATACGTTGTAGGACACGCTCAGCGAGCGGATGTGCCCGTCGATGATCTTGGCGACCGTATCGGCGACATCCGGCGTGCGCGCGAGGCGGACCCGGCATAGGCCCTCGCCGTTCTCGATCCGGACGCTGCCAGGAACGACAGAACCGAGCACGCTGCTGAGGCTGTAGGTGCTGTG
>Ga0182228_1000016_pt1 | contig 44648 bp, 75 predicted proteins | sample G6R1MG_19_FD_128385 | JGI IMG/M metagenome (GOLD analysis project Ga0182228, IMG submission 128385) | Miscanthus phyllosphere microbial communities from Michigan, USA - G6R3_MAIN_07NOV2016_LD1 MG | ecosystem: Host-associated > Plants > Phyllosphere > Phylloplane/Leaf | place: USA: Michigan... | reverse complement strand
TTGCGAAGCTGCGAGTCTTGGCGCTACCTCTACCGCCTTTTGCACCTCTAACGTCCGCTTCCCCGCTGAATACAGGAATAAGAACGTCGGGCATCTCGACGGTTGCGGTTGTCACTTTACTGCCGGAACCCCCACCAGCTCAATGCGCGACACTTGAACTGGTCCACCATCCTCGCCAGTGATCTCCAAAGCCTGCGCAGGACGACCAAAGCCGCGATCAAGTATTTCCTTGGCCGCTGCCAATGCTGTGTCAGGATTACCAAGTGCTTCGACCAGCACTCGCAATGCTTCAGGCGAGTGCTCGCGAGCCGCCTCAGACAACGTGCGACCGTCGGGCATTACTGCCTTTGGTCGCCCGCCTGGGTTGCCCGATTGTCCTTTAACGAACGCCATAACACCTCAATGTTGAGAACAACTCATCTAACCCCAATCGCCCGAAGCATCAAGTGGCACAAGCGGGCGCCTAGCGTGTATCCGAAGCCGCGAGTGATGTGGCGCCACATTTAGCCGCACTCCCCATCAAACTGCGCGCGAGTATAAGCGGCAGACCGCAACACACGCTGCATCTCCAATTCTGAGACGCCGGGGCGATAGTGGATACAACCATCATAGTCGGTTGTCACATCCCTGAACGTCGCAGGACATCGAAACGCCATCTGGTCGAGGATCGCAGCGTCACGCTTCAATCGGTGTTCCAGATCGGCGATCCGTTCGGACTTGCTGGGGCCAAGACCCAATAGCTTGCGGATCATACCCTGCACGCCTCTTCAAACTGCGCGCGGGTGCAGGGTGTGACATCCTCCAGAGAACGATACAGAGCAATCGCCGAACACGCCTCGCGACTATTGCGAATGGCCTCGGCGATCTCGAAAGCCGAAACATCGTTGCCTGATCGCATGGCGTCGTCGATCACTACCTCCAACACATCCACCGGCTCCATCTCGGCAAGGATCGCGCGGGCTTCGGCAGTGTGGTCTAACCATGCGGCCATACTAGTTTCAGAGCCAATCGCCTTCACCAGCGCCACCATCCTATCCTCCAGCGGCGTGCGGGTTGGGGTGGTGTAGTGAGGGTGGTTGGCGGGAAGGCGGATGGCGACAATGCTGCTCCACCCATTTTTATTAGAAAGAATCTCGCTCTCAGTCCACGCCATAGGACTGTCTGTATTGGGTCCGTACCATACCCCGCTATCTCGTTGGTATCCCAAGGCTCCGTCATAGCCATAAAACCACTCAGGCCGCTTGCCATCAACTTTAATCTCAGGTCCGAATTCCATCTCAAATCTCCCTATTGCGTTTATCTCACACGTTGCGGTATATGTCCAGCGTCCGCCGCGTTTCATCTCCGTCGCGGACACCCTAGGAACCCGGTTGAGCGACTCCCTCGCTCCCGGGTTTTTTGTTAACTAGCGAAATACAGAAACGCGCTAATCTGCATTGCGATCAATCCAAACACGGTGATGCAGTAAAACCCAAGGCTGAACCCTGACCCTTCGGTCATGTCGGAAACCTTAAATCCTACCCATACGTCGAAGCTCACAGTAGCAACCGCGCCAATGACAAACAGCGGTAGAACAATATATGGACTCATCTCGAATTCCTTTTTTGTTAGCCGGGTTGAGCCTTTTCTCCCTAAGTTATGGCTCCCCGGCAGTTTCCTTTACGACAGGCATGATATTGATAATGGCTTCGGCCACAATGCGCGCCATTGACCATGGCATCGTAATCGTGCGCTCGTCCTTCACCGCGTCGGCACCGTCGTTCCACGCAATCTCGCAGCACTCACCGCCATCGCGGTCAGGACGAACTGTTACATACCAACCGTGCCTATCGTCATAGATCCGCATGTGATGCTCCACGGTATAAGTCGACTTGCTCATCTCAAATCCTCCATTCATGCCCATACGGGCGGGGTGTTAACCAAACTTAGCCTTGAGCTGCTCGTACCGATTGCGGTCACATTGTTCCGCATCACGTGCAGCGCGTTCACGAAGCGCTACTTCGTGCTCGGTTTCCATGCGCTCTCCACTGAGGTACGCGCGAGCGTATGTATCACCGTATTCGTAGTCAGTCTCGATTTCGAGTTCCAGGTTCGTATAGCCCTCTGCCTCGTATCGAGCCCTGCGCTCCTGAAGCACCGCAATAGCCCTGTCGATACCCCCACTCAGCTCATGAGCAATGTTGTCTATCACTACCCGTTTCATCTGCGGCGTTGCCATCTCGTATCTCCCTATCGTGTTAGAATGCCCGTCAGACCGCCTTAAAGGGGATCTACAGCCTCATTCTGGATTTTTGGCAGGGTCAGTAGGCTTCAGGGCTTCAAGAGCTATCCTGTTGTTGCTCTCAATGACGCTGTAGCTGCGCTGGTCATGCTCCACGGTCATATCCCAGCGGCCGATGTTCTGATGGATGCAGAGAGCGCCGCGCCTTGCGATCTCAGCCAACGCCCCCTCATACCGCGCCATCCTCTCCTTCACCGCCAGCCGATGCTTGGCCGTGCGCTGCGTGGTTGTCTGGGCGGTCATGCTGCGGTGTCCTTATTAAGTTGAAGGTGTCGTTGTGCAAATTCGACAAGCGTGTCGATAGCTTTCCATTGTTCGGAAGAAAGCTCATAGTCGCCAAAATACTTGTATTCTGTAGTTTTGATGGCAGACTGAAGCGCTTCGATTTCATCTTGGGTCATTACGCTTCCCTCGCCCGACAGGTCCAGGTGGTTCTGTGATCGACCTCCACGTCGAAAATCTGGCCGCAACTTCCGCAGTTGATTTCAGTCAAATTTTCATCATGAAGCGAATCCCCGTCGTGCGTCTGCTTATAACCACAGTACGGACACTCGGGAGCATCTCTACTGTACGTTTCCTCCATATTCATGCTGCGTCTCCCCACTGTTCGGCCATAGCGTTTGCAATGCCCCTGTACGTCCTCGACCGCTCCTTCCACCGGTTAGGCCCCGGCGGCATCTTGTGGATACGATCAGACCGCCCTTCAACCACATCCGTAGGCACAAGCTTTGGCAGGTTCTTCAACCACAAGCACGTCGCCTTGGTCTCGCCATGTCCGAACTGCCACGGCTGGATGATCTGGTCAGGCTTGCGGATCTTGCTGCTGATGACCGAGATAGGGTTTTCGAGGGCGATGCGATCAATGGGGGCAGCAAGTAATGCCGCTACGAAATTGAGCGCGCGCTGCTGCCGACCATCCGCGATTTTCTCCGCGAAGTGACGGGCACCACTGACGGCAAGGTCCGTGCAGGGTGGATGAGCAATCATCAGATCCCAAAAGCCGAAATGATCGGTCAGCGTAGCAACATCGATGCAGTCCTTCTGCCAGTGATAAGCAGGATCACCCTCAGTCGGCAACAGATCGCACGACCAAGCATCATGCCCCCGAGCGCGAAACGCATCCCGCACCGTGGCGGAATATTCGCAAGCTACCAAAACTCTCATTTCTCATCTCCCTATCGTTCCGAACGTATGCGCCGTTACGAACAACAACGCAACCCCCACCCCGCATTTTTCTCACCCGCGATCACCACGTCTCGATGTAGCTCCCCAACATGCGCCAATAATCCGCCCGCAACCGTTCCAGCGATCGACGAGGCGGCGGATACCTGGGATTGTCGCTCGGCACCCAGCTTCCGTCTCTACAGTCTCTGTACGGCGATCTACGTCTAATCATTTTTCTCACCCGCGATGGCCCCTGGGAAAATCCATCCAAAATCCTTTGGAAAACCAAGCCACTCTCCCCAAATTTCTCCCCATATATACGCCCCCCCTTTCAGGGGGCTATATTTGGGGATTTGGGGATTGGCGGTTTTCCGCCATTCTCGATTCCAAACATCCAAACATTCCCCCAAACATTTCACGCTTTTGGGGAAAGCCCCAGGGCCAGTTTTGCAGCCTCCATATCGGGCTGCAAGCCCTTCTCAGTGCGGTTCTTGATACCGTTATGGAACTCGATCTCATTGACCAGCTTATCGCGGATAAGAAGGTTCATGAACGTCTTAATGTCGTCATCCTCCAGCCCCATGGTCTCCGCAATAAGGTATCCCAGCCACCGTTTGGAACCGCCCTGGCTGGTCTTGCCGAACGGCATTTCCGTGCAGACGCCATGCTCGTCGATATAGCCTTCCTCCATGGCCTCCAGCAGCTTTATGATAAGCGCAGGCTCATAGGCACCGATGCCCTGCGGCACCCAAGGCGCCAGCGCGCCAACCTCGTCGCCGCCTTCGCTATCACTCACCGGACCGTTCTGAAGCGTCACAGAAATCTTCTCGAACCACGTCCGCCCGCCGATCAACGAGTTGTTGGACTTGGCATCGTCATAGCGCACGTACCTGAAACGCTGGTCCTCCTTAACGCCCAGCGCGCTACATTCGCCCTTGGACATAACGAAAAGCGTTGCGGCCAGACGTGCCGAATTGACGATGGCGCCACCGCCGCGAATCACGTCCGCGCTGCCAGCCTTGTCCTCAGACCCCTTCGTCGTGTGGTGGACAAGATAGACAGCCGCACCCGTTGGGCGGGCGATCTTGTCGCGCCATATCTTCATTGCCCACTTGGTATCGCCATTGGAATTCTCGTCGCCGTCGAACGTCTCGGCAAACGGATCCACGATCACCACGTCGATCTTGTAGTGCTTGATGACCTGCACCAGCTCGTCGACCAGCGGCGTTGCGACCTGCGCTTTCTTGGTGGCATCGGCTGTAGCCATAAGAATGTTCTCCGGCGCGTCTGCCAGCATAATCATCCCCGGCGCGGCCTGCATTCCCATCACCGTGCGAGCCGCGACCATGCGGCGGCGCTGCTCGGCAATGTCATCCTCGGCATTGATGATAAGCACGCGGCACTTGCGCTTGGGTTTCCACTTTGCCCAGCCCTCTCCCGACGCCAGCATAAGCGCCAACTGAAGCGTGAAGACGGACTTGCCCGTGCCGCCTGGAGCCGCGAGGATATGCGTCGCACCCGCAAGCATAGCGCCAGGCACGATCCAGGGCCGAAGCGGGATGTCCGCTTCCTTGAAATCCATGGCGTCAACGAACGAAATGGCGCAGGCCGGTGCCTCAGGGGCTGGTTCCGGGCGGTTGCCGAAGTCGATCAGTCCCTGCCGGAACGTCGCGGCAACAGCGTCCACGCCCTGCTCTATCATCTGGTCGTTGAAGTCGTCACCCTTGGCCAAGGGGGGCGGCGCGATGACCGGCACGTCCAGTTCCCGCCCCAAACGTTGCATGGCGTCCAGCGCTTTGCGATCGGCTGCAATAACAACCGACACGCCCGCCGCCTGCATCTGCTTGGCGATGTTCGGGATCTGGCCTTGACTGAACGCCACCACCACGCGGTCAGCGGTTGCCTCGAAGATCGACGCGGCAGTAGCGAAGCCCTCGCATATGATGGCGCGACCGAACCCCAAGCCGATGTAAAAGCGCCCGTCGATTGTCGGCGCATCTTTCTGGAACAGCTTCTTTTCGCCGTCGTTCGGCGGGATGGTCTGGACGTTGATTAGCTCGCCGTCTGCATCCCACATCGGAACCAGCAGATTGCGGCCCTCGGCACGCGCGCCACACGGGGCAATCTGCTTGCGCTCCAGATATCCGTTTTCGCCCTCGATCTGAATGGCGCGGTCCCAGCGGCGCTGCGCTTGTGCAATGGCTGCGACGCGAGCGGCCTCGTTCTTGCGGTCTTCTGCCTCCAGCCACTGACGGCGCTTCTCGCGATCCTCGGCTGTTAGCTCGATAGCCTTGCCACCCGTCAGGCGCGCGATAGCTTCCTGAGTCGTGACGTTCTCCATCTTGGCAACAAAATCGATAACGTCGCCGTGTGCGCTGCACCCGAAGCAGTGCCAGCTTTCGTCGTTTTCCTTGAACTTCAGGCTAGGACTAGATTCCTGATGGAACGGGCACAGCGCCTCGTACCAGCCTGCGTGCTTTTTGATCTTCAGCGCGTTGCCGATCACCTCGGTTAGCGGGAACTGCTGTTTGATGGCCTCGAAGTCGTAGCCTCTCATGACTGCACCTGAAGGTAATCCGAGAGTGCCTTGACCGTCGTATAGGTCGGCTCATTGCCGCGCTTAATGAGATTATAAATCTTCATGTAGGGCACGCCACTACGGCGGCTAACCTCCATTAGATTGCGATCCTCCAGCCGGTCCTTGATCTCCAATGGCGTTAGCATATTTTCCCTCGTGCTAAAATTGTTGCTTGACTACTAACGCCGTCCGGCCCCATAAGCAACCCCGGAAGCAGAGAGAAGGAAACGAAATGAGTGTTCTCGCAACCGGGCGCGTACCGACCAAGCGCCCATTAATCGCCACGCTGGTAGGCGGTCCCAATACCGGCAAATCATCCCTCGCCTGTACCTTCAAGAAGCCGTACCTGTTGCGGACCGAAGGCGAGAACGTCCCCAGCGATATTCCTGAAGCCCGCTTGCCAGCAGGCCCTGAAGATCCCCTGGAAAGCGCTGAGCAGTTGTGGGAGCAACTGGCAGCACTCCACAAAGAAGACCATGAATATGCAACGCTTATTCTAGACAGCACGTCCGGCTTGGAAGAGATGTTTGCCAATGCCGTGATGAAGGAATCGGGCAAGCCGACACTTGCCACAAGTCTCGGCGGTTATGGCGCTGGTTACGAAGCAGTTGCCGCCATGCATGGACGGGTGCGGAAGTATGCCGAATTACTGCGTCGTGATCGCGGTATGTCCACGGTGTTCATCGCGCACTCTGACATTATCCGCTTGGAGCCGCCGGACTCGGAGGGTTATACTTCGCACAGCCTGCGTCTCCATAAGAAGTCTATGCGGCATTACGTTGATTCTGCGGACCTCGTAGGCTTCATCAAGCAGGAAACTATTCTGCGCGGCGAAGAGGGCGCCAAGAAGGCTATCACCACCAATGGCCGTGTGCTGGTGGCATATCTGACCCCCGCCAATGTCAGCAAGAACCGTATGGGCATCACCGAAGACCTGCCGTTCGAGTTTGGCGAGAACCCGATTTACCGCTGGATGCGTGAGAACGCGAAAAAGCCAGCAGCAACCGAAGTCAACGAAGAGAAGGAAGCGTAAAATGTCGTTCTGGAACACCGAAGATGGTACGAGCGCCGCAAGTGGCGAAAAGGAATTCAGCGCAGGCGGCGGTGACTTTGATGTCATTCCCAAGGGCTCTAGTGTTCTTGTCGTGATCGAGCAGGCTTCGTGGAAGGAAGGTTATCAGGTTTCGGAAACGTTTGTGAACCTGAAGGTTCGCGTCATGAAGCCGGATGCTTATGCTAACCGCGTGATGTTCTTCAAGCTGTGGATCGACGATCTGGATCCGGGCGTGAAGACCGGCGGCAGCTTTGACCGCACCAAGGCGATCACCAAGCGCGACAAGCACAAGCGCATGATTATGGCTATCGACGCCAACGCCAAAGGCCGTCTGGCCAAGATTGCGGCTCGCCCTGACGACGACCAGCTTGCCGTTGCGCTCGAAGGTGCGCAGTTCGTCGCCACGCTTGGCGTGTGGGACAAGGAGGAAGACGGCAAGAAGGTTCCAGGTGGCAACTGGCTTATGTCGGCTGGCCCGAAGACCAAGGCCGTCACGGAGGTTGAGAAGCCAGTCGCCAAGCGCGCACCGGCGTTCTCGGACGATCTCGACGACGACGTACCCTTCTAATCACCCTTTACCGGACCCTGCTGAAAGGCAGGGCGAGGCTAAAGAGCGAGAAGGAAAGAACGATGGAATATATTGTTTTGTATTTCGCAGTCGGCGCAGTTGTCATGTTCATGCGAGGGTATGCCGGGCCGAAGGCCAGCGCTGCATCTCCTGCAATAGTTGACTGGCTTAGATTCGTGTTTTGGCCTTTCTCATTCCCCAGCGTCGTCCTTGTGTTCGGCGCAGCGGTTCGCGTGGGGTATCAGGCATGATCGAGCAACGCACCGCCGAATGGTTCGAACAGCGCAAGGGTCGCGTTACAGGATCGGTCGTAGGCGCCATTCTGGGGCTGTCCCCGTACATGACACGCGCAGACGTACTCAGGTCGATGGTAAGGGCCTCTATGGGCGCTTCCAGCGAGTTTACAGGCAACGTCGCGACCGAATGGGGTACGTATAACGAAGCGGGCGCCATCCAGGAGTTTGAGATGGAAACCAGCGAGCGCGTGACGGCCATGCCGTTCATTCCTTACGAGGACTGGCTAGGCGCGTCACCAGACGGCAAGGTAAGCGATGGCAAGGGCCTGGAGGTAAAGTGCCCGTTTTACATCCGCAACGATCCCAACCCTATCTTCAAGATGCCGCACGAACTGCCGCACTATATGGCGCAGTGCCAGATTGAGATGTTTTGTGCGGATTGGCAGTCTTTGTGGTTTTACCAGTGGACGCCATACGGCACCTGCAACAAGCTAATCCACCGCGACGACGATTGGCTTGCGACGAACATCCCGCGCCTGCGTCAGTTCTGGGCCGAGTTTCAAGACGAACTAGCCAACAACGCCGACGAACACCTAGCCCCGCTGCGTGTCACCATCGACACCCCCGCCGCTGCAAAGATGGTAGCAGAATACGACCAGCTAACCGAAGCAATCGAACGCGCCACAGAGCGCCGCAAGGAGTTGCTTGCAGAGATTGTCGCCATGTCCAACAACACCAACGCCCTATTCGCCAACCGCAAATTGACCATCACTCGCAAGACTGGTGCCATTTCCTACAGCAAGGCAATCAAGAAGCTATTGCCCGATGCGGATCTAGAACCCTATCGCGGTGCGCCAAGCGAATTCTGGACGTTGAAATAAGATGTACCAGCTACGAGCGTACCAGCAAGAAGCTGTAGACAAGACCATAGCACACGTAAAACGCACGCTGGAGCCGTGCTTGTTGGAACTGGCAACCGGCGCGGGTAAGTCCCTTATCTGCGCCGAGATTGCTAGGCTGATCTTCGGATCAACCGGTAAGCGCGTGCTGTGCATTGCACCTAGCGCGGATCTAGTAAAACAGAACCATGCCAAATACGTGGCGACCGGCAACAGGGCCAGCATGTTCTCTGCTAGTGCGGGTTCGAAGTCGCTCCGGCATCCCGTGATTTTTGGGACGCCGTTGACGATCAAGGGGCGCATTAGCGCGTTCCAAAAAGACTTCGCCATGGTGATCGTGGACGAGGGTGATCTAATCACGCCAACCGTCAAGGCAATTATCGAAGCCATGCGCGAGGCCAACCCGCTGCTGCGTGTCGTGCTTATGACAGCGACCCCGTACAGGCTCGGGACGGGCTATATCTTCCGCGAGTGGCCAGATGGGCGGATCAACGGGGTGGACACAGCCATAGAGCCTTACGCGGGCAAGCTGATCTACCGTGTGACGCCGCGCGAGTTGATCGACCAGGGGTTTTTAACCCCGCCGCGCATTGGCGGCATTGCCACTGAAGGCTACGACACGTCGGAGCTACTGCCCAACAAAATGGGTGGCTTCGACGCGGCTGCGGTAGACCGCGCGTACCATGGCCACGGGCGCCTCACAGCGTCGATCTGTGCGGAAATCGTGCGACAGTCGCGGGATCGTCACGGGGTGCTGATATACGCCGCCACGGTGCAGCACGCGCAGGAAATCATGGCCAGTATGCCGCCAGAGCTGACGGCGCTGATAACTGGCGAAACAGCCAACCGCACGGCGATATTGAAGCGGTTTAGCGCGCAGAAGATCAAGTACGTGGTATCGGTCGGGACTCTGACGGTGGGCGTTGACCTTCCGCACGTCGATGTCATCGCGGTGCTGCGCAAGACGGCTTCCGCGCGCCTGCTGCAACAGATCATTGGGCGCGGGCTGCGGCTGTATCCGAATAAAGCCGACTGCCTCTATCTCGACTTCACGTCCGACAACATGGACACGCATTTTCCCGATGGCGACGTGTTTTCGCCAACGATCCGCGCGACCAAGAAGGCTGAAGGCGGTGGGCAAATCCCGTGCGAATGTCCCGAGTGTGGTTACGCCAACGAATTCACCGCTAAGATGGACACGATCGACTACGAGAAGGACCAACACGGATACTGCCTCGACGTGTTTGGCGCCCGCGTGGAAACCGAATACGGTCCTATGCCTGGGCACCATGGGCGGCGATGCTTTGGCATGGTCCGCGCGGGGCGCGATAGCTGGGATCGGTGTTCATATCGCTACACGGGCAAGGACTGCCCTACGTGTGGGGAGAAGAACGACCCCAGCGCGCGGTATTGCTACGTCAAGGAATGCCGCGCCGAGATTGTGGACGTGCATGATTCGCTGGTGCTGGAGTTCAAGGCGTACAAGAAAGACGTGCGCCAAAACCAGACGGATCGCGTGCTGTCGGTGGAGTACAAGCCGGGGGTTAGCCGTGCAGGCAATGACACCGTTCGCGCCGACTGGCGTACCGAATACCGGCATTTCTCGACATGGTTTACAGTCGGATCCAAGCACCCCCAAGGGGCAGCAGATTATGCGCAGTTCATGCGTGCCACCAACGAGATGTCACGCACGCCGGAAACCGTCAGCTATCGCAAGGATGGCGACTTTTTCCGCATTCTGGGCTATGACATGGCAGCAGATGAGGAACCGGTATGAAGACCTACGGCACACCCACAAAAGACCCATGCCCGTCCGAAAAAGTAGAGATGGCGTCCTTCTTCAACCGCCTGCGCCGCGATCATCCGCACTTGGGGGCAATAGCTCTGCATATCCGTAACGAAGGCAAGCGCACCGCCATGCAGCATAGCGCGATGGTCGGGGAAGGCGGGTTCGTTAAGGGGGCGTCGGATGTCATCATACCGGGAAATCCCACCTTCGTCATGGAAATGAAGTCCCGCGCCAAGACCGCTAAGGTGTCCAAAGAGCAGGTTTCCTACTTGGAGGCGTGCGCAGCGCAGGGAGCGTTCACATGCGTCGCCCTAGGGGCTGTGGCGGCGTGGGAAGCGCTGGAGGACTGGTTAGGATGAAACCCCAGCAATGGCTAAACGAAGTCCTGTCCGGGCGCATAGCGATGGAGGACGCACCCGCGTCGATTCAATCCTGGGCACGCCTGCCGATCTTTCAGGGGGCGTGCGAAATCATTGCGCTAGACACTCAGGAACAACGAAGGGCCGAACTAGCCAGGATCCCCCAGCTAATACGGCCCTATGTCGAACGGGAGGTGCGGCGTGTGTGGCCTATCAGGAACGATCTTTAACCACCCGCCAACCCCTCGACCAAGCCCGCGACCGCGCCGTCCCCAGCGGGTGCGGGTTGTCTGTCGCTTGTGCCCCGCGTAGCGCGGCGATCTGGCCGTCGAGGGTGGCTTGTTTCTCGGGTTCGTGGGTCATGCTGGAATACCATCTAGGCCAATCATGCCACGCATAGGCTCCTTGCGCCGGTATTCCAGCCTAGCCTTCACCAAACTTGCGACCTCATAGCTATCATACGTGCCAACTCGACCATGCCCGTTTGCAGTTACTAAGTACTGAGGTGGACCTAATAAACCGGGCAGGAAATCAATGCCAAAACATGCCCATCCTGACCAGTCATCGTCTTGCTTGTCGCGCATGACTTCGGCCCATACCTCAGCAGCCTTCGCGGATACGTTAAACTTTGGACTTGCGAACATTTTACCGCACCTTATCCAGAGTAAACTTGCCCCAATTAGACGGTGGCTTGGACTCTTTAACCACGTTGTCGCTAATCTTGACCCCCTCGTAAATTGCCTTCACGAGTTGGATGTCATCATAGTAACCCGACGAGTAATCAGGCATATCTTCGCCGGTTGTCGTTATTTTCGCAACCTGACTAGCTATGATGCGCGCCCTCAGCATTCTGGGGTCTTCTTTTGGTTCTGGCGGGTCACGCAGGAACCCCGCGTTAAACAGCGCCTCGATGGCAGCGTAACACTGCTGTGGCCTTACAAACCGGTCTCGGCTGGCTTCGAACATAACGCGTGCAGCTTCGGCAAAATCTAGTTCTTCGGTCATCTCAGTCTCCATTCTTGCCTTCAAGGTGAATAATTTTATGAAACGCTATGATAGCAATCAGAAACGTCAGGTTTGGTTTCCAGCCAGTTATGCTTTCGACCAGTGAACAGGCGGCAGCGATTACGAACAGATGTATGATCGTTGCCAGCCAAGGATACTTGGCGCGCATTACGCCGCCCACCTCTGGGCCATGCGCTCCCGTCGTTCACGAATACCGGCAGCGCGGGCGATAAGCTGGGCGTCAGTCAAAGCGCCCTCGACATCGCCACAAATCCAAAACGTGCCGCCCTGTGTAGCCACTCGGTCAGCATTGCAACGGACCACAGGTTTATAGCCTTCACGCTGCAAAAACGACTGTGCGTCGACCAGTTCAGCGGGAGCACGGGTGGTTTGAACCTGCGGCTGGATAAGAACCGGCGCTTTCAGCATCTTGGGCTTTGGCGGGGCCTTGGGGCGCACATAGCGAGCGCCATCGGGGTACTGCACAAACACGGGAATGCCGTTTTCCTTACGCCACCGCGCGCACGTTGCGCAGGATACACCCTTTTCCTTCTCGATGGCCTTGTTGCCCAGCCTTGCCGCCATTTCGGGGAACCAGTCGGGCATGGGCTTCTTGCCACGCGGCAGGGATGGCCGGATAGACACCTGCCACGGGCCAAGGTTGTTGCGCAGTACGGCGGTATAGATACGCTTCTTGTGAACGCCGAACTGCTCGCCGATTTCAGCGGCGCTTTTACCCAGCGCAACCAACCGCTCGATCTCGACGAGCTGCCCCTTTGTTAAACGTGGTTCCATCATTCATCTCCTAAATTTATGCGACCGACGCGCTTACGGTCTGGTTCGCGCATTTTGTAAAGCACTGCCAGCACCTGTTGCTGGAGGCAGCGGTATCGGTAATCAAGCAGCGCTTCGGGCGGCATCTTCAGGTTGGAGATGTCCGGTCCTACCAGCGCATGCTCCAGAAAGCTGATAATGTCGTGCCGCGTAACGTCTACGTCGAAGCCCATGAACGCACCGGGCTTCTGATATTCAGGCGGGTCCTCTTTCATTGTCATCTCCCTTCAGTGTTTCGAGGACCAGCGTGGCATAGCCCACCACGTCCCTCCAGTCGTCGATGTGGTTCGGATCGCCATTCAACGCCCGTGACAGCTTCGCCAGGATCATGAACACAGCATATTGCTGTCCGGCTGTCATCTTGCGGTAAGACGGACTGGCCTGCGCCACATCGAACATGTCCATCGCAATACGGGCGCCTACAGGATACTCCCCATACGTCGCGCCGCGTTCGGCAAGGATGGTTTCGATGGTCATGGCTGAAGGGCTTTGGCGATGGCGGCGCGGGCATTGGCAGCAAGGTAATTGTAATCAACGTCGCCGCCATCTAGCGCGTTGATGAAGTTTTCTACGACTTTAAGCAAATCTGGTGCCGCTGCGATTAAGTTAGCATTTGCGGCGCGCTCTGCATACGCCACGTCACGATAGCGCCATTCCTGTACTGGGTTAGCAGTGTCAGCCACTTTGCAATTAGTAGCCCATACATTCCCGTTGCCCGCATAATCTCTATGCCAAGGCCCCGGCGTTCCCTTAAACTCGCTCACATCTCATCTCCATCAATATGAAATCCAGCTTCGTCCTCATGGCCCAGCGGCGCCGTATAGGCTGCATAGAGAACAGCCGCCAACATCAGCAGGACAATCGCGCCGATGTAGGTGTAGGGGTTATCGAGCATTGGTTTTGTCCTCATCTTCATCCGAGTTGAAGGGAGCGTCAATCTTAGTCCCGCAGAACGGGCAAAAGTTGAACAGAAAACCTTTGGGATGCTCTTTGGTTTTGACGCCGTAATATGAGCGCGAGGGCTTGTGAGTTTTCATATTGGTTAGCTGCCAGTGAGCAATACCCTTGGTATTGCTAAAACCGGGTGTGTGGTTGGCTACCATATCTTCAAGAGTCACGCAGCCGTCGATAAATCTGCCGTCGCGAACTTCGCAGTTAATTCTACCAGTCATGCGTTCTCTCCTAATTCGGCAACCGAAACCCCATGAACCGCACCCAATAAGCGAACAGTTTTCCAATGGATCGGCGGAATGCCGTCAGCGCGCCACTTCTGGATAGCGCGCGTGGTGATGTTGAAATGGCTCTTGATTCGCTCTCTACCGAGACGATCAATGGCCGCTGCGTGGGGGTGCTTTGTGTCCATGCCCGGATTAATGGCACGAACAATTTTCGCGGTCAAGGCTTGACGTGAACAATTTTCGCGCCCATACCCCATCAAACACGCAGCAAGGGAGCCGCTGAGATGACGACGGAAAATGGATATCCTGCCAACAATGGGAAAGATGCCGGTGCAACATTAGACCGGCCAGCTTTGATGGCGGCGGCTCGGGCTTGGTGGCATCGTAAAATGCCTCGCAGCAATTTTAAGTCAGCCACCATTAAAGGCAATGGGCGCGTCGATGTTCACTGGGAAGATCACGATGATAGTGGCACATATACCCTACCTGTTGAGTTCGCCACATTGCCTGCTGAGCGGTTGTTGACCGGTCAAGGCTGCGAATTGCCCCCAGAAGGGTGGTGGTGCAGTCGAGAACCGGGCCACGAAGGACCGTGTGCAGCGCGTGAGAACGGGCCCGCTGACACAATTCTGACGTGGTATAGAGGTTTGCCCGACACGGCAAAGCAATCGCTAAGCTTGCGTGATTTGCACAATCTCGCACGAAGCCTCGCTGCATCTCGTCTGGAGTCCGCACGATGACCCACGACTACGACGCCATGACCCGCGCCATCAAGGACGCGCCCTTAAACAAGCAGCTCAAGATCATCCGCCAAATCGTCGAGGCCAGGGACTTCCAGGAGTTCACGTCTGACGCGCTCTACCAGCTCGACGAAGCCATGAACGACATGGATGCGCAGGCGGTGGATATGCTGCGGCAGGAGGATTTGGAACTGCATGGACCAGCCGCATGACCCCCCGTCAGATCGGCGCCACCGACTACCAGCGGGGCCGGACGCGGGTGCAGAACCCTTATCGCCTCGCAGGGCCGTCCAGGGCTGCGTGGTTGGGGGGTTGGGATGATGCTTACAGAATTGACACACAGGAGATGGCAGCATGAACGACGATAATCCCCCGGCATTCCCTTTCCCCGAAGTTCGTAGTGGCGGCTTTGGAGTTCGTGAAGGCAGCGACGGAATGAGCTTGCGCGACTGGTTTGCGGGGCAGGCGCCAGTGACCCTGTTTGATGCTGCCATTTGTTGCGGATGGGATAGCCTTGAGGCTGCAAACATGCCGAAGGACGAATACCGCACAACACTTTGGACCATAATGACGCTCATGCGCTACGAGTACGCCGACGCCATGCTCGCAGCCAGAAAGGACGCATGATGTTCATAAAGACCACCACCCACAACCGCATCGTAGCGGAGAAAGATGCGGAGATTGCTGGGTTGATGAAGCGGTTAAACGGAGCGGATCACCAGATTGACCAGCTTGAGAATTGTGTTCTGACAAACACTGTCACTCTCAAGCGCGCTACTATGGCGATTACCGAACTCAGCACCCGCCTAGCCCCTTTCACCACCCCACGCGCCCGAGATGACAAGGGGCGCTTCATCAAGGACACCGTGGCATGACCCGCATAACCACCAACGGCCCCGATCACTACGACCCCCGCCCCATGACAAGCTGGCAGCGCGATCATAGGGATGGGCCTTTGCAGGCCACCGAAGAACACAAACCCTTCTGGCGCTACATTTTCGCTGTGGTGCTTTTTCTGGCCGTCGTTATTGTCGTCGGCAATCTTATCGAGGTGATGCTATGAAATACCTATTCCTTACCCTTACCCTTCTCAGCGCCCCGGCCACCGCACAGGTCTACGCAGGCGCAGGCGGCGGGCTGTCCATCCCGAAGGACACGCGCGTCGAGATGAAGACGAACACCCTGCGCGTGAAGACCGTGGACGGCTGGAACGGCAGCGTCGTCACCGGCTATCAAGCCAAGCGCTTCCGGTTCGAACTGGAGGCACGCCGCGCGCAAATGACCGTCGTGCGGATCAGCGACGCCAAGGGCCGCAATCTGGACCTGTCCCAGCCTAGCGATGCACGCCGCGAGGACAGCGGGTTTGCCAACCTCTACTACGCGCATCCCCTCAGTGACGGGGCATCGGCGTTCGTCGGCGGTGGTGTCGGCGTGTCGCGACTGCGCATGCGAGCCAAGTCGGGCGCGGATTGCCGCGAGGTGCTGGCGGTGCGGATCGTCCACACGCTTCAGACCGACCGCGAAGGCCCCAACGGTGGCACTTGCACTGACCAGGGTAGAGGCTCCGACCCGGTGTTCTCGTGGCAGGCTATGGCTGGCTTGGACCTCCGCGCAGGCCGGTTCACGATCAGCCCGACCGCGCGCTACGTGCGGCACGAGAACGTCGAGACTGCCGCCAAGAGCCAGCCGACGCGTGAAGTGCGTTTCCGCGACCATATCGACTATTCGTCAATCCAGGCGGCTATCGTCCTGCGTCGGAGTTTTTGAGATGGATACGACAGATCTCGGCCCGATGGGGGTCTTTGAAGGCTACGGCGATTACGACACCCCCGAACCTGTACCCGCGACCAATCAGGCGGGAGAGGTGGAGGACGAACGCAAGGCCGACGCGTGGAATGAGTTTTTCGACGCGTATCTGACGGACGGCAATGACGGCTACAGCGCGGCAAGCGTCGTGCAGCGGTGCCGTGAAGCGTTTGAGGCGACATGGCCGAAGGGATGGGAAGCCGCCTTTGCCGCTGCATACGCCGCCCTCGCTACCCAGCCCGCAACGTCGCAGGAGGGGGAGCCTTTCTCGCGCGAGTGGTGTCTGAACATGGCCGCGCTTGAAGGCAATGCGGAGATCGGCGCGGGTTCACTAGATCACCCCCTGCGGCTCGCCGCCACCCCGACGCCTCCCACCCTATCGGGGGACTTGCGGGAGGCGGTACGCGTCGCGGCTGCAATCAAGGCTACCGAATATAAGTATTTCGGTGATTACGAAATGAGCGATGGCCAGCGCGAGGCGGTCAATACTCTAGTCGAGGTCGCGCGCAATCGCCTTCGCGCATCGCAACCTTGCGTGTGGGAAGTTCTGCAAGCGGCGCGCAGCCATCTGGAATATTTGGACGGCCGCTACCCGACGAAGCAGGCGCCTGCAATCATCGCGCGTATCGACACGCTTCCGCAACCATCCTTCGCCGCCACCCTATCAGAGCCATGGGTTCCGAAGATTGGCGACCCGATCAAGGTATCGGCCAACTGTGAGTATTCGTCGGATTGGGAGCGCACCGAACTTTGGGTGGCGGGCCTCGCAGTCGATGAGCATTGCCGCGGTATCAATGTCACCGTCACCGAACAGTGGCCTGTCCCCATCCGTTTTCTGAGCGGCTATATCGGGCACACGGACGGCTTTCTGGTCGCCCGCACCGACGGCAAGCGCGACGACCTTGAACCTCGCGCCGCCCGCGCACAGGGGCAGGCATCATGAGCGGGGCATCACGCACCGATGCGGAAATCGTGGAGCAGGCCAACGACCTCGCGCGCGAGTTCTACGCCCGCCGGGGATACGCTGTGCCCGGAGGCTATCGCTTCCACCTCGCGACCCATCCGCATGAGGTCGAGGCGTGGGACATGGCCTGCCTTGCAATCGAGGTACTGACCGACACTGACGCACAGGCTGCGGCAGATAACATAGAGGACGCATCATGAGCCGGGAAACCACGCCTAACCCCGGCGCGATCTTGGAAGCGGATCAGACGCCGCTGTCGCATGTGCCGGAGTCTCGCGGTGTCCGGTCCCTGCGTTCAGCAGAAAAGGCCGTGCTTTTGCCTTGTCCGTTCTGCGGAGGCCGATGTTCCGTCGAAGATCAGAAGCCTTTCGAGAACATCACCACGTGGATTACGATCTGCTGTCAGTGCTACATGATGGGCCGCAGCTACGCGGTAAAGAAGGAAGCCATCGACGCCTGGAACACCCGCACCACACCCCCAGCGCGGTCCTATGCGGATGGGGTGGAGTTCGAGGAAGCGGCGAAGATCGCCGATGCGTTCGCATCCGGGCAGCAGCAGATGATCGACGAGGAAGGCCCTGACGAGGCGTGCCGGGGTGGCAAGGAAGTGGCTGAGTTCATCGCCAACGCCATCCGCCGCCGCGCCGCCATCCGCCTCTTGTCTCAGGGAGGGAAGGCATGACAGAATGGCCCAAAGACGCCAAATACCCGCTAGGCGCACTTGTCCAGAAAAAAGGCCGCGCGTCTTGGCGGGGGCGTATCGTCGGCTGGTATCGTACGGACATTACCGCGCTGGGATATGCCATCGAGAGCATATACGAACCCGGGTCTGTGCAGATTTATCCTGAGAGCGCTGTTACGGATATGGAACGATAAACGTGTAAAGAAATTCCCATTTCCTTCACACGTCCCCACCCACATGCAAACACGCTTTACAAGATATGCTTACCCACCTGCCGCACGCCCTCATTCTTAGCCGCCTCCACCAGAGCATCCTTGGCCGCATCGATCGTCAGGGGTGCTTTGGGGTTCTTGGCGATGCTGGCGACGGCAGGGATCAATACGCGCTTGGCGAGGGTGGTCAGGATCTTACCGAATAGGCTCATGGGTTGTCTCCGTTACAGATAAGGGATCCGCAGGCGTTCCGGCTGGTGTAGCGGCCTGCTTTTCAACGATGGTGGCATTGCGCTCTGCAAGCTCCCCACCGCCCTTGGTGGCGGCGTAAGCCCACGATACAACGTCCTTGATGAAGGCGCCGACCACCAGCGTGCCAAGCGTCTTAAAATACTCGTTCTCGCGTAGAGCGGGGATGGTAGCAGTCATCACGAATACCATGACGGTCAGCAGGAATACGCCAATCCCGATCCAGCCGCGTGCGTCAGGCCAACGAACGTTGGTCACAACGGCAACCCCTTATAAACCCGCGCTTCTGCGGTACGTCGGTTAACCAGCCCCTGCATTGTCTTGCCCCCCGCCTTCACCCACACAAGAAACTGTGCCGCAGCGCCATCATAGTCCGCAGCCTTATGCTTCTTCAGCAGCGTGGACGACGTGAATGCACCGACGCCAATGTTGTAGGCCAGAGACACCATAGCGCCCTTCTGCATAGGCGTCACGGCTGCACTACCCAGCGCCTTGTCCACACCCGCCGCAAACTCCAGAACCTGCGTGGCAAGCCGCGTATCGGCCTGCGGCTGGGTCCACACGGTGCCGGGGGTGATGGGGCGCCCCTGGATGTCGGTGGTCGAACCCCAGCCGATGGTCCAGGGCTTTCCACCCGTCCCCGGATCCGGGTACGCCTTCAGCTCGCAGCCCTCGAACTTCTTGATGAGTGCCAGCGCATAAGGCAACCAGCCGCCATCATCGGCACCACGCGGCAATCCGAACATATCCGCAAGATCATCCAGCGCCGTCACCATTGCGGCGGTGAAGCGCTGGTCGGGTGCGTATGGTCGCACGTCGGCGAATAGTTCTGCGCGTGTCACGGCTTACCCCTCTGCGCTCTCCAGACCATGCCCTCGCGGACCATCTGCTTATTGGCGCGTGCGTGTTTATAATCTCTCCACGTCCTGCCAGCGAGGAACAGGATAACCCCGTATGTCAGCAGCGACACGGACCAGCCTTCGAACGGGTTGTCGTTCTTGAACATGATAACCGGGATGGTCAGAAACGAACCCGCGCCCATCATGCCCAGCCCGATGCGTTCGCAGAAGTTTGTCATCTCGCGAAACTGCGTCAGCTTGAAGACGACGATAGCAGTTACGACGACACGCCCCGCGACGTTCATGACATCAAAGACGGTCATGCCGGATCCTTCCCGCCGAACAGGGCGACACCGGCCTTGGCCTTGTGAATAGCAAACGGCAGAAGGATGTTCCAGCCAGTTCCGCCGATGTAGACGATGGCGTTAGTCGCGCGGATGTTGGTTTCGGCAATCCCCATCCACTGCGCAATGGACGGCATAAAGAACACGGCAAACCCAAACCCCGAAAACAGCGTAAGCCCGATCTGAACCCACGTCATTTCCTTGTAAGTCATCTGGGCAAGCGCCGTCACAGCACCGGCCAATGCTGACATGAACATCCAGATATGGCGCATATCGCTGTCATTAATCACGACGCATCTTCAACCACTCTGCGGGAATCACGGCGTACACCACGAAGGCCACGCCAAAGAGCAAGCAAACGTACGGCACAGTCACCACCCCCAACCACGAAAATAGTCGCAAGCTGGATAATCAAAGCCGCGTCCAGCACCCGGCGGTAGTCGAGATATTCAAGGCCATTACACCGTGCCACGGCATGCATTGCCAAAGTCACAAGGTACACAGACCACAGGATTGGCGACCACCAGAGGTGGCGGCAGGCAAACCCTATTACGATCAACGAACAGAGGTCGATAATGGACCATGTATCTTCATGGGTCATATAGAAGCCCCAACCGCTAACGACGAACGCCAGCGAGGCCGAGGGATAGATCCAGGGCATCGAGAACAGCAGCCAGTTAATTGAGATGGCCACCGCTGCCGTCATGACGCACTTGCGGTCCACCTTCACGCAGGACGACACCGCGATACATGCGCCGCAAAGCAATCCGAACGTGACGATGGACCACATTACAGTTCAGCCGCCGGGCTTCTTGGGCGGCTGCGTCGGATTGGTGTTGCCGCCGCCGCCACTGCGCTGCGTGGTGCCGGGCTTCGGCTTGGGGGCGGGTTTCGGGGGTTTCGCCATGTTATACTCCTACGTTACAAACAAGTAACTGTTAGCACTTCTTCCGGTAAAGTGGCAGACCCTTCTTCAGTCAAAGACCACCAGATATTTGTGGCAGTTGACCCATTTAGGTTCGTCGGCACAATGCGCAGTGTGGCATCGGTTGACGTTGCGCCAGATGCCAGATCGATAGCGAATGTTGCCGCTGCCGCACTGCCGGTAAACGTGTCCGCAGTTGACGTGAGGCCGAGAACGCCAGTTCCCGCATCAACAGACCCCCGGAACGTGATGCTACCCTTGATGACAGCGCCCGTGGTTCCATCATAGCCGTTGACGTTGACCCGCAGCACGAAGTTGCTCTGCGTGAAGTCTACGCCGGTTGCACGGGCACTTGGGCGAACGAAGCGCACGGCAGGAATCGCGCCGCTGCCGACCTGGGCCACACGGCGGGAACGGAACGCTGCACCACCCAATCTGCGGCTGCTGTATACGTTCGAATTTCCACGCAGCTTGTTGCTGGCCTGACCCGTTATCAGCGCATTCGTCGGCAGCAAAACGGGCTGTTCGCTAATGTCGATGCTACCGATGGCTATGATACCGTCGCTGTACATATAGTAGGGGGCAGGATTGCCGAGATTGTCGAGAGCCTGCGTGAAGTGGCAACCATCTGCAATCGTAACGCCGTTGCGCGAGTTCTGGTCACGGATAAGCAACTGGTGCGTGTTCTCGATATACACACCCTGCAACGTCACCTGACAGCCCAAATCGGCAGGTGTTGCCCGCGCCAAGTCGATAGTAGCCGCCACATCGAACATGGCGCGCGAGGCGACGGTTTGCGAGATATTGACCTTGTAGGTGCCTACACCGCCCGTGGTCCCGGTAAGCTGCTGGTCGATCGACGTACCCGGTACGATAGCAGCGCCAGCGCCGTCCTCGATAAGCGCACCAAAAGCGCGGATCGTGCCCGCGAACACCGATGACACCGTAAGCGTGGTTCCAGAGATGGAGCCGGTAAAAGCAGCGCGACCATTATTGCCGCCAGCTTCGAAACGCCCGCCGTAGATGTTAACGGACTCAGCAGAACGCAGCGTAATGTTATTCCACGACAGTTCTTCAAAGCTGCAATTGCGCAGGTTCACCGCGTTCGTGGTCCACGCTGGAGCATGAAGGCCGTACACCGACTGGCCGAACACACAGTTCTCAAAGTCAGCAAGCTGAAGCAGACGGTTAACCTCAAACGCCTTGTCCGATGCCAGCCGCATATGCACGTCATGGAACCGCAGGCTGTTGACCTGCCCGCCAGAACCACTGTCGATCTTGACGTTATGCGTGCCACCGTGAACCGACAGCCCGCTAAGCCGCATGTCCACGCTGCCAGTCTCGGCGTTGGTCAGCATCGGCCCCGCAACGGTATAGGTCTGCCCGTCAATGATCGTAGCGCCCGACCCAGCGCCCTCGATCTCTACAGAGTTTGGCAACTGCACCGTGTTGCTGACGGTATAGCGCCCCTCACGCAAGCGAACCTTGGCACGCGTTAGATAACCGCCGCCAGAGCCGGGGAGATAGTAGGTTTTGGCGCGATTGATCGCAGCTTGCAAAGCCAACCCGTCGAAACGGTCGGTCAGGGCATTTATGGTCACACCGGGCATTGCGGCACGTGCTGCCGTTAAGGTCGCGAACCGCTGGGATACAGGATTAGGCGAACCGTCGCCGTAAGCCCCGTGGTCATGGGCGCGGATGCTATCAGCCAAGCGTGCGGCGGTAGGACGCGCGATGGTCGCAGGAACAGTGGGAGGGGTATAGCCAACCAGCGATGCACCACCGGGGGCCATGACTTCCTCCAGCCCCTCACCAGCTAGGCCCTGCTCACCCTGCGGCCCCGGATCGCCCTTGGTCGAATTCATCGCAACGTCGGAAACCCGGTACAGGAACGACGTGGTATTCGGTGCGTAGATGTCGAGGTGATACGTGCCGGGTTCTACGTAAAAACTTATATTCCCAAGGCTGTCTGTCTTCGCCATATTCTCGACGCCAGACACAGTGACAATCGGAGTACCGTTTTCATCCGAAGACAATGCAACGGTGTTTTGCGTAGTACGATTGATGACCCTAGCAAAATACCCGACCAAGCCAGCACCCGGCCCGTTCTCAATTTTGTTATAGTAATGGTTCATCACAGGTTGCTTTCGTTGATTAGGGTAATGCCTATGTCAGCCGTTGCGGTTGTACCAAGTACATCGGTGCATGTCACGCGAGCAGTAGAAACCTCGGTAGTGTCTGCTGCTACAGTTTGCCGAAATGTCGTTGCCGCCATGTTCGGAGAACTGGCGACGGCACCACCGCTAAGAATCGTCCAGCTATAGGTATACGGCCCAAGCCCCCCGGTCGGCGTTGCCTGACTAGTACTGGATACCACCGATACAGGCTTACCCCTGTTGCGGCCAATACCGGATACGTTGTTGGCGAATAGGGACATGGGGGAGGTGAAAGCCACCGCAGAACGCCATATCCCGGAGCGATACACTTCCGCACGCGTCACACTGCGAGATGTGCCGCCAATCACGACCTCGCCGCGTCTTACCGTCCGCCACGCTCCAGAGATAAAGGCGTCCATCAGGTGTAGTAGAACACAAGCAGGCCTTCAGAGCCTGTAGGACGCGCAGAGCCTTCAGGTAGGAAGATCACCCGCCCATCCGTCTGCGACGCGCCTGCATGGTGTAGATAGGCCCCACGGGTTGCGCGTAGGATGTCGCCGGTAAAGGATCCACCAGTAGTCGGGACAAATCCGCCCGCTGAAGGGATGCGGTCGTAAGTGTCCCGCATGACAGCGGCGACATAGCGGATCGCTTCATTGATGCCAGCAGGCGAGCAACCCTCAGCAACATTGGTACCACCAATCGTCGTATTCGCTGACGGCGTAGTCGAGAATTCCGTAGCAACTGGCATGTTACTTACTCCTGTATTCTGCTATACCATGCAGCATGAGTTGGGGCATCATATTAGGTATCATGCTGAAAGGCATTATCTTCGAGCTGTTTCATCAGGCGTCATTGCGTCGCCAACGACGAACCGGCACCAGCCAGCATAGGCGCCCCGAACAATCCGCCAATGCGCGCCCGGTTCGCTATACCGTTACCAGCGCGGATCAACATTTCAGGACGATCGAGCAGCGCAGCCGTTAGAGCGCGTTGGCCCGCCCTGGAGCCACCAGCAGCGAGTAACGCAGCGGCACCAAGGCCATAACCTGCGCCAGTGCCCGCATCACCCGCTGCGTAACCCGTGCCGCCGCCAAGACCAGCGCCAGTCAGCAGCCCGCCGACGATCGCACGCCCCGCCGTGCCCGAGTCCGGCACCGAGTTAGGCAACACCGCCTGCCCAGCGCGCGACAGGTTGAAGAACGGCTGGCGAGTGGTGCCCTGCGAGTTGCCGAACTTCTTTGCGTTGGTAGAAGCCGCCGTAGCCAACTGCGACGGCGCGAAGATTCCGGTCTCCTTTGTTAGCGTGCCGTTCCTAGCCGCATTCACAGCATCCCGAAGAACCTGCGTCTGGCGGTAAGCTTGGTCGGCACGGCCTAGCGCTGGCAGGACATCGGGCGCCTGACGGTTGACAAGACCGCGCATGGCGTCCTCAGCGCCGGTTACGGAGCGTCCGACAAGCGTACCCATGGCGTCTGTGCCGAAGTCCGCGCCGCGCGTCTGCTGGATGAAGTCCTGCACTGTGGCGCCGTTGTACGCAGGCTGCGCCGTCAATGGATCCAGGTTGGCCTGCGACCATGCCTCGAACTCAGGCCCGACACGTGGAACCTGCGCACCCTGTGCGATGGCGCTGTTATAATCGGCGGTGAATTGCGGATCGCGTGCGACTGATACCCCGTTAAGCGCAGTATCGTATCCCTGACGGGTAGCACCCTGCGCAGCATCAATACCAGCCTCGCCAGTGACGCCACCCGTGTTCGCACCGATTGGCGCCAACGCTTCGTCAAACGCCGCACGATTAAAACCCTGCATACCCTCCAGGCGTCGCGCATTGACCATATCGCCAACGACGGGAAGGCCCGACAGACGATCTTCAATACCCTTGGCCGTGCCACCAAGAGCCTGTCCAGCCGTAAGCGGTACGCCAGCAGCACGAAGGCCCTGCACGTTGGCGTCCTGCACGCCACGGAACGCAGAACCAACACCCCGCGCCAACCCGCGCCCCGCATAGCCACCAGCCAGACCACCCAGGCCGCCGCCAGCCGCACCGAGCAACCGCGATCCGTCTTCGGTCGAGCCAGCGCCGTATGCGGCACCGTAGAGAGCGTCACCACCGAGCGCAGCGGCACCGGCACCCAGACCGGCACGCGCAAGTCCGAGTTCAGCAGCACCAGCCCCCAAAGCGCCGCCCGTTACGGTTCCAGCCAGCGATGCGCCTGGATACTGTTGGCGAGCGTATTCCATTGCTAGATTGGACTGCCCGCCTGCGATGTTGTCGAGCGTCCCGGCCGTCAGAGCATCCGCAGCGCTGATAGCGTATGCACCACCAGCGGAGTCGGCCAAACCACCTAGTGCACGTCCCACCGTACCGCGCGTATCATCGGCAACCGGAGGCGCGAAGTTCAGCCGCCCGCGCTTCTGGATAGCCGCGATCGTGCCGGGATCCGAGAACGTCTGGAACCCGTTGTCGGACAGCAGGCGGTTAAGCTGCTGAACGTCGGCACCCTTGGTGTAGGCATCGGACAGACGCTTTGCCATTGCCACGCCTGCCGCACTTGCGAAGTTACCGCCGCCGCCAGTGCCGCCACCTGGAGCGCCCGCAACCGAGCCGACATCGTAGCCAGCCGGGCCTTGTGGTGTCTGTCCGGGAGGCGTGGTGCCTGCGCCGGGGACTATCATGGCGGGCTGTTGCTGCGCCTGCATGGGCTGACCCTGCGCCGCTGCTGCCTGCGCATCCCACTGAGCGGCAGGAAGGCCCTGCGCTGCGCGCATAGCGTCTACGCGAGCGCGAAGGCCCTTGAATAGCTGTTCGTTGGACGAGTCCGCATAGAAGCGACTAGGCTTGCTGGACTGCGCAATACGTGCGGCATCCGCGTCAGACTGCGCGCCCATGCCCGGCACCTTGAACGCCGCCGCTGCTTGGTCTTCAAGCTGGCTCGCAGCGATGTCGAACTGGCCGTTAGAGCCGCCAGGAATAAGGTCCTTCAGGCCCGCGAGACCCTTGGTCTGCCCCGGCCCCTCACGAAACAAACGCTGCGTTTCCTTGATCTGGTTGACCAAGGAATCGAGCGCGCCATTCGCTCCCGGCTTCTTCGCGCCATTCGGATCCACCCAGCCGGGGATTGGCTCCGGCTGTCCGTTGGCACCAATCCGCAACCCTTTGAGGTACATATTAGCAGCCAATGCCTGCCGTTGGCGGGCCTCGGACTGTGCCGCGCGTGCTGCATTCTCGGCATCGATGCGAATTTGCTGTTCGGTACGGCGACCCGTCAAACGCGAGTTGTTAAGATCAACCTCGCGACCCTGCGTGACTACGCCGCTTTCAGGAATAAGCACCTGCGGCCCTACAGCGGCAGGAGCGTCGAACTGATCGAAAGGATTACCCTGTTGTGCCATTATGCCCCCAACCGCCGAAGAATGCTCTCGGCGTAAGAATTCGTTTTCGGACCCCACTGGCGACGGTTAGGCCCGCCGTGGTAATACTTCAAAGCGTCGGATACGTTGCCAGTTTTGGCTAGGGCCTCTTCAAGATAACCCTGCCCGATGGCCTTCTGGTATGCCGCTGCCGCTGGTGACGTTCCGGTCATCAGTTCCGGCCTCCACTGCACACCCAGCTTCTTTGCAACGCCTTGCGCCGTGGCTGGCAATACCTGCGTCAACCCATGCGCCCGTCCGTATTGCGTTTGCGGACCCGAAACGCCGACGCGTCCACCGCTTTCTTGATTAATCAAGTGCGGCAAAATGTCACCGGACTGGAAAGGTGCGCCCCTGTTGCGGGGCTACACCTCCCTGACCCAGATAGCGCGACGACGCGCCCGCGCCGTACTTGGCATCGAACTGCGCGGCCATGGCGGGGTTCTGCTTGAGCATGGCAACCGCGCCATCTGGAACACCGCCACCGCCACCGCCTGCCGCTGCTTGCGGCCCCTTGTCCACCCTGACAAGCCCCATGCCGGGGATCTGCATAATCTGAGGCGAGATGGCGCCGCCATTTTTTACCACGCCGTCAAGATACTCATTGGCTGCCGCATCCCCACGCGTCTGTTTGATGAACTGATAATCGTTCACCGTATCGTTATTGATTGGCTTCGGATTGTTACGCTCGTACTGCTGCTTGCGTTCCCAATCGGTGTACTGGTCCGCACGCTGCTGCTGGTACTGTGCCGCCTCTGCCGCCTGCTGCTGACGCATTTGCAGCCCCGGCAAGAACGTGCCCTTGCCGCCGCCCCACTGAGACAGCGTATCGCCCAGCGTGCCGATGATAAGGTTCGCCGTGGAGGGCTTCTTGTACGTCGGCGTTACGGCGTCCTGCTGCACCAAGCCAGCTCCGGGCGCCGATCGGTCCTCCCCGATCATTGGCGCCCCGAACAACCCCTTACGCGTCGTGCCGAACATCATGCACCCCCTGCGTATGCGCTTGCGGCGTTACCGGCCATCTGGGCGATAAGCTGGCCGATGCTGCCGCTCTGCGTCGTGGTCCCGTTGGTGTATTGACCGAGAAGCCCGCCAACAGCCGAACCAGCGCCAGCCGCCGCACGAACCGGAGCCTGTTGCGATTCAAGGATGTCCTGAATGACACCCAACGGCGCGTACTGACCCGCCGAAATGCCCCCAGCGGCACTAGCCGCCTGATCCATCCGGTTGCGCTCTGCCGTATAATCTTGGTATCTAAGATTGTTCTCGTTCTTCGCGAGATTGCTGGTGATGATGTCACCGAACGCCGAACCACCAGTAAGGCCGCGAGTGCCTAGCGATGCGGCAAGCCCATTACGGACCCCATCGTTCGTCTGATCAATCTGCGACTGAAGGAATGGATTCCCAGCCGAAAGATACTTACCAGAAGTCACGTCGGTGTTGTACTGCATGGCCGACTTAACGCCGGGATCGCCCGCCTGATACTGAGCCATCAAACCAGGGACAGCGCTAGACAGCGAATTGGCCGTTGCAGTGATTCCGGGCTGTGCCGCGTTATAAGCGCTGGTCACGTTGTTAGCGGCGCCCTCGACAGCGGCACTGTATACGGGTTTAGTCGAGGTCTTGGACTTACTTTTCATTCTTTAGCTCCAGAATCACAAGCCCGTCCTCGAAACCGCAAAACGTCCAGTGAGGCAATAGCCTGAGCCAGCCTTTACGCCCCCAGACTCTAATGGAATTCACGCCGGAATGAAAGGGCGATGTAAGCACGGCCTGTTCTAACCCCCTAAGCGTTTCCCGCGTCATCTTGCCGCCGCCTAGTCTAATGTCGCAAACGCCGTCTTCATCTACTTCGCTGGTCACGGTCATTTCACCAACGTGCCACAACATTGCGTGCCCGGTAGCTAGTTTCTGCTCCAGATCCGCCAACGGATACCCGGCCGCATCGGCTGCTGGTTGTAAGCGGGCACGGTCTTCGTCGGAAAGGGTCACGGCACATCCTGCCATGTTTCGCCATCGTAATATTGCAGCACGCCGCTTTCGAACCTCACGGCACCTCGCTGCGGCTTCTGCATCTCGTTGATGGCGTTGGCGACGAGGCGCGGCCAGTCTTGGCGTTGGGCGTCTACGGGTACGGGCTTGCTCATGGTTGACACTCGATAAAGACAGGGCTAATCAAGCCTCGTTGGACCCAGAGCCTCAGAGCCTCGCTTAATCGCGGGGCTTTGTTGTATCTGGGGGTCACCGACCGCCCCCCGTGCTGTAGTCAATATCCAGCGCTTCGGTATAGCTCCACCGCACCCCAGCATCGACGATCATTGAGATAGCCATATACTTTCCCCGCGCCCGGATCGGCACCCGGCCCGAAGCCTGCATGCCCGACTCCGTAACAATACCCAGCGGATCGCCCATGCGTTGCCGTGCGTCGATGCGGATGGTGACGCCGGTAGTGGCGTCCGACATAGGCGTAACCGACCTCACACGCGCAACCTGCGGATCCGCCAGCGCCTGCCAGCCCATAGACAACGTGGCCTGAAGGTTAGGCCCAGATAGCGCGCCAATCCGGTTCTCGCGGTCCACGACGTATAGCCGGGGATCGCCGCCCTGGAACCGGGGGTCATCGAGCGAGTACGGCATCGTATCCAGATCTGGATACAGCGTGCCAACCTGCTCCAGCGTTACCGAACTTTCGTATCCTGCGAATAACCCCGTAAACGGGATCTCGATGGTGGAGGCGCGGTCGATGACCCAATTATAGACCCAGATGCGACCGGGGACACCCGGAACGCCCCACATTACCAGCGAGCGCTTCGGGTCGATCGCCGCGTAAATCTTCTCGTAATCCTCGGGCGTCACCGAATCGCGGAACGACTGGTCGAACTTCTCATTGCCTAGTGGTTTGAGCGCCTGCCCATCCTCCAGCGCCATGAAACCCCGGTCAGAAAGGAAGAACACGGAGCGCCCAGCCTGTGCAATCGATCCAGATGAGGCGCACCCGAAGTTAGGCGTGATTTCACTGAAACTGAAGGGGGCTGTAGCATCTCCGGTTCTCTCCATACGGACCAAGCGGAACCGCTGGAGAATAACACCGTATTCGCCGCCCGCAATGCCCTTGATCTCACCGCCCGTAAGCATCGGCTGGAACCCGGATTGGTTCACGCCGGGCGTCCACTGCGTATGATCGTTGAACCCCGACCACTTCACTAGGAGTTTATCACCACCTGCCTGTGTGACGACGACGTAATCACCGACCACCGCCACGCCGTTCGCGCTCGGGCATCCGGTCAGGTTGGATGCCGCGCCCGCGTTCAGATCGACTTGCTTAGTGTCCACGCCGTTGACCGCGACGACGAAGTTGCCGAACTGCGTGAACCGCCAGCGATCGGTGACGGACATGCCGACGATTAGGTCATCCCATTCCCCGCCAGAGTAGCGCGCTAGGCCGTTACTTGTGCCGCTTAGGAGGTAAGCCGTGCCATCCGTTGAGATGGCTGCGAAACCGCCCTTGAAGGTGGCAGGGAGCGGATCCGAGATGCTGGCGAGCGAGCGTACCGGACGATAACCGTCTGCGGCTGGCAAGACGTTGATCGCCGCCGTAAGAACGCCACGCGGAAGCTGGTCGGGAAGGAATGCGGGGAAGGGGAGGCGCTTGGTTGACATGGTGGCCTAACTATAGCAGATAGATGGGGCTGTGGCGTCAGGCCAGCGGTAAGGTCCCGATAGACTAGGTTGGCTAAGGTTGACGGGCACCCACAGCATTATCCGGCTACGCAGCTTCAACGGCTTTCCAATGCGTAACCGAATAAGGCGGGGTTGCCGCGCTAACGGCGCCCCGCCACTCATATCCTCACAAACCCCGTCTGCCGCAACCCCGTAGGAACCAACGGAGCCGCACCCCAGCGCGTAGAAATAGCGTTCTGCTGGATGCTCTGGGTCAGCGTCGCCACCTCCTGCGCAGCCTGCGCCATACCGTCCGCATCACGCTCACGTCGTGCCAGATGATACAGCACGCCAGCGACGTACAGGTCCGGGTGCTTCCGAAGCAGCCAGTTGGACACCGTGGCATCCGTCAGACCGGGGACGCGTTGATAATAGACCATCTCGACGGTCACATCGCCGACGGGAGCGACGCGGATGTTGCGGCCCTCGATAGCGTACGCCTGCGGGCAACCCGCCCAGCCGCCATATGCCGACAGCATGCCAGCGGGTGACATCGACCGCAAAGCACGATCCGGCGCGGATTCCACGAAGATGAACCGCATTTCATGGAAGTCGTCGGGCAGCAACGTCAGTTCGGACGTGATGTCGAACACTACCCGCGTTTCCATGTCGGGCGTTCGCAGCGTGCGATTGAACTCTGCCTCAGCCTTTCGCAATGCCCGGTCAATCGCCTCCTGGCTATAATCGGCATCGTCCATCATATCGCGGATCTCGTCGATGAGTTCCGAGTAGTTGGAGATGGAGCCGGGGGCGTAGGTTGGGATTGCGATGGACATTAGTCAACGACCTCGTAACGGGTACCACCAATGTTCTTTAGCACAGACCCGACAGGAAGGTTCAGTTTCTTTGCCCATGCCGCACCGATCTTGACCAGTCCGTCGCCGTCCTTGTCCGGCAGCACTTCGCCTGCATCGATACCCGCCAGAACGGCAGGCGGGATCCATATGAGCTTTGCGCTCTTGCCCTTAACCGACTTGACGATCAGATCCTCGAGGCGCGTGATAGGCTTGCCATTTACAGTGCCGCCGCGAACCGTGATCGTAAACGGGCAGCCGTCTGCATCGCTTTCAAGGTAGAAGTGCGGCACGTTGCCACCGCCGATGAACTGCGGCTCGTCGTGTAGCCAATCGCCGGTAAGGTCGCCACTGTGCCAGATATGCGCGCCACGCGGATCGATACTGGTGAAATGGTCGGTATGACCGTCCCCCCACGCACGCAGGTTACGTCCGTTGCGCGATGCCGAACAACCGATCAGCACCTGCTCGCGCGCCTTTAGATCGAACCCGCCGTCGCTGTTGTCGTTGCTGTGGCAGTCGTCGAACGTAATCCGGTAGGTTCCGCGCTCATTGCCGAATCCGTCGCCGTTTGTGTACTTCCCCGCGACCGTGGCCATCGTATGCCCCGACGACGTAACGCCCCGCACAGTCACGTCATGCACGGTGTCCCGCGCTTCAAACCCAACCGGCAAGTCACTCCCCTTCTGCGGCCCCTTCCCCTGGATGGTTCCGTTCTCGATCAGGATGTCGCTGGCGTTCTGTCGCAGGCGGATTGCCCCACGCCGCGACGACAGCTTGAGCCCCGAGATCCGCAGACCACACGCTTCGTTGCCCGCGTCGATATAGCGCGTCTGCTTGCCGCCCGTGATGTTCGTCAGGACGGTATTGGGGCGAAGGGTGATGTCTGCGGCCATGGTGTCAGATTCCTCAGACCGTTGCGGGGAGATAGAGAGCGTTCGTACCAAGCGACTGCGCGCGGGTCACAGCCGTAGCGTAGTCCACGTCCTGCAAAGCCACGCCGGTCTCCTGCGCGATCATGTGCATGGCGGTCATAAACTGGCTGGCGTGCATACGCTGGGGCTGCATGCGGGCCACGGTCCAACCAGCCTGCGTGCACGATGGCGTCTCGGTGAAGGAGACGTTCGTGTATGCCGTCTTGTCGGGCATGAAGTGATCGACAGCGATTGCCGTCAGCCCGTTCGTGCCGCCAGCCGCGACATAGTAGTTCCCCAGCTGCTTCACGGTCCCGTCGCTATCGACAATGAAGTCGTGGGCGTGGTTGTCCGACGTGTAGGCACTGCATGTTGCCGTACGTCCGCCAGGGCGAACCGTCGTGCCGTCCGTCGCATTACTATCGTTCGCGTTGAACGGCGCAACCGCAGTATTGACGGGGCGATAGATCGGGTCGCGAATATATCCGATGCCGGGAATGTGAAGCTGATCGCCTGGTGCTGGGTCGAGATGCTCGCGAGCGTCCAGATAGTAAGCCCGCGATTGCGAGCCCACTGAGGGGGCATTGGCGCGACGGGAGTCGGCAGACGACTGGCACCATTGCAGGCAACGAAGCTGCCAATATTCCTGCTGCTTAACGACGGCCTTGCGCGCCGCAATACTGCTATCACCATCGATTACGGCAGCATCCAGATACTTCGTTCCGCTCGCCGGGAACTCCATGATTGGGAACCCGGTGCCGCTGTTCCAGTCAAAGCCATCCTTGATCGCGCGCATCCCGCCGATCGTGAAGTTGAACGTCAGCCCGCTATCGAGCGCACACCAGCGGCCCAAAAGTTCATCGGGCGTGATTGTCGGCGTCGGGCCGTAATTGACCCGAGCCATTGGAACCTGTGAAGAAAGGCTGGTCGTAACCTTGCAGCGGATGCTGATTTGCTGGACCGCGCGCCACGCGGAGCCGGTCGCAAGCGTCGGCATGGTGCCAAAGCCGCAAATGCGCCCGCTGGCTGGGTCGCCGGGTGTGTTGTAGCCGTCGATAGCGCGAGCAGTGCCCCGTGTCGGCCTAGCGTTTTGCGAAGGCTGGAACCCGGAGATGCTTTCGAAGCCGGCGCCTGCCGCCTCGCGGCCTTGCACAAGCTGAATCTTCGGCAGCTTGGCGATCACGCTGCCCTCGCCATCCTTGATGTGCAAATGGCGGAACGTGAACACGCGACCGTCATTGGTCGTCATGGAGTTCGGATTGCCTGCGCCGTCGAACCCAAACGACCTGACGCCGTTCGAGTGATAAACCTTGATGTCCTGCCCGACCAACAACGCGCTTCCCGTCGCTGCCGCCGTGCGAGCGGGGTCGAGCATACGGCGAACCATCGCGCTAACCGCGCGGCTCGATGGCGAAAGATCGGTCTGACTGTTCGTGTCCGTGCTGCTGTAAAACAAGGTGTTCGTAGCCGTCAGGAAGTCACGATAGCGCCCGCTGATTCCTGTATTGTCGAAGATTAGTGCATCGACATATTGCAAGCCGTTGGCCTGCTCGCCGCCATAGTGATTTACGCGTTGCTCAAACGGCGAGGCGCAAATTGCGACACTCTTCCCAGCCGACTTGAGAATGTGCGACGTGTCAACACCCGCGAGTGTTGCGCCAAGCACAAGATGATCAACATCGACAGTTGCCGGTCCGACGCCCGCTTCGAAATAGTCAACGTCACCCCAACGCGCACAGTTATTGCAAAGCTCACGGATCGCGGCCGCAAGAATTTCCTGCTGCCCGGTCGTAAGGTCAGGGCATAGCACGAACCCCATAATCGACGCCGTCGAGGCCGACGTGGTACCGCCTGCCTTCAAAATACAGACGGTATTGGCAGAGCCAATTGGGGCTACCGACGCAGCCGTATAAGTTTCAAGCGTCTTGCCGTGGTGCGCGAGTTCAACGCTCGCATCGGCATGAAGGTTGATCGACGTGAAGCCTTCACCGTCGAACGTCTCGTTGCCTGCCGTTGCGGTTCGGAGAGTCGACTGCGCACGCGCAGAAGCGCCGCCGCTGGTCGTTCGGGCCGTCAATGTAACGCCTGCACTAGTGCCGTCGTATGCACCACAATCGCCACTGCTCGACGCCGATGCAGGGTTACGGGAGGTATTCATTCCCATGAAAATGCCAGTCGCGGGCAACGCGTTAAGCGGCACACCGGTGCTGTAATGGTTGGCCTGATTGCTCGTCGTGACCGCTACGCCGGGCGTGAACGTCGGCGTTCCAACCTTCGTCAGCGTGTTCACGCCTGGACGGATCATATCGATCATCCAGTGCGCCTCGATCCCACCAACAGGCGGGATCATATTCATGCGCGACCACGACACCGACTTCATCACGGTCGCAAGCGGCACCATCGCGTTGCCGAGATTGTCCGTCGTCTGCTGCATGCGTTCGTAGAAGCGGTTGATCGATTTCTGGCGCCCTGACGAAAGCGGGGTGCCGGTTGCTGTTGCAGCGGAGTCATAAGCTGCCGCGTCCGAGTTCAGCGCGAACGGGACTACGCTGCCCGCGGCAGTCACGGTTAGCACGCCGCTTGCCCCCGTCGCACCGGTGGCTGCGACCGAGAAGTTCACCGTGCCTGCTGACAGCGCCGACATACCGACGACGACCTTCCAACCCGCAGAGGAATCGCCAGCGATGACGAGGCGACCGTCGTTCGGGGTAACGGTTGGCGTGGAGCCCGCTGGCACATTACTGATGTTTGACACCAGCGAGCCAGCCGACGCGTTCGATGCGATCGAAGGCGAGGTCGGCGACAGCGTCAGGGTCGGCGTAGGCGTAGGGGTGGGCGTCGGAGTAGGCGTAACACCCCCACCGGAACCCGGGAAATTACCCCCCAAACCCGCCAACGACCCCCCAAGCCCCCGCACATACAGCGTCTGCATGATGTCGGACGCGAAAACGCCGGTCCCCTGACGCCCCACGAAGCGTTCCGTGCCGCTGTAAACGTCCAACTGGCGCCCGAATGGTATTGGATCCGGCGTCGCAGTACCAGCAAGGTATGCCGTAAGCTCTGTAAGCGTGAATTCGACTAACACACCGCCCTGAACTGCGCGATATGTCTCAGTGCCGGTGCGCTCAGTCAGCAGATTAGGGAAAGGACGCGACCTAACGCCCGTATAAGCCAGAATAGCCGCGACCTGCGTCCTGTTTACATACAGCGTCTTGCCGTCCTTGTTCAGAACCAACAGTTCGCTGCCATTCGGCGGGCTGGAAGGCTTCACGCGCATATTTATGTGATCCTGTAAACTGCGAGGGGTATAGCATAAGTCGCGCCTATGCCCAACAATGGAGTGTAATAGCCGATACTTACGTTTCCGGCGCTTGCGGGGTAGGCATTGACCACTTCGCAGCCCGTAGTTGGCGCGGCGGTGGGAATGGCTAAGAGGGTGTCGGTGGCTGTGACTCCCGCGAGCGCAAACGTCTTGCGCTTCATACCTAGAGCGAGCGAGATTAGCAGCGTTTCGGTGACGTTGATGGTACCTAGGAGGACTAGACGGCCCGTGGTCGGGGCTGCGGGGCCAGTCGCGCCCGTATCGCCCTTGGCGCCTTGGGGGCCCGTCGCCCCAGTGTCACCCTTAACGCCTTGCGCGCCCTGTGGACCAATGACGCCAGTGGGGCCCGTTGATCCCATGTCGCCTTTAGGGCCAGCCGGTCCAATCGGGCCTTGTGCGCCTGCATCGCCCATGCTGCCTTTGAGCGGATACCCCGGAACCTTCGTGCCCATTACGATCCGGACCCATAAATGAGGATAAACCGCGTTCGCTTGCCCTCATAGGCCCATGCACCGCCACTTGTCAGGATCGGAAACCCCGGCTCATCATCAGCCACAGCGGCAACCCACTGCGGCATCTGCGTGCGGCCTATATATTTCTCGCCTGGGTGGATGTAATGCCCGTTTTCCTTGATATTGGGCATATCACCCGCAGCGCCGCGCCAACCAGCGAACCAGATGTGAAACGGGTTGGGGTTCTGCACGATGAAGCTGGTGATACCCTGCCCCGTCATAGCGGGCACGGCGACTGGAACGGCAACCAACCCCACAGACCCAATGACAGGGCGCACGTTGAGGTTGCGGCGGAATGGTTGAATGAGGCTATCGGCCATTACTGACGCACCCAGCCGCTATCGGATGCCACTTCGCCATTGGTATAAGTGTATGTGCGGATCCACGTGCTGCCGTTTTTGACGGTCTGCGTCTGGAGGTTGCCGCTGGGGTCGTAGGTGTTATTGACACCCTTGTGAACGGGGACAATGCCGCCGTTGGTATCAAGCTCAACAACAGTGGTGTAGATCACGCTGTCATCGCCGCTGCTAACGATAATCCGTCCGCGCTTGTCGATCTGTAGGCGGGACACCATGCCACTATCTAAGATTGGCAGCGTCTCGCTGTACTTACCAAACATGTCCATACGCTACGTCCTCACAAAGAAAGGGCCAGCCCCGAAGGACCGGCCCCACCTAGTATTTGGTTACAGCTTCGGTTCGTAGCTTGCCCGAATAGCCGCCTTCAGGTCGTCGGCCTCCTTGAGGTCCGCGATACCCGCAACGCGCCGCATGTACGCAACAGCCTTGAGAGCCGTCACAGGCAGGGCGTCAAGGTCTGCATCGTCGGGAACCTGCTCCAGCGACGTTGCGATGACCATTGCTTCTTTGGCCGGAACCTTCTCCCAGCTTTCACCCGGAGTGGTGTCGACTTCCTTGCCGTCGATCTTGACCTTCTGGGACTCCCAGATGAACGGCTCGCCCGCTGCGTAGATGATGCCACCAGCCTGGACAGCGTGGGGAGCCTTATAGAACTGCGTCATGGTATAGGCTCCTTATGCCGACTGGCGGGCGGCAACGACGCCTGCGGTGATACGCCCGGTCGTGGGCGCGGTGCCTGCGACGGTGTAGTTCAAACGAACATAGCGCTCGTTCGTGCCCGCCATCAGCCGGTCGGGGAGCAGATACTTTGCCCCCGTTGCAAGCTGTGCCAGCGTGTAGGCTGGCGACGTGAACACCGTGGTAGGCGACGAGAATGCCGCGTTGTCGTCCACCTGAAGGCTGATCGACATCGAGGTCAGGTTGTTGAACGTCTGCGTGACCGTGACGGCCATTTCAGCGTCCGTACCGAAGCCGATCTCTCGGACCATCGGGGTTGCGGAACCGATGACAGTGCCAGTTGCGCCAAGATCGATGACGTTCGTGGATGCCGTGGTGCCGGTGATTGCCTGCCCATCGCTGAACAGGAGTGCGCGCGAGAAAATCATGTTGGTATCCTTCCTGTTACGCGACCAGCGATTCGCTGTTCAAGAGCGCGTCTACTTCCCTGATCGGCATATTCCGGTAAACCAGAACCTCCTGCCCTGCGACCTCATCGGGACGAAGCTGAACCTTGTCCGCGTTGGTCGTTGCAGCGTCGAGCGCCTGAAGGAAGGTGCGGTTTGCGTAGATCACTGTCTTGCCCATCGACACCATGCCGCCGTTCTGGATCTTGCCGTTACGACGACCCTGAAGTGCCCAATAGGCCTTCGAGAGCAGTGCGTAGGGATCGACCGTGCCAGCAAGCAGGTTCGAAACGTCGATGTTCGCGATACGGGCGTTGAAGCGCCAGTCGCCAACCGAGACGCCGACATGCTGGCGGAACTCTTCTTCCTTGCCGTAGTACGCATTGCCGATGTCATCGGTAACGCGCTGCTCGCCCTTGTCCTTGCGCGAGACGCCGCCCATCGTACCCTCTGGGTAGATCAAGCGCGTCTGGTTCGCGCCGTGGGTGACGAACCACACCGACATGTTGTCCGAGCCAGTGCCACCGCCGTTGATAACCTGCGAGTTGGCAAGCGTGTTGTAACGCGCACCCAGACCCTTGAAACGCTCCGGCGTGGTTGCCGTGTCGCTGTAGAAGAAGTTGGTCTGGACTTCCTGCGCGATCGACTCAAGGAACGGCTGTGCTTCCGACATGCGGACGGCACCGGGGTTCTTCGAGATTTCGAGCAGGCGGTTATCGACGAACGACAGGCCCTCAACGAAACCGGTCGTGTCTTCGACCTGCTGCGTGGTGGACTTGCTCTGCGGGATGCCCTGATAGAGCTTGCCCCACGTGACAGGCGGCAGGCCGGTACGCGTGGTGGTCAGGTGCTTGGTGCCCTGGTTGCATTCGACCGTATAGGCGTCCTGCATGAGCGGATTGATGGTGTTAAGCGCCTCGATAACCGGTGCAAGGGCACGGGTGCTGTCGGTACGCTTGGCGAGGTCGATTAGATCAAGATACGAATTGCCGATGGTTGCCACTCTGGCCTCCTAATCAGTCGTTGGGGTAAAGCACTTTTATCGGGTCGTTCGATTGCGCGGGGCGTCCCGTAATAGTGCCCGGTTTGATCGTGACCGGAGGAAGTTGCCGCGTAGGCTTGAACTGACCATTCGGGTTGCGCCTTGCAGCGTCCTTAGCGGCCTTGTGTTCGCGCCACAGCTTGGCGTCCTGCTGGTCGTCATAGATAGTGCGAAGGGCCTTCAGCTCGTCCGCCGTAGCGTGATCGATCTGCGACCTATCGAGCCCAATCTTCTCAGCCGCCTCGAAAGCCTTATCGAAGAACCCCGTGCGGGTTTCCTCGTTCTGGATCTCGGGGATAGCCATCAAAGCCCGGTCACGCGCATCAACAAATGCCTGATCGACAGTGCTGGATGCCTCGCCACCGATTTTCTCCACTTCCTGCATGAACTCCGAGAGTTCAGCCTGAACGGCATCGTACTGGGCTTTTTGCGCCACGTAGGAGGCTGGGTCAGAGTACGCCATCTGCGGATCCGGGGCCGGGGGAAGCTTGATGCTTTCCACAACTGCCCGCAACTGCTGGCTGTACACCGCCTTCGCCTGGGCATCTGCCATTGCTGCGCGGCTTTCGGCTTCGCGCTGGGCGTTAGCTGCCTTGGTGGTGGCTGCGGTAACTTGACTGTTTCGACGGGCTTCTACGTCAGCAAGGAGGCGCTGGGCTTTGGGGTCAAGCTGCGCAAACTGAGTTTTCTCGTCCGCATTAAGACTGGCAGGGGCTTCGATGACCTCGGCGGGTTCGTCGTCCTCGTTCGTCTGTTGTTCGCCGGGTTCTGCGTCGTCGCTTGGTTCAGCGGCTACATCGTCCGGGTACATTTCGGTTTCGGTCACCTCGTCCGGCGTGGACTCGGTGGTATTATCTACGACAGCCTCGGTAGCGACCGTCGTATCTTCGACAGAATCGCTTCCGACTGCTGCATCATCTGCAAGCTGGGTCATCAGTGGTTCCTATACTGCGAAAATGCAGTGTTGGGAAATTACACCAATGATTGGGATTCTGCAACGGATATTCTTTGGGCAAAGAAAAGCCCGCTCGTGGCGGGCCTAGGTTAGGGTGTTGGCTTTACCCAGAAAGCTTCTCCCGCAGCGCCATGGCGTCCCACCAAGCATTGTGCTGGACGGCTCCGGTTAACGCGGTCGGATAACAATCAACGTCATGCACTTCGAACGACAGCTTAGGCCAAACGTTAGGCTCATATCCACCCTGTAAACCAGTCATCAGTGCCTGACAAAACCGGGCAATATCCACTGGACTATCAGCAATAATAACCGGCGTCTTGTCATTAGCCAAATATCGCCGCAGCAAGTGCCCAACCTCGTTGATGGTCACGATTGCCATGCTGTCGGCTTGATGTTCGCTCATGATAGGCACAACGTTTTTAGCCACCCATTCGTCCTTAACGTCGTCAGTGGCGAATGTTTCTATATGCAGGCTAGGACCGCTATCTGGAACAATGGCCAAACTCAGAAGCGGCCCATTATGCCCGTCAAACTCGCAATCAATATAGTACTGCATCTCATCTCTCCCATCTTAAACAGATTTAGGCAACCGCCGCCGAATCTTAGCATTCAACGCCAACCTTTGGCGCTCCTTGCTATCGTCGGCTTCCTTCTCGGCGAATGCGTGAGGGTTGGCGCGCTTGGCCTCAACCCTTCCCGCCTGCGCCGCCAGCAGCCGCGCATAGCATTCTTCAGCAGCGTTCATGGCTTGGCGGCCTTGGCAATAGCGCTCTGCAAATTGCTAAGTGCATCAATAATTGGTTGTGGAGCCGTCATATTTCCTAGCATGAGCATAACCATACCACCGGCCTCCACTAATTCAGCCACCGCTTTTTCACGGTGGGCAGCTAGAATGGTGGCAATTTCATATGCGTATATTGAATGGGAATTATCGAAACGAACTTCGATGATCTCATCAGCCGCATCCCTATCGACTTGATGTATCACATACCCCCTATCCATCGTCACAGCCCCAAGATCCGCCGACGCTCAGGCGAAAGCTTCTCGATCTGCCGCGCCCAAGCCTCGTTAGCCTCGGCAATATCCCCACCAGCAATAACCGCGGCAATATGCGACCGCACGCCCTGAGATACCTTCAGCGCGAACGCCAGCGACTTGATCTTGTCGGTTGCCCACGGCTCCTGCGTGGCAATGTCAGTCAGGCGGCGGGTGTATCCGGCCTCCACAGCGTCAAACGCAGGTGCAAGCACCTTCATGGCGTTGGCTGTGGCTTGCGGGTCTGGGATGGCGATGGTCACGCGTCCGGCCTCCCCGTAGAAAGCCCCATGACGTAATCCACAAGCTTATCGGCCTGCTCCATTGCTTCCACCAGCGTATTAGCGCCCATCTCGATAGCGCTTTGCAAGGCCCACTGGCGGAGTTCCATTTCTTCGGTCATGCCGCCGGTCCTTCTGGTAATGGCATCCAATGAGTAGGATTGCCGCCGCGCAATGGCCACTCGTTGTCTTTGCCGTCAACGCATAGCCACCAACCGAAGCCATTATGCCAATCTGCATCAAATTCGACCGCGAATATCCCACGGTCATTAGACACCAAAACACGCGTGAAGTCTCGCGGCGCTGTCTCGATTGGTCGCCATACGAGTTCCCTGGATGACCTTGCATTCCAAGCCATTACAGCCTCTGCGCGTGTAGGCCCAAAAGCATCCGGACATACGGGACAATCATCGTTTAGGCACGAGATAGTCCATTCCGAATGATTGTCTTCGTTGCGGGGGTCAAGACGGCCAGAGGCTAGTCCGAACGCAAAATCACCTTCATCGAGAAGGTGCTTAACCCCGCAGAATGGGCAAGGTAGAAGTTCCATCTCTTTATTCATTGTGGCATCTCCCTAGTGCCCGCCAAAACCTTCACGCCGGTACAAACGATCACCCCCTCTCAGGTTAGAGGCCGTGGATGGATAGTCCGCCTATTGGGTGGGGATGTCAAGGCGCTCTAGGCGTCGAGCGCGCCACCGGGTCGGTTCTGCGGCACCGTGGCCTCCTGAGTAGCTTGGCGCATCGCAATGTCCGCCAGCATCTTCCGCTCTGCCATCTGCATTTCGAACTGGAACTTACGCTCTGCAAGATCGGCTTCGAACTCCGCCTTATTGCGTGCAAGTTCAGCCTCTAGCCCAGACTTCTCGCGTTGTGCCTCGACCATTGCACCCGACTTCTCGCGGTCCAGCTCCATCTGCGCCTGCGCTTGTCCCTGCTCAAACTGCTGACGCTGCTGCTCGATCGCCACCTTACCCTCAGCCTCGATCGTGGCAGGATCCTTCTTCTCGCCTTCGTCACCACCAGCAGACTGCGCCGGATCATTAACATACATATTCGGATCACCCAGCGCGCTATCCGAGATAATCCCCGCCATGCTGTTGTAGATCTTGTCCTCGTCGACCAGCGCGCTACCGACTGCCAACGCCTCCTTCTGCTGCTCAAGCACAAACATGCGCGCTTGCAGGCGAGCATCCTTACGACCAGTGCCCAGCCCGACGCGGATGGTCATGTCCATCTCATCTTCGAACGACGACGCATCGATGCGCTTGAACTCGCCACCAGTGCGGACAGGCTCGACAGCGCCGTAACGCTTCATCAGCCGCAGCTTCTTTTCGAACAGTTCCGCCAGCGCTTCGGCATAGTTGCGCGCGACGTATTCCTCCCACTGTGCGCCCTGCTCGACCTGGATCTTGTAGCCGGTCGCGGTGGAGTTCAACGTATCAGCAGCAAGCCCCTGGTTGTGCCGCGTAACGCCCGTACGAGCCTCCCGCTCACCCGTCATGAACTCCAGAGCCGTGAACGCGTGCGGCGCTGCGAACGGCTGCGTCATGAACTGGACAGAGTTAGGCCCACGGCCACGGATAGGCGAACCCGGAACGATCGACAGCACGTCGTCGATGGTGTTCTCGTCGCACTGCGCCATGTCGATGTACGGGCGTGGCGCATTGGCGAAGTACAGTGCGTCCATGGCCTGACGCAGCAGCACGGACCGCACCCGCTGGATGTCCATAGTCTTGTCCGCCAGCGACTGCCCGACGATCCGATGGTGCATCGGGAACGGGCACCAGATGACGAACGGCTGTTCCTCGACCTCTTGGATGGACAACACGGTGTTACCGACGCGATGCACGCAGATCAGCGTGTCCGTGCCGTCGCCCATGTCCCAGCGCGTATATTCTTCCTTGCGCCACACCTGTCGGTTGATGCCCTGCCCGTAAGACGTTTCGCTGTCCTTGCGCTCGCGGCCCTCGTCACGTGCATCCGACAGCGACTGCGTGTCGTTGCTATCATCCCACAGCACTTCGGCCTCAGCCTCGGTAATGCCGTGGTCCTTCATCAGCGCCGACAGCGTGCAACGAGTGCGATGCTGGATATACGCGGCATCGTCCAGTTCACGCGCCTCGGGAGAGAAGCGGAATTCCTCGTTTGGCACGGCTTCGTCGCGATAACGGGTCTTGCCCTGGATGCGGCGACGGACGGTGTAAGCCTGATCTACTAACCCATCTGGACCCATGAAATACGAATCTGGGATCGGTTCGGACGCAACGATAGTCTCGTCGCCATCTACTTCGGCTCCCGTGGCCTCACCCTCGACCATCTCATACGTAGGTTCAGCCCATGTCTTGAACACGCCGGTCTTCTCAAGAAGCCCCGCCTTCAGGCAATCATGCGCGATACGATAGCCAGACTGTGCCCGCATGAACTGCCACGCCACCAGTGCAGTTGCGTCCTGTGCGCGGTCCTGCGCCTCCCTACCGGCCTGCTGCACCATCTGGCGGTACGCTTGCTCAGCCTGTGCCGGATCCTCGCCCTCCTGAAGCTGTGGGCGCTCTGGTTCCTCACTCTCCCGCGCCTCGAACTCAACCACCTTGTCCGAAACCACCGTGCGCATGATCGCAACTGTCATGGCATCCACCACCTCGGCCACATCACGCGTTACAAGCTGCGAACGACCGTCCATCTCATCACCGAACGGACGCCCGTGGTAGAAATCGAGCGCGATCTTACGGTCCTCGTTCAAGGAGGCGTCCAGAGAACGCATTTCCTCGCTCTGGAGGTAGGACAGCAAGCCGTCTGGGATGGTGGCGGGGTCGATCATTTAGTGCACCTTATCCGTTTGCAACTTCGCAATGACTGCAACGCCAGCAGCAATTGCCCCGCGCATGGCTGACAGTACACTATCCGAGCCATGCTGGTCCAGATAATCCATTGCGGCCTTAACCGCAGCATCTTCTACCGTCGCCGGGATGCCTTGATCTTGGAAGTAGATTGTCATGTCCATCTCACACAACTCCCCTAGTTAAACGCGACAAATCCATAGGCGCGGTCTTGCGGGGTTCCTCGTAGGCGACGCAGCCCGCCCCAAACGCGTCTGCCGAATGGCTTGACCAATCGTGGAGCGGCCCCAGTCCGATCGCCCGCTTCTCGTCACGGTTCTCATGATACCAGCCGATAGCCTTGAGGCCAGCCGCGCACTTCACCTCATCGAACCGCATGCGGCTAAACAAGATGCGGGCCCGCTCGACACGCTGCATCGCCGCGCCCTTGCCCTGGTTGGGAATAACCACCACCGAATACCCGGCATCCTCCAGAGAGCGCCTGTAGGTGGTATCGAATACCTTCTCCCCGTTGTCGCCGTCGTGGGGCAGCCAAATCTTGCAACGGTCCTCGCTGTACCCCTGCGACCGCATCCACGCCAAATGCGCCCCTAGCGGCTGGCCCTGGCTCTCGTAGTGGTTGACCCACCGGATCTCCGTGCCCACGAACTGCGCAGCCCAAAACACGAAGTTATCCGCCTTGGCACCCGTGCCGCCGATGTCCGCAAACAGGCGGACGATGAGGTTGGGATCTTCCGCGACCATGCCGATGCGGCCTTCCTCGCGCGCTTTGGTCAGATGCTTGGCGAAGTAAGCCCCCTCGACCACACGGATGAAGTCACCCTCCCAGATGTGATCGTAGAGGTGCGGGCGTTCTTCTTTATCGCGAAGACGTACGCGGTCTAGGATGTCGGGGAACCACGGGTTCTGGTCGTAATTGACAGTAGCAATCTTGATGCGTGGATTGTCTGTATTGCCAAATCGCTTGTTCGTTGCGCTTTCTTCTCTTTCAGGATTCCAAGTAAGCCACAACTCTGAGTCCTCTTCGCGAAGGGTTGGGATTAGCTTAGTCCACGCTTCCTCGGAAACAGGTTCAGCCTCATCCACCCAGCACAAGAGAATGCGCGCTTTCGATTTAACACTGTCGATGTTGCGATCTAGACCAGTGAACGAGTAAGACACTCGCCCGCACTTGGTCCTGATATACTTCTCGCCAATGTCGAAATGTGGTGCGAGCCAATCAGTTTCCCGAATGGCCATCTTAATCTCTTCGAGCGACGAGTCGGACAAAGAGTTCATAAAGACGCGGGCGCAAAGGATCATGCCCTCGCGCCCTGCTTGTGCCCACATGTGCGCCCTGACAGCAGTCATCTTTGCGAAGCTGCGAGTCTTGGCGCTACCTCTACCGCCTTTTGCACCTCTAACGTCCGCTTCCCCGCTGAATACAGGAATAAGAACGTCGGGCATCTCGACGGTTGCGGTTGTCACTTTACTGC
>Ga0182228_1000014_pt1 | contig 44905 bp, 43 predicted proteins | sample G6R1MG_19_FD_128385 | JGI IMG/M metagenome (GOLD analysis project Ga0182228, IMG submission 128385) | Miscanthus phyllosphere microbial communities from Michigan, USA - G6R3_MAIN_07NOV2016_LD1 MG | ecosystem: Host-associated > Plants > Phyllosphere > Phylloplane/Leaf | place: USA: Michigan... | reverse complement strand
TCGGCAAAATCAGGCATGGCGTCGTAGTCGACATACGGGTCGTAACTCGGTGGCGCCTCTGCCGGCGCGCTCTGCACCAGCTGGCTGACGGCCTCGCCGGTCAGCCCGGTAATTTCGGTCAGGCGCTGACGCATCAGAATACGCAGGTTCGCGCCGGGCACCTTGTCGATCAATGGCGCCGCGAGGGTGGCCATGTGCGCCTTGCCCTCCAGCGAGCGCGGGTCGGACTCTTTGGTCAGTTGCTCGAAAAAATAATCGGCCAGCGGCTGCGCGTGCTGATTGATACGTGCCTTGAACGCATCTGTGCCCTCGGAGCGCACCAGTGTGTCCGGGTCTTCGCCCTCGGGAAGAAACAGAAAGCGCGCCCGGCGTCCGTCCTGCAGGTTCGACAGGGTCGCTTCCAGTGCCCGCCATGCAGCGTTACGCCCGGCCTGATCGCCGTCGAAGCAGAACAGCACGTTGGGCACCACCCTGAACAGGCGCTTCAAGTGCTCTTCGCTGGTCGCAGTACCCAGCGTCGCCACGGCATTGCGCAAGCCTTGCTGGGCCAGGGCGATGACGTCCATGTAGCCTTCGACGACGATGATTTCATCGAGGTTGCGATTGAATTTGCGCGCCTCGAACAGCCCGTACAGCTCCTGACCCTTGTGGAAAACCGGTGTTTCCGGGGAGTTCAGGTACTTGGGTTTGTCATCACCCAGTACGCGGCCGCCAAAGGCAATGACACGCCCGCGTGAATCGCGAATCGGAAACATCACCCGGTCGCGGAAGCGGTCGTAGCGTTTGCCGGTTTCGGCGTTCTCGATCAGCAGGCCGGCATCGATCATCACCTTTTGCTGCAGTGAGTCGCTGCTCAGGTGCTTGTACAGGTTGTCCCAGCCGGGAGGGGCGAAGCCCAGGCCAAAGTCCCTGGCGATTTCGCCGGACAGCCCGCGGCCCTTGAGGTAATCCACCGCAGCCTTGCGTGACGGGTGGCTTTTCAGGGCCTGACGGTAGAACTCGGCTGCGGCGGTCAGCAGCGGGTAGAGCGGGGAATCGGTCGGTTGCCGGGGCTTCTGGCCTTTTACGCTCTGTTCGCGGGGCACTTCCATGCCGGCGGCCTTGGCCAGGTCCTCGACGGCCTGGGGGAAGTCCAGGTTGTCGTGGTCCATGATGAAGCCGAGCGCGTTGCCACCTGCGCCGCAACCGAAGCAGTAATAGAACTGCTTGTCCGGGCTGACGCTGAAAGACGGTGTTTTCTCTTTGTGGAACGGACAGCACGCGGTGTAATTCTTCCCGGCTTTCTTGAGCTGCACGCGCGAGCTGACAACATCGACTATATCGGTGCGGTTCAGAAGGTCGTCGATAAAGCTCTGGGGAATCAGCCCGGCCATGGCGTTCTCATCATTCAAGCGTGGTGCAAAAGTATCGGATGACTCTACGAGCGTTCCGTCAGCCTGTCAGCCGTCTTTTTGAAGACGTTGGCAATAAACGGGCACGTCTTTGCATCCGAAGGACAGTGTTGGCCTGAAAGGGATAAAGCTTGATCCCGCGAGTGGATCAGAAAGGCCGCAAGCTTCGTTGTCCACGAGAAGTGGTCAGAGCTTGAAGGCACGGAAGACGCTGCCTTGGCTGAGCTTCTTGCGAAGTCATCAAGGCATACTCGTCTGGTCATCGGTCGATGTGCTGCCCGAGTGGGCATGACCGATGTAGCCTGTGAACAGGCTGGACGTGCTTGACTGACATATCCGAGTCGCATCGGCGGCCTGGACAGGATCAATCAATAACGCTAACGCAAAACAGCGAAGCTGTAACTGCCGACAGCCCGGCTGGTTGGCCGGGCAAGGCAGAAGCTTGCGACGAAGGTCTGTAAATTAATACAGACGAACGGCGCGGCGCTGTTCGCGCTGGACTTTCTTGGCGTGGCGTTTGACAGCAGCTGCTGCCTTGCGCTTACGCTCCGAAGTCGGCTTCTCGTAAAATTCGCGGCTACGAACTTCAGCCAGAACACCGGCTTTTTCGCAGGAGCGCTTGAAACGACGCAGAGCTACGTCGAAGGGTTCGTTCTCTTTAACTTTGACGGCTGGCATCCAGAGCTACCTTCATTCATTACCGGGGTCAACGCTCAGTGCAAACACTGCACAAAAGTACGTCGGTTTTTAAGGGTTGCGGATGTTAACCCCTCATTGAGAGGAATGCAAAGCCTCTGATCGAAAACCGCTGGTCGGCACCTCGGTCGGCGACTATTATGCGCGCCTTCAAATCTGCCCCCTACAAGGCGCAACCCCATGCTAGTACTGGGATTAGAAACCTCCTGCGACGAAACCGGCGTCGCATTGTACGACAGCGAACGCGGTTTGCTTGCGGACGCATTATTCAGCCAGATCGACCTGCATCGTGCCTATGGCGGTGTGGTGCCGGAGCTGGCTTCACGCGATCACGTCAAGCGCATGCTGCCCCTTATTCGCCAGACACTGGCCGAGGCGGACTGCGTGGCCACGGATATCGACGCCATTGCCTACACGGCCGGCCCTGGATTGGTCGGCGCCTTGCTGGTCGGCGCTTCGTGCGCTCAGGCGCTGGCATTCGCCTGGGATATCCCGGCGCTGGGCGTGCATCACATGGAAGGTCATCTGCTGGCGCCGATGCTGGAAGAAAACCCGCCACAGTTCCCGTTCGTCGCCTTGCTGGTGTCCGGCGGTCATACGCAGCTGGTGCGCGTCGACGGCATCGGTCAGTACGAGCTGCTGGGCGAGACCCTGGATGATGCCGCAGGCGAGGCCTTCGACAAGACCGCGAAGATGATGGGCATGCAGTACCCCGGCGGCCCGGAGATTTCAAAGGCGGCCATGCAGGGCGTGGCGGGGCGCTTTGTCTTCCCTCGGCCGATGACTGATCGGCCCGGGCTGGAATTCAGCTTCAGCGGCCTGAAAACCTCAGCGCTCAATACCTGGCAGCAATGCCGGAGCGCTGGAGACGACAGTGAGCAAACCCGCTGCGACATCGCTCTGGCCTTCCAGCAGGCGGTAGTGGAGACTTTGACCATCAAGTGCAAGCGCGCGCTCAAGCAGACCGGCCTCAAGAGCCTGGTGATTGCCGGTGGCGTGAGCGCCAACAAGGCACTGCGCGCCTCGCTGGAAAGCATGCTTGGCGACCTGCGCGGGCATGTCTATTACGCACGGCCCGAGTTTTGTACCGATAACGGCGCCATGATTGCGTTTGCCGGTTGTCAGCGTTTGCAGGCCGGACAGAAGGAAGATTTGAGCATCAGCGTGCAGGCGCGCTGGCCCATGGAGCAGTTGTCGGGGCTGTGACGGCAGGCGAGGCGGGTTGCGCCTCAGAAATGTCGTTCGCGCCCGGCGAGCAGGTCGCGTAGATTGCCGCGATGGCGCCAGACGATGAGCAGGGTCAACACGCTCATCGGCAGCAACGCATGAGGCTCCTGCCACGCCAGCAACGGCAGGGTCAGGGGTGTGGCGATCAGGGCTGCGAGCGAGCTGGTGCGGGTCAGGTAGAGCGTCAGCAGCCAGGCGACTATCGCCAGGGCGGCGGCAGGCGGATACAGGCCCAGCAGCACACCGGCGGCGGTCGCTACGCCTTTGCCGCCGCGAAAGCGGAAGTACAACGGGAACAGATGGCCCAGCACCGCACACACGCCGATCCAGCCCTGCTGTGCGGTGTCCATGTTCCAGGCGCTGGCGATCAGGATCGGCACCAGGCCTTTGCAGAGGTCGCCGAACAGGGTCAGGATGGCGAGTTTTTTTCCGGCCAGACGCAGCATGTTGGTCGCGCCAGCATTGCCGGAGCCACTGGCGCGCGGGTCCGGCCTGCCGCTCAGGCGGCTAAGCAGAATGGCGAAGGACAGCGAGCCAAGCAGGTAGGCGAAGGTGGCCAGTAACCAAAACATGCGAACCATTCCGGGCGAGGATGCCCTGATTCTAACGGCGCATCGCGCCCTTGTCGTGCAGTGGAGAGTAGTGCTTGGACAGAGTTTTCATCGAGGGCCTTGAGGTCGATACGGTCATTGGCGCCTATGACTGGGAGCGCGGCATTCGTCAGTGCCTGCGTCTTGACCTCAGCTTCGCCTGGGACAATCGCCCCGCAGCTGCTGGGGACGATCTGAGCAAGGCTCTCGACTACGCCAGTGTTTCGACACGTATTCAGGTATTCGCCGAGCAGGCACAGTTCCAGCTGGTGGAGACCTTCGCCGAGCGACTGGCTGAAGTGCTGATGGGTGAATTCAATATTCCCTGGCTGCGCCTGAAACTGACCAAGCCCGGTGCTGTAGCGGCCGCTGCCGGTGTGGGCGTGGAGATCGAGCGCGGATGTCGCTGACGCGGATTTTCCTCGGCCTGGGGAGCAACATCGAGCGCGAGCGCCACTTGGTAGCGGGGCTTGATGCGCTGGACGGCTTCCTGACCGACCTGAGCTGTTCGCCGGTTTTTGAGAGCCATGCCGTGGGTATCAAGAGCGGGCCGTTCTTCAACCTCGTGGTGTCGGCGCTGACCGATCTGCCCTTGATGGAACTGGATCGGCGCCTGAAATTCATCGAAGCGGACAATGGCCGCTACGCCCCGGATCGCAAAGGGTTGCCGCTGGATATCGATGTGCTGCTGTACGGCGAGCAGGTCGGTAATTTCGACGGGTTGATTCTGCCGAGGGCGGAAATCTTAAAGAATGCCTTCGTGCTGCGCCCATTGGCGTTGATCGCCCCTGAACGTCTGCATCCTGGTGTAGGGATTGCCTTCAGCAAACTTTGGGCTGATGCGCAGATTGATCAGCAGCTTTGGCCGGTGGCGTTCGAGTGGCGCGGGCTGGCACTGACGCCTGAGGATTTGCTGCGTAGCTGAGCGTGTGTCCGAGCCTTCCCGCTCTAACGCTTCTCGTGCCAAGGCTGAAGATCGGACGCAGAGCGTCCAGGGCTGCGCTACCACGCGGAGCGTGGGAGCGATAACCGTGCACAAGAGCCTGTCAGGCGATGTGCTCAGCCTTGTAGGTTTTCAGTGCCTTCAAACGCTCGTTTTTCAGCGCATCACCCAGTTCCTTGCCCTTCAGACCCTTTTCCAGCAACGGCTGTACCGATACCGCGCGTGCGGCCTCGGCTGCGCCGCGCAGGTAACCGGCCTGTGGATAACTGCGTTGTTCAAAGCCGTGACGTCCTCGCGCGTCCATCTCGCACGCCGCAATGAACTCTTCAAAACGCTGCGGGCGGCGGTAGACGTCGAAGCTTTGCAGCAGCTCCAGCAGGGTCGAGGGTTTCAGCTCCAGCGCTCGGTGGCCGTGCGTGTGGTACTGGCCGACCAGCAGCGCCAGTTCCTGGCAGTCCCTGGGTACACGAAAACGCTCGTTCACCACTTTTATCAGGCGCAGGCCTGTGTGCTCATGGGCGATGTGCCTTGGCCATTCGGCTTCCGGCGTCAGCCCTTTGCCGAGGTCGTGCAGCAGGCAGGCCCAGCGCACCGTTAGCGGGTGTTTGTGGCGTGCGGACTGTTCGAGGACGCTGAGCACGTGTACACCGGTGTCTATTTCCGGGTGATGCGCCGCCGGCTGCGGTACGCCAAACAACGCTTCGACCTCCGGCATCAGCTCCTTGAGCGCGCCGCAATCGTGCAGCACCTGAATGAACACCTGGGGCTGTTCCTCCATGAGTGCGCGAGAGATCTCTTTCCAGCTTCGCTCGGCAGTCAGCGCCTTGAGTTCGCCCGATTCACTGAGCTGTCGCATCAGCCCAAGGGTCTCGGGGGCAATGGTAAAACCGTAACCGGCGTAACGTGCGGCGAATCGGGCCACGCGCAAGACCCTGAGCGGATCTTCGGCGAATGCGGGGGAAACGTGACGCAATATCCGCGCTTCCAGGTCCTTCTGGCCGTTGTAGGGATCGGTTAAATTACCGTCCTTGTCTTCCGCCATGGCGTTGATCGTCAGGTCACGCCGAATCAAATCCTGCTCAAGCGTCACCTCGGGGCTGGCGTGGAAGACAAAGCCTCCGTAGCCCACGCCGCTCTTGCGCTCGGTGCGCGCCAGCGCGTATTCCTCATTGGTCAGCGGATGCAGAAACACCGGGAAATCTGTACCGACCGGACGATAGCCCTTGATCAGCATGTCCTCGGTGCTTGCGCCGACCACGACCCAGTCGATGTCCGTGACAGGTTGACCCAGAAGACGGTCGCGTACAGCACCGCCCACTTTATAAATCTGCATAAAAAACCTCCGTAAGCGCGACAGGATAAACCTTGTGCCGTGCTTGCGGAGGCTAAAGCTGAATGAATAGGCGTTTTAAGCGCTATTGCCCTGGCGCTTAAAGGTGGACGACCGCCATATCAAGCCGGGGATATTCACTGTCGGCATGCTCGCCTTTTGGGGGGACGTGATGGGTCTTGACCACTTGATCGCCCTGCAAGGTTTCCAGGTGGATGTCAAAGCCCCACAGCCGGTGCAGGTGTTTGAGCACCTCGTCTGTCGATTCACCGAGCGGTTTGCGATTGTGCTGTTGGTGGCGCAGGGTCAGCGAACGGTCGCCTCGGCGGTCGATACTGTAGATCTGCACATTGGGCTCCCGATTGCCCAGGTTGTACTGCGCAGCAAGTATCTCGCGGATGGTTCGGTAGCCGTTTTCATCATGAATGGCGGGCACCAGCAAGTCATCCTGCTGGTCGTCGTCCATGATGCTGAACAGTTTCAGGTCGCGAATCACCTTGGGCGACAGGTACTGGAGAATGAAGCTCTCGTCCTTGAAGCTGGTCATCGCAAACTTGATCGCCGTCAGCCAGTCGGTGCCGGCGATTTCCGGAAACCACTGCCGGTCTTCATCGGTAGGGTTTTCGCACATCCGGCGGATGTCCTGATACATGGCAAAGCCCAGCGCGTAGGGATTGATGCCGCTGTAGTAGGGGCTGTCAAAACCGGGCTGGAAAATCACGCTGGTGTGCGACTGCAGGAACTCCATCATGAAGCCGTCAGTGACCAGCCCTTCGTCGTACAGGTCATTCATCAGCGTGTAATGCCAGAACGTCGCCCAGCCTTCGTTCATCACCTGGGTCTGGCGCTGTGGATAGAAGTACTGCGCGATCTTGCGCACGATGCGCACCACTTCACGCTGCCAAGGCTCCAGCAGCGGGGCGTGTTTCTCGATGAAATAGAGAATGTTTTCCTGCGGCTCGGCCGGGAAGCGTGCATTGTCTTCCTTGCTGCTTTTGTCGGCATTTTTCGGGATCGTGCGCCAAAGATCGTTGATCTGCCGCTGAAGGTGCTCCTCACGGTCCTTCTGCCGACGGCGCTCCTCTTCGGCGGAAATCGGGTACGGGCGCTTGTAGCGGTCCACACCGTAGTTCATCAGCGCATGGCAGGAGTCGAGCAAGTCCTCCACGGCATCGATGCCATGGCGTTCCTCGCACTGCATGATGTACTGCTTGGCGAACACCAGGTAATCGATGATCGAGCTGGCGTCGGTCCAGGTCCGAAACAGGTAGTTGCCCTTGAAGAAACTGTTGTGGCCATAGCACGCATGGGCCACGACCAGCGCCTGCATGCAGATGGTGTTTTCTTCCATCAGGTAGGCAATACACGGGTCCGAGTTGATGACGATCTCGTAGGCCAGGCCCATCTGGCCGCGAGAATAGGACTTTTCCGTGCTGAGGAAGTGTTTGCCGTAGGACCAATGGTGATAGCCCAGCGGCATGCCCACCGAAGCATAGGCGTCCATCATCTGCTCGGCCGTGATCACTTCGATCTGGTTGGGGTAGGTATCCAGCGCATACCGCTCGGCAATCCTGCCGATTTCGCGGTCGTAGGCGCGGATCAGTTCGAATGTCCACTCTGACCCCGTGGAAAGGGGTTGGCGCTTCTGCTCTCTGGCGGTCATGACACTAACCTTCGCTGAAAGAGTTCGCGGAATACCGGATAGATATCACCGGCAGAGACCAGCTGTTGCTGGGCAAACGTGTCGGCAAAATCTTCACCGATGCGTTCGTATTCATACCACAAGGCCTGGTGCTCGCGCGGCGTGATTTCCACGTACGTGTAGTACTGCACGAAAGGCATGATCTGTTTGGTGAGAATTTCCCGGCAGATGGGCGAATCGTCGTTCCAGTTGTCGCCATCCGACGCCTGTGCCGCGTAGATATTCCAGTCACTGCTCGGGTAGCGTGCGGCCATGATTTCCTGCATCAGTTTCAAGGCGCTGGAAACGATGGTGCCGCCGGTTTCCCGGGAATAGAAAAACTCTTCCTCGTCCACTTCGCGGGCGCTGGTGTGGTGACGAATGAAGACCACGTCGATCTTGTCGTAGTTACGTTTGAGGAACAGGTACAGCAGAATGAAAAAGCGCTTGGCGATGTCCTTGGTCGCTTGGGTCATGGAGCCAGAGACGTCCATCAGGCAAAACATGACCGCTTTGGAGCTGGGGTTGGGTTGCTTGACCAGCAGGTTGTACTTGAGGTCGAAGGTGTCGAGGTAGGGCACACGACGGATGCGTGCTTTCAGTCGGTCGATCTCTACTTCCAGTTCCTGAATATCACCGAAGTTATCCGGCTCTTCACGCTTCATGCGCTCAAGCTCGGTAGTGGCCTCCCTGAGTTTCGCGCGACTGCTGCCGGACAGCGCAATGCGCCGTGCATGCGCCGAGCGCAGGGTACGGATGATGTTGATCCGCGAAGGATTGCCTTCGTTACTGATCCCGGCACGCACGGTCTTGAAGGTGTCGGTGCCGGTCAGGTTGCGCTTGACCAGGTTCGGCAGCTCAAGGTCTTCGAACATGAACTCGAGAAACTCTTCCTGAGTGATCTGAAACGAAAACTCATCCATCCCTTCGCCGGAATTGCCCGCCTTGCCGGGGCCCTTGCCGCCACCGCCGCCTTGAGGGCGGGCGATGTGCTCACCTGTGGTGAACTCCTTGTTGCCAGGATGAACAACGGTCTGCTTGCCGCCGCGACCGTGGTGCAGGACCGGTTCGTCGATGTCACGCCCGGGAATGCTGATCTGCTCGCCGTGTTCCATATCAGTGATGGAGCGACGGCTGACTGCTTCCTCCACTGCTTTCTTGATGTGGTCACGGTAACGCCGCAGAAACCGCTGCCGGTTTACCGTGCTCTTGTTCTTGCCGTTGAGACGTCGGTCGATCACATAGCTCATAGGCTCCTCCGGGGAGCTTCAAGTTGTAAGCATCAAGCTGCAGGCGAGCATGCGATCAATCCCGAGCCCGGGTCTCGATCGCTTTTCGCCTGCAGCTGATAGCTTGAAGCTTGCAGCTGCTTTACTGCGATTTCCGCACGCGCAGATACCATTCGGAAAGCAGACGTACCTGCTTGTCCGTGTAGCCCCTCTCGACCATTCGTGTCACGAAGTCGTTGTGCTTCTGCTGATCCTCTTTGCTGGCCTTGGCATTGAAGCTGATGACGGGCAGGAGATCCTCGGTGTTGGAGAACATTTTCTTCTCGATCACCACCCGCAGCTTCTCGTAGCTGAGCCAGGTCGGATTCTTGCCATTGTTGTTGGCGCGGGCACGCAGCACGAAGTTGACGATTTCGTTGCGGAAATCTTTCGGGTTGCTGATGCCAGCCGGTTTCTCGATCTTTTCCAGCTCCTCGTTCAAGGCCACGCGGTTGAGGATCTCGCCGGTTTCCGGATCGCGGTATTCCTGATCCTGAATCCAGAAGTCCGCATACAGCACGTAGCGGTCGAAAATGTTCTGACCGTACTCGCTGTAGGATTCCAGATACGCCGTCTGGATTTCCTTGCCGATGAACTCGATATAGCGCGGTGCCAGGTATTCCTTGATAAAGCGCAGATAGCGTTCGCGCGTTTCGGCAGGGAATTGCTCCTGTTCGATCTGCTGTTCCAGTACGTAAAGCAGATGCACCGGGTTGGCCGCGATTTCGTGCGGATCGAAGTTGAAGACCTTGGACAGAATCTTGAACGCGAAGCGGGTCGACAGGCCATTCATGCCTTCGTCGACGCCCGCGCTGTCGCGGTATTCCTGAATCGACTTGGCTTTCGGGTCGGTGTCTTTCAGGTTCTCGCCGTCATACACGCGCATCTTGGAGTAGATGTTGGAGTTGTCCGGCTCCTTGAGGCGCGACAGCGTGGTGAACTGCGCGAGCATTTTCAGAGTGTCCGGCGCGCAATGCGCCTTGGACAGCGAACTGTTGAACAGCAGCTTGTCGTAAATCTTGATCTCGTCGCTGACACGCAGGCAGTACGGCACCTTCACGATGTAGATACGGTCGATGAAGGCTTCGTTGTTCTTGTTGTTGCGGAAGCTGTGCCATTCCGATTCGTTGGAGTGCGCCAGCAGGATACCGTTGAACGGGATCGCGCCCAGCCCTTCGGTACTGTTGTAGTTGCCTTCCTGGGTTGCGGTGAGCAGCGGGTGAAGGACCTTGATCGGCGCCTTGAACATCTCGACGAATTCCATCAGGCCCTGGTTGGCCCGGCACAGCGCGCCCGAGTAGCTATAGGCATCGGCGTCGTTCTGCGGGAATTCTTCCAGTTTGCGGATATCCACCTTGCCGACCAGCGCAGAGATGTCCTGGTTGTTTTCATCGCCGGGTTCGGTTTTCGCCACGGCAATCTGGTTGAGAATAGAAGGGTAGAGCTTCACGACCTTGAACTGGCTGATATCACCGCCGAATTCGGCCAGGCGTTTGGTTGCCCAAGGCGACATGATGGTGCTCAGGTAGCGTCGCGGAATCCCGAAGTCTTCTTCGAGAATCGCGCCGTCCTCGGTGGCGTTGAACAAGCCCAGGGGCGATTCGAAGACGGGCGAGCCCTTGATGGCGTAGAACGGTACTTTTTCGATCAGTTGCTTGAGTTTTTCCGCCAGGGACGATTTACCGCCGCCCACCGGGCCGAGCAGATACAGGATTTGCTTCTTCTCTTCCAGGCCTTGGGCGGCATGGCGGAAATACGAAACGATCTGGTCGATGCATTCTTCCATTCCGTGGAAGTCGGCAAAGGCCGGATAGCGGCGTATGACCTTGTTGGAGAAAATGCGCGACAGCCTGGAGTTGGTGGAGGTATCCACCAGTTCAGGTTCGCCTATAGCCAGCAGAAGGCGTTCTGCGGCAGAGGCATAGGCGCTGCGATCCTGTTTGCAGAGCTCCAGATACTCCTGTAGCGAGAGCTCTTCTTGCCTCGTGCTTTCGAAGCGTTGTTGGAAGTGGCTGAATATACTCATGACGTCACCTCGCTCGATACGTGGAGCCGGCGGCGGATCGTCAGTCGATGCTGGCAACAACCGTAGCACTACGGCTGCTGTTTCCCCCCAGAACACCTTAAAAGTAACTACCGATGACCCACGCGCCGGTGTACCGGCTCTCCCCTGAATACGGATGGCCTAGGCTAAGGATAGTTCGGATTCGGAAAGATAAAGAAGGGATGCGCGAGAAGAGGGGGTGACCGTTCGTCAGATGGCTCGCGAGCCCGCGTAGAACGCGGGATCAGCTGTCATAAAAATATTTTCTATCAGCCTTGCACGGTTTCTTGCGGGTAAGTGGCGCGCCACAGCTCGAAACCACCGTCAACGCTGTACACATCGGAGAAACCCTGGCCGACCAGATAAGCTGCAGCGCTCTGGCTGGAGTTGCCGTGGTAACAGACGACCACCAACGGCTTGTCCAGGTCGGCCTCGCGGATGAAGTCGGCGATCGAGTGGTTGTCCAGATGCACGGAATCGGGAATGTGATTGCTCTGAAAAGCCTGTGGATCCCGAACATCGACCAGCACGGCGCCTTGCTCGCGCAGAGCCTGCGCCTGTTCAGGTGGGATACGTTTGAATTCAGTCATTGCCTGGGCTCCTGAGCCTGAGGTTACGAAAGGGGAGTAGCGCCGGGTTGCACGCGGGTAACAAGCCCGTCGGCGGCATTGCCGATAGCATCGCAATTGCACTGATGACGTTCAAGCGTATCGACATTGAGCAGCGTCATCGAGCCGCCCCAGACACATCCGCTGTCGAGGGCAAAGACGTCCGGTTCGTCGCAGCGACCTTCCAGTGCAGCCCAGTGGCCGAAAATGATTTTCACGTCTCGGGTCTTGCGGCTCTGATGGCTGAACCAGGGTGCGTAGCCAGGTATCGCGGTGCCGACCCCTTCCTTGCTCTTCAGGTCGAGCTTGCCGTCGCTGGTGCAGAAGCGCATGCGGGTGAAGTAGTTGGTGATGACCCGCAGACGCGTCACGCCTTGCAGGTCGTTGTCCCACTTGGCTGGTTCATTGCCGTACATGCCGTCGAGAAAGGCGCCGTACAACTGATCGTCCTGCAGCGCGTGCTCGACTTCGGCGGCGTGCTTCAAGGCTTTTTTCAGTGTCCACTGCGGCGCGATACCGGCATGCACCATAGCGACGTTGCGTTCTGCATCGTAATGCATGAGCTTTTGCCGGCGTACCCAGTCGAGCAGGTCGTCGCGGTCAGGCGCTTCAAGGATTTCAAGCAGCGTGTCGCCTTTCTTCAGCAGCTCTTTTTTACGGGCCACTGCCAGCAGGTGCAGGTCATGATTGCCGAGCACGCACACCAGCGATTCGCGGATGCTGTACAGATAGCGAAGCGTTTCCAGCGATTGCGGGCCACGATTGACGAGGTCGCCCACCAGCCAGAGGCGATCCTGCTCCGGGTTGAAGTGGACGTGCTCAAGCAGGCATTGCAGAGGTTCGAGGCAGCCTTGCAGGTCACCCACGGCGTAAACTGCCATCAGTGCAGCGAGCCCGGAACGGCCAGACGGAAAGGCTCGATAACGGCATCGAAGCGTTTGCCGTCTTCGGCAAGCATCTGGTAGGTGCCCTGCATATTGCCGACTTTGGTGGTCATGACCGTTCCACTGCTGTAGGTATGGCTTTGGCCGACCTTGATCAGTGGCTGCTGGCCAACCACGCCTTCGCCCCGTACTTCCTCGACATTGCCATCACCGTCGGTAATGACCCAGTGACGCGACAGCAGCCGGGCAGGCAACTCGCCATTGTTGTGCACGGTGATGGTGTAGGCGAAAGCGAAGCGGTTCTGCTCGGGTTGTGACTGTTCCGAGAGGAAGCGTGTGACGACGCTGACGTCGACCTTGTAACGAGAATCGGGCATGCAATAGGCCTTGAAATCCATAGCTGCGAAAAAGGGCGTGTGCGGCAGGTAGATCAGTCTAGGACAAGTAAGCGGAAAATGAAGACCGAGCCTGCCGTTTACTTGTCCCCAGGGTTCACTCGGTCACAACTTTTTCGCTGAGAGTGTCTGCCAGACGAACGAATGCAGCCAGATCGAGCTGCTCGGGACGCAAGCTGCCGTCTACTCCGGAAGCGGTAATCTCGTCGCTGGTCAACAGCAGCTTGAGCGTGTTGCGCAGGGTCTTGCGACGCTGGTTGAACGCTTCACGCACGATGCGCTCCAGCACACGGTGATCCTTGGCAGGGTGCGGCAGTGTTTCATAAGGGACGAGGCGCACAATGGCCGAGTCCACTTTCGGCGGCGGGTTGAACGCACCCGGTCCGACGTTGAACAGGTGTTCCACGCGGCAATGGTACTGAACCATGATCGACAGGCGGCCCCAGTCGCCACCGCCGGGTCCGGCAGCCATGCGCTCGACCACTTCCTTTTGCAGCATGAAGTGCATGTCGCGGATCAGGCTGGCGTTCTGCAAGAGGTGAAAAATCAGCGGTGTCGAGATGTTGTACGGCAGGTTGCCCACCACCCGCAGGCTGCGCGGTTCGGCGCCGAGGGTGTTGAAATCGAACTTCAGCGCGTCGCCCTGATGCAGGTTGAAGTTCGGCTTGTTGGCGAACTGACCGTTCAGGATCGGGATCAGGTCCTTGTCCAGCTCGACCACGTCCAGCTGAGCGCCGCTGTCGAGCAGGCCCTCGGTCAGTGCACCCTGGCCCGGCCCGATTTCCAGCAGTCGGTCTTCAGGTTTGGCACGGATGGCGCGCAGGATCTTGTCGATAACGCCTGCATCGTGCAGGAAGTTCTGCCCGAAGCGCTTGCGCGCCCGGTGTTGGTATTGCTCGGTCATGAATGGGTCTCGGCCATCTGGTAGGCGGTTTGCAGTGCGACGTGCAGGCTGCCGGTGTCGATGTTTGCGGTGCCAGCCAGGTCCAGCGCCGTGCCGTGATCGACAGAGGTGCGGATGATTGGCAGGCCGAGCGTCACATTGACCGCTGCGCCGAAACCTTTGTACTTCAGCACGGGCAGGCCCTGATCGTGGTACATCGCCAGCACTGCGTCGCAGTGCTCCAGATATTTGGGGGTAAACAGAGTGTCTGCAGGCAGCGGGCCGCGCAAGTCCAGGCCTTCGCTGCGCAGGCGCTCCAGAGCAGGTTCGATGATGTCGATTTCCTCACGACCCAGATGCCCGCTTTCGCCGGCATGAGGATTGAGGCCGCAGACCAGAATGCGTGGGTGGGCAATGCCGAACTTGTTGACCAGATCGGCGTGCAGGATGCGTGTCACGCGCTCCAGACGATCCGCTGTGATGGCGTCGGCCACATCGCGCAACGGCAGGTGGGTGGTCACCAGTGCTACGCGCAGGTCGCCGGTCGCCAGCATCATCACCACCTGTTCGGTGTGAGTCAGTTCAGCGAGAAATTCGGTGTGTCCGGAAAACGCGATACCGCCGTCGTTGATTACGCCTTTGTGCACCGGGGCGGTGATCATGCCGCTGAACAGCCCATCCAGGCAGCCTTGGCCCGCGCGAGTCAGGGTTTCCAGGACGAATGCAGCATTGGCCTTGTTGAGCACGCCGGTTTCCACCGGAGCGGCCAGTGGCGTATCCCAGACATACAGACTGCCGGCAGGTGCAGGCAGGTCGGGAAGCGCGTCGGGCGTGACTGAGATCAGACTGACCGCCACACCCAGTTGCGCGGCCCGCTCAAGGAGCAGGTCACGGCTGGTGATGGCAATCAGGGGGTATGGCTGAGGCTGCGTGGCGAGCAGCAGGCAAAGGTCGGGACCTATGCCGGCCGGCTCGCCGGGTGTCAGTGCGAAACGCTTGGGTTTCACTGTGCAGCCTGGGTCGCGCCAGGGAGTTTGATTTCAACGTAGGCTTCGTCGCGAATCTGACGCAGCCAGGTTTGCAGCTCTTCGTCGTATTTGCGGTTACGCAATACGTTCAGCGCCTGCTGTTCACGAGCCTGATCGGTAGCGTCCGTCGAGCGACGACCGAGTACTTCGAGAACATGCCAGCCATATTGGGTCTGGAACGGTTTGGACAATTCGCCTTGTGGCGTTTCGCTCATGACCTGACGGAATTCCGGAACCAGAGAGTTGGGATCAACCCAGTTCAGATCGCCGCCATTGAGCGCAGAACCCGGATCTTCCGAAAAGCTTTTCGCCAGTTCGGCGAAGTCTTCGCCGTTCTGGATGCGGTCGTAGATCTTCTGGGCAAGACGCTTGGTCTCTGCCTCGTTACGAATTTCGCTTGGCTTGATCAGGATATGACGCACATGCACTTCATCACGCATTTGCGCCTGACCCTGGCCGCCACGCTTTTCCAGCAGCTTGAGAATGATGAAACCGCCCGGCGTACGTGCAGGAGGTGTCACGTCACCGACAGGCATCGAGCTGAGCATGTCACCGAACGGCGGTGGCAGTTGTGCAGCCTTGCGCCAGCCCATGTCGCCGCCTTCCAGTGCGTTTTCGCTGGACGAGGAGGTGGCTGCGAGCCGGGTGAAGTCAGCACCTTTCTTCAGCTGGTCGTAGATACCCTTGGCCTTGGCCGCTGCAGCCTGGATGGCGTCCGAAGAAGCGCTGTCAGGCGTAGCGATCAGAATGTTGGCCAAGTGAAACTCTTCAGACAACTGAGCCTTGCCCAGATCGGAGGCGAGGAAGTTCTTCACTTCCTGCTGGGACACCTGGATACGTTCGGCCACCCGGCGCTGACGCACGCGGCTGATGATCATTTCCCGGCGCACCTGTTCGCGCGCATCGTTATAGGACAGACCGTCATGCGCCAGCGCGGCGCGGAATTGATCCACGCTCATGTTGTTGCGCTGGGCAATAGTGCCAATGGCCTGATTCAACTCGTCGTCGGAGACGCGAATGCCAGAGCGTTCGCCCATCTGCAACTGCAGGTTTTCCAGGATCAGACGATCCAGAACCTGTGGTTGCAGGGCTTCTGCAGGCGGTACACCAGAACCACGCTTGGCAATGGTCTGCTGAACTTCACGTACACGCTGGTCCATCTGGCTTTTCATGATCACGTCGTTGTCGACGATAGCCACAACACTGTCCAGAGGTTGAACCGCAGCATGCACTGCACCGCTCAGGAGTAACGCGCCCAGCATCAGCGGGCGCAGACAATCAGAAAGCTTGGTCTTCACGTTCACGATAACCTTGAATGCCTTTGTCGAGGAAGCTGTCTACCTTGGCGCCAGTGACACCGCCGAGCCCCTTCAACACGATTTGTAGGAATATGCCGCGGTCGCCTTTCTCGTTCTGAGGTGCTGCCTGGCTGAACTCGTCGTAGTCGATCCAGTAGCGATTGACCAGACGCATTTTCCAGCAGCAGTTGTCGTACTCGAACCCGCCGAAAGCTTCGATGGTGCGTTCACGGTTGTAGTCATACTGCCAGCGGCTGATCAGGCTCCACTGCGGCACGATCGGCCAGATGACCGAGAAATCGTGCTGCTGAATCTTGTAGTAGTCCTTCACATAGTTTGGCGAACCCGGGGTGCCGTAGTCGCCACCACCCACAACCCAACGGCCGGTGCTTTCGTCGTAACGAATCTGGTCGTTGCGATAGCGGTAGCCAAGGTTGACGATCTTGTTCGGGTTGTCTTCAGGCTGGTAGTGGAACATTGCGCTGCCCGAACGGGTGCTTCGGCTGTCCGGATCCCAGTTGAAATCGGAGTTGAAGCGCCAGTCGCGGTTGAAGCGGTATTCGTATTCCAGTGCATAAGGCGAAACGTTGGAGCGCGCATCATCACGATCCGCGAACACCACGCCCGGCAACTGCACCTTGCGGTCTTCGAAATACAGCGCCTGACCGATGCTGAAGCGTTGACGTTCGAAGCCGTTTTCCTCGATCCAGCGGTTGGTGACGCCCAGCGACAGCTTGTTCTCGTCGCCGATGCGGTCGGAACCGGTGAAGCGGTTGTCACGGAACAGCGAAGCGAAGTTGAAGGTGCTTTCGCTGGTGTCGAATACCGGGATGTCGGTCTGGTCTTTCTCTGGAACATAGAGATAGAACAGGCGCGGCTCCAGGGTCTGGCGATAATCCTTGCCGAACCAGTTGGTATTGCGGTCGAAGTACAGGCCGCTGTCGACGCTGAAGATCGGCACGCTGCGGCTTTGGCTGCTGCTGTACTCTTCGCCGGCCAGGAGCGTGTTTTTGCCCTGGCTGTCGAGATCCAGATCGTATTGCGTGTAGACATACTTCAGCTTCGGCGTCAGGAAGCCATAGGTCCAGTTCATCGGCAGGCTGACCGACGGTGCCAGGTTCAGACGATCGCCGTTGGCGCGAGCCAGGCCGGCGATGTTGTTGTCCAGGCGTGTCTCGGAGTTGCCGTCTTCATCGATGAACGCGCCGCTGCGCAGGTCACGTTCGAAGCGCACCGCTTCAGTCTGATAATCGAACTTCAGGCCGCCGGGGTTGTAGGGCAACGTACCGTTCAGTGTCAGCTGAGGCAGGCGGTTGTACGGCGTAACGTTGGCAACCGTCGCCAGCTTGTAGGCCTGAGCATTGAGCACTGCCGAGAAGCTGTCGCCACGGTAGGTCAGGGAGCCTTGCTGGTTGAGGAAGTCAGTCCTTTTAACGCCGATCTGATCGGTTTCCAGATCCTGGAAGTAGTACGGATCGCTGATGTCGGTGTAATCGACCTGGGTCAGCCAGCGCGTATCAAGCCCGCCCTTGTGCTGCCAGTTGATCATCCAGCGGGTCTTGTCGTAGTCCGACTGCAGTTTGCGGTCGTCGTTTTCGTCGTTCAGGTACGCGCCGCCAAACTGACCTTCGCTGCCTTTGGTCAGGTAGCGGAACTCGCCTTCCATCAGCAAGCCACGATCAGCCATGTAACGCGGGTACAACGTGGCGTCGTAGTTCGGCGCCAGGTTGAAGTAGTACGGGGTGACCAGCGTGAAGCCGTTGTCGCCGCCTGCTGCAATGGACGGCGGCAGGAAACCGGACTGACGACGGTCGTCGATCGGGAAGTAGATATACGGCGTGTACAGAACCGGTATGTCCTTGACCCGCAGGGTAACGTTGGTCGCTGTACCGAAGCCGGTGGCCGGGTTCAGCGTGATGTTGTTGCCCTTGAGCGTCCAGGCGTTGCTGTTCGGCTCGCACGTCGTGTAGGTACCGTCCTTGAGCCGGATGATCGCGTTCTCTGCACGCTTGGCGTACAGGGCGTTACCGCGAATGTTCGACTTGTGCAGGACGTACTCTGCGTTGTCGACACGGGCTTCGCCGGTATCGAGTTGCAGTTCGGCCTTGTCACCGACGATCAGCGCACCATTGTCGCGCAGACGGACATCGCCGTTCAGCTCGCCACGGTTCTCGGCCTGATGCAGTGCAGCCTCCTGGGCCTGCACCTGCATGCTGCCCTGGCGCATCACGACATCACCCGCCAGCGTGGCGACCTGCGCTTCCTGTTCGTAACGCGAAGCCTTGGCTCCGACGAACATCGGCGCGTCTTTCATCGGCGTCTTGTCGTCCATGCCAGGACGGATCGGCTCGACGTAGGCACCCGAGCAATACGGGCCGGTCTCGGCCAGTTGCGCTGCGGTAAGCTTTTCGCGAGGAACCCAATCGAGGTGGCTGTAGTCAGCACTACGCGACTTCAGACCTTTGCCCTTGGCTTCAGTGACCAGTTGCGTACCCGCAGACTGTTCACCCGAAGAGGTGCCCTGTGAGGTGACCGTGCCGTTGGAACTGACCGACGTCGTGTCATGCACGGGGCGCGGAGGCAGATCCACTGCAGCAGCATTGGATTTCGGCGCACAGTTCCAGGCACCCGAAGCAGAGACTGAGCAGTCATACTGTTCCGCGGCGACCACGAACTGAGTGGCCAGAGGTTGCATCGCCAGCAGACTGCCGGTTACGAGCAACGGAAATTTTTTACGAAACGCGGGGGATTTCAATGCCATCTTATTAGTCCGGGCTTCCTGCGCGCCATCTGCCCGCGGGGGGGCCGCACGCCTCTCGATGGGCTGAAAAAGATTCCGGATAATAAAGCATGACCCGCTTGACGGCTAGCGCCGTCGGAGACCCTTGTAATGTCAGATCAAGATATACGCCTGCAATCCCTGAAAGTTTGGCTCGATGAGCAGTTGCCGGCGCTGTTTTCGGCGCACGGTTGGGGCGCTGTGCCCCCGGCTACATTGACTGCGGCCAGTAGTGACGCAAGTTTTCGCCGTTATTTTCGCTGGGAGGGTGCGGGCCGAACTTTTATTGTCATGGACGCCCCTCCACCGCAGGAAAACTGCAAACCGTTCGTGGATATCGCTCATTTATTGGAAAAGTCGGGCATTAATGTTCCAAAAATTTATGCCGAAGACCTGACACAAGGCTTTTTGCTGCTCAACGATCTGGGTCGCCAGACTTATCTGGATGTCATTGACGCCGATAATGCCGATGCCTTGTTCGCTGATGCTATCCAGGCGTTGCTGGCCTACCAGCAACTGCCTATGGACGCGCCGTTGCCCAGCTATGACGTGGCGTTGCTGCGCCGTGAGCTGGAGCTGTTTCCCGAGTGGTACGTAAAGCGGCACCTGGGTATCGAGATGGACGAGGCGCAGTTGAGCGACTGGCAGCAGGTCAGCGAGCTGTTGATCAACAGCGCCCTGGCACAGCCCAAAGTACTGGTGCATCGCGACTATATGCCGCGAAACCTGATGATCAGCGAGCCCAACCCGGGCGTGCTGGATTTCCAGGATGCGGTCTATGGCCCGGTCACCTATGACGTGACATGCCTGTTCAAGGACGCATTTCTGAGCTGGCCGCAGGAGCGTGTCAGTGACTGGCTGCGCACCTACTGGGATCAGGCGCGTGCCGTCGGCATTCCGGTACAGGAAGATTTTGCCGCATTCGAGCGCGCCAGTGATCTGATGGGCGTACAGCGACATTTGAAGGTGATCGGCATTTTTGCCCGCATTTGCCACCGAGATGGGAAACCGCGCTACCTGGAAGACGTTCCGCGCTTTTTCGCCTATATAGAGGCGGTTTTGTCGCGTCGCCCAGAGCTGGCGCAACTCGGGCAGTTGCTCACCAGTCTGCAACCGGTAGACGCGGCTGTCTGAAAGGACAGAGACGGCCAGCGTGAGAGAGCCGTTTTAGACATGGCCGCCTTGAAAGATGGCCATTTTGGAAAAGATCTTGATTGTGTCGAAGAGGACTGCATGAAAGCGATGATTCTCGCCGCCGGTAAAGGCGAGCGAATGCGCCCGTTGACCCTGCACACACCCAAACCGTTGGTACGTGTCGGTGATGTGCCGTTGATCGAATACCACCTGAGCGCCTTGCGCGATGCAGGGTTTCACCAACTGGTCATCAACCATGCGTGGCTGGGCCAGCAGATCGAGGATTACCTGGGTGACGGTCAGCGTTTCGACCTGAGCATCCGTTATTCGCCTGAAGGCATGCCGCTGGAAACGGGCGGTGGCATTCAGCGTGCATTGCCGCTGCTTGGCCTTGAGCCGTTCGTGGTGATCAACGGGGATATCTGGACCGATTACGACTTCGGCGCATTGCGCGTGCCGCTTGCGGGCCTTGCGCATCTGGTATTGGTCGATAACCCTGCGCACCATCCGACGGGTGATTTCTCACTGGTTGACGGTCAGGTGCGCGACGACGATTCGGCAGGTCAGCGGTTGACGTACAGCGGCATCGCCATCCTCCATCCACAGCTGTTTGCCAACTCTGAGCCCGGCGCGTTCAAGCTCGCGCCGCTGTTGCGCGAGGCGATGCATAAGGGACTGGTCACGGGCGAGCACTACCGAGGGCGCTGGGTCGATGTCGGTACCCACGAGCGCCTGGCTGAAGCCGAGCAGATGCTTGCGGAGACTCGCTGAATGCTTTGGCCCGGCACACTGATCGGCGCTGGAGTCGGTTACGCAATTGCCAGTATTCCAGGCGCAATGCTCGGTGCTCTATTGGGGCAGGCGCTGGACCGGCGCCTGAAGCTGCAAAGCTGGGCGCATCTGCGTGAGCGTCTGGGTGGGCGTGCAACGATCCCCCAGGACGACCTGCTGTTCGTGTTGCTGGGCCGTCTGGCCAAAAGTGACGGACGGGTTCTGGCCAGCCATATCCACCAGGCACGTATCGAGATGCGCCGTTTGAATCTGAACGAGACGGATCAGTTGCGCGCCATCAACGCTTTCAAGCGCGGCCGCGACGGCTCCGATGGGCTGCGCAGTTATCTGCGTGGTCTGCAACGGCAGCCGGACATTGCCGAAGACATGTTGCGCGCCTGTTGGCGGATGGCCTGGGCGGACGGCAAGGCTTCTCGGGTCGAGCGCGAGCTGATCGGGGTATGGGGCATGTGGCTTGGCTGGACAGGGCCGCAGGTCGAGGCGCTGGCGGCTGACCACGACCCTATGAAGCGTTCACCGATCAGCAGCGGCGACGACTACAAAAGTGCGATGACGCTGCTGGGAATAAGATCGGACACGGATCCTCTGAGCATCAAGCGTGCCTACCGGCGTCTGCTCAGCCGGCATCACCCTGACAAGATTGCCGGCTCGGGCGCCAATCCGCAGCAAGTGCGGGTGGCGACCGAGAAGACCAGCGAGTTGCACAATGCCTATCGGGTGGTGAAAGCCCGACGCGGGTTCAACTGAATCTGCGCTTATTTTTCCTCTTTGGCGTCTATCCAGCCACGAACACGGCGAAATAGCTGCTCTTGTTCGGTATCTCCGCTGCCGGCGATGTTGATCAGACCAATCTGGGTAAAACCCGGCCCCTTGGTGCGTTTACTGGCCTGCAGGCGGGCTTTTGCAGCCTCGTCAGGCGAGTTTTTGTAGATGAAGTCGACGGCTTTTACTTTCAACTGAGGCACCATGTCCAGCAGCGAAGGCTTGGCATTCAGGGGTTCACGCGCCGCCAGCATCACCAGCTTCTGCACCACAGGCGATGTCCGCTCGTTGAGGAACCTGGCCGCCCAGTACGCGCCGCTGCTGTGGCCGATCAACACGATACTGCGTGCCTTGTTCTGCTGCGCAAAGCTGATCGCGGCTTCGATCCGCGCAAAGATGCGCTCGGCCTGGGCCTTGTTAATCTCTTCGTCGGCTGCAGCCTTGGCTGTTTCAGCAGCCGCCAGAGCCTCGGCTTCTGCCGCCGGGTCCTTCGCTGTCGCGCTGGCGTCCTTGGGTGTTTCCTTCGGCGTTTCAGTGGCTTTGCTGGCGTTTGCATCTGCCGGAGTTGCATCGGGCTCGCGTGCCCCCGGCGTGTTGTCGAGCGGATCCGGCATGGTGATACTCAGGCTCGACCAGCCGACATCCGGAAACTTGCGACGCAGCGGGCCGACAGCGTCGGGCCAGTCCGGTGATTCAGCGCCGCCAGGCACAATGATGACCGCGCCTTCGGGGGCGTCGGTGTTGGCGGGTTTCCAGAGCGCGAGAAAGCTTTCGTCTCCGGCCTGAAGTTGCTGCTGGTCTTCGCGGGGCAATTGGCGTTCCAGTGCTATTGCGTCTTCCTGCGAGCGGCTGAGCAGCGGGGCTCTTTCGACCGGCGCATCCGCGGCAGCGTCTTTGGCAGGGGCCGGGTCGGCTGCGACGGCAGGCAAGGCGCAAGGCAGTATCAATGACAGAAACAATGCAGGAAACGTTGCGCGAAAGGTGTAGGACATCGGATATTCCAAGCCAGAAACTATCCCGGCAGCCTAATGGGTTGATCGGCTTTTGTCAGGCCTGAGCCTGCGCGGCACATGACCGCGATACGCACACACGAGAGCGACATACTGATGATTCGTCTTCTGCGCACCGGTTTTATCGGCTGCCTGGCTTTGCTCTTGATGGCTCAGATGGTCGATACGCAGGCTGACGAACCTGAAACACCTGCCGTTGCGCAGTTGAGTTCGGCGCAGCGTAATTGGCTCGACCAGCATGGTCCCTTGCGCATAGGGCTGGTACTGCGGGCGCCTTACGCGCAGTTCGATCAACGTTTGCAGCAATTGTCCGGCGCCAATGTCGATTTGATGAATGCGCTGGCGGCGACGCTGCCGGTTGAGTTGCTGTGGCGAAACTTTCCTGACCAGAGCGCGCTGGAGAACGCGCTGGCCAAGGGTGAAATCGACGTTGCGCCCGGCTTGATGCAAACCCCGGCAGGCCTGCGTCTGTGGTTGTTTTCCGACCCGTATTTGCGTGTTTCGCAGTTGTTGATCGGCGAACGTGATGGCAGCACTGCCGTGGATCTGGAGAAACTCGATAGCCTTTCCCGCGTTGCGGTGCGCATGCCCGGCACCACGGCGGACTACCTGCGCAGCAATTTCCCGCACCTCAATCTGCAAGGAGTGCCGTTGGAGCGCCAGGCGCTGCAATTGTTGCTCAGTCAGCAAGCACGTTATGCCGTGGTGGACGAGGCGCAACTCAGCCGTTTGCTGCGCGAGCCGGAGTTCGCAGGGCTGGCGGTGGTGGGGGATATCGGGCTGCCCATATTGTTACGTGTGGCTTCACGTCGCGACATGCCGGAACTGGCGGCCATCGTCAGCGCAGCATTGCGGGCGATCCCTGCCAAGGAGCTGGAGCAACTGCATTCGCGCTGGATGCCGCTGACCCCCGCACATTTCATCGAGTCGACCAAGCTCTGGAAGAACCTGTGCATTCTGCTGCTGGTGATGTTGCTGGCGTGTTTTGCCATCGTGGTCTGGCAGCGACGCCAGCAGCAGGCGCTGGAGCAGGAACTGCTGGCTGCACGCGAAGAACTCGCCCTTCGTGTCGAGGGCGAGGAAGCCTTGCATCTGGCGCAATTCTCTATTGATCAAAGCACCGTCGGCATCCTGTGGGTCAACTGGGACAGCCGTGTGCGTTACGCCAACCGGGCGGCGGAGTCCATGCTGGGCTATGCGCCGGGGCAGGTGGTAGAGCGCCCGCTGATCGATTTCGAGCCCGGTCTGCATATGGATCGCTGGCTCAACCTGTGGAAGAACGCGCGCTCCAGCGAAGACAGCCCGCAAGTCTTCGAGACCCATTGCCTGCGCGCCGATGGCAGCCTGCTGCCCACCGATATCTCGTTGAGCTTCCTGCGCTTTCGTGACGCCGAATACTTGGTGGTATTCCTCACTGACGTCAGCGAACGACGCCGCGCGCATGACCAGTTACGTGACTTGTCGGCGCATCTGGAAAGCGTGCGTGAAGAGGAGAAGGCGCATATTGCCCGCGAGGTTCATGACGAACTGGGTCAGATGCTGACGGTATTGAAGCTCGAGACGTCGATGTGCGAGCTGGCCTATGCCGACCTCGACCCTGGCCTGAGCGAGCGACTGGACAGCATGAAGCGTCTGATCGCTCAGTTGTTTCAACTGGTGCGCGATGTGGCCACGGCCTTGCGGCCGCCGATTCTCGATGCCGGCATCGCATCAGCCATTGAATGGCAGGCACGCCGTTTCGAGGCGCGCACGCAGATCCCGTGTCTGGTGCAGGTGCCGGACAATCTTCCGGCGCTTAGCGATGCCAGGGCTACAGGCATGTTCCGGATCCTTCAGGAGGCCCTGACCAATGTGATGCGCCATGCCCGGGCACACACAGTAGAGATCAGCCTGACGCTGCAGGACGGCATGATGTGCATGAGCGTCGCCGATGACGGTCAGGGGTTTGTCATCGAGTCGGGCAGGGCGGTTTCGTTCGGTCTGGTCGGGATGCGCGAGCGGGTGCTGATGCTCGGTGGCCGACTGGAGCTGGACAGCGAGGTGGGTGAGGGCACAACCTTGCGCGCCTATATCCCGCTGGACACCCTCGCACAGGAGCGAAGACAGTGATTCGTGTTTTGGTAGCCGAAGACCACACCATCGTGCGCGAAGGAATCAAGCAATTGATTGGCCTGGCCAGAGATCTGCAAGTGGTGGGCGAGGCGAGCAATGGCGAACAGTTGCTCGAAACCCTGCGTCATGTGGCCTGCGAAGTGGTGCTGCTGGATATCTCCATGCCCGGCGTCAACGGGCTTGAGGCGATACCGAGGATTCTCGCATTGACCAACCCGCCGGCCATTCTGGTGCTGTCGATGCACAATGAGGCGCAGATGGCTGCGCGTGCATTGAAGGTCGGCGCGGCAGGTTATGCCACCAAGGACAGCGATCCGGCGCTGCTGCTGACGGCCATTCGCCGGGTGGCAGCCGGCGGGCGTTATATTGATCCGGATCTGGCCGACCGCATGGTCTTCGAAGTCGGCCTCACCGACAGCCGGCCTCTGCACTCGCTGCTGTCGGAGCGCGAGTTTTCAGTATTCGAGCGCCTCGCCCAGGGCGCCAACGTCAATGACATCGCTCAGCAACTGGCCTTGAGCAGCAAGACCATCAGCACCCACAAGGCGCGGCTGATGCAAAAAATGAAACTCAACTCGCTGGCCGATCTGGTCAAGTACGCAATGGAGCACAAGCTGCTCTGAGTCTGAAAACGACACCTGACACCCCGCGCCCCTTTGCGACGCAGAGCGTCGAGACCTGCATTCCCACGCGGAGCGTGCGGAACGACAGGCGTCCTTGAGAACGCTATTGTTCTCGTGCTCTGCGTGGGCATACCGTTTGGAACGATAGGCGTCCTTGAGAACGCTATCGTGCCCATGCTCCGCGTGGGCATGCCGTTCGGTACGCTCTGCGTCCTCTTGCGATGCCGCGCGTCGAGAAGGGGAGGAACCGACATATCCAATCGCGCCATCTCTGTAGGGCAATCCCTACCCCTGGCCTTCCAGCCAGCCTAGGCGATTCTCTCCCGGCCCCCGATTTGCCGGGGCTTCGGGCTGCTCTAGGCTTGAGCCCACGCAGACAAAACAAAGGTGTGGGTAATGAGCGACGTCGATACAAGCGCTGGAGCAAATGATGTTCTGGTCAGCTTTCGTGGTGTGCAGAAGAGCTACGACGGCGAAGCACTGATCGTCAAAGACCTCAACCTGGACATTCGCAAGGGCGAGTTCCTGACCCTGCTCGGTCCGTCCGGCTCGGGCAAGACCACCAGCCTGATGATGCTGGCCGGTTTCGAGACCCCGACGGCTGGTGAAATCCTCCTCGGTGGCCGCGCCATCAACAACGTGCCGCCGCACAAACGCGACATCGGCATGGTATTTCAGAACTACGCCTTGTTTCCGCACATGACTGTGGCCGAGAACCTGGCGTTCCCGTTGTCGGTGCGTGGCATGAGCAAGACCGACGTCGGCGAGAAGGTCAAAAAGGCACTGGGCATGGTCCAGCTGGACACGTTTGCGCATCGCTACCCGGCGCAGTTGTCCGGTGGCCAGCAGCAACGCGTGGCGCTGGCACGCGCGCTGGTGTTCGAACCCCAGCTGGTGCTGATGGATGAGCCGCTCGGCGCTCTCGACAAGCAGCTGCGCGAACACATGCAGATGGAGATCAAGCACCTGCACCAGCGCCTGGGCGTGACCGTGGTCTATGTGACCCACGACCAGGGCGAAGCCCTGACCATGTCCGACCGGGTCGCCGTCTTCCATCAGGGCGAGATCCAGCAGATCGCACCGCCCCGCAGCCTGTACGAAGAGCCGAAGAACACCTTCGTGGCCAACTTCATCGGCGAGAACAACCGCCTCAATGGACGTCTGGTCAGCCAGGACGGCGACCGCTGCGTGGTCGAGCTGGAGCGTGGCGAGAAAGTCCACGCACTGGCGATCAACGTCGGTCAGCCTGGCGGTCCGGTGACCCTGTCGATCCGTCCCGAGCGCATCAACCTCAATGGTCGCAGCGAGAGCTGTGCCAACCGGTTTTCCGGTCGTGTGGCCGAGTTCATCTATCTGGGCGACCACGTTCGCGTGCGCCTGGAAGTGGCAGGCAAGAACGACTTCTTCGTCAAACAGCCGATTGCTGAACTGGACCCGACGCTCAGCGTGGGCGATGTCGTGCCGATCGGCTGGCAAGTCGAGCACGTCCGCGCGCTCGACCCCTTGCAGCAAGTGCATTGATCTATCAATAAAAGCAATAACAGAGGCGACCTGATCGCCCATCCCAATCGCTTACCAACACTGCTCGTGGAGAAAAGAACCTATGTTGAAGTCTTTGAAGTTCACCGCTATCACGTTGGGCCTGATGTGCGCCGCGCAGGCCATGGCTGCTACCGACCTGACCGTCATCTCCTTTGGCGGTGCCAACAAGGCCGCTCAGGAAAAAGCGTTTTACGCGCCTTGGGAAAAGGCCGGCAACGGCAAGATCATCGCCGGTGAGTACAACGGGGAAATGGCCAAGGTCAAAACCATGGTCGACACCAAGAGCGTTTCCTGGGACCTGGTAGAAGTCGAATCGCCGGAACTGGCGCGTGGTTGCGACGAAGACATGTTCGAAGAGCTGGACCCGAAACAGCTGGGCAATGCTGCTGACTTCGTGCCTGGCGCCATCACCACCTGTGGTGCCGGCTTCTTCGTCTGGTCCACCGTGCTGGCGTACAACGCTGACAAGGTCAGCACTGCACCCAGCGGCTGGGCCGATTTCTGGGACACCAAGAAATTTCCAGGCAAGCGCGGCCTGCGCAAAGGCGCCAAGTACACCCTGGAATTCGCCCTGATGGCCGACGGCGTTGCGCCGAAAGACGTCTACAAGGTATTGGCCAGCAAAGATGGCCAGGACCGCGCGTTCAAAAAGCTGGATGAGCTCAAGCCAAACATTCAGTGGTGGGAAGCTGGCGCACAGCCGCCGCAGTACCTGGCTTCCGGTGATGTGGTGATGAGCTCGGCCTACAACGGCCGGATCGCCGCCGTGCAGAAGGAAAGCAACCTCAAGGTCGTGTGGACTGGCGGCGTGTACGACTTCGACGCCTGGGCCATCCCTAAGGGTTCGAAAAACGCCGATGCCGCGAAGAAGTTCATCGCCTACATGCTGAGCCCCGAGCAGCAGAAGACCTACTCGCAGAACATTGCCTACGGCCCGGCCAACACCCAGGCGGTCAAGCTGCTGGACAAGGAAACCCTGCAGAACATGCCGACCACGCCTGAGAACATCAAGGATCAGGTGCAGATGGACGTGGCGTTCTGGACCGACAACGGCGAATCCCTCGAGCAGCGTTTCACTGCCTGGGCTGCGAAGTAAGTCATTTGCGTTGAGTCAGAACCGGGCGCTCCCTTAAACGGGGAGCGCCCCCTCGTTGAAAGATCCCGGAGTTCGCTATGGCCATCGCCGTGCCCCTGACTGAAGGCGCCAGCCCCAACTTGAAGCAACGTCTCGCTCGCGCCGAGCGGGTCAACCGCTGGAAGGCTCAGGCACTGATCGCGCCGTTGGTGATTTTCCTGTTGTTGGTGTTTCTGGTGCCCATCGCCGCGCTGCTCTACAAGAGTGTTGGCAACCCGGAAGTCGTGACTGCACTGCCGACCACTGTGGTCGAAGTGCAAAAGTGGGATGGAAAAGGGCTGCCGCCCGAGTCGGTCTACAAGGCAATGAGCCTGGACCTGGCCGAAACACGCAAGAACTCCACGCTGGGCGATCTGTCCAAGCGTTTGAACATGGAACTGGCCGGTTATCGCAGCCTGCTGAGCAAGACCGCCCGCGCGCTGCCGTTCAAGACCGAGCCTGCCTCTTATAAAGAAGCGCTCGAAGCATTGGACGAGCGCTGGGGCGACCCGGCGTACTGGCAGGCGGTGCGCCGCAATACCAGCAGTGTTACGCCGTATTACCTGCTGGCGGCCGTCGACCATCGTATCGATGACCTCGGCGAAGTCGCCCCGGCGACCCCGGACCAGGCGATCTATCTGGACATCTTCGCCCGCACATTCTGGATGGGCCTGGTGATTACCGCGATCTGTCTGGTACTGGCTTATCCGCTGGCCTATCTGCTGGCCAGCCTGCCCGCCCGGCAGAGCAACCTGCTGATGATTCTGGTGCTGCTGCCGTTCTGGACCTCGATTCTGGTGCGCGTGGCTGCCTGGATCGTGTTGTTGCAGTCCAGCGGTCTGATCAACAGTGCGCTGCTGGCGATGGGCATCATCGACAAGCCGCTGGAGCTGGTCTTCAACCGCGTCGGCGTGTACATCTCGATGGTGCACATCATGCTGCCGTTCATGATCCTGCCGATCTACAGCGTGATGAAGAACATCTCCCCGACCTACATGCGCGCTGCGATTTCGCTGGGCTGCCACCCGTTTGCGAGCTTCTGGCGCGTGTACTTCCCGCAGACTTACGCCGGGATCGGCGCCGGCTGCCTGCTGGTGTTCATTCTGTCGATTGGCTACTACATCACCCCGGCGTTGCTGGGCAGCCCGAACGATCAGATGGTCAGCTACTTCGTCGCCTTCTACACCAACACCAGCATCAACTGGGGCATGGCCACCGCGCTCGGCGGGCTGCTGCTGTTGGCGACCATCGTGCTGTACCTGATTTATAGCTGGCTGGTCGGCGCCAGCCGCCTGCGTCTGAGCTGAGGAGTGTCACCATGCTGAACCCTTACACATCGCCGATCGAGCGCCTCTGGTATTACGCCTTGCGCATCATCTGCACCCTGGTGCTGCTGTTCCTCGTGCTTCCGGTATTGGTCATCGTGCCGCTGTCATTCAACTCCGGCAGCTTTCTGGTCTACCCGCTGCAAGGCTTCTCGTTGCAGTGGTATCAGGACTTCTTCAACTCCGCCGAGTGGATGCGCGCGCTGAAGAACAGCATGATCGTCGCCCCGGCCGCGACCCTGCTGGCGATGGGCTTCGGCACGCTGGCAGCGATCGGCCTGACCCGCGGCAACTTCCCTGGCAAGGCGCTGGTCATGGCTTTGGTGATTTCGCCGATGGTGGTGCCGGTGGTGATTGTCGGCGTCGCCAGTTACCTGTTCTTCGCGCCGCTGGGCCTGGGCAACAGCTACACCTCGCTGATTCTGGTCCATGCGGTGCTGGGTGTGCCATTCGTGATCATCACCGTGTCGGCGACCTTGCAGGGTTTCAATCACAATCTGGTGCGTGCGGCTGCCAGCCTTGGTGCCTCGCCACTGACCGCCTTCCGGCGCGTGACCCTGCCACTGATTGCGCCGGGGGTGATTTCCGGCGCGCTGTTCGCCTTCGCGACCTCGTTCGACGAAGTGGTGGTCACGCTGTTCCTCGCCGGGCCGGAACAAGCCACCTTGCCTCGGCAGATGTTCAGCGGCATACGCGAAAACCTCAGCCCGACCATCGCCGCCGCTGCGACCTTGCTGATCGGTTTTTCGGTGGTCTTGCTGCTGGTGCTCGAGTGGTTGCGCGGGCGCAGCGAAAAACTCAGAACGGCTCAGTAACCGAGCGCGACAAGTCTCAAGCGGCCAGCCAAGGCGAATCCATTGGCGTGCAGCTTGAGGCTTACCGCTCCGGGCGAAGCTTGGCGTACAATCCGCGCACCGTGATTCTGCTCAAACAGGTGCGTCATGCAGCCCTTCGTTATTGCCCCATCGATTCTTTCCGCTGACTTCGCCCGTCTGGGTGAGGAAGTCGACAACGTGCTGTCCAGCGGCGCCGACTTTGTCCACTTCGATGTCATGGACAATCACTATGTCCCGAACCTGACCATTGGTCCGATGGTGTGCAGCGCGTTGCGCAAATATGGCGTCACCGCACCGATTGACGTGCACCTGATGGTCAGCCCGGTGGATCGCATCATCGGCGACTTCATTGAGGCCGGTGCCACCTACATTACCTTTCACCCGGAAGCGACCCAGCACATTGATCGTTCGCTGCAGTTGATCCGCGAGGGTGGCTGCAAGGCGGGCCTGGTGTTCAACCCGGCCACGCCGTTGAACCTGCTCGAATATGTCATGGACAAGGTCGACATGATCCTGCTCATGAGCGTCAACCCCGGTTTTGGCGGGCAGAAGTTCATTCCCGGCACGCTCAACAAGCTGCGTGAAGCACGCGCCTTGATCGATGCTTCTGGACGCGACATCCGCCTGGAAATCGACGGCGGCGTGAACGTCAACAATATCCGCGAAATTGCAGCGGCAGGTGCTGATACCTTCGTCGCCGGTTCAGCCATTTTCAATGCACCGGACTACCGCGAAGTGATCGAAAAGATGCGCACAGAACTGGCGTCATCCCGCGCATGAGCGGCTTCGAGCAGCTGTTTGCAGGCAAACTTCCCAAGCTGATCATGTTCGACCTGGACGGCACCCTGGTGGACTCGGTGCCCGATCTGGCCGTGGCGGTGGACACCATGCTCGCCGAGCTGGGGCGTCCGATCGCCGGGCTGGAATCGGTGCGGTCCTGGGTGGGCAACGGTGCGCCGGTGCTGGTACGCCGCGCGCTGGCCAACAACCTCGACCACAGCGGGGTCGATGACGCGCTGGCCGAGCAGGGCCTGGAGATCTTCATGCGCGCTTATGCGCAGAAGCATGAGTTCACCGTGGTCTATCCCGGCGTGCGCGAAACCCTCAAGTGGCTGCAGAAAATGGGTGTCGAAATGGCCCTCATCACCAACAAGCCGGAGCGCTTCGTCGCGCCGCTGCTGGACGAGATGAAACTGGGGCGTTTCTTTCGCTGGATCATCGGCGGCGACACCATGCCGCAGAAAAAGCCCGATCCTGCTGCACTGTTTTTCGTGATGAAAATGGCCGGCGTACCGGCCTCGCAATCACTGTTCGTCGGCGACTCGCGCAGTGATGTTCAGGCGGCCAAGGCTGCCGGTGTGGCCTGCGTCGCGCTGAGCTATGGCTACAACCATGGGCGGCCGATTGCCGAGGAAAACCCGGCGATGGTCATCGATGATCTGCGCAGGCTGATTCCCGGTTGCCTGGACATGGACGCTGAGATACTGTTGCCCGACATCAAACGTCCCTCCTCAAGAGAATCCATCGTGGTGGTCACTCGCAAACTCTGGATGAAAGTCATCAAGGCCCTGGCCCGCTGGCGTTGGCGCGCCTGACCTGATTCTGGCCGGCCTGCCGGCACGTTTGCCTACCTGACCGTTTTGTCCTCAAACCACGAGGTTGCTCATGAACCGTGAAGAATTCCTGCGTTTGGCCGCTGAAGGCTACAACCGCATCCCGCTTGCCCGCGAAACCCTGGCCGACTTCGACACACCGCTGTCGATCTACCTCAAGCTTGCCGACCAGCCCAACTCCTACCTGCTGGAGTCGGTTCAGGGCGGCGAGAAGTGGGGGCGTTATTCGATCATCGGCCTGCCATGCCGCACCGTGATGCGCGTGCATGGTCATCACGTCAGCGTGACCCATGATGGCGTCGAGATCGAAAGCCTGGATGTCGAAGACCCCCTGGACTTCGTCGAGACCTTCAAGGCGCGCTATAACGTGCCGACGATTGCCGGGCTGCCACGCTTCAACGGCGGGCTGGTGGGCTACTTTGGCTACGACTGTGTGCGCTATGTCGAGAAGCGTCTGGCCAACTGCCCGAATCCTGACCCGCTGGGCGTGCCGGATATCCTGTTGATGGTGTCTGACGCGGTCGTGGTGTTCGACAACCTGGCGGGCAAGATGCACGCCATCGTGCTGATCGATCCGGCTCAGCAGGACGCCTACGCAAGTGGTGTGGCGCAGCTCGATGAACTGATGCACAAGCTGCGCCAGCCGATCACGCCGCGCCGCGGTCTTGATCTGGACCGGCCTCCGGCTGCCGACCCGGTGTTTCGCTCCAGCTTTACTCAGGATGATTACGAGGCGGCGGTCGACACGATCAAGCAGTACATCCTCGCTGGCGACGTGATGCAGGTTGTCCCGTCACAGCGCATGTCCATCGATTTCAGCGCCGCGCCCATCGATCTGTATCGGGCGCTGCGCTGCTTCAACCCGACGCCTTACATGTATTTCTTCAACTTCGGCGACTTCCATGTCGTCGGTAGTTCGCCGGAAGTGCTGGTGCGGGTCGAGGACAACCTGATCACCGTGCGTCCGATTGCCGGTACTCGCCCTCGTGGCGCCACCGAAGAGGCGGATCGCGCGCTGGAAGAAGACCTGCTTTCCGATCACAAGGAAATCGCCGAACACCTGATGCTCATCGATCTTGGCCGCAACGATACCGGTCGGGTGTCCGAGATTGGCACGGTCAAACTGACCGAGAAAATGGTCATCGAGCGTTATTCCAACGTGATGCACATTGTGTCCAACGTTACAGGCCAGTTGAAAAGCGGGCTGAGCGCGATGGACGCTCTGCGCGCAATTCTGCCGGCTGGCACCCTGTCCGGAGCGCCGAAGATCCGCGCCATGGAAATCATCGATGAGCTGGAGCCGGTCAAGCGCGGCGTCTATGGCGGGGCAGTCGGTTATCTGGCCTGGAACGGCAACATGGACACGGCGATTGCGATTCGGACTGCGGTAATCAAGAACGGTGAGCTGCATGTACAGGCCGGTGGCGGCATTGTCGCCGACTCCGTGCCAGTGCTGGAATGGGAAGAAACCCTGAACAAACGCCGCGCCATGTTCCGCGCCGTGGCCCTGGCCTCGCAAACTGCCGAGGGTTGAGCTGGCTTGCTGCTCTGGTAATGAACGGTAGTTAGAGAGCTATCGTTCCTCACGCTCCAGCCTGGGAATGCCGTGGGTGACGCTCCGCGTCACCGATCCGCACCGCGCCGCAGTTCTCAGGATAGGACGCGGAGCGTCCAGCAAGGCATGCCCACGCGGAGCATGGGCACGATAGTCAGATCATCGTCCCTCACGCTCCCTCCTGCGGCAGTCTAAAAACTCAGACTCAACGCGACATTCACTCCTTGCTGGGTAACGTCATCGTTCTTGCGCCAGTTGTAATTGCCGCGCAGTGTCAGGTCCTGAGTCAGCTTCTGGCTGACGCCCAGCGTTGCCCGGTTCAGGTCGCGTTGCGGCGTGTAGCCTTCCAGCGTGAAACCCACTGACTGGACACTGTTGGGCGCCATGGTTACGTCCTGCTGATCGGTCTCGAACTCCCGCTCATGGGCAACTTCTCCCCATACCTGTGTGCTCGGTGTCACCTGGAATTTGCCCTGTACACCCACGCCTGCACGCCGCGATTTGCGCGTCTGGTCACTGAAGGTCAGCGCGGTCGAGCGGTCGCCTTTTTCCGAGTAGCCATCGACATCGATGTGCGCGTAATCGGCGCTGACGAAAGGCGACAGATGCCAGCGACTGGTCGGGCCCGCGATGTCGAAGCCCACTCGCCCGCTGGCAGCCCACATTTCACCGTCGGTATCGCCTTTTTCCTGACCTTCGCTGACGCCCAGCGCGAACTTGCGCTCGGCATTTTCGTAGTCCAGTTTGCCGCCCGACACTGCCAGATCACCCCACCAGTGGTTGGCCTGATACTGCAGGAACGCAGTGGCGATGTAGCTGTTGAGTTTGTAGTCCGAGTCTCTTGGGCCGGCCTCAAGATTCTGGCGATACGCGCCGGCGACAATCCCTGTGCGCCAGTTTTCGGCAAACCGGTAGCTGCCGCCTATGGTCAGGTTATAGCCTCTTCCGTCAGCATCAGCCGAGCTGTCCTGCGCGTCGAAGTCCATTTTCTGACCGCCTGCCGAAAGCATGCTCTGCCACTGCCCGACACCTTGCCAGTTGCCCCAGTCGCTGAGCCACTGGGCGCGAATTTCGTCCTGATGCATACGCAGCGTGCCATTGGCCATTTCCGGCAGCAGGGAGACTTCCCAAGGGGCCGAAAGCAGCGAGTAGGCGTAGTCGGCCAGCAACCTCTGTCCGGCCTCGGTCGGGTGCACGCGATCGTTGAAGAACAGCCGGTTCGGATTCGGCGTCGCACTGGACCTGCCGTTGGTGGTGCTTTCCCGGCAGCTATTGCCGCTGAAACAGGTGCTGACCAGATTCTCGTTGGGATCGAACCCGAAGCGTGCCGGTTCAGCGAGGATCTCATTGATCAGCAACGGAACGTTCAGCGGAATGATCTGCGCATTGATCTGCGCCAGTCGGCTGACCAGTTGCTGATTGAAACCCGCGCTGAGTGCCGAGGTGGCCGAAGCCAGTGGCGAACCGCTCAAGGCTGGCGTTTTACCGATGTCCGGCAGCAACCAGACCATGATGTAGCGCGCACCGGCCTGTTGCAGGGCTTGCGCGCTGTCCGCCAGCTGATTGGCAGCTTGCGCGGCGCTGCTGGCACTCAACACGCGACCTTGCAGAAAGTCGTTGCCGCCTCCGGTCAGGTAGTAAAGAGCGTTGGGGTCAGCGCGAAAACCGTTGGCGGGCAGATAACCTGTCCGGCTGCGCAGCAGCGTGCCGGTGTTCGGGTCGACGACGGTGGATTGCGAGTTGATCGAGTCGAGAATCTGATCGGTCCGATAGCCGCCGACCGCCCAGTTATTGCCATCGGGCACTCCCAGCGCAGCATTGACCGGTGACGTCGACGCCGCCAGATCTCCTGACGGCACACCGAGCATCCTGCCGATCAGCGTCGACGAGTTCAGGTTGAACACTTCACCGCTGCCGTCCTGATAGGTGGGGCCGACACGATTGGTGAACCTGAGCGTGGAGCCTCTGGGCCCGGCGGTGTCCGGAAACTGCCCGGCATCGGCGAGACTGTCACCGAACACCACCATGGTCGAATAGGGCGCGGCAGCAGCGGTGCCGCAGGCAAGCGATAACAGGCAGGCCGCGAAGGGCCAGCGCCTCGATGTCTTGGTCATGAACGGATCCCGATTGTTTTTGTTTTGTACCGGAAACGTAGCAAGATTTTTCATGGCTGCAAAGTTCGATGAACATTATCGCGCTGCGGCGGTGCTTTTTTGACCTCAGGCTGCCCTGTTGGTCACGATGGCGCTCAGGTAGTTGGCCAGGTCATGCAGGTACACGAAGGGGTGACCCTGACGACTGCCGCCTGTGCGGCTGACCTTCAAGTCGATGCGTCCTGCGTTGATCTTGCGCAGCAGATTCCTGTCGTTCGACAGGTGCGAAAAATAACGCTCTCGGACGGCGCTCAGTGAAGGGCACGGCGTGGCGAATTCTTTGCGAAGTTGATCCAGTATTTCGTTCATTCCATGACTCCCTGTGGTTTGCATGTGAGTACTCCCGAGATGGGGTGCAGACAAACAATACGATATGTAGCGCGTCGTGACAATACAGTTTGTATTTTAAATACGATTTGTATTGTTCGTCTCACAGGGAATCGATGTACCAGGACACGCGAGCAGTGCCGTTTTCAGGGTTGCGGGTCACGCTGATACCTTCGGCCTCGCTGATCTGATCCATGATGCGCTCCCAGTGAGCCACCGATTCGCCAGGCTCCCTGATCAGCAGGACCTGATGCTCGATCTGCGCCTTGTCACTGGTGATAGCGTCCTGAATGCGCTGTGCCAAGGCCAGGTAAGCGTCATGTTGCGAGGTGTCGGGGAACTGCTTGAGCATGAGTGAACTCCTTTTTACTGTATGTGCATACAGTAATTGAGGGGTGTTTCTCACGCAAGCTACAAATGTTTCCTACACGGACACCTGCCCGGGACGAAACGGTGGCGCATGAAAAAGCCCCGGTTATCGGGGCTTGGACGTGGCATGCCGGGGGTCAGAGACGCATCGTCATCTGCCTGATGACACCGATCAGTTTGCACTCCTCGGTCACCGCAAGGGTCGGGTAGGCGGGGTTCAGCGGCTTGAGAAAGTAGCGTCCGGCGTCTTCGACCAGTTTTTTGAACGTGGCCTCGTTACTTTCCGGCAGTTTGGCGATGACCAGCTTGCCAGCAGTGGGCTCGATTCCGGTGTCGACCAGAATCAACATGCCTTCAGGAATGCTCTGGCCTGCGGGTGCGGTCATCGAATCGCCACGGACCACCAGCCAGAAGGCTCTGCCCTTGGCTTTATAGTCGCTGATCTCGAAGGTGTCCGAATAGCCGGCAGGGTAGGGCTCGACGGCTTCACTCCAGCCACCGGCCTCTACCCAGCTGATGACCGGATAGCGATAGAAACGCGAGGGCTGCACCGTGGGCTCCACGTTGTGCATGCCGGGCTCGCTGGCCGGAATGGAGGTGGTGAGAATCGGCAGGCCGAGCTCGGTCAGGAACCGATTGATAACCTCGATCTTCGGCTCACGCTTGCCATTCAGCCAATGCCCTACCGCACCGGGCGTCACGCCCATCCGTTCAGCCATCTCTTCCTGGCTGATCTGCTGGGTTTCCATGACCTGTCTTGCGACTTCATACCATTTTCTGTTCATGCGTCGAATCATACAGGCTGTAGGGTGTTGAGCAATATACATAATGTAATGCTTCGTTGTGTCATAAAAATACAAAATGTATTGTAAGGCCTTGGTTCTGCGCAGCGAAAGGCGCTGCGCAGCGTTTCAGAAAGGTCCTACAGGAGAGACACGATGATCGAGAAAATAGAAGCCGTGATGCAGCATTGGGGAGAACAGCGCATGCGCATTGGCCTGGGCGGCGGACTGAGCAGCCCGATGGCCGGGATCATGGAGTGGGGCGCGTACATTCCGCGCCGCACACCCGGCTCGCGCGCACTGGTGGGTAATGGCAGCGGCCTGGACTATATAAGCAGCGAAGTCGAGGCGGCTGTGGCGCAGCTTTCGCGCAGCCCTGCAAAGAGCCGCGGGCCTGAACTGGCGCAACTGGCTACATTGCGTTATGTCGAGTCGTTGCCGGTGCGCGAGCAGATGCGTCTGGTGGGCATCAATGAAGGCGCAGACCGCACCTATCGCAACTGGATCGACAAGCTTCACCAGCAAGTGCTGGCGATTCTCGCTGAGCGCAGCGCTTCCAGAAGCAACAACGCCGTCGCCGACAAGGCTGCGCAAGGGTAAATGAAGACACGGTTTCACGCCGTTTATCCGGGTCGATTGCACAGCTGTGGCCGAACTCGTGTTGAACTCCGGTCAAACTCGACCCACCCCGAAACTGCCCCTTCCCAGGCTTTCCGGAGGGGGGTAAAAAGGTCCCACGATATGCGATTTGCGCCTCAGGGCAGCAGCCGGAAACAGGCTGATCAACAGCCACAACCGGTCACTCGCGACCCATCTCAAACCCCGCCTCGGCGGGGTTTTTTATTGGGCCAGGCACACGGAGGCCAGTGCACATGTTGAAGGACTATCGATGCGGGCAGTGCAAAAAGCTGCTGGCCCGCATGGGTGAGTACACAGAGCTCCAGATCAAATGTTCCCGCTGCGGAACGTTGAATCATGTGAAGGCCACGAGCCTCGAGTTATCGCCGTTGAGCGACAGAGGTACAGCAGCGTCGTTGCTGCCTCGCGGTGCTAACCAGAGGTATTAATCATGTCCAATAGCAGTTCTGCTGTCAGCCAGCTCAAGAATATTCCGCTGGTAGGTATCAACCTGGGTTCAGTGGCAAACGCCGGGCAGATCGTGCCGGGCGAGGCAGGGACTCATTATCAGTGGCCCAATCGTGGAACCATCACTACCTGGGTCAAGAATCGGGGCGTGCGTCTGATCCGTTTCCCGTTCGAACTTCAGCGCGCTATTCAGCTGTCGACTCTGGACGGCTTGCCAGGCCAAGGGGCGAACCTGAATACCGACTTCGTGAAGCGCTGGAAAGAAATGCTTGGCTGGATTCGTGAAGACTCCAATGGCGAGGCCAGAATCATTCCTGATCCGCACCACTACATGCGTTTGCATCGCTACGAAACCGATGCAAACGGGAACCTGACCGGGCGCATTCTTCCTGCCGCGGAGGCCGGTAATCAGAACGGCTGGAAGGCAACCGAGTCGGTATTGATCAAGGATGGGAACGGTGTCAGTGGCACTTTCTGGAGCGCCGTTCACCTGGCCAACTTTCACCAGAAGCTGGTCACCGAATGCGACGATCCGATGGTGCTGGGCTGGGGGTTGGGTAACGAGCCGTATTCGAATACTACGGTGGGTGCCAAGGACTACATTACGTTCCCTGCTCTTGAGGCGCTGTACATCAGCACGATGAATACCGTGCTGCAGGCGTTGCGCAACAGCTCGAAAAAGCCGGTGTTCATTTGTGGGCTTGAGTTTGCAAGCGCCAGAAACTGGGCCACCGTCTCTGCCAACCTTCAGTCGAAGATCGTCGACCCGGCCAATGCAATTGTCTGGGAAGCCCATGCTTACGGCGATTACGATAAAAGCTCCAGCGGTGCCTACGCCAATAACAACGACCTGATCTCGCCGACCGTTCTGCGCGATGAAATCGTGGGTCCGTTTCTGACCTATGCCAAGACCAACAAGATGGCTGCATTTATCGGCGAAACAGGGATTCCGCCAACGGCTGCCGGTCGCACCGCGCTGAAAAACCTGCTCGATAAAGCGAAGGCGGAAAAAGTGCCAGTGACACTGTGGGTCACAGGGCCAGGCACCGATGGCGAAAAGATGAGCCTGGAGGCCAGCAATCAGGCGGAGACCGTCGCACTGGTCACACCGTACTTTGCCGAGCGCATTGCCCTATGGGGTTATGCACAAGCATGACGGTGCGAGTCATTCCGTTCTGACCCAACAACGGAGCCCCGCATCAAGGGGCTCTTTCCAGTTTATTCAGGCTTTCGATTTTCGAGGGCCTTGAGAGTCCACCACCCTATTACGGAGCACCAATGGACCCAACCGACCTAGGCCCAGGCACAGCTACCTGGCTGGGCGGCACGGGCACAATACTGCTTGGCGGCTTTCTATGGCTGCGCAAGTTTCTTTCCAGAGATGCAACAGACCGGGCGATGGACAACGCGGACATCGGTACGGTGCGCCGCCTCAATGAACTGCTCGACTCCGAGCGCCAGGCGCGCAAGGAAGCTGAAGCGCGGGCTGATCAGTTCGCCAAGGAGCGCAACGAGCTCGCCGCAGCGGTTGGGCGGATGGAGGGCAAGATCGAAGCCCTCACCAGCCACATCGTTCAACTCACCGACAAGGTCACCACGCAAAGCGCCGAAATAGCCCGGCTGCGATCCCAACTCGGAGGTGCAAACGATGCACAGATGCGCAATTGATTTCATCGCTCGCCATTGGTGGCGGCGCCTGGAGGTCTGGCTGATTTCCGTGCTGCTGATCGCTGGCTGCCTGATGCTCGGTTTTCAGGCCGGGCAGTGGTCGGCGAATGCCGAGCATACGCAGCAGCTGGCCGAGGTTCGCAATGCCTACGACGCAGCACTGGGCAAGCGCGACCGGCGCCTGGACAGGCTGGCCGAAACCACCACCCAGGCGGCAGACAAGGTCGAGAGTGCTGCATCAATTGCCAATCAGGCCGCTCACACGGCCAGCCGTGCTGCAGACAAGGCTGATGAGGCGTTGGGCAAGGCGAACCAGTAGGCGTTTCCCACGCCGCAATCAACCTTCAACACACGCGGAACCCCTCATGAAGATAACCCCGATAGTTGCCCACTTGCAGGCGACCTGCCCGAGCTTTGCCGGGCGAATCAGTGCCGGTATCGACTGGGCGGCGGTCGCCCTCGGTGATCAGCTCGCCCACCCGTCGGCGTACGTGATTGCCACTGGCGATCAGTCCACCGCCAACGATTTGCAGAACGTCATTCGCCAGAACATCACCGACACGATCGATGTCGTGGTGGTGCTCGATGGCGGTGACAAGCGCGGGCAGGAAGCCAGTGAGCAACTGCATGCCCTGCGCGCCGAACTGTGGCGTGCGCTGGTGGGCTGGAACCCGGATCACGATTACGACGCGATGCAGTACACCGGTGGCGCGCTGGTGCAGATCAGCGGCGACCGGGTGACGTATCGCTTCGGCTTTGCAGCGCAGTTTCAACTGGGCCGCAATACCTCCGATCAGCCTGCCGAGACCTGGCACGAAGCGTATCTGGATGGTTTGCCCGGGTTTACCGGCGCCACCATTGAGATGGACTGCGTTGACCCCGCAGATCCGAACCTGAAATCCCCCGGCCCTGATGGCCGTATCGAAGCGAAGTTCACAGCAGAGGTAACCCCATGACTCAACGCATCACTGTAGTACCGGCCGAGGGCCGCACTGTGCCGGATCCGGAGGCGGGCGATTTGCTGCCCGTCGAAGGCCGGCAGGTGACCTTCAACGCCTGGTGGCAGCGTCGTCAGAACGACGGCGACATCACCCTTAAAACCGAGCAATCCACCACCACCCATCAAGCCTTCACGGCTTAACCAAGAGGAAGCCAAACAATGGCTATCAGCTTTAACAACATTCCATCCGATGTTCGCGTTCCGCTGTTTTATGCGGAGATGGACAACTCGGCCGCCAACAGCGCGTCGGCCAGCATGCGTCGACTGATCGTTGCGCAGGTCAACGACGATGTGTCCGGCCCCGAACTGGGTTCTCTGGTGCTGGTGCCAAGCGTGGCGCTGGCGAAAAACATCGGCGGTCAGGGCTCCATGCTGGCCTCGATGTATGAAACCTGGCGCAAGGCGGACCCCACCGGCGAAGTCTGGTGCCTGCCGCTGCTCAATACTGAAGGCGCCAAGGCCGGCGCGAAAGTCACCCTCAGCGGGGCGGCGACCGAAGCCGGTCTGCTGAACCTGTATGTCGGCGGCATGCGAGTGCAGGCCACTGTCGTTAACGGCGCAACCGCTGCCCAGGCGGCCACGGCACTGTCGGTGAAAATCAACGCCACACCTGATCTGCCGATCACCGCGGCTGTCGAAGCGGGTGTGCTGACCCTTTCCTGCAAATGGAGCGGGGCAAGCGGCAATGACATTCAGCTGGAATTCAATCGCCAGGGCAAGACCAATGGCGAAGTCATTCCTGCCGGCCTGACGGCGGCAGTCACCGCCATGACTGGTGGCGTAGGTACGCCTGATCAGCTCAAGGCACTGGCTGCGCTGGGCGATGAACCGTTCGAGTTCATCTGCATGCCCTGGACCGACACCGCTACGCTGGATGCCTGGAAAGCGGCAATGGACGACAGCACCGGTCGCTGGAGCTGGGCGCGTCAGTTGTACGGCCACGTTTACAGCGCCAAGCGCGGCACGGTCGGTACGTTGGTGGCCGCAGGTCAACTGCGCAACGACCAGCACATCACCCTTCAGGGTGTCGAAAATGGTGTTCCGCAACCGGTCTGGCTGCAAGCCGCTGCCCTGGCTGCGCGCACGGCGGTGTTCATTTCTGCCGACGCCAGCCGTCCGACCCAGAGCGGCACGATGCCCGGTATCGATCCGGCGCCGGCCAGTCAGCGTTTCACCCTGACCGAGCGTGAGTCGCTGCTGCGTTACGGCATCGCCACGGCGTACTACGAAGGCGGTTACGTGCGCATTCAGCGTTCGATCACCACCTACCAGAAGAACGCTTACGGCCAGGCGGACAACTCGTACCTGGACAGTGAAACCATGCACCAGTCGGCGTTCATCATCCGTCGTCTGCAAGGCATCATCACCAGCAAGTACGGCCGCCACAAGCTGGCCAACGATGGCACGCGCTTCGGTGCCGGCCAGCCGATCATCACGCCGAGCACCATCCGTGGCGAGTTGATTGCGCAATACGCACGTCTTGAAGAAGAGGGTCATGTGGAGAACGCCGAAACGTTCGCCCAGCACCTGATTGTCGAGCGTGACGGCAATGACCCAAGCCGCGTGAACGTGATGTTCCCGCCTGACTACATCAACGGCCTGCGCGTGTTCGCGCTGCTCAACCAGTTCCGCTTGCAGTACGACGAAGCGGCATAAGCCTAACCAACCCTTTCAAGCCCGCCTCGTGCGGGTTTTTTCATTCTGGAGATAAACAACATGGGTCAGAAAGTTGCGGGTACCTGCTACATCAAAGTGGATGGCACCCAATTGACCATCAGCGGCGGCGGCGAAGCGCCTCTGATGAACATCAAGCGCGAGACGGTCGTGCCTGGTTACTACAAGGAAACCGAAAAGGCTGCCTGGTTGAAATTCACCGCCGTGCATACCGCGGATCTGCCGCTCAAGCTGCTCACTACCGGTGTGGACATGACCATCACCTGTGAATTCAAGAACGGCAAGACCTACGTCCTGTCCGGCGCCTACCTGGTGGATACGCCGAGCAGCAAAGCTGACGACGGCACCATCGAGCTGCAATTCGACGGCAATCAGGGGAGCTGGCAATGAGTGAAGTCATCGACCTGGCCAGCCCGATCGAAGCGCACGGCGAAACCCTTTCGCAACTGACCTTCCGGCGTCCTACGGCGCAGGAAGCGCGGGCCATCAAGGCTCTGCCGTACAGGATCGACAAGAACGAGGAAGTTTCCCTGGATCTGGACGTGGCGGCGAAGTACATCGCCGTCTGCGCCGGCATCCCGCCCTCGTCGGTCAATCAGATGGACCTGTGCGACATCAATACGCTGAGCTGGAAGGTTGCGAGTTTTTTCATGGCAGCGGCATCAGCGACCTCGAAGGACTGATCGCCGTCGTTTACGACCTCGCGTATTTCTGGAAGACCGATCCCGAACTGATGATGTCCAGGGAGCTGGACGTCATCACCGAGTCGATCTTGCAGACGCAACGCATCAACCAGATCCTGCAGGGGGAGTGATGGCAGACACTATCAAGACGCTGATTACCGGCGTCGACAAGCTGTCTCCAACGCTGGCAACTATCCGCAACAACGTTGAAGGCTTCGAGGACAGGCTTAAAGGCTCTGGTCTTGGGAACGTCGAAGTGGGCGAGATGATCAAGGGCAATGCTTTGGCAGAGCCCTTGATTGCCGGGGTAAAGGCAGCGATCGGTTTCGAAACCAGCATGGCCGGCGTGAAACGATCGGTCACCTTTGAAACACCGCAACAGTTCCAGCAGATGAGTTCCGACATTCTGGACCTCAGTGAACGACTGCCGGAAAGCGCCAACGGCATCGCGGCGATTGTCGCCGCGGGTGCCAAGGCCAATGTACCGCGCGAAGAACTGACCGGGTTTGCCAGCGACGCCGTGAAAATGGGCGTCGCATTCGATCAGACAGCGGCCGAGTCGGGCGACATGATGGCCTCGTGGCGGTCATCGTTTCAGATGACTCAGCCGCAGGTCGCGGCGTTGTCCGAGAAGATCAACGTGCTCGGCGGCAACAACCTGGAAAAGAAAATCGCCACCATGGTCACTGCAATGGGCCCGCTCGGGCCGGTTGCGGGGATGGCCTCCGGGCAACTGGCGGCCATGGGCGCAACCCTGGCCAGCGTCGATGTGCCGGCCGATGTGGCCGCCAGCGGCATGAAGCGTTTCATGCAGTCGTTGACCGAAGGTGGCGCGGCGAAAGCCGGGGCGTTCGAAGCGTTGCAGCTCGACGTCAATCAGCTGACCCAGGGCATGCAGAGCGACCCGTCCGGGACCATTGAAAAGGTTCTGACGGCGGTTTCCAGTGTTGATCCCGGCAAACAGTCGGACGTCATCACGCAGCTGTTCGGTGCCGAATCGCTGGGCGCGATCACGCCGCTGCTGGCCCACCTCGATGTGCTCAGGTCCAACCTGGCCAAGGTCGGGGAGGGCGTGCAAAACAGCGGCTCCATCGAGAAGGAGTTCGCAGACAACTCCCAGACCACGGCCACTGCCATCAAAGAGATGACCAACCGTGTCGATCGTCTGGGCATCAATATCGGCAGTATGTTCCTGCCGGCGATGAACGAAGCAATGGCCGTGATCGGGCCGATGATTTCTCAGGTCGCCGCGCTGGCGGCCGAACATCCAGAGGTGATCAAGGGCGTCGTGGGCGCCGCGATTGCTTTCGGCGTGCTGCAAGTCGCCGTTCTCGCTGCGACGAGTGCCGCCAAGCTGCTGGCTGCGGTCATGGGCATGTCACCGTTGGGCCTGATCGTGCGCGGCCTCGCGCTGGCGGCAGGTTTTCTGATCGCCAACTGGTCGACCGTCGCACCTTATTTCCAGGCGGTCTGGGAGGCGATTCGCGGACCGGTGATGGCGCTGTGGGACGTACTCAAGGCGGTCTTCGCCTGGACGCCGCTGGGCATGATCGCAGCCAACTGGCAGCCACTGACCGAATTCTTTGCTGCGCTGTGGGACGTGATCAAGGCGCTGGCCACGCCGTTTTTTGATTTTCTGCAGACGCTGTTTGCGTGGTCGCCATTGGTCATGGTTGTGGCCAGCTGGCAGCCACTGACCG